>Ga0075431_100007679_pt1 | contig 10741 bp, 8 predicted proteins | sample RhiMetdeltSRZDD5_FD_75297 | JGI IMG/M metagenome (GOLD analysis project Ga0075431, IMG submission 75297) | Populus rhizosphere microbial communities from Tennessee, USA - Rhizosphere MetaG P. deltoides SRZDD5 | ecosystem: Host-associated > Plants > Roots > Rhizosphere > Soil | place: USA...
TCTTGCTGCCGATCGATGCCAAATTTCCTATCGAAGATTATCACCGTTTACTGGAGGCTCAGGAAAAGGCTGACTTAAATGGGGTAGAACTTGCGGCAAAGCAACTTGAGAATCGTGTGAAAGCCTGTGCCAAAGATATCCGTGAGAAATACTTGAATCCACCGCGAACGACGGATTTTGGAATCATGTTTTTGCCGATCGAGGGCCTTTTCGCCGAAGTTATCCGCAGAGATGGCTTGTGTGAATTTATTCAGCGCGAGTGCCGCATCGTCATCGCTGGACCAACGACTCTATGGTTTATTTTGAATAGCCTTCAAATGGGTTTTCGTACTCTGGCCATTCAGAAGCGTTCCAGTGAAGTTTGGAATCTCCTAGCCGCAGTTAAAACCGAATGGACGAAATACGGTGATCTTCTTGACGCGGTACAAAAGAAGCTCAACCAGGCAGCCGAAACAATCGATAAAGCTAAGACAAGATCACGGGCTATCGGGAGAAAGCTTAGAGATGTGCAAGAGCTTCCAAAGGGTGAAGCGACCATTGCCCTGCTTGAATCGGCTATTGATGAATATGGCGAAGAAGACGATGGTATGACGACTAATCGGCTTCAGGCTATCCCATAAAATGAGAGTCATTGTTGAAAGTACACGCGCTCGGGCGGGTGTACTGCATTTCCTCGCCACTGGAAGATCGGAGGGAAGTGATCAAGCAAGGAGAGAATTGCTTATGGCCCATCATTGCGAATGCTACCGCCGCATCGTTTTGAAATCTGCCGCGCGTCATGCGCGCGCTGGATGGATCTACCGGCCCGGTCACGATCTCTGTAGAAAATGCTGGCGCTCGCTTGTCGAGAGGCAGGCCGTCCGAATTGCGGTGCCTAGCGGCGGTGGCATCCGTATTGGGTTTGGAGCCGAAGAAACCGCTCAATCGGCCCATATCACTTCTATGCGGGGAGGATGAAAAATGAGGATTTTTAGGACCAATAAAGTAGGCACAAAGAAAACAATCGAGGATGCCCTCTCGCGAATACAGATCGGGGTGGAGTCGACCTTCGGTAACATGACGATCTTCCCGCTGCTCAACGGCGACAGCGGGTCGGCCGACTATCTTACGCTCGACGAGGCGCTTGGCCGAGAGTTCGTTCAAATTACCGAAGTAGGGAGCGTCCCCGAGCTTAGACTCAGCAACGAGAGCGATAAACCGGTGTTGCTCCTAGACGGAGAAGAGCTGATCGGCGCGAAGCAGAATCGCGTTCTTAATCTTACGATTCTGGCTCCACCGAACCGGACGATCATCATTCCCGTGTCTTGCGTGGAGGCCGGACGATGGAGTCCAAGATCGGCAAAGTTCGCGACGTCATCGAATGTCTACTTTGCGCAAGGAAGAGCAAAGAAAATGGCTCAGGTGTCCCACTCCCTGATGAGCCGGGGCCAAGCGCGATCCGACCAGGGCGCGGTGTGGGCAGACATTCGTTTGAAAGCTTCGCACCTCAAGGCTAAATCGGCGACTGCTGCAATGTTCGATATTTACGAGCACTGTACGAAGCGCATCGACGACTACGTCGGCGCGTTCGCCGCCATGGATCGACAGATAGGAGCGGTGTTTACGATTAACGGTAACATCTTTGGCTTTGACTTATTCGATTCTCCGGGGACTTTTGAAAAGCTCCTCCCGAAGCTCGTGCGAAGTTATGCGCTCGACGCCATTGACACGGACACGAAAAAAGCTGTTGCTCCGTCCCGCGAATCCGTGGAGGAGTTGCTTTTGGCAATCACACAAGCGGAAGCGAAGACCTTCCCGGCCTCCGGTGGTGAAGGCGTTGACGTGCGGCTCACGGGGCCTAATCTTATGGGCGCAGGCTTGATAGTGAACGGGCGAGTTGTTCATCTCGGCGCATTCCGCACAGAGTGTACGGCGCAAGAACACGACTGATCAGGAATACACCAGATGTGAACGCATGGTTCAAAGACGTTATTCGATACGTCAATTGTAGCTGAGGATGCAGCCAATTTTCGGGTGCTAGAGAGCGTTTCCTGATTTTTAACGAAAAGTCGATGTGAGCAGATGTCGGGCTCTAAGGAAAACGTGGGGGCAACTTTGGGAGCAGAAGACAACCATTCACTGACGACCTAATGATTTGACCTTTTGGCAGGATAACAGAGAATCTTCCGGCCACTCCTAACTGGGGAAACGTTCCTAATTTATGCCAGGTTTGCCCCCAAATCGAGGCCTGTTTCCGCTTGGCGTTTTTCGCCGCTTTTCGCTCTTAGAAAAGGCCACGCAGAATTAACCGCGCAATGAGCCAGCGGTCCGGAGTTGTCACCGTGCGCCGTGACGCGAGCGGCCACCATTGGTTGACGTTGCATAACGGAAGAGCGAGCCGGCAAGTGGAAATGCCAAACCGTCCGGTCTTCAAGTACCCTACCGTCTTGTCTGTCCTACCGAGAACGATTTTGCCTCGGGATTTAATGGATCCGTTGAAGGATACCAAACTCGGACCGCAACGAGTTCGGCGCAATGATTGTGTAGCGAACTGCGGTGCCTTGCATCGGGCCGCTTTCGTAACTCACGATTACCTGATTGCCTTTGATTTCGTAAGAAACCTTCTCGATAAAGCCCATTGTCTCTGTTTCGCCCACCCTAAACTGAACGGCCAATGGAACGACGCCGGCCATGCGCCAGGTTCCGGCCAATGGACCGGGATCACTGCGGGAACAGGCAGATGCATTTGCGAGGTTTAGAGCAGCAATCATAGCGACAATTCAATTCTTCATGGAAGCGGCTGGCGCTCGATTTACTAAAAATCTAACGCGCCCGTTTCATGTACACACCTTTACAACTTACGTTTTTCATCGCACGTCTTTCTTGACTACCGTTATTAAAGCAACGTTAGTGCCACTTACTTAAACCGACTCTCTTGCATCGCACGACTAAAGACAAATGCGGCGAAGTGAATCACCATTGCGCATGCCAAGAATTGACATTTGAAGATTCCAAGCGAACGAGGGGTTGCGCATTCATTGCGGGATAGGAGGCCGATGAAACGATGATTCCACTATGAAGTATGGTCAACGAGGAACCGGTTTTGTCCAAGCTCCAGTAGGCTCCATGTTCGAACTAGCGGCTCAGACCAAGAGAAGATGAGCGTGTGCGGGTGACATAGTGAAGAGCGAGAACAGGCAATGTCATTGTATGCTCTGCGGCCCGGCCCTCTGAAGTTCCACGCGATTCTCCGATCTTCTCAAGAAACTCCCCAGGCTGTGGAACGTGGTTGTCTAGAAAACTGAACGAGAAACGTCCACGACCCGACGTCCACCGTCCGCGTAGACGAGCAAAATCGCCCATGGTTTGTAAAAAGTCTTTGTGTGCCAAGGTTTAGCGGGATGGCCGGCCATGGACCTGAAATTGCGCTACGCTTCAGTATGGTCACCCTATTTGGAGTCCCCCGGTGGGGGACTTGATGCTTACGGGCGTCAGTGCAATTAAGTTTTTCGGATCGGAAGATAGGTAGGACACATGGCTGCACAAGTTTTGGTTTTACGCTGCGAGCAATGCAAAGACTGTTCGGATATGCGTGATGCTCGTGGCCGATGCTTCGGCCATTGTCACAGGTGCGGCAACCATCTCGAATCCAACGGACGATTCACTCATGCATTTTGTTCAAGTTGCGACCCCATGGGTGGTGGGAGCGCTGTCGAGCTATGGGGCAAGTGTGAGAAATTTTTCTGTGTCGAACGCTGTGACGCCAGGTGCGACGTGGCGAATTCGTTTAGATGGTAAGGGACTACTTTCGCTCAAGCGTTGGCTGTGTGATGGCGACCAGAAAAAACTGGCTGCCGCTATTGTTGAGTAGTCGGTTTCCGTGCCGGGACTATCATGATTCGGGTAGCGACTCTGATTTGGCCACACATTGACCCGGCTAAACCTGTTATCGTAAACAACCCGCCAGACGCTTACTCTGGGCAGCAGGCCGAACTTTCGACCTTTCGAGAATTCCCCAAACGTGGAATTTCCCCCTCCTAGTCAGCAAATTATCCCGCTCATTGTGAGCGCGCCGAACGATTGGTTGAAACCATCGGGACTGACCCGACAGGTCGGTATTAAAATCTTTGACCCCCTGTCTAATATTGGACAGTAAATTCCGCCGAGGAAGATTACGTTGATCGGATAAGGAGGGAAATCTATGTTTACTGCGATGTGGAAAACTGTATTCGTAAGCGCGCTTTTCTTGACCCTGGCGGTGTCGGCGAAGGCGGCGGAGGAAAAGCAACCCCCGGCCGCTAAAGCGGAGAAGATGGAGAAGATGGGGGAGATGGAGAAGAAGCCGGCAATGGGAAAGATGATGGCCTGCTGCAAAGACCAGGAGGTTCAAGAGGCCTTGAAGGCCAAGGGCAACGATCCCGGACCTATCGACGGGAAAATGGGGCCCAAGAGCCGGTCGGCGCTCAAGGCATTTCAAGAGGCCAACGGCCTTAAGGCGACCGGACGAGTGGATAACCAGACAGCCGAGAAACTCGGAATCGGCAAAATGGCCACGCCCATGGGTGAGGAGATGAAGGCCATGAAAAAAGAAAAGATGGAACCCATGAGCAAAGAACCGATGAGCAAAGAAAAAAAATAATCCCCCGCAAAACAGGCAGGAGGGGAGTCTTGCTGCTCCCCTCCCTGACCTCCAAGACGGCATCTCCCGGCAGTCATCAGTTGCCCGAGTTCCCCAATTACGGAAACGTGGAAATTTCCCTGCTACGACTGAGTTTGCAAATTATCCCGCGCATGTGTCACGGGTGGTAGCCGAGGAATCGGTTGCTCTGCTGCGTCCGGTCTTTGCAGATACTGCTCCAACTCTTCAACTGGCTATTTGCCGCGCGGTGTGTTCTTCGCTATTAATCGAGAAATTCAATCGGAGAAGAACAACAACTCGTGGATTCTCGCGTCAATTACCTGCTGCTCGCGACCGCGCTTCTCGGGACGTTTTTTTCCGGCACGGCGACTCGCATCGTAAGTATTTCGATGCCGACTGTGGCGCAGAGTTTGGGCACCGATTTGCTAGGAGTTTCCTGGGCGCTGCTTTCGTACCAGCTTTCGAACATCGGCTTGTCGCTGATCTTCGGCCGGATCTCCGACTTGTGGGGCAGGGAGAAGATGTTCGCGCTCGGATTTCTCGTCTTCGCCGTCAGCTCTCTGCTCTGCGGCTTTTCTCAAACCGTGCTGCAGCTGATCTTTGCGCGTTTTGTTCAAGGCGTGGGCGGCGCCATGTTGCAATCGTCAAGCCGGGCGCTGGCGTCGGAGTCGGTGACGGAGGATCTCGCCGGGCGGGCGCAGGGCTACATGACTACGGCGCACCATGTGGGGTTTATCCTCGGGCCGAGCATCGGCGGCCTGATGATCGATTACTTCAACTGGCGCTGGAGTTTTTTCCTGCTCGCGCCGGTCGGCTTCGCCGGCGCATTGCTCGCGTTTGCCAATCTCAAGCGCCGCCGCCGTACGGCCCAGCACTCCCCGATATCGATTGACTATAACGGCGCGGCGTTGCTCTTCGCGATCACGACGACTTTGGTGTTTCTCTTCGACCGCCGCACGCATCAAGTCATCGGCGACTCGGTCCAGACTTTCTTAGTCATTGTCCTGCTCGGCAGCTTCGCCGGGTTTCTCATGCATGAATCGCGCACGAAGAATCCCTTTGTCAACCTGGAACTCTTCAAGATTCGGCGCTTTAGCTTCAGTGTCATCAGTTTGCTGGTGATCGGGATGTGCTATTCGCTCACCGGGTTTCTTTTGCCGTTTTACCTGCAGGACGTGCTGCATCTCTCGGCCACACAAGTCGGCATGCTGTTTATGGCGCCTTCGGTTCTCACCGTCGCGTTGGCGCCGCTGAGCGGTTACTTGACCGATCGGTTGGGGCCGCGAGTGCCGGCGAGTTGCGGGGTCTTGTTCATGATCGTCTCGCTGGCGGTGGGCGGTCTTCTGCGCACCGATTCGCATTGGCTGTTACCCGCTCTATTGGTGATCGTTGGGGCGATCACCAATGGGATATTCAATCCCGCCAATTCGACCGCGATGATCAGCATGATGCCGCGGGAGCATCGTGGTTTTGCCTCGGCGGTGAATCACGTCACTTTCGGATTCGCCAATGTTTTGGGCGTGGCTCTGGGCGGGCTGAGCATGGCTCTCGCGTTTGAGCGTTATACGGGGGTGCAGGCCGCGAATCTTACTACCGAGAACCCGATGGGCTTCGTGGCGGCTCTGAATATCACTTTTCTCTCCGCCATCGTTTTCAGTGTGATCGCGCTTCTTACCTCGGCGCTCGGCGGATCGGAAAAAACCGTTGCATTGACAGGCGCCACTGTCCCCCATAAACATTGAAAGACTGAGTCGGTGTCAATCGCAGGAGCGAACCATGGTTGAAAAAATAATCTATTTAAACGGTTCGTTTGTGCCGGAGAGCGAAGCTAAGGTGTCGGTGCTCGACTCGGGTTTTAACGCCGGCGATGGCGTTTATGACGTGACCCGAACCTTTGCTCATAAGCCATTTCGATTGCGGGAACACACGGCGCGGCTGTTTCGGTCGCTGCGTTACACGCGCATCGATTGCGGGCTTGCGCCGGAGGAAGTTGAAAAAATCACGCTTGAAGTTCTCGAGCGCAATAAACCGATGCTCGAAAAGGACGAGGAAGTTGCCCTATGGCAGGTCGTAAGCCGCGGCAACCGCTCATCGCGGGGAAATCGAACGCAAGGTAAAGCGACCGTGGCGATTTACTGCATCACCATCGGCTTCGAGGAATTCGCGCGCGACTACGTCGAAGGCGTCAAACTGGTGATCCCTTCCACCCGGCGCATCCCGCCGCAGTGTCTGGAACCCAAGGCCAAGATCAACAACAAGATGAATCACAACATGGCGATCTTCGAAGCCAAGCAAGTCGATCCCCGCGCGATTCCGCTGATGCTCGACCTCGACGGCAACATCAGCGAATCCAACGCGCATAATTTCTTTCTGGTCGTGAACGGTAAACTGTGCACCCCGTCCAATAAGAACGTGCTGGACGGCATCACCAAAGACGCGTTGTTCGAGTTGGCGGCGAAGCTCGAGATCGAAGTCGCGGACGGTAATTTCACGCCCTACGACGCCTATAACGCCGAAGAGGCGTTTCTCGCCAGCACGAGCCCGACGATACTGCCGGTGCAGAGTATCAACGGCGTGCGCCCGACCAAGGAAGTGCCCGGACCGGTGACCAAGCGTCTGATCCATGCATGGAGCGATATGGTCGGTCTCGATATTGTCGCGCAGGCGCTGAATCACCTGGCGGCCGGCGAGCGCGATCGCCTGTTGAAGGAATGGCGAGCCAAAAGCGCTGCCTGATTCAAAAACTTTTTTGCATTTGACTTAATCGCCGGAACAAACCGGTGACCCAACTGTTTCAAGACCTGTTCAAGGCGATCCCGGTGAAAAAAGAGTCTCATCTGCGGCGTGCACTAGGCGACGGTGAGCCGTCGACTCAAACAGCTCGAGCAGTCGAGATAGAAATTACGGTATCGAGCAGGCGATTTTCCACTTTTAGGGAAGCCCTGCGTTGGCGAAACAGATAGCCGCAGGCAGTTCACGGATGGCGAATTATGACTGAGCGAAGATTTGTTTTAGGAGTGGATCTGGACGGTGTGGTCGCAGATTTTTGTCGCGGCCTCAAGCCCATCGCCGCTGAATGGCTCGGCGTCGAGGAAAGTCGGTTGACGGACGCGGTAACCTTTGGCCTGCCTGAATGGAACCTCGATCCCATGGGAGGATACGAGCCTTTGCATCGGTTCGCGGTTACGCAACGTCAGCTGTTTGAAAAACTGCAACCGGTAACCGGCGCCCCGGCGGCGCTTCGCCGCTTGTCGGAGGCCCGAGTCCGCATTCGAATTATCACGCACCGCCTGTTCGCAAACTTCTTTCACCAACAGGCGGCGAGTCAGACGATCGCCTGGTTGGAAAAGTACGGGATTCCATATTCCGATTTGTGCCTGGTCGAAGACAAAACGGTCGTCGGCGCCCATCTGTACATCGAGGACTCGCCGAACAATATCGAGCGACTCAGGGAACTCAAACAAGAGGTAATTATCTTTACCAACTCGACCAATCGGCACATGGCGGGATTGCGCGCAGACACCTGGGAAGAGGTTGAGAAGATCGTCTCGGAAAAGCAACGGAAGTATTTAGCGTCGAATGAACGTGAGCCGGCGATTTAAAGGTTATGGGGTCGAGCCTTAGCAGGCTCCGAAAAAAACTCATAGGCTCTGTTGCGCTCAATCGCCCCGCTCCAAGGTACAGCTGAGTTGCGCCTAGCTAGTCATAGCGCGCTGCTCAAAGATCTCCGAGGCGCGCGGCGCGCGGAAAATTGCTCCTCCGGTTTTTCTCAAGACAGACTAGGCGCAGGGGTCATTGTGTGTTGCCATCTGTGGGGTATCCTCCCTGGAAGGCGGCAAAAGCGGCTTCTGTTTCGATTTGTATCCGAAAGAGCTAGTATCAACACGGGCGATGGGAAAGCGGTTTTTGGAGGATCTCTTGAGTCAATCGTCAAAACGGCTTGGACTTGGATTGGTCTTGGCGCTCGTTTTGTTTGGGATATTCAGCGTATTCAGCAAACAATACAGGGGCGAACCGGAAATTGGGTTCAGCGAATTTACCGCGGCCGTGGAGCGCGGCGACGTTAGCGAGGTGGTGATCCAGGGACAGTATATTCAGGGAAAATACAGGAACGGCGGAACGTTCAGAACTTTTGCGCCGGATGATCCGGAGCTGATGAAATCATTGCGGAATAAGAGCGTGAAAATAGCCGCGAAGCCGGAGGACGATTCGCCGTGGTACATCGTGCTCCTGCTTAACTGGTTTCCCATGCTGCTTCTGCTTGGCGTGTGGATATTTTTTATGCGCCAGATGCAGGCGGGCGGCGGTAAGGCGATGTCGTTTGGCAAGAGCCGCGCTAAGCTGCTTACGGAGAATCAACACCGTGTGACGTTTAGTGACGTCGCCGGCGTGGATGAGGCGAAAGATGATCTGCAAGAGATCATCGCATTCCTAAAGGATCCGAAAAAATTTACGAAACTTGGCGGCAGAATTCCCAAAGGGTGTTTGCTCGTCGGCGCCCCGGGCACCGGCAAGACCCTGTTGGCTCGCGCCATCGCGGGCGAAGCCGGAGTTCCGTTCTTCAGCATCAGCGGTTCCGATTTCGTAGAAATGTTCGTCGGCGTCGGCGCATCTCGGGTTCGTGATCTGTTTGTACAGGGTAAAAAGAAGGCGCCTTGCATCATCTTTATCGATGAAATCGACGCCGTTGGGCGGCACCGCGGAGCTGGTTTTGGCGGCGGCAATGATGAGCGCGAACAGACGTTGAACCAGTTGTTGGTCGAGATGGACGGATTCGAGTCCAACGAGGGAGTCATTCTTATTGCCGCAACCAACCGCCCCGACGTATTGGATCCCGCGTTGCTTCGTCCCGGGCGGTTCGATCGTCACGTTGTCGTACCGCGACCGGACATCAGAGGGCGAGAAGGTATCTTGAAGGTGCACTCCCGCAAGGTGCCTTTGGCAGCGGACGTGGATGTGAGCGTACTGGCGCGATCCACGCCGGGGCTTACCGGCGCGGACTTGGAGAATCTCGTCAATGAAGCGGCTTTGTTGGCTGCTCGCAATGACCAGGAATCAGTCAACATGGTCGACCTCGAGTTAGCTAAAGACAAGGTCATGATGGGCCCCGAGCGGCGCAGCATGATCATCAGCGACGAAGAGAAACGCAATACGGCCTATCATGAAGCCGGCCATGCTTTGGTGGCGAAGCTCCTGCCGGGCGCCGATCCGATCCACAAAGTGACGATCATTCCCCGTGGCATGGCATTGGGACTGACCCAGCAACTGCCCATGGATGAAAAGCATACCTATCCCAGAGAATTTCTGCTCAATAATTTGGTCATCCTGTTTGGTGGCCGCGTCGCCGAAGAGCTTGTGCTCGAGCACATAACGACGGGCGCAGGGAACGATATCGAGAAAGCCACGGATCTGGCGCACCGGATAGTCTGCGAGTGGGGAATGAGCGAAAAGCTGGGGCCAATGACGTTTGGCAAAAAAGAAGAAGAGATTTTTCTGGGAAGAGATTTCGGTCAGAAAACGGACTATTCCAAAAACACGGCCATTGAGATCGACGCTGAGATCAAGCGCATTATCCAGGAGAGCTATTACCGGGCCAAGGACCTGTTAACGACCCATATCCGTCTGCTCCATGAAGTTGCGGAGAAGCTGCTCGAGAAAGAAGTTCTCGACGGTTCCGAACTCGACGCCATAGTCAGAGCTTTTAGCCTTAACGGTGGGGGTCCGTTCACGCCATCGAGTGCGCCGGCCGTTGCTTGAGTAACTTAGGCCGGTTCCAATCGTTTCACCCCGTTGCCTAGGAAAGCGGTCGGCCGCTTGATCACCTCAGCGGCGCGATATAAAACGAACGGTGGAATCGTGCGGCCGATCCGGTTTGCCGTGGTAGGATCTCCCGGTTATCCGAAGGTTGTTCCCGGACGTGAAATGGGGGCTTTTGCCTGCGCCCGGCGACACGTCTGGTGTTGCCTTGCGGCTTTCTCAGGGCGCCGGCACTCCACGCTCAGTTTAACGCGCTCGTGATCAAGCCCGCACGTTCTAACGCTTCGTGGCTGAACTTGCGACAGCCACGCATGAATCGAGTCCGGCGCGGGCGAACCCTGCGCCGCGCGGAACTCCCGTTCGCAA
>Ga0075431_100007681_pt1 | contig 10740 bp, 8 predicted proteins | sample RhiMetdeltSRZDD5_FD_75297 | JGI IMG/M metagenome (GOLD analysis project Ga0075431, IMG submission 75297) | Populus rhizosphere microbial communities from Tennessee, USA - Rhizosphere MetaG P. deltoides SRZDD5 | ecosystem: Host-associated > Plants > Roots > Rhizosphere > Soil | place: USA...
GTCGTCTCGAGCCCGAAGACTTCGGTGAACACGCGGCAGTATTGCTCGCCCGCCAGCTTCGAGACGGCGTACGGCGATCGAGGCTGGGTCGTTGTCGACTCGGGCGTTGGCAGCTCGTCGGTCGCCCCGTACACGCTGCTCGACGACGCGTAGACCACGCGGCGCACGTGCGCGTCCTGCGCCGCGGCGAGCACCGTGATCGTGCCATGGACGTTGGCGAGATCGGTCTCCAGCGGGTGATCGACCGAACGGGGGACCGATCGGTGTGCTGCGAGGTGGAACACGATCTCCACGCCCTCGACGGCGGCCCGGACCACGTCCTCGTCGATCACACTCCCGATCGTCAGCTCGGCGGGCGGCGCCACATCCTCCGGGGAGCCTGAGAACAGGTCGTCGAGCACCCGCACTGCATGCCCCCGGGAGAGGAGACCGTCCACGAGATGAGCGCCGATGAAGCCGGCACCACCTGTGACCAACGCCTTCATCTCGCCTCGCCTCCGCGAACCCTCTGCTCGAATCGCCACTTGTAGCATCATCCGGATGCCGTGGGCGCCGCCGGTCGCCGTGGTCGCGGCGAGCAACCGCTGGCTGCTCGGGTTCTCGGTCGCTGCCCTGCTGGTGGTAGTCGGTGCTGAAGTTGCTCGTCGACGGTCGAAAGCTGCGCGGGAGCGCGCGGGTCGCCGCGGGCCCGCGCCGCGCGGCCTGCGCCGGCGATCGGGCGCACTTGTCGCGCTCGGTCCCGCGGTCGGGCTGATCGTCGCGCCCGAGTTCGACGCTGTGATGCTGGTCGCGGCGGTCGGCGCGGTCGCCCTGGCGCTGTTCGGGCTCGTCACGGAGCGTCACGAGTCGCCACAGCGGGCGACGTTCGTCTCGGTGTCCATCGCGGCCGTCGTGGCCGTAGCGGCGGGCGCGCGCTTCGGTCCGACCGGTGTCGTGGTCATCGATGTGGTCGCGACCTGGGCGTTCATCGTGTTGGTCACAGAAGCCGCCGACGGCCTCGGCAACTCCGATGGCCTGGCGAGCAGCGTGGGTCTTGGGGCGGCGTTCGGGATCTTTGCCCTCGCTGCTTTCGGGAGCGAGGATGCCGTTGCGAGCGTCGCCGCCGGACTCGGTGGCGCCTGCTTTGCGTTCCTGGCATTCAACACCCGTCCCGCTTCGCTGTTCATCGGCAAGGGCGGCCGTCTGGCGATCGGTTACACGCTCGCTGTCGGTGCCCTGGCGGCCCGTCCGGCGGCGGATCCATCGGGTCCGGCCGGACAGCTCGCGGTGCCGGTGATCCTGCTCGGGGTGCTCCTGCTCGATGGGTCCATGGTCGTCATCGGCCGGTGGCGGCGGCGGCGTTCGGTCATGACGGCGCGTTCGGATCACCTCGTGCACCGGCTCACCTTCAGCGGTTGGTCGCGGGCCGAGGCGAGCGCGTTGCTGGTCGTCGCTCAGGTCGCGTTGTCCGTTCTCGCCGTCTTGGTCGGCAGGGGCGTGCTGCCCGTCTGGTTCGGGATCGCGGTCGCGGCCGTGATCCTCGGCGTGCTCACGGCGGCCGCATTACGCGAGCAGGTGGACAGGAGGTCGCCCGCCCGTCTCAAGGGCGGCGTTCGCCTCGGACTCCTCCTCGTTTGTCTCGCGATCGCGGCCGCGGTCCTTCCTGTCGCGGTCGTCGCCAGCGACGCCGCCGACCTGATGGACCGCGGGCGCGAAGCGGCGACGCGCGGGTTGTCTGCGGCGCGCGACGGCGACGCCATCCTGGCCTCGGGGTCCTTTCGCCGCGCGGCCCTGACCTTCAAACGGGCCGGCGACAAGCTCGATTCACCGTGGACGGCCGGCGGGCTCGCGATACCCGGATTGGCGCCGAATATACGCGCCGCGCGCGAGCTCGCGCACATCGGCACCGACCTCGCGCGTGCCGGCGAGGACGTGACCACGGCGGTGAAGCCCGAGGCGCTCGAGATCATCGGCGGACGCGTCCCGCTCGAGGAGGTCCGCAGGATCACGCCCGAGCTCGAATCCGGATCGCGCGCGCTCTCACGGGCACTAGCCCGCGTCCGGGCGCTCGACGATCCCTACCTCATCAGCCCGGTGCGTGACGCGGTCAACAAGGTGAAGCGGCAGCTCGCGCACGCGGACGGGGAGGCGCGTCGCGGTTACGCGGCGGCAAAGCTCGGGCCGGCCATCCTCGGAGGCGACGGCTCACGCCAGTACCTGCTCGTCGTGCAGAACAACGCCGAGTCACGGGCCACAGGCGGCTTCGTCGGGAGCTTCGGTCTCATGACCGCGCAGAACGGCAAGGTGAGCATCGGCGAGCTGCAGCGCACCGCAGCGTGGAACGAGGCGCTGGTACGCGCCGGTCAGCCGCCAGGTGACGCGCCTCCCGACTACCACGCGCGCTATGACCAGTTCGGCCCGGCGCGAACGCTCCAGAACGTGAACCTGTCGCCCGACTTCCCCTCGGTGGCCCAGCTGCTCATGAGCCTCACGCCCGGCGCCGGCCTCGGTTCGGTTGACGGCGTCATGGCCGTCGACCCGTTCGGGCTCGCCGCCCTGCTCGAGCTCACCGGTCCTGTGAACGTCGCCGGCTGGCCGACGCCCATCGATGCGAGCAACGCCGTCGACGTCACCCTCAATGAGGCGTACGCCTTTTTCGAGCGAACTCCCGAACGGGCGGAGTTTCTCGGCGACGTCGCCCAGGTTGTCGTCGACGAGGCGACGTCGGGTGGCTTGGGCAGACCTGCGCAGGTGGCACATGTGCTGGGTGGCGCCGCGCACGAGGGGCACCTGATCCTGTCGTTCGCGCGTCGTGATGAACAGCAGCTCGCCCAGGAGCTGGGCGTCGCCGGCCGTGTCGCGCCGGTGCGTTCGGACGCCGTGGCCGTCACGACATCGAACAGTGGTGCGAACAAGATCGATTTCTTTCTTCAGCGGAACGTCAATTACCGCGTCCACCTCGATCCCCAGGGCAATGGCCGCCGGGCGTTGGCCTCCGCACGAATGACCGTCGAGCTGAACAATGGGGCACCGGATCAGGGCCTGCCGCGCATCGTGATCGGCCCGTATATCCCCGGCCTCTACCAAGCAGGCGAGAATCGCGCCTACCTGTCGATGTACTCGGCGCTCACGTTGAAGGCGGGCACGCTCGACAGCGGCCCACTGTCGGTGACGACGGGGCGAGAGCGGGGCCGTAACGTCTACTCGTTCGTGGCGAACGTTCCGGCCCGCTCGACGAGGATCGTCTCGGCCGACTTCGCCGGCATGGTCCGGCTCGAGCGCGGCGGCTGGTACGACCTCGACATCGGCCATCAACCCACGGTGCACCCCGACCGCCTCCGGGTCTCCGTCGAGGTTCCCCAGGGGTGGCGCATCGCCGAGGCCCCCGGCATGCGGAGGGAATCGGTCCGGCGGGTCAGCAGCACGACCACCCAGTTGGAGGAGCGACGGATGCGGATCCGTGTCGTACCCGCGTCCTCGGCGTTTGACCTGTGGGACCGTTTGCAGGACGGCTGACTTGCCCTTCCGGGTGTGCTCGACACGGGTGGACTGGTGTGCCAGGCTCTCGCGGAGCCGAGGGAAGGCTGGCTGCCTCGGTTGACCGAGCGAGAGGTGACTTCGGTGCGAAGAGCATTTGTCGTCTTGTCCACTGCGGCGCTCATCGTCGCCGTCTGGGCGTCGACAGCCGTGGCGCAGACGGCGGACTATCCGCCGACGCCGGGCGGGGGACAGGTTGTGGTTCCGGTCCAGGCCCAGGCACCGTCGGCCGGACAGCTGCCGCGGACAGGTTCGTCCAATACGCCGTCGCTGGTTCTCATCGGTATCGCCGCCCTCGTCGTTGGGCTGGTTCTGGTCCTCGCCGTGCGGCGCCATCGCGCCGCCGTGCGCGGCTCCGTCTGATCCAGCGCGACGCCGCGGTCACCGAGAGGACCGGACGAGATCTCGCATTGCCCGCACGAGTTGGCGGGCGTCGGGATACGGTATCCGCACGATCTCGCACGAGCGGCTGACGCGGTTCAGCACCTCGAGGTCGTCCGGCGTGACCTGCCCGTCGGGCCTTGCGACCAACGATGTGAGCTCGGCGAAGCGCTGCGCGGGCGAGCGACCGTCCGAGGTCACGTCCCCCCAGGCGATGATGCCGGCGAGCCGGTAGCGCCCGTCCTCCAGCTCGACCTCTTGCGATGTGGGCGGATACAAGCGATCGATCTCCGCCTGACCTTCAGGGTCGAGCTCGAGGCGGCTCGCCTTCAGTGTGATCTCGAGCGTCTCGGGGTCGAGGAGGGGCGTGTGCACGTCCTCGAGGCGGAGGCCAAGACGGTGGAGGCGCCGCTCCAGGCTGTCGACAGTGGTGCCCAATCGCCTGTCGACGAGAACCGCGTCGCCGTCGCGTACGAAGAGCTTCGCGTTCAGACCGGTCCTGTCGGGCGGGGTCGGGACGAAGCTCTCGAGGTACCGGAGCGTGCCTCGGAGGGCCCGGCCTCGGGAGCTCGTTCGCAGGACCGACTGACCGCGCCGGTACAGGAAGTGGAAGTCGCGCACGCGTCCGGCGGTTGCGCCGAACGTCAGTGACAGGTTCGGCGGCGCGTCGACGCCGGGCTCGACCTGTGGTCCCAACGCGCGTGCGATCAGAGCGCTCATCTGGTCGTCGTTCGTGCGTACGCCGATGACGAGATCGTGAACTCGGACCGCGATCGGACCCGCCTCGACGAGGCGGAACTGGTCGTCCAGTCAGGTGTTGGGAGGCTCGTCGAGGAAGCGCGGGTCCGAGGCCCATTTGGACTCGGCGGTGTCGGCGACCACCTCGTCGGCCTGCTCGGTCTCGGCGGGCGCAACCGCTTCGAGGAGCCCTTCGGTGCCGAGCTCGCGGGCGACGGCCAGCGTGTCTGCCACGACGGTGTCGTAGGGCACACCGAGGCCGTCGCTGATATCGGCGGCGATCTCGGCGATCGTGCCGTCGCCGTCGAAGCAGGCCCACACCAGGGCTCCGGTGGCGTTCAGGAGGTGCAGGCGACCGTCGTTGAGGAGCACGGCTTCGCCGTCGACCTCGACGGTGTGCGCGGTTTGGGCGCGGCGGGCGACGAACCCTTCGTCGATGCCCTCCGGCGAAACGACGGGCGGTTGCGCGGTCATCGCGGTGCCGAGCCGATTCGAGACGTGCCCCGCGCGCTCGTCACCGGCTTTTTCGGGATCGTGTTCGTCGACATTGCCGGTACCGAGAGCAGAGCAAGCACGAACGGCAACAACATCGTTCGCTCGCGGGCGAGGATTCCGAAGTTGCTGATCACCGCGAACACGAAGAAGAACACCAGGACAAAGGCCAGTGAGAGTGCGACATACGGCTGCGCCCGCAATCGCCACGGCACGCTCAGAAGCCGGCGCCACGACACGACGAAGAGGAGCGCCAGTCCGAGCGCCTCGAGAGCGGTCGCGATCTGTTCAGACGTGTGTGCTTCGAAGAGGAAGGGTCGGAAGAGGATCGTGACGGCGGCTTGGGGGTAGCCGATCGGGTTCGCGGCATCCGCGGGGGAGAACTCGGAGCCGCCCTTCCTGGTGTTCGTCTGGACCTCCAAGAAGGCTTCCTCCGTCGACGACGGCTGCAGACTCTCGACCCCGAGAAACCTCGCGGTCCGTCCCGCGATGTAGCTGCCGCCCAGGAGCAGCAGCACGATGGCCGCGGCCTTCGCGACCGAGCCCGGAGTCAGCGACTGAGTCGGACGAGATTGTCCGCGTCCGATGAGGAGGGCGAACCCGAGCGCGACGAGCATGATCAGAGCGACGTGGGGGCGCACCAGGTAGGTGATGAGGATGCCGACGAACACGAGCGTGATGCCGCCACGTTTTCGGGTGAAGAACCGGGCGGCGCCGAGGGCGGCGAGCCCGAGCGAGAACAGCATCACGGATTCCTTGCCGATGCTCCCGGGCCAGAAGACGATAGACGGCCAGAAGAACAACAACACGGCGTAGCGGTACCGATCCGCGTCCGGTACCGCCGTGACGAACGCGCGGTAGAGGAAGTAGCAGCCGAGGAACGCGATCCAGGCGAAGATCAGGAACGCGGCCATCTCGTCGGAGTTGCAGACTGCGTGGACGAGCCCCGAGATATAACGCATCGATCCGGTCCCGGGCACGTCCGAATGGGTGTCCGGGGTGAAGTTCAGCTCTCGGAAGCTCTCCGCCAGCCGCGTCCCCCAGACGTTGTACGTGCGGGCATCAACCGCGGTGTCGTACCGGTAATACGTCGCGATGAAACGCACCAATAGGCCGACGGCGAGCAGGCCGGCGAGGTCGAAGTTCCGCTCGGAGCGGGCGGCCCACAGGAAGATCGGCGTTGTCAGGACGACGAGGATCGGGATGAAGATCAACGCGGCGCCGACCGGCTTGCCCTCGCCGATCCAGAACCACGCGTACAGGGCGACGCTTACGAGAAAGGCGAGGACCGCCGCGAATGACCACGCCGACCCGAACCGCGCCTCTGGCTCGGGTGGCAGCGGAAGCCCGAACGGGTCCTCGTGCCGGTTGCCGTTCGTACCGCCGGGCGGTCGCGCGGGCGGCGGTCGTCGAGTGCCGTCCGGCGGCACTCGTCAGCCCGGCTCGCGCTCGCCGGGGGAGCCGGCGAAGAGGCCGTCGTCGGCGTCGGAAGCATCGGCGTCGTAGACGAGGTGCTCTCCGTCCGCGCTTTCCGCCTCGGCTTGGGCGTGAGCGCGGTCGCGCCGGCCGCGAGTGCGGTACTGGTAGTAGTAGTACGAGCCGCTGTCCTCCGGCGTGCCCACGACCACGACTCCCGTGACGGGCGCTTGCACCCGGTTCAGGAGCTCCATCGAACGGGTGGCGTTGTCAGCGGTCGTGGACTGGAAACGAGCGACCAGCAGGACGAGGTCCGCCGACGGGACGATCTCCATGGCGTCGTTGGCGGTCAGCAGCGGCGCAGTGTCGAGGACGACGACGTCGAAGTGGTCCCGGGCGGAGTCGATCACGTTGCGCTGCGCCGCGATCACTTGCGCGGGATTGGCGTTCGGATCGGACGTCGCCCGGCTCACGTACCAGACGCCCGGGATGACAGTCCGGAGCGTTCGCCGCGGCTTGTCGACCGTTCCGAGGTACGTGTGCGCCATCGGCCGACGGAAGTCGCAGTTGACGACGAGCACGGATGCGCCCGTCTCCGCGAACGCGGCGGCGATGTTGACGCTGGTCGTGGTCTTCCCCTCGCCGGGCACGGCCGACGCGACCATGACCACGAGGGCACTATGCGTCGCCGCGCTCGGCGATCCGTTGCCGGAGCCGTTCTCGCTTGCCCCGTCGAGATGCGCGTTCTGGAACAACAGGGAGGACCGGACGGCGCGGTAAGCCTCCGCCGCACGAGAGATGGGCGCCGTGTGGATCACGACCGCCTTCTCGCGCACCTGTTCCCGCTGGAGCTGGGGGACCTCGGCCAGGACGGGGAGCTCGAACGCCGCAGCGACGTCGTCGCGCGTACGGAGCCGTCGGTCGAAGCGCTCTGCGATGAGCGCGACACCGATGCCGATGATCAAGCCGAGGAAGGCGCCCAGGAGCCCGCGCGAGATCGGCGAATCGAAGCTCGGAGCGGAGGTGGAGCGCGTGCTGTCGTCCTGGGGCTGTTGCGTTTCGGCTTGTCGGTTGTTCTCGCCCAACTGCGCCCGATCGCGCAGTGTGTTGTACGCGCTCGTCGAGATCGGGACCGCAGACGCCGTCTCGAGCGTCGACAGGCCCCCGGTTGCTGCCCCGGACGAGGCCAATTGCTGGAACCGCTCGAACGTGATGCGGTACTGGTCGACGAGCCCGTCCCGCTCGGCGCGCGCCGTGTCGGAGCCGGCGCCGCCGCCGATTTGGGAATCGAGTCCGGAGATATCGCCGCGGAGCTTGTCGAGGCGGGCAATAGTGTCGCGGCTGAGCTTGTCGTAGCGGGCCTGCTCCTTCTGGTTCAAGGTGTCGATGAGCTGCTGACCGACCGTGTCGGCGAGACGCTCGGCCGATTTGGCGTCCGGGTTGATCGCCGTGATCGTCAACGTGTTGGCCGTGTTGTCGCTCTCCGTAGTGGTCCGCTCGGTGACCTCATGCGGCTGCATGTCCAGCTTCTTGGCCACCTGGGTCGGAACGTCCCCGGTAGTGGCGAGCACCGCGACCTGCGTGAGGTTCGTGAACGCGGGGTTGGCGGCAGAGCTGGACGAGCTGCCACTGCTGCTACTGCTGCCATTGTTGTTCGAGTTGTCGAACACGAGCGTGTTGACAGCCTTGTAGTGGCCGTTGGAGGTGGTGGCGTCGCCGCTCAAGAAGGTCGATGCCGCGCCGAGCGTCCCGCCGATCAGCGCCAACGCGAAGATGAGCGCCCAACGGCGGCGGAGCACCCTGAAGTACGAAAGAAGATCCATCGAGACCCAGCCCTAAGCGACGTGGCCGAATGAGCTTAGAGGACGGGTCCGACCAGACCTAGTACAGCCAGGCGCTCGAGGAGGGGCAGCACGTCACGGGCGACGGTCTGAGCGTCGATCCCGTGCCGTTGTGCGAGCTCGGAAGCCAGCTGATCCACGGAGCACGGCCGCTCGAGCAGGTCCCAGACCTCCGGGCCCGTGGCAGCGAGGGTCACCGGCTCGGACGCACCGGGCGGGAGACACAAGACCGCATCGAGGGATCGTCGCCAGAGCACGTCGGGACGACGCCGATACGACTTCGAAGTCATCGGCGTGGCCAGAGCCGGGCGAGCCCGCGCCGCCAGTGCGCCACCGAGCTCATGCCCCGCTGCTCGAGGTACGCCCGCTGCGGCATCGCGACGGCATGGAGGTACAGGAGCTTGTCCCTGATTCCGGGCACGACGAGGACGCCTGCAGCCTGCGTGGTGATGCCGCGCGCCGGCCCGCGGTACGACGCCAGCAGGATCCGGTCGAACGCTCCCGGCGCGAAGCCGCGCGCCCAATCGACCAACGGGGGAGTGAAACCCGGCTCGAGAGTCGCCCAGGCCTGGCAGATCGCGCGCGCGACGACGGGTTGGCTGCGCCAGCGCCGAGCCAGACCCAGCACGTCGTCCGCGCTCGGGTCGTCCACCCAGATCAGCTGGACCACGTCGCGCTGCGAGGCCAGCCGTACCGGCCAGTCACCCAATGCCGCCGAGTAGCACGAGCTGAGGAGCTGGTGCGCGGGTTGGAAGGTCGCGACGTCCCGGCCGCCCAGCGTGAAGACACGAGGAGTGCCGAACAGGTCGTCGAGGTCGACGGTGAGCCCGTACGCGCCGTCCACGAACGTCCGGTGCACGTCGAGCTCCAGGCCGCCGTCCGAGCGCAGCATCGCCTCGCGCCCGAATGTGGTGTCGAACCCGGGCCGGAGCTCCGGGAGCGCTCTCTGCGTCCCGAGGGTCGCGTCTAGGAGGCGTGCCGCGGTCGCGAACTCCGTCGATGGGACCAACACATCGACGTCGGCGAAGACGCGCAACGCCGGATCGTCGTAGACGGTGTTCGCCAGTGCGACGCCCTTGAAGACGCGGTGATCGATTCCGGCCCGTTCGAGCTCGTCGATCGTCGAGAGCAGCAGGGCCTCTACACGGAGCGCGTGCGCCAACCAGCCCTCGAGCTTCATCTCGAGATCGGCGCGCTGGTCCGCGTCGACGACGAGCGCGCCGTCCCGCACCGCCGCGCCGAGGAAGCCGAGGAGGCGGTGGTGCTCCGCGTGCGCAAGGAGAGTGGTGAACGTCTCGCCCGGGAGCGGCCCCCGGGGAAGCCGATTCGACGTCGGAAGCCCATAGGCGGCGCACGCGGCCAGGGTGTCGCCGACGCTCGTCAAAGGGTGTCCCGCCACGCCTGGTACATGAGGACCGTCCACAGCGCGTAACCGCGGTTCCGCGTCCCGGCCTGGTGCTCCGCCCATCGACGGCGCACAGGAGCGGGATCGATGCCCGCGTCGGTCAACGCGGGCGGAGCAAGAAGATCCCCGGCCCAGTCCCGCAACGGCCCGCGGAGCCAAGCGTCGACCGGAGGGTCGAACCCCATCTTGGGACGCTCGACCAGACCCCGGGGGACGTACCGGTCGAGCACCTGCCGGAGGATCCACTTGCCTCTCCCGCGGCGCACCTTCGCCGTGTACGGCAGGCGCCATGCGAACTCGACGACGCGGTGGTCGAGGAGGGGGACCCGGACCTCGAGCCCGGTGCCCATGCTGGCTCGGTCGACCTTGGTCAGCATCCCGTCGGGCAGCGTGACAGCGGTGTCGAGGTAGAGCATGCGCTCCTCGACCCCGTCGACGCCATCGATGCCCGGCCCGGCGGTGACGGGTGCGGCGGCGACCCCGGTCAGCTCGGCCGGATTCAGCCATGCCGCGGCAAGTCCGGTGTAGAGGTCGTCGAACCCCTCGGCCCGGAGGACCTCGCCCACCTTCTGCGCCTTGTCACCGAGGTTGGGGATGTCCGCGGATCGCGGCAGGACTCGGCGCGCCTCTCGTGCAGCACGGGTCCAGCTCGCGGGCGATGGCGCGAGCACTGCCCGCGCCGCCAGCGCCCGCGCCGGGCCGGGGAGCCACGAGACGCGGCGCCAGAGCGTCGGACCCGCTACCTGACGGTTGTACCCGCCGAAGACCTCGTCGCCTCCGTCCCCCGAGAGGCAGACGGTGACGTGACGACGCGCCTCCGTCGACAGGAGGTGCGTGGGTAGCGCCGACGGGTCGGCGAACGGCTCGTCGTACAACGTCGCCAGTCTCGGGATCGCCGCCAGCGCGTCGGTCGCCGAGAGCGCGATCTCGGTGTGGTCCGTTCCGAGGTGG
>Ga0075431_100007683_pt1 | contig 10739 bp, 11 predicted proteins | sample RhiMetdeltSRZDD5_FD_75297 | JGI IMG/M metagenome (GOLD analysis project Ga0075431, IMG submission 75297) | Populus rhizosphere microbial communities from Tennessee, USA - Rhizosphere MetaG P. deltoides SRZDD5 | ecosystem: Host-associated > Plants > Roots > Rhizosphere > Soil | place: USA...
AGCACTTCAGCACCTTCAAGCTCAAGATCGGTCCCAACGGCCAGTCCTCCGGCTTGCCCGGCTGCTACTCCGATTGGACGTAGCGCGAGCCGAGGGCGATCGCATATGGGGTGCGCAGCGTCATCGGTGGTGTCCCGGCTTCACTCGATCACCTCGTCGGCACGGCCGAGCAGCGGCAGCGGGATGCTGAGGCCGAGCGCCCTGGCGGTCTTGAGGTTGAGGATCAGCTCGACCTTGGTGACCTGCTGCACCGGCAGGTCGGCCGGCTTCTCGCCCTTGAGGATGCGCCCGGCATAGACTCCGGACTGGCGATACATGTCGGTCAGGCTCCCGCCGTAGCTCATCAGGCCGCCGGCCGCCGCGAAGGCGCGAAACTGGAAGATCGCCGGCAACGCATGGCGGGCCGCCAGCGCGCCTAGCTCCTCGCCCCGGCTGATGAACAGCCCGTCGGTCCCGATCACCAAGCCGCCGGCCTTGAGCTCGTCCAGCCGCGCGAACACGCCGTCGAAATCGCGCTCGGTCGTGGCGTTGAGCATCTCGAGCCTGAACCCCAGCGCGCGCGCCGCCGCCTGGAACTCCCGCGCGTGCGTCGCGGCGTTGGGATTGGTCGGATTGACCAGCGCGCCGAGGGTGGTCGCGGTCGGGACCACGCTGTGCAGCAGCTCCAGCCGCTTCGGGTCCAGCTCCACGCTCAGCGTGGTCACGCCGGTGAGATTGCCGCCAGGCCGGTTCAGGCTGGCGACCAGCCCGAGCGCGACCGGATCGGCGCCGGTGAGGAAGACCACCGGGATGGTCCTGGTCGCGGCCTTGGCCGCGAGCACGCCGAGCACTTGGCCGGCGACCGCGATCACCGCGACCCTGCGGCTGACCAGGTCGGCCGCCAGCGCCGGCAGCCGCTCGGTCTGCTCCTCCGCCCAGCGATATTCGATCGCGACGTTGCGGCCCTCGGCATAGCCGGCTTCGTTCAGGCCCTGGCGGAACGCGTCCAGCCGGCCCGCGTCGCGGCCGGGAAACGCGCTGCTGAGGAAGCCGATCACCGGCAGCGCCGGCTGCTGCGCGCGCGCGGGAAGCGGCCAAGAAACCAAACACGAAACCGAAGACGCGGCGGCCGCGCCGCCGAGCAGCGTGATGAGCTCGCGGCGCTTCACTCGATCACCTCGTCGGCGGTCATTTGCATGATCAGCGGCACCGTGAGGCCGAGCGCCTTGGCGGTCTTGAGGTTGATGATCAGCTCGACCTTCGTGGACTGCTGGACCGGCAGGTCGGCCGGCTTCTCGCCCTTGAGGATCCGGCCGGTGTAGGCGCCCATCAGACGATTAGCGTCCGTATCGCTGCCTGCGTAGCCCATCAGGCCGCCGGCCGCCGCAAACTCCCGACTTTGGAAGATCGCCGGCACCGCGTGGCGAACGCTCAGCGCGCCGAGTCGTTCGCTCTGGCTGACGAAGAATCCATCGGTGCCGATCACGAGCGCGCCGGCTCCCTGCTCGACCAACGTTGCGAACGCCGTATCGAGGTCGCGTTCGGTGCTCGCATGCACGACATGGAGCTTGAGCCCGAGCGTGCGGGCTGCCCCCTGCGCGTCCTGCGCCAGGGCCTCGGCATTGGGATTAGCCGGGTTGAGGAGGAACCCCATGATGGTCGCGGTGGGGACCAGCTCGTGCATCAGCTCCAGCCGCTTCGGCGCCAGCTCCGCATTCAACAGGCTGACGCCCGTGAGGTTGCCGCCCGGGCGGTTCAGGCTGGCGACCAGGCCGAGCTTGACCGGATCGAATCCCACGACGAACACGATCGGAATGGTCGTGGTGGCCGCCTTGGCCGCCACCGCCGCAGGGCCGTTGACGACGATCACGCTCACCCGGCGTTGCACCAGATCGGCCGCCAGCGTCGCCAGTCGGTCGTATTGGCCCTCCGCCCAGCGAAATTCGATGGTCAGGTTGCGGCCCTCGTCGTAACCGGCTTCGCTCAGGCCGCTGCGGAACGCGCGCAGACGTCTCGCGCGCAGATCAGGCGAATCGGTGCCCAGGTACCCGACCACGGTCATCGCCGGCTGCTGCGCGCGCGCGGGAAGCGGCCAACAAACCGAAGACGCGGCGGCGGCGCCGCCGAGCGCTGTAATGAACTCTCGTCGCCGCATGCGATCGATCCCGGCGTGCCAAAAAGTGCCGAAATGCTAGCAGACCTCGCCGCCAGCGTCTGTGATCAAAGTCACCGAGCCGCGCGGGTCACCGGCGGCGCATCACGTGCGCGGGGTGGGCAGGGCGCGGACACATCAGGATACATCGTGCGGCGCCCAAGACGTGGATGGCCGGGACAAAGCCCGGCCATCACCACGGGACCGATCTGATCCCCGCGAAGCGCGCCCTAGTAGACCGGCGGCAGGACGTAGAGCCCGCCGCTCACCGGGGTTGCCCCGCGGAAGCTCTGCACCTTGAAAGGCTCAGCCTGCGGCGGTGTCGCGGCGGCCCGGACCGCAACGCCGACCAGGATCAGACAGGCGGCAACGGCCAATAAGCTGATCGTGCGCATGTGAGGTCTCCACCTTTATTCACCCTGTTGTCGCAAACCTAGCGCAGGGGTCGCGCCGGCGATGTGATGGCGATCACAGAAAGCCGCTTTTCCCCGACCGCCTTTCGGCCCTCACGCGACTACCGGAAATGCCCTGTTTTCGCCACTCAGTGGGACCTTGCCGGCATCGGCACGGTCTGGTCGGTTGCAAATTTCAACCCAGTCCAACGCCGCGGCACGCGCTGCGGTACAATAACGAGCGCTCGCTGCAGTCGAACGACCAAGTGGAGCCAGCGCAAGAATCGCGAAGCGCCGCGCCGCCGCGCACCGCTGCGCGGTCACGAGCACGCGACCTGGGATCGGACATGACGCTCAGTCCGCAGGACCTGGAAAGCATCACCGGTCTCACGCTGGATCACTACAACCGGCGCGCCGAGGCGTTCTGGCAAGGCACGCGCGACCACGACGTCAAGCAGAACATCGCTGCGCTGTTGCAACGCATCGAGGGTAACCCGCCTTTTACGATCCTGGACTTTGGCTGCGGGCCCGGCCGCGACCTCAAGGTGTTTGCCGAGCACGGTCACATCGCGGTCGGTCTGGAAGGCGCCGCGCACTTCGCCGCGATGGCGCGCGCCCATAGCGGCTGCGAAGTATGGCAGCAGGATTTCCTCGAGCTCGATCTGCCGGACGGCCATTTCGATGGCGTGTTCGCCAACGCTGCGCTGTTTCATGTCCCCAGCCAGGAATTGCCGCGCGTGTTGCTGGAGCTGCACGCCAGTCTCAAACCGGGTGGTGTGCTGTTCAGCTCGAATCCGCGCGGCCACAACGAGGAAGGCTGGAATGCCGGATGCTACTGCGTTTATCATGATCTCGATGCTTGGCGCCGCTATCTGTCGGCCGCGGGCTTCGTCGAGCTTGATCATTATTACCGCCCCGCCGGGCTGCCGCGCGAACGACAGCCCTGGCTGGCGAGCGTTTGGCGCCGGTGAGGACGACACGCTATCGACGGGCGTGAACGCGCTTAAAACTCATCCGGGCTACGGTGCGCACTCGCCCGGAACACGAGACGTCGACACGCGTTCCCGCCCAACAACGATGCGTCATTGGCCGAGTGGAAGCCGGGCCGAGCCTCTCGCAGAGGAAGGATACTCAGATGGTAGCCGGAACGCGCGGCTTGGGCCGCAATGCCAGGAAGGTGCTCAAGCATCCGGGCGCGTTCGCGTTGGCCGTGATCAAGCAATTTCGCGCCAACCAGGGTCTGCTGCTCGCGGGGGCGGTGGCGTATTACACCTTGCTCTCACTCATCCCGCTGCTGATCCTCATCCTGATGGTGCTGTCGAACATATTCGAGGAAGACCGGATTTTGCTGATGCTTCGCGAGTATCTCGAATTTGTCGTTCCGGGTCAGTCGAACGCCTTGGTCGGCGAGCTACGCAATTTCCTCGCGCATCGCGAACTGGTGGGCGGCTTTCTGCTCGTGACGATGCTTTTCTTCAGCGCCCTGGCGTTTACGGTTCTGGAGAACGCCATGTCGGTGATTTTCTTTCATCGCGTCGCGATCAGGCGGCGGCACTTCCTCGTGTCCGCGGCGTTGCCGTATCTGTTCATCATCTTTCTGGGCATCGGCGTGCTCATCATTACTTTGGTGTCCGGTGTGCTTCATTCGATGGGGACCAGGAATATCACGATCTTCGGCCAAGCCCACTCGCTGGGGCAACTATCCGCGGTGCTTCTCTATATTGTGGGCGTGACAGGGGAGGCGCTGCTGCTGACCGCAATCTATCTGGTGATGCCGGTGGGGCGACTATCCTTCCGGCATGCGTTGATCGGCGGCGTGACCGCCGCCCTGCTGTGGGAAATCACCCGCCACATTCTCGTCTGGTACTACACGACGATGTCGCAGATCCAGATCGTCTACGGCTCTCTCACCACCTCCATCGTAGTCCTGTTGAGCGTGGAGATCGGCGCCTTGGTGCTGCTCCTGGGAGCGCAAGTGATCGCCGAGTATGAGCGTATCGGCCACGAGCCGATCGAGGCGGCCGCTCCGCCGATGCGAACCGGAGGTCGCGGCGCGAAAACGGCGGACGGATAACGCTCTCGCGCGGACAACCGCACGCAGCAATGCGATCTCACATCCGGCCCGGGACCGAACGCTACCGCTTCGGTTCGACGATGGTCTTTGAGGAACCTTCGGGCGCGGCCTCCGTGCCGGATGGGGTTTCCCCTTGCGGGCTTTCGGCAGGCGCGCCTCCGGAACCGGTGGCCTCGATCTGGCCGGTGCGCCCTTGCGGCTGCATCTGGCCCTTGGTCTCGGGAGAAACCGTGCGGCCGGTGCTCTGTGGGGAATCTGCCGGCTGGGTTTGGGCAGGCTGGGTTTGGGCAAACGCGGTTCCGGCACAGAATGCAAGACAGACCGCGGCGAGCGCAATGCGCATGGGATCCTCTCAGGTCATGTTCCCAAGCCCAACAAACGATGAGGCATTACGTTCCCGCCGCACGTTCCCGCGCCCCCCGCCTTCGCCGCCGGAGCTGAGGCGTCGGCTCGCCCAAGATGGCGTGGACTATTGCTTTCACGGCGGTACTTCATTGAATCGTCGATTGCGGTTGCAGCCCTCTCTCACAGGCGATGATCGGCAACAGCTGTCCGCGCGAAAGCACCGCTCTCAAAATCATTTGCTGCCGGTCGTGACCTTCGGCAGTTCGATCTTCACCGTCGATGACTTTGAACCGATCGTGCCGGTCGCGAAAAGAATCCCGCCGCCCACGACAATGACGATAAGGGCTCCGATGAGGACACCCATGATACCGATTCCACCGCTGTTGTCCGCCATGAAGCTCTCCCATGGATGTCATTTGGTGCAACTAAACGCTTCGCCTGTAGGTTTGTTCCTTAGGAGCCAATAGACTTCTTTGCCAAAGGGGTGACGGACTGCGCCTTCACCCTGCCTATCGTGAGCACTTTCCTCAAACGCTCATGGGCCGCTTCGGCGCGCAGCGATAAACCAAAAGCCTCACGGCGAAAAAATCTCGTTCGCCGCCGAGGCCGAGGCGCCGGGCGTCGGCCCGCCCGAGATGACGTAGATCCTGCCCGCCACCACCGCCGCGCCGAGCCCGTGCCGCGCCCTCGGCATGCGGGCGTGGCTGGTCCAGCCGTTGCTCCTGCCGTCGTAGGCTTCGACCTGATGGAAGGTGCCGCCCGGCGCCTCGCAGCCGAACACGAACATGCGCCCGTCGAGCACCGCCGCGGCGATGCCGCTGCGCGCGGTCGGCAGCGGCGCGCGCGCCTCCCAGCGGTCGGCCGCGGTCGATTGGTCTTGGGAAATCAGGACCGCTTTGTAATCTTGTCGCCCCAGAACTTGCAAAATTCCGCGCCCGCCGGCTGGAAGATGCGTTTGATCAGCAGGGCAGCGACGACGGTTGCGACCGCCGGCGCCAACCCCAGCGAGGCCGTAAGGGCGGTGTAGAGAGCGGTCCCTAGCGCGATGTCGCCCAGCCCGGTCGCCTTCAGAATGCTGTCGCGATCCTTCTTGTCCTCCGCCGAGTTGCCGCAAATCACCTCATGCAGCTCGCGCTCGACGCGGCGGAAGATGCGACCTCCCAATTCCAAGACGTCCTCCTTGATGCCGAGGTGCTCGGCGTCTTCCTGGACTTCCGGATTGAGCTCGCTCGCGACCGCTGCCGTCTTGCTCATGGCGGCGGCGCGCAAGGCGATCTCCGTGATTATCGCCTTCTCGTCGTATTCTTCGACCAATCCGTGGATGGCCTGTCCGGGATCGTCGCTCATGAAATGTCCTTTCGCCATTTGCTGCGGAACTCGTTTGCGGCGTCTGGCTGGATCGCCGCGGGATCGTATTTTGCGCCGGCAGCGCCCCACAACGTGTAGGCGAGCCCGAGCGGATTGCCGTGAGATTCAGCGAGGCTGCGTCGCGACTCCAGCAATGCCTGACCGATATCGATGCCGCTGAGCAGTTGTGGGATCAATTCGTGCGCGAACGCACTGGCGAACACCGGCGGCACCGGGCATTCCGTGCCGAGCACGCTTCGCGCGCGCTTACGCAGGAAAAAATCGACGAAGCTGTTCGTGAGCTTCGGCAGGATTTGCGCCGAATGGCACATGTTGAGGATCACCATCGGTCGGCCGCGCAGGTTGATCGTTTCGCGCTCCAGCTCCCGCAACGTGACCGTGCTCTTGGTCAGCTCGATCCACGCTTCCTTCTGGTCGAAAGTCGGTGCACTGAACGCCTTCTCGATGCTCTTGAAGGACTCGTCCGAAGCCGCGAGCTGTGAGAGTCGCCGTCGGAACGCATCCATCCAGCCCTCGACCGGGAACGGCGTATAGCCGTGGCAGAAAAAATAGAGCACCGCGGCGTCGCTGTCGGCGAGCAGCTTCTTTAGCCTGTCCGCGCTTTCGACCGGGCCCGCGCCGAAGATTTTTTCACCGCTTCGTGCCCGCATCTCGCTGATCAGATTGATCTGGAGGGCCGTCTCTTTGACACGTTTGTACAGCATCACGCTCAGCGCCGGGGGATCCCGCGACAACGGCAACTCGCCGGCAATGGTGGTGCTCTCGAGCTTCTGCTCGATGACGTACTGCATTCCCCAGAAGTTGGCGTGCTTTCCGTTGCCGCCCGTGCTGCCGTCATGCAGCAAGGCCCACGGGAACACGAAACTCCGCGCGTTCGCTGCAAGAATGACCTGGACGACCGACCCTGCGGGGAGCGGGTTCGCTTCTAGGAAGGTGCGTATGGCATCGAGCGCGCCGCCCTGCTCGCCGCGGAACAGCAGCAGCCAGAGGTCCCGGCCGGCGTCGGCCAATTTCTGCCAAACCTCGTCCTCCACCGCTTTTGGCGCGCGCAGGACGTTGCCGAAGCGGTCGAGCGCGGAGGTCAGCCACAGGTCGCGGATCTTCTCGAGTTCTTGCGTAAGGTCTTCGCCGGTGATCGGCGAGTTCGCGAGCATCCGCACCAGCTCTCGACCGGATGTGTCTTCGATGACGATGGCGAGACGATATCCATCGCTTTCCGGGGTGATGTGGATGTTCATCTGGCGCGGCTGATAGGAGCCGGCAAAATCGACGTCGTATCCGTCCGAAACATCCTTCTGGATCAGCTGGTGCGCCGGCGATGTGTCCAGCACGGACGCATCCGACACTCTTGAGCGAAGCACGATGTGATCGATGAGATTGAGGCGATAATACACGCGCACCGCCAACTGCAGCTCTCCGGACGCCGGGACCTTTTTCAGCGTGAACAGGAAGTTCACGGGCACGCTGTCTTGCTGTTTCGGCAGGTGGAGAATCTGCACCGGCTGGGGAATCACCACCTCGTCGGCCTGGCCCTGAGCGGCGAGCGTGACGAGTAGATCGCAATCGGCCTTCGGCACTCCCTTGATGGGCCGCGGCTCGCCCTCGAAGCCGATCCCGATCCGCTGCGATCGGATGGCGAACTCCAGCACATAGGCGCGGTCCGGCACGAGCGCCTCCGCCGGAGCTACCCGCGGCCCAACCTTGTCGCCCTTGGCGGCGAACAGGCGGATGTCGGGGACGCGCTCGTCCTCGCCGGTCGCAGCGTCGTGAATGGCCTTACCCAGGGCGACGGCACCTGTTGCTCCGCGTTTTTCGCGGAGAAAGCTTTCGTCGTGCGTAAGCGCCTCTTCCAGCGCAGCCGCCACTTCGGCTCCCGACATCGCCTCCTTCGAAAGTCCGAGGGTCTCGCTGACGGTGGGAGATACGACCACCCGCGCGTGGGGGGGAGCCTCTTTGGCCTGTTCGGCCATTCGTCTGATGGCGTTGGCGAGCGGAGCAGCTTTGAGCGCGTCTAGTGTGGAGACGACCAGGGGCGCGTCGGCTGCGCCGCCCAGGGCGGCGCTCGCGGGAGCGGTCGTTAGCTCCTCCTGCAACGATCTGCCGGCGTCCCAGAGCGCCTCGTCGACCGTATTGTTGTGCGACAATTCTCTTACCAGCTGGTCGGTCCAGTGCGCCATCGCCCCGATATCGGGCAGGTCGACCAGAATGCTGGCGCCGGCTGCACCCACACGCCGGACTTTGGCCAGCGTCTCGATCTTCTCGGTCAGCGAGCGGTTCGAGCCGGTTAGGATCGCAATGGCTCCGATTCCGATGTCCTTTAAGGATTTGATCGAGCGCCTCACATAGGTATCCAGGCGATCGGGCACGAGCAAAACGTCGCAAGTGTCGCCGACATCGTCGACCACGTCGATCGTGGCGAGGCCGCGCCGGACCATCGAGATGTCCTCGAGCCGGCTCAACAGTGCCAAGCCGTCGCCACCCGGCAAGACCCCGAGGCGCAGCGGCCAATGCCACTGTCCAGCCCACTGATCCTCGTCGAGGACGCAGAGCGCGCCTGGCCTCACCGTACCGGAAGCGAAATTCCGGAGCGCAGCGGCGGAGAGGGAACGGTCCTTGCGGAGGTCATCCAGCGGAATTCCGAGGCGATAGTCTCGGCCCTGGATTTTGTCCCACAAATCCGCCAATTCGCTGGCCGGTACGTGCAGCTTGCCAAAGCCGGTGAAGCCGTCGGCATCCCATTCGAGGATGCCGTGCTTGCGCGCGCTGTCGTTCAACCACTTGGAGACGACGCTTGCGTCCGGCAAATTGCCGGCGGTCTTGTCCATAAATTGCGAGATGACGCCTGCCGCCTCGCATGCCTTTGCCAGCACGCTGCGATCCGTGGTGTCGGCGTCGAGTCCGAGAACGTCCAGCAAAGACTTCGACAATATGCCCAACGAGCTTCGCTCCCCTGCTGGCCGGATGTCTGCGGCGCCGGTGCCGGTATCGTCGGCGCCGGCGCGTCAGGGTTGGATTGCGAGATCGCCTCGCATGCAAACAGCCAAACGACGACCCGCCTCGGCCGCAGGTTCCATTCTGGCCCCTTCACCATGGGTTGCAAGACGAAAAACTGCACTTATTGGGAGTATGCTGACATGGCCTCGCTCGCGGCAGGAGGCGCGCGGGCTACGGCGAAAAAATCTCGTTCGCCGCCGAGGCCGAGGCGCCGGGCGTCGGCCCGCCCGAGATGACGTAGACCTTGCCCGCCACCACCGCCGCGCCGAGCCCGTGCCGCGCCGTCGGCATGCGGGCGTGGCTGGTCCAGCCGTTGCCGCGTCCGTCATAGGCTTCCGCCTGCGGGAAGGTGCCGCCCGTTCCCTCGCCGCCGAACACGAACATGCGCCCGTCGAGCACCGCCGCCGCGATGCCGCTGCGCGCGGTCGGCAGCGGCGCGCGCGCCTCCCAACGGTCGGCCGCCGGATCGTAGCCCTCGTTGGCCGCCAGATTGCGCCCATAGTTGCCGTCGACGCGGCCGCCGACCGCGTAGAGCCGGCCGTCCGCCGCCGCCGCCGCCAGGTGGTCGCGCGCGGTCGGCACGTTGGCGAGCGCGCTCCAGCGGTCCGCGGCCGGATCGTAGGCCTCGTGCGCCGCGGTGTTGCGGCCGCGCCAGCCCACCCCGCCGACCGCGTGGATCTTGCCGCCGAGCACCGCCGCCGCCAGCGCGCCGCGCGGCGTCGGCAGCGCGGCGAGCCGCCGCCAGCGGTCGCTGGCCGGGTCGTATTCATGCGCCTCGTCGGTCGGCGTCCAGCCCTCGACGTAGCCGCCGACGACGTAGAGCTTGCCGTTGAGGCCCACCGCGGCGGCGTGATGCAGCGCGCGCGGGATCGCGGCGCCGCGGCTCCAGCGGTCGGCGGCCGGGTCGTAGATCTCGAGCTCGCGCTCGCCGCCGAAGCCGCCGACCACGTAGATCTTGCCGTTCACCTCGGCGACCGCCACCTCGGTGCGCGAGGACGGCATCGGCGCGCCGGCGCTCCAGCGGCCGCTGCCTTGCGCGAGCGCCGCGGCGGCGATCAGCGTGGCGCCGAGCAGCAGCGTGGCGGTGAAGGTCTCGAGCCTGCCCATATCGTCGCCTCCGACCGGTTGATGCGATAGGTGAGCACGCCTCGTTTACCCCGTAGCCCGGATTGAGCGAAGCGAAATCCGGGATCGCGAGCCGGGGGATGGTCCCGGATTTCGCTATGGACTCACGTAGACGCGCTCCAGGCTCAATCCGGGCTACGCGCTTCTCGCTCGCCTGATGCGGCGCGGGCGGCTTCGGCGGTCGGCGGCCGGATCGAGAGAGGGCTGCTCGGGCGTGCAGCGCCGATAGAAGGGTAAGGGATTCGGATCGACAATAACCCCCCGCCCTTTGGGGGTTGCTGCAACATCGAGCGGCCCCCTCCCAGCCGGC
>Ga0075431_100007684_pt1 | contig 10738 bp, 9 predicted proteins | sample RhiMetdeltSRZDD5_FD_75297 | JGI IMG/M metagenome (GOLD analysis project Ga0075431, IMG submission 75297) | Populus rhizosphere microbial communities from Tennessee, USA - Rhizosphere MetaG P. deltoides SRZDD5 | ecosystem: Host-associated > Plants > Roots > Rhizosphere > Soil | place: USA...
CGTCTCAAGACCGGGACGCCGCCGCGGCTCGCGCGAGGCTCCATCGACTACTCGAAAGTCGCGGTCCAGCCGGGCGACGCGGACCCGGTCCCCTTCTCCCATTTCACGGAACGCATCTCGAGCCCGCAGGTCGTCTGCTGGATCACGTTCACCACCGAGCGGACCCACGAGATCATCCGCGCCAACATCCATCGCGCGCCGATGTACTCGGGCCAGATCACGTCCGTGGGCCCCCGCTACTGCCCGTCGGTCGAGGACAAGGTGATGCGCTTCCGGGACAAGACGCGGCACCAGATCTTCCTCGAGCCCGAGGGTCCGGATGTCGAAGAGATTTACGTGAACGGGATCTCGACCAGCACGCCGCCCGACGTCCAGGAAGCCTTCGTCCGCACGATCCCGGGGCTCGAGAACGCGCGCTTCCTGCGCCACGGGTACGCGGTCGAGTACGACTACGCCCCGCCCCACCAGCTCAAGCCGACGCTCGAGACGCGCCAGGTCGAGGGGCTCTACTTCGCCGGCCAGATCAACGGCACGTCCGGGTACGAGGAGGCCGCGGGGCAGGGGATCATCGCGGGGATCAACGCCGGACTGAAGCTCAAGGGCGAGCCGCCCTTCGTGCTCCGGCGCGACGAGGCCTACATCGGCGTGCTCATCGACGACCTCATCCGCCTCGAGCACCGCGAGCCGTACCGGATGTTCACGTCGCGCGCCGAGTATCGCCTGCTCCTCCGGTCCGACAACGCCGACCGCCGCCTCATGGGGTACGGCCACCGGTTCGGGCTCATCTCCGACGCCGCGAAGCGGAAGCTCGACGACAAGGAGGAGCGGATCACCGCGACGCGCCGCGAACTCCGGAAGTCGCACCGCGGGCAGGATTCTCTCGAGGAGATCCTGCGGCGGCCGGAGACGGGAATCGACTCGCTCGGACTGGACCAGCCCTCCGACGTGCTCGACCAGGTCGAGCTCGAGGTCAAGTACGAGGGGTACATCCGCCGCCAGCACCGGGACGCCGAGAGGTTCCGCGCCCTGGAGGGCCGCCGGATTCCGGACACGTTCGATTTCAGCCGCCTGCGCCACCTCCGCGCCGAGGCGCGCGAGAAGCTCGCGCGCGTCCGCCCGGTCTCCCTGGGCCAGGCGTCGCGCATCGCGGGCGTGACGCCGTCCGACCTCCAGATCCTGAGCGTCCACCTCCGATGAAAGAGCGCTCGGTCCTGTTCCTGACCTCCGGGCGCACGTTCCCGTCGAGCCGGTTCCGCGTCCTGCAATACGTCGACCTCCTGCGCGAGGACGGCTGGACGGCGACCGTCGCCCCGTGCCTCCCGGACAAGTTCGCGAGCCGCCACGACTGGCCCGGCGGATTCGTCGCGGACGGGCTCCTGACCGCGGCCAAGGTGGCGTCGCGCCTGTGGAGCGCGCTCAAGGCGCCCGGGCACGAGATCGTGTACTTCGAGCGCGAGCTGATCCCGTACGTCTGCCCCGAGCCGGAGCAGTTCGTGCGCCTGCTGAACCGGTCGATCGTGTTCGACTTCGACGACGCGGTGTACCTCAACTATCCGGCCGAGGACAACCCGATCCCCGCCCTGCTCAAGATGTCCGAGGCCGTGATCGCCGGGAACGAGATCCTCGGCACGTGGGCGATCAGCCACACGGACCGCGTGTGGGTCCTCCCGACGGCCATCGACACGGACCGCTACGCGATGCGGGAACCCGCCGGCGACGGGCGGCGCCTCGTCTGGACGGGGTCGGCCGGCAATCTCAAGTACCTCGAGGCCATCGCCCCGGCGCTCGCCGAGACCGCGAAGGCCCACCCCGGCCTGATCCTCCGCGTCATCTGCGACAAGCCCCCCTCGAAGGACGTCGGCGTGCCCGTCGAGTTCGTCCGCTGGTCCGAGGAGGTCGAGGTGGAGGCGGTCCGGACCGCGGACATCGGCCTCATGCCGCTCGCGAACGACGAGTGGTGCCTCGGAAAGTGCGGCTACAAGCTGCTGCAGTACATGTCGTGCGGCCTCCCGTCGGTCGCGTCGCCCTGGGGCATCGTCAGCGACATGCTCGACGCCGGCCGCTGCGGGCTCCCGGCCCAGGACCTCGAGGAGTGGGCGTCCAACCTCGACCTCTTGATCCGCAACCCGGAATACCGCCGCGAGATCGGCGCCTCCGCGCGCGACCACGCGGAGCGGATCTATTCACGCCGGGTGATGTATCCACGCTGGAAGGAAGTCCTCGAGTCCGTACGGGAATCCAGGACCAACCATGCCGGGTGATTCCCCGATTTGCGATTAGCGATTGGCGATTCGCAATCCTCGGCATCACAAATCTCAAATCACAAGTCGCCAATCATCCTTAGAATGTGGGGGTGCGTCCCCTGGCGTTCCTTCTAGGAATCGTTGTATCCGGGTGTCTTTCTCCGTCCGGCCCTCCCCAGTACATGACCGACGCGGTGCGGGGAGAGGAGGAGGCCCGCCGCGCGCTCGACCGGATCCGGCGGGAGCTGGGCCCCGACTTCGAGACCCGCGTCGTCGAGGACCTCTTCTTCCTCGCCTCGAACGGCGGCCTGAACTCCAGCGGGGCCGCCGAGCGGACCGTCCGTTCGATGATGGACGAGCTCTACCAGGCCTACTTCACGCGCAAGCCTTCGCGCCCCGTCCGGATCTACTGCTTCCGCGACAACGGCACGTACTCGGAGTACGTCCGCAACGTCTACGGCCGGGCCCCGACGACGCCCTACGGGTTCTACATGGCCTCCGAACGCAAGATGGTCCTCAACCTCGCCACGGGCCTGGGCACGCTCCAGCACGAGATCGTCCATCCCCTCCTCGGGGAGGATTTCCCCGGCGTCCCCGCGTGGTTCAACGAGGGATTCGCGTCGCTCTTCGAATCGACCCAGGAACTCAACGGCCGGAAAGTCGGGCGCAGCAACTGGCGGCTCGGCGACTTGAAGCGCTCGATCCGGGAGCGGCGCGAGGTGCCCCTCCGGACGCTGATGGAGACGAACACCGACGAGTTCTACGGGGACGACCGCGGCGTGCACTACGCGATGGCCCGCTACTTCTGCCTCTACCTGCAGCTGAAGGACCTGCTCGTCCGCTACTACCAGGAATTCCGCGCGTCGGCCGGCGCCGATCCCACGGGCATCGCGGCGCTGGAGCGCGTGACCCGCAAGTCGCTGGAGGACTTCGAAAAGGAATGGCGGTCGTGGGTTTCCGAGCTGGAGTGGACCCGCTGAGCCGGAGGGGGCCGCCTACTTCTTCACCCAGATCGGGTTGGAGAGAATCCACGTCAGGTTGTCCCGCATCGCCTCGACGCGGTAGACCCCCGGATCGCCGATCTCGAGGAGCACCTCGTTGTTCTCCTCCTCGTGGATCGACTCCCCGTTGAGGAAGACGTTGATGAGGGCTTCCTCGGGGAGCATGACGGCGAGCTCCGTCTTCTCGGCGCCGAGCGAGATCTCCTCGCCCATCACCGCGGTGGACTCCCCGTTCTCGACCTCGAAGCTGAACTCGGTCGGATCGTCCCAGTAGTCGAACGAGACGTAGAGGTTGCCCTGCCGGACGGCGTTCAGGATCTGCTTCTTCGCCTTGCCCGCGTCCTTGTCGAGCGACTCCTTCAGGAGGACGTGGTTCGTGATCGTGCGGAACGCGACCTCGTAGGGGAAGACCGTCAGCGTCTGGCCCTGGTACTCCTTCTTCCAGGCGTGGTTGTCGATCTCGCCGATGCCCACGACCTTGTGCTTGCGGCAGAGCTCGTCCCACCGCGCGATCGTCTCGTTGCGCGGCCCCGTGAGGGCCGTGGCGAAATCGGTGTAGACCTCCATCGTGGCGTCGTCGCGGTCGAGCTGCGACTGCCAGTCGGTCATGAGATCCCACAGGCCGAAGCCGGTGTAGCCGGAGACGTTCCAGTCCTCCCAGCGGTACGACGGGATCTCGAAGCGGCGCGTCCCGACGTGGTCCGGATGGGCGATGAAGCCGAACCACCCCTGCTTCTCGACCTCGTCGATGACTTCCTGGGGCTTCATGAGCTTGATGCGCTCGGCGTCCTTGAGCTTCTTGTCGCCGAAGACGATGTAGTGGTTGTTCGGGGGGGTGATCTCGGTCCCGACGATGAGCAGCGTGCTGCCGTGCCACTTCTCATGGCCGTCGTCGCGGGGCTTCATCGTGTCGTGATCGGTCATCATCACGAAATCGAGTCCCGCATCGTTCGCGGCCTTCATGACGTCCTCAACGGAGCCGGTCCCGTCGGAGTAGGTGGTGTGACAGTGTATGGCGCCGCGGTAGTCGTAGTTGGTCATTGGAAAAGCTGGATCCTTGAAAGGTGGCGTATCTTACGAGCCGATCCATTGGGGGTCAAAGCCTAAGTGGAAAAGCAGGCTCAGACTACAGACTGAAGACTTCAGACTTCAGAGGGCGCGACCGGGATCAGTGGGACCAGCCCAGAGACTTCATGAGACCCGCAAGCATCTTCTTGACCTCGATGACTTTATCGAGCAATCGCGAACTGGCGGCGGGATCCAGGTAGCCCCGATTGCGCGACAATTCGACCGCACACTCCACTTCGGACGCCGATCCCATGGCGTTTTGGAGAAACTTGAGAAAGTCCAATCCGCCCTTGCGTCCGCATCCCTCGGCAATATTCAGCGAAATTGAAACGACGGATCGGCGCATCTGGATTGCGAGATTGCCATCCATCATCCGGGGAAAATGCTCGGTCGCGGTGAAGACCAGATCCGCTAGTTTGATGGCCCGTTGCCACACGGCAAGGTTGTGATAGTCCTGCATCCACACCGGTGTGCCTGCGGCTCGCGATCCGCCGCAGGTAATCTGCGCACTGACTACTGCTTTTTTCTGAGGTCTTCATTCTGAAGTCTTCAGTCTGAAGTCTGATGTCTAACCAAAGAACGTCTCAGCATCCGAATAAAGCTCCATGTCGAGGAACCTCTTTTGGCGCCCGGGAGGCGGCAACGGGACATCGACGATCTTGGTCCCGCTCAACGCCACCATCCGGCCGAACGTCCTGGCCCGGACGAGGTCCACGGCGCGCAGGCCGAATCGCGTGCCGAGGACGCGGTCGAACGCGCTGGGCGAGCCGCCGCGCTGGACGTGGCCCAGGATCGTGACGCGCGTCTCGATCCTCATCTCCTTGCTGATCTCATCCGCCACGACCTGGCCGACGCCGCCCAGGCGGACGTGGCCGAATTCGTCGGTCCCGCCCTGCTGCAGGATGTGGCGGCCATCCTTGGGCGCCGCGCCCTCCGCGACGACGACGATGCTGAACTGGCGCCCGCTCTCGTGGCGATGGGCGAGCGTCGCGCACACCTCCTTGATGTCGTAGGGGTGCTCGGGAACGATCACGTAGTCCGCGCCCCCCGCGATCCCCGCCACCGTCGCGATCCAGCCGCTGTCCCGGCCCATGACCTCCACGACCATGATGCGTTGATGCGACTCCGCCGTGGAGTGGAGCCGGTCGATGGCCTCCATGACGATGTTGACCGCCGTGTCGAAGCCGAACGTGCTGTCGGTCCCCGCGAGGTCGTTGTCGATCGTCTTCGGCACGCCCACGACCGGCAGGCCCTGGGTCGCGTGGAGCCGCTCCGCCACGCCGAGCGTGTCCTCCCCGCCCACGGCGATGAGGGCGTCGAGCCCGAACTTCCGGAAGAAGTCGAGGCACTTCTGCACGCCCTCCGTCGACTTGAACGGGTTCGTGCGCGACGTGCCGAGGATCGTGCCGCCCTTCGGCAGGATCCCCATGACCGAGAAGGGCGTGAGCGGCTCGACGTTGCCCGTCAGCAGGCCGTTCCACCCGTTGCGGATGCCGAGGACCTCGTCGTCGCCCTGCTCGGCGCGCTTCACGACGGCGCGGATCACGGCGTTGAGCCCCGGGCAGTCGCCGCCGCCCGTGAGCAGACCGATCTTCATGAGGACCTCGGAATCGGGAATGGAGAATCCGGAATCAGGAATGGAATCATGAATCAGGAATGACTTCCAGAGGGAGCTGGGCATTCCCCATTCCGAATTCCATTCCTCATTCCCTATTCCTTATTCCGCATTCCAATTCCTAGGCGAATTTCATGTCGTCGACGTGAAGCTCCACGCTCTCGCGCCCGTTCCATTCATTGATGACGGGGCGGAACGCGAGCGAGACGGTGCGGGCCGACGCGACCGGGTCGAACCAGTCCCCCCGGCCGAAGGCGACGGCGCGAAGCCCGGGGCCGTCCGACCCGGCCACGTGGAACGACAGGTGGTTCTGCTGCTTCCCCATGAGCCGCGGCCGGCCCGCCGGGGCGACGTGCGACGCCACGAGGCGCGGCGCGCGGTTCCCTTCGCCGTGGGGTTCGAGCCGCGCCAGCTCCCTCGCCAGCGCGGGCGTGACGTCCTCCAGTTTCACTTCGTCGTCCACCTCGAGCGTGGGCTCGGGGAGGCGGCCGCCCAGCGCCTTCCGGGCGTGCTCGTTGAGGCGGACGCGGAATTCGTCCACGCGGTCGCGATGGACTCCCGCGCCGGCCGCGCGCGCGTGCCCCCCGCCGCTCACGATCACGTCCCGCACGGCCTCGAGCGCCTCGTGGAGGCCGAATCCCTCGACCGACCGCCCCGAGCCTTTCGCCACCTCGCCGTCGATCGCCAGGACGAACGCGGGACGCGCGTAGCGGTCGACCATCCTCGCCGCGACGATGCCGACCACGCCGACGTGCCACCGGTCGTCCGCGACGACGATCACCGGATCGCGGCTCCGCTCCGGGATCGCCTCGTACTGCCGGACCGCCTCTTCGAAGATCTGGTCCTCGATCACCTTGCGCTCGCGGTTCGCGGATTCGAAGCGCCGGACGAGCTCCTCGACGCGTTCCGGATCCTCGGTGAGCAGGAGATCGACGATCGCCTGCGCCGACCCCAGTCGTCCGAGGGCGTTGAGGCGCGGCGCCAGCTTGAACGCGATGTCCATCGCGGTGATCTTCCCCTCCAGGCCGGCCTTGGCCGCGAGCGCGCGGAGGCCGGGGCTGGGGCACTTCTCGAGCGCCGTCAGTCCGAAGCTGACGAGGATCCGGTTCTCGTCGACGAGCGGCACCACGTCCGCGACCGTGCCCAGCACGGCGCAGGCCATCGCGTCGAGGACGAACTTGGAATGCCCCGGCACGCGCCCCATCCCCTGCGCCAGCACCTGGGCGAGCTTGAACGCGATGCCGGAGGAGCAGACCCCCTTGAACGGATAGCCGGCGTCGGCCTTCGGGTTGACCAGGGCCAGGGCGGCCGAGGCCTTCGTCGGCGTCTCGTGATGATCGACGATGATGACGTCCATCCCGAGGTTGCGCGCGAGTTCCACCTCCTGGTGATTGTTGGTGCCGCAATCGATGGTCACGAGGACCTTGGCGCCCGCCGCGGCGAATTCGGCGACCGCCGCCGCGTTCAGCCCGTAGCCGTCGGCCATCCGGTGCGGCACGCGGATCAGCGGATCGCGCCCCACGAGGCGGAAGAACTTCGCGAGGATGGCCGTGCCCGACGTGCCGTCGACATCGTAGTCGCCGAAGAGCGCGATGCGCTCGTCCTCCCGGAGCGCGCGGTGGAGGCGGTCGGCCGCGGTCTTCATGCCCGCGAGGAGGAGCGGATCGGGCAGGTCGTCGAGGCGGGGCTGGAGGAACTTCTTCGCGGCGGACGCGTCGCGGATCCCGCGGTTCACGAGCACCTGGCCCGTGGTCCGCGAGACGCCGGCCGCCCGGGAGATCGATTCGGCGAGCCCGGGCTCGGCCGGGGGAAAGACCCACGACCGGTCGCGAACCCCCGCCCTCTCCGTTCTACGCATGCAGAAGCGCCCGCCGGACCAGGTCCAACGCGAGGTTCGACGCGCGTCGCTTCACGTCCGCGCGCTCTCCCGGGAACTCCCGCCGCTCGACCCGCGTCCGGCCCCCGTAGTGTACCGCGTGCCACACCAGTCCCACCGGCTTCGCCCTCGATCCGCCCGAGGGACCCGCGATTCCCGTCGTCGCGACCCCGACGTCGGCGCGCGCGGCCCGCGCGGCCCCCTCCGCCATGGAGGCGGCCACCTCGCCGCTGACCGCTCCATGCCGCCGGATGAGGTCCCCGGGGACGCCGAGCCGGGCCGTCTTGGCGGCGTTCGAATAGCAGATCCAGCCTTCGAGCAGGCTCGCGGAAATGCCCGGGCAGTCCGTCAGGCGGTCGACGATCTGCCCGCCGGTGCACGACTCGGCGACGGCGATCGTCCGCTTCGAGCGAAGGAGCAGGTCCGCGACGGTCTGCTCGAGGTTCCCCGGCCCGACGAGGTGGATGCCGAGCGCCTTGGAAATCGCGCGACCGATGGCGGCCGGCGAGCCCTTCGCCGACTTCACGGAAAGGCGGATCACGCCGCCGGAAACCGTGATCCCGTACGACGCGCCGCCGCGCCGGACGATCGGGGCCACGATCTCATCCACCGTGCCTTCGGGCATCCCGAAGACCGTCGCCTCCCACAGCTTGAACGGCTTCCCCTGCGGCGACAGCCGGGGCAGGACGGAGCGCCGGAGCATCGGGATCATCTCGCGCGGCGGGCCGGGCAGCGCGAAGAAGCGCCGGACTCCCGACGCGATCTCGAACCCGGGCGCGGATCCCAGGGGATTGGGCAGGAGGCGCGCCCCCCGGGGCAGGAAGGCCTGCCGCCGGTTGTTCGCGGCCATCGGGATCCTGAACTTCCGGAACCGGGCCCGGATCGCGCTCCACGCCGGGGCGCTGAATTCGAGCGGGCGCCCGAAGGCCTCGGCCGCGGCGCGCCGGGTGAAGTCGTCCTCGGTCGGACCCAGCCCTCCCGTGAGGATCACGATCGGCGCCCTCGCCGCCGCGAGCCGGATCTCCTCGACGATGCGGACGAGGTCGTCGGGGGCCGTGGCGTGGAACCCGACTTCAAATCCGAGCGGCTCCAGTTCGCGGGCGATCCGGGACAGATGGGTGTCGAGCGACCGGCCGCGCAGGAGTTCGGTGCCGGTGGAGATGAGGGCGACCCGTGGCGTCATTTCGCGGGCGAGCCGTTGCGGGAATCGAGCAGGGAATGCGGGGACTTGCGCCCGGTGACGGCGATCGCGCCCTTGAAGAGCGAAATCCGCACCGTGCCGGTCACGTGCTCGTTCACCCGCGCGAAGAAGGCGTCGAGCCCCTCGCGCATCGGGGAGAACCACTTTCCCTCGTACACGAGGTCGGCGAACTTGTGCGACAGCGGCTCCTTGAAGTGCAGGATGTCGCGTTCCAGCGTGATCGATTCGAGCCCGCGGTGCGCCGCGTGCAGGATGGCCGCGGCGGGCGCCTCGTACAGCTCGCGCGTCTTGACGCCCGTGATCCGGTTCTCGATGACGTCGAATCTCCCCACCGCGCACCGTCCCCCGAGGTGGTTGAGTTTTCCGACCAGTTCCACGGGGCTCAGCACCTCGCTGTCGATCGACACGGGCCGGCCTTGGAGGAAGCCGATCTCGAGGACCACCGGCTTGTTGGGGGCCGAGGCCACCGGCACCGTCATCACGAACGTGTCCTTGGGGGGCTCCTCCCAGGCGTCCACGTCGCCGCGCAGCTGGATGTTGTTCCCCCAGAGGTTCTGCTCGGCGTTCCACAGCGTCTGCTTCTCGCTCTCGAAGGGGAGGCCGTGCTCCTTGGCGTAGGCGAGGTCGTCCGCCGGCGATTCCAGGCCCAGCTCCTCGAGCGGCGCGAGCACCTCCATCCCGGGCGCGATGGCGCGGATGCAGTTCCGCAGCCGGATCTTGTCGTTTCCGATCCCCCGCGAGCCGTGCGCGATGGCTTCGCATCCCTCGAGGCGGGCGATCTCGACCAGCTCCTGGACGATGAGCGGCCGCGAGAGCGCCGAGAAGAGAAAGTACCCCTGCTCGTAGACCGCCCCCGCCCGCAGGCTCGGGAAGATGAAGTCGCGGGCGAACTTCTCGCGGAGGTCGGCCAGGTTCGCCGCGGCGGCCCCCATCTCGACGGCGCGCTCGGCCAGCGGCTCGAGATACTCCGGCTGTCCGAGGTTCGCGGAGAAGGTGTAGACCTTCATCCCCTTGACCTCGCGGAGATAGTGGATGCAGATCGTGGTGTCCAAGCCGCCGGAGTAAGCAAGAGCGACTTTGGCCATGGACCGTCATTTTATCTTCGATTGTGGCTTGTGGATTGTCGATTGTGGATGGGCGGTGATGAAAACGGGCGTCGTATGGAAACGCTCGACCCCCACGATGAACCTGGCGATCATCTTCGAAAGAGCGCCGTAGGAGGCGACCAGGTCCTTGGCTTCCGCCTCAACCGTGGATCCCGTCTCGAGCAAGATCTCCAAGTGCTCCAGGGTCTCATCGGACGAACCGAGCGATCGATATAGATACCTGAGGAACTCGTCCCGGTACTTTCGTTGGTCATACCCCTCGACGATTCCTGCGGGTACGCGTTTCGCTGACCGACGGACTTGAGGAGCCTCCTCGTACCTCTCAATGGCAGGGAGTCGGAGGGACAGGGCATGCACGCGAATCGCGAGCGCGTGCGACAGGCGATAGATCTCGAGGCGTTTGTAGCCTTCGTTGGTCCCAGGTACAGCCAATTGCGGGCCTCCTATTTAGGAGTGCCGCAACTTGAGCTCCAGCCGCATCCAAAATCCAAAATCGACAATCCACAATCGGCGCTCGCGTCAGCGGGCGCTCGTCTTGATGTTGATGATGTCGTAGTCCGCTAGTACGTGTGCCTTCCCTTCCACCTTCTGTTTCCCGTGGGCCGCGGCGTCGTGGGCCGACTTGTGG
>Ga0075431_100007685_pt1 | contig 10736 bp, 13 predicted proteins | sample RhiMetdeltSRZDD5_FD_75297 | JGI IMG/M metagenome (GOLD analysis project Ga0075431, IMG submission 75297) | Populus rhizosphere microbial communities from Tennessee, USA - Rhizosphere MetaG P. deltoides SRZDD5 | ecosystem: Host-associated > Plants > Roots > Rhizosphere > Soil | place: USA...
GGACGGACGCTGAAGCTGCGGTGGGTTGAAAAAAGCTTCCCAAGCCTGATCCAGCCATCGACCACGGGTTTTGGCACCAGTTTCATTCAGCAACTCGTCTCTCCTGATGGCGGAAGTGCGCGGATGACACTTGCTGCCGATGGCGTCCGATGGGACATCAATCTGATCCTTCGCTCTGAAGAGAGGGAGAGCTCAACCATTCAAATATCGAATTCGACGAATGAAAGCGTCGCAGCCGAGCGCAATTGGATTGACGACGTTATTCCGCTGTCGTGACCCTGTCACAGGTTTGGGCTTCTCCAGAACACCACCTCTGAACCGTCCTCTTCCTTCAATAGGATCTCACGTGCCAGTTCAGGGGCGGCGCTGGCCAGCTCTACGGCTACGCCCATCGTGCCATGTTTGCAGAATGCGCGCTGGTCGTGGAGAAGGGTAAACCCTTGGCCGAACCGGCGAGGTGATACATCCGTTCAGGAGCCTGGCGCGGGAGGGCGGTTCTGTGGGGCCGGCTCCGTTCGTCGTTCGACGCGAGCGTCGCGCCAAATCGTCTTGCGGTCAGCTATTGCAAGCGGGTCGTTGTCACCGCCACATCATTGCCTCTACAGAAAGTGGGAAAGCTCGCGCATGCCGGTCATACTGACGTTTACTTTGAAAAGCGGGTCCAACTGAAGACCTCACGAAGCGGTCCGTGAGGTTCTTTTCAGCTTTTCTGGAAAATCCGGAAGAAACCAGAAAGGCACTGCAACGGGTTCGCCAAATCTATCCACAGCTTCGTGTATCAAACGCCATACTTGTATTACCGACACTCGCGCCCAGTCTCCGTGAGATGGCATAATGCGTTCCGCAACGCGGGGTGCCGGAATGACCGCTATGGGTCAAAAGCGGCCGTAAAGATGCATCAGCCCAGTGTCTGCTTCACCCCGAAAGCGGAAGTTTACCGGGGGGTCGCTGCGTGTCACAAGCAAACATCCGATCTTTCCTCCACTTGCCGTTAAGAGCCGTGGCTCATGGATACGGTTATCTCGGCCCATCTTCGGGAGGCCGCTGATCCAAAACAACTCCCACCAAACGCTTGGACGCAGCGCGGGTTGATCGTGGCACCCCCGCGAACCGGCAAGGGCCTTGCCGCACTTATCTGAGAGGACGCCCGACTATACCCTGAAGACTGTCGGGAGTAGGATCTGCCGCCGATTTAGTGGTCCCTGTCATGGAACGTAAACTTGCTGCCATCCTGGCTGCCGATGTGGTTGGTTACAGCCGACTGATGGAGCAGGATGAATCCGAGACGCTGTCAACGCTCAAGGCTTGGCGGATGGAAATTCTCGAACCGCTCGTCACCCAGCATCGGGGTCGTATCTTCAAATTCACGGGAGATGGTGTTCTCATTGAGTTTGGCAGTGCAGTCAATGCCGTACAATGCGCCATCGACCTGCAGCACGGCATGGCTGCGGCAAACGCCAATTTGCCAGAGGCCCGCCGCATGGTACTGCGGATCGGGGTAAACCTCGGTGATGTCGTGGTCGAGGCCGGTGATCTCTATGGGGATGGCGTCAACATCGCGGCACGCCTTGAAGGTATTGCTGAGCCCGGAGGCATCGCCATCTCCGGTACCGTTTTCGACTACGTCAAGAACAAGATCAAGGCGGGGATCGAGGAACTGGGCATTCAAACCTTGAAAAACATTGCAGAGCCGGTCCGCGTCTATCGCATAATTGACATACCGCGCGTGGCTATTCCAGCATCCAAGGGGGCACCAGACAAACCCTCCATCGCTGTGCTGCCCTTCATCAACATGTCCGGCGATACCGATCAGGAGTATTTCTCCGACGGCATTACCGAAGACATCATCACCGAGCTAAGTCGATTTCATGAGTTTACTGTTATCGCACGGAACTCTTCGTTCCGATACAAGGGTCTGTCGGCAAAGATCGAGGACGTGGGTCGCGACCTCGGGGTGAAATACGTCGTCGAGGGCAGTGTCCGCAAAATCGGAAATCGCGTCCGGGTTACCGTGCAGTTAATCGATGCAACATCGGCCGCGCATATTTGGGCCGAGCGGTATGACCGGAGCCTCGATGATATATTCGCGATCCAAGACGAAGTGACGGAAGCGGTGGTGGTGCGCATCGCCGAAGGCGTAAAGGGAGCGCGCTCCCTCCATGCCCGATCGCGCCCTTCGCACTCGGCAACCGCCTACGACCTCGTGCTGCAGGCTCGTCCCTATCGAACGGCCTACACGCCGGAAGCAAGCGAAATAGCGGCCGGGCTTCTCACGCAAGCGATTGAACTCGACCCCAATTTTGCCTTGGCACACGCTAGTTTGGCCTTCGTCCGGGCGGGCCAATTCGAGGAAGGATGGTCGGATGACCCGAAGGCCGCGCTCGCCGAGGCCTTGGCGGCAGCAAAACGGGCAGTTGCACTCGAGGATTCGGATGGCTATGCCCACGCCAGCCTTGCCTACGTGATGCTGAAGTTCGGGGAATTTGACCAAGCTGAACACGAGATAAGTGTCGCGCTAAGCCTCAATCCAAACCATGTGAATATCATTATGACGAGCGGGTGGATTTCCCTCGTCAACTGTGATCCTCAACGAGCAATCGAAATGATCAAACGCGCTCGTCGGCTCAATCCCTTTATGGGGGGCTGGGACTTGTGGTCGCTTGGGCAGGCCTACTTGGATGCCAAGCGCTACCAAGACGCGTTGGATTCCTTCGCCAAGGTTGTGAATCCAATCACGGACATGTTCTTGGATAGGGCGATTTGCCATGCCTACCTCGGTCAAGAGGAAGATGCCCGCAGAAATATTCGCAAGTACCTCGAACGAGCCAAAGAGGAGTTGTCTTCGTTTCCCGGTGAAGATCCGCTTGCTTGGCGCGCATATTTGTCACGTATTTTTTCTCGCCGGCGGAAGGAGGCTACGGATCATCTTTTCGAGGGTGCACGCAGGGCCGGCCTGAACATTGCTTAAAGGAATTGGTCGGCTCAGCGCTCGAATTCCGAACAGCGGACGCTCCGAGATCGTGACGCCGTCATTACACACAATGGGAACTCCCCACTTCTTTTCGATCAGCACCGATTTTGATCGAGGACCCAAGGTCACGCGTATTGCATCAGCCAGTTGTGTTGCGCCCCGCAAGAGCTTCTCGCGTGCAGAGGATCGAAATAGAACCTGCTTGTGTGCCATGGGAATGCCGCCTCGTTCGCTTCTTAAGAGCAACTTTTAGCCTGCCGCTCAAACTGGGCTTTGATTTGGCTCAAGTAAAACAAAAGCTTGGTACAGGCACCGGTGCTTAATTCAGATCAAAGACGCTTCAGCCAATCGTGACGATTACGCCATGAATGTTGTTGTGAGAGAAGAACGAGACTTTGTAGGCGACTGCGCGAGCTAACCCAGTCGGAACGAAAATGTCGTCTAGTCCCAGTTTGGCCTGGTTGATATTACTGAGTGACTTCGAATTCGGTCCACATGCCCGCTGCATAATGTCCAGGAACATTACAGATCAGGAGGTATTTTCCGGGTTTTAGAGGGATTGTGAGCGATCCTGCTTTGCCCGGGTCGAGTTCCGAAACCTCTCCCTTGTCGCCCGCCTTGTCCTCGTCGACCCGATTTTCCTTGTCGACGAAGGGCAGAGGCTTTTTGGGATCTTGCAGTTGCATGACGATCATCTCATGAATCGTATCCTTCGATATATTCGTCACTTTGAAGGTCACCACTCCGGCGGGTGCGCTTTTCCGGGAAAGCTTGATTCCCATGGTCGCCTTGGACAGATCAAGTCCAGTTTTTGCATAGGTAATACCAGTTGGCATCTCAACGTCAGCACCTTTATCCCATAGATCGATGTTGATTACTGTGGCCCCAAGGGCAACCGCCGCCCAGGCGGATAAACCGAACCCTGCGACAAGCAACATAACAGATGACCGTTTTAAGTATCCCACTGTTCTCCTCCTTCGAGGTCAGCCTCACTTTAACTTGGCTCGTATGATAGAAGAAGATCACGGTCAGGGACGGAGCACATTGATATGGCTCAAAAAGAAGCTAGCCCCTAGTCAGTCAATAACAGGCCGTAGTCCCTCGTTGCGCCCTAGCGCTCATGCAAAACTAGGTACAGAGATCGTGCTTTCCAAACAGGGTTCCCGCGTGTGTGCCTTTGGCTTCGGTGAAGTGGCGCATGTTCAAGTGCCAGAATCGATCTTCTTGAGGTGGCGTCGCTCCGCTTCATCCACTGAATGCGAACTGAACAGGTCGTGCCGTTGTTTCGATAAAATCGCGAGCTGTTGGTAGTACCGATGCAGAGTTTCAAGTTCACGCTCGCTAAGGCCCTCGATGTCGATGAGGCGATTGCTCGCGCCCTTGAGGGAGGCAACAATTTCGTTGAGCTTAAGTTGGATGGCGAGGGCGTCCTTGTTCTGAGCGCGTTGGATGAGAAAGACCATCAAGAAGGTAACGATAGTCGTTCCGGTGTTGATGACGAGTTGCCAGGTGTTGGAGAAATCAAAGAGCGGCCCTGTAATCAGCCAGGCGGCGATCAGAAAAACCGCGAACGTGAAGGCCCAGGAACTTCCAGTCCAGTGTGTTGCCCACCCCGAGACTTGTTCAAGTAGATGGCCGACCTGAGATTGGGGACGTTGTAGATGCATAGGCACCTTCCATTGATGTGAACAACCGCTTCCCGGTTTAATCGTGCGCTCGTTTGTTCTGGTGATTGAACATCCCCTTTACATGCAGCAAAGTCGCCTTGGGGGGAGGGATGGCAAATGTTCTCCATAATCGAGGACTACCATGCCAGTTTCACAGAACCACTCAACTGGGCCGCAAAGGTATGGCAATGTTAGCGAGCTAGGGTAAGGCCCAAACGGAAGGCAAGTCGGTAAGGTGCCAACCACATGAACATCTTAATTGCCTACGGCAGCTCTGAAGGTCAGACCCGCAAGATTGTAGAAACTATCGCAGCCCGCTTGCATGGGCTCCGGCATATTGCAGAGTTATTCGACACGGCTAGCAGCCCTGTCCACCTGCGTATGGACGCCTACGACAAGATAATTGTAGCTGCATCAGTGCACCAAAAACGACATCAAGAGTCTGTAGAGATTTTCGTTATTACAAAGCTGACCAAAGTTCACAAACCTGCCCTGTTTATTTCTGTTAGCTTATCTGCTGCGTTCCCGGAGGGACGAGCTGACGCACAAGGTTATCTAGAAGCTTTTGTAAAGACTACTGGTTGGAGTCCTACATGTTCCATATTGGTGGCTGGAGCACTGCGGTTTGACGAGTACGATTATTTCAAGCAACAGATCGTCGAGCACGTTGTATTGAAGGATCACCAAACGAATCAGCCCAAAGGCGACTACGAGTTTACCGACTGGGCTTCGCTGTTTCAGACGATTGATACCTTCGTAGGTTCCTAATACTTTTCCTGATCGAGAGATTTGGCCACCCAGAAAAGTTTGGAAGGCAAGTTACTTTGTACCGGCAGAACGTATCTTGCAGTTGTTGCATGCCTTGATCTCGCTCGGTCCTTATACTTATCCCAAAGCAGGTACACGATATCCTCCGATTGGAGCGCGACGTACTAACGTGGATACCCCCACTCCCAAAAACGACCGGATGAGCTTTCAGTGTTTAGCCACCACGGGTCAAATCGTGGCGACGGTCCTAGATCGGATGGACAATGACTTAACCCGAGGCCGAGACCTTCGGGATACGCCCTATCGGGCACTAAGGCGCATTGGTCTGCAGTGTCAAAAGATATGCTATGAGGTCAGAGATCTCGTCAGGCTCGAATATGAATTCCGGCATCGGTCCGTGGCCCACGCTTATTCCCTCGGCAAAAGCTTCCTGGAGATCTTCCACCGGCCACTTTTGGGCGAATGTTCTGAACGGAGGTGCTGAGGCGAGGGGGCTTGCTCCCTCTTTCCCAATTGCATGGCATTTTGCGCATTCGGCTTCAGCAATTTTCCGGCCATCTCCGGAATCGCCCGCGAGCGAAGGGGTGCACAAGCAGAGTCCAGAGAATAGTGTAAACAGAGCCCTGGGTCGAATCACTCGCCTATCATTTCTAGGGTTGAAAAGCGATATTCTATCCTCATTTGAAAGCATTAGCGATGGTCTTTCCAAGGTGGAAGTATAAATGTCTGAATTCGCTCGCGGGCAATGAGGGCCGTCGGCGCAAAGTGAAACACCAGCACTCGTCCTACGCGGCTTCGGCCATTGCTTGTGGTGCTTGTCGAAATCCTCATCCAATCAGAGCCCAGCAAACTCGACCACAATAGGCACATGGTCACTCGCGTGCGGACGGTGTGCTCCAACATCGGGCAGTCGAGGACCTTTGTAGCGTGTGATCTCTCGAGAGGTGCCTTCCCGGAGCGCAAACGGCCGGGCGTCTGGCCATTTCTTCGCCAAAGCAGGAGAGGCGAGGAAAGAATCTGGACACGAGTAACCTGACGTAACATCGTAGTGCGACCAGCGATCAGATGCGGGCACGCGTTCCATGAGATCGACGGAAAAATTCTGCGTCAAAGGTGCAATTGCCCGCTCTCCTAGTACCGCCTCATGAGGTTCGTTCAAGTCTCCCACAACTAGCCAGAGCGCATTCTCGGAGGGTCCGAATCGGCGTTCGATTAGCCGTCTTACCCCCAGGGCCTCAAGCCGCCGAACTGGCCAAGCAGCTTTTTCGTCTGGCCAAGGGGCCTTAAAGTGGCACAGGAACAAGGTCAACCTTCCGATCTGCGCCATCAGGCAGTCGCGACGAAAAACTGGGGCTTTTGATTGAATGCCCTGGGTGACCTGAAGGTCAAGGTCTGCAGCAGTAAGCTTGGCATGGCTGAGCACTTCGGTGACCTGCCGTCTGCTCATCAGGGCCACGTTCCGACCGCCACCATCATTCCCCGGAAAGCAAAAACGGTATGCATACCGGGGGCCGCCGTCAACATGGCAGAGAAGGTGGTCATGAAAGAAGTCAAGAGATTTAAGGTCGAATACCTCTTGCAAGCAAACCACATCGGCATCGGCATGGGCGAGAACTGCCGCAGTCAGCCGACGGTCAGCGAGGTCCAATGCAGCTGCTTGCGGACCGCTGTCTTGAGGCATGTCCTTATCGCGAGCGCCATCAAGGCGCGCATGGCCAGCAGGACGGCGAAGTCGAAGATTCTGAATGTTGAATGTTGCGATGCGCATCGATGCAAGCGGTTGTGGCCGCCCTCACTCGATTGCTCATAAAGAGTAAGTTAGGGAGACTTCTTCTCCAAACTTACTATGTAGGCCACAAGGTCAGCGATTTGCTGGGGCTGGAGCAGGTAAAAGGCCACTTCTGGCATGCCAGAGTGCAACGCTGGAAACAAAATTCTAGCATAGATCTGCTCTTCGGAACGAAATGACGCAATCGACGCAAAACTGGGTGGATAGCGCTTGAAAGCTCCGCCTGGTGCAATATCGTGACAACGAGCGCAGTGCTCCTTTGCGAGCTTCTCGCCAGAGGAGGAGTCGCCCGCAGCGCGGGCAGGTGTGTGCAAAGTTGGAAGCAAGAGCACTCCTGCGAGAAAGACAAAAACGACCCAGGACATTTCCGACCTCCAATTTCGATCTAACGAACCAAGTGGTTCATCCGAACCTCTTCTGATTGAGATACTACCCGATCATCGACCAATAACGAGTGCAGTAAGCAATTCGGCCAAAAGGCTTGGCTTTCGTAGTTTGAGATTCACGCGGTGTTGAGCCTCTCGGCACTTATAGCACTCTCCTGACGTTCGGAGACATTTCTTTGGACAGTGCGCCTAGTTAGGATCGCAACCGACGTCATTGATTTTGATCAACTGCCCCGTTGGAGCTGGCGTCACCCGCCAAAGCTGCTCGGATGCATTGAAACAAGTCTTCAGTAAGAAGGGGCTTTTCAATAAGAGGAATTCCGGCTCTGGCGGCGAGCACACGAACTCTCCCACTTGGACGAGTGGTAATAAGAATAGCTGGCAATGTGATATCGCGTCGGCGTAGCTTTGAGAGGAGTTCAAGGCCATCAATACAGGGCAACCGATAATCAATGACTAAGCAACCTTTTTCGGGGAAGGTGGTTTCCTCAAGAAGCTCAGGGGCGCTTGAGTATTCGCGGACCAGATACCCTTCAATACCCAGCGAAAACTTCAAAGAGTTGCATATGGCTGGATCGTCATCGACGATGATGATCGTTGGCTTCAAGTGATCAATGTTAGTTTGCATAAATCCTGTAGCACGTATGAGAGTACAGGTATGCCAGAAGACCGGAAATGCGCACTTGACCTAGGTCAAATGTGACCGTCGACTGGTTAGTGTTATGTAGATTGTTTGTCCGAGGTTAGGTTGACGACGCCGCTAACTAGGGCCATGCGTACCAGGTCCGATAAGCTTGCCGCCTTCATTTTTGACATGACGTTGGCTCGATAAACTTCGATGGTCCGCGGACTAATATCAAGTTCATGGGCGATAATCTTGTTGGGCTTTCCGGCAATAAGACCTTGCAGTACGTCCCTCTCTCGTCCAGATAGGGTTGCAAGCCTCTTCTGAATTTCAGCTCTTTCCGCTTCTTTATGAGCTCCCTCCTGCCAGCGGCCAAGCGCAGATTTTACTGACGAGATTAAAACTTGGTCCTCAAAGGGTTTTTCCAAAAAATCAACCGCGCCCAATTTCATTGCCTCGACAGCCAACTGCAGGTCCCCGTGACCGGTAATTACAATAACCGGCATCTTAACGCCCATTTCAGCCAGTCGACGCAGTAAGTCGACTCCGCTGATCTCCGGCATTCGCACGTCTGTTATGATGCATCCGCTCTTTGCAGTGGGCAAAATTGAGAGAAAAGCCTTGGCGGAGTCATAGATTTGCGCGTCGATTTTGTGGCTTCGCAGAAGAAAATGTATCGAATCCCGAGCCGCGGCGTCATCGTCGATCACATGAACCAAAGGATTTGACAGCATGTCACATTTCCTCCTTTCTCACTCCGCGCAGAGTGAAACGAAAGACGGTTCCACCGCCGGAATTCGGCTCCGCAATGATCTGACCACCGTGACTCTCGATTATTGACCGTGAAATCGATAGTCCGATGCCCATGCCTTGGGATTTGGTCGTAACGAACGGTTGGAATAGACGCGACTTAATCTCTGAGGCTATGCCCGGCCCTGTATCGGCTACTGTGACTTCTACCATATCCTCGCCCACGAGTTCGGTAGAGACAAGCAAATGCCGCTTCGACGAATGGCTCATCGCCTCGATCGCATTTCGCAGTAGGTTGAGCATTACTTGTTGAATCTGGACGCGATCCGCCAGAACCAAATCGAGATTCGAATTAAAGTTAAATCGAACTCTGACACCAAGCTCCTTTGCGCCAACTAGAGCCAGTGCACTTGCTTCCTCGATGAGTTTCTGAATGCTTTCAACCCGTCGCTCAGTTTCCCCTCGTGCAACAAACTCGCGCAACCGTCTTATGATCTGTCCGGCTCGTAGGGACTGCTCAGCTGCCTTATCAATAGCCTCGCGCACCATGATAGAGTCTGAATCCGTTTTGTTCTCCAGCAAACGACGCGACCCTTTCATATAGTTGGCGATTGCTGATAGTGGCTGGTTGAGTTCATGGGCGAGTGCAGAGGACGTTTCTCCAAGTGCGGTATAACGTGACATGTGCACGAGTTCCGTCTGCAATTCCTGGAGGCGCGCTTCGGTTTCCTGCCTTTCCGACAGATCCCTGACGAAGCCCGTAAAGTAACGCCTCTCATTGGACTTCATTTCGCCGACGTTTAGTTCCATTGGAAAAGTAGAGCCATCCTTGCGTTCGCCCACTACAACTCGGCCTATACCGATGATTTTTCTTTCCCCCGTCCGAAGATAGCGTTCGAGATACCCGTCATGACTCTCTCTGTAGGGTGAGGGCATTAGCATTTTAATATTCTTGCCAACGACCTCTTCTGGCGCGTAGCCAAATAATCGCCGAGCTGCCGTGCTGAAAGATTGCATTATGCCACGCTCGTCAATGACGATCATCGCGTCTGGAACGGTGTCAAGAATTGATTGCAAGTGAGCTTCGCGTGAAAAGAAATCTTGCTGCATCAGCTTCAAATTAGTGATGTCTGTGTTAATTTCAGTGATGGCGGTCTGATCCTTCTCCCGCCAAACCGACCATTGACTTGCCACAATGAGCCGTTTGCCATCCCGTCTATATTGGACTAACTCACCGTTCCATTGTGCATGCTCAGTGAGCTCTGCTTCAAGTTCCGCTAGAGGACGGGCGAATTCAGTCTTCACCAATTTGTGGGCAATTTTACCAACGGCCTCCTCAGCGCTAAATCCGTAAAGGCGTTCCATCCCACGCGCCCAAAAAATAATGGTACCGTCCAAACCTCGAACCATGGCCTGAGCGAATTCAAGGGCTTGAAGACGCGTCCGAAGGTTAGGAGTAACTTGGTCCGGGACGAGACGATCCATGAACTACCCCTGCTCTCCGATTAACTTAGTAATCGGAGCTTCATCAGGCCACGCAGTCGCAATTCCGACCAGCTAGCTTTTTTCGGTGTTACCCCGGTGTTACCCGGTCAACCATTTTTTAACTAGCTGCGCTGCAGTGCCCGCAAAAATTATTGCAATAATTTCAAGCTGTTAATGGTGCGCCGGAGAAGATTCGAACTCCTGACCCCCAGATTCGTAGTCTGGTGCTCTATCCAACTGAGCTACCGGCGCCCATCGTCCGATTGGCGGCTTGTCCTAGTACGCTCGCGCCAAT
>Ga0075431_100007687_pt1 | contig 10735 bp, 8 predicted proteins | sample RhiMetdeltSRZDD5_FD_75297 | JGI IMG/M metagenome (GOLD analysis project Ga0075431, IMG submission 75297) | Populus rhizosphere microbial communities from Tennessee, USA - Rhizosphere MetaG P. deltoides SRZDD5 | ecosystem: Host-associated > Plants > Roots > Rhizosphere > Soil | place: USA...
ACAGGGCGATACGACGGCCCCGCTTGCCTCCGCTGACTTCCCGCGGGACGGTACTCGCGTTGCGATCGCAATGGGCTGCTTCCTCCACCGTGGCAGCCGCGCAGACTCGCGAGAGTTCTGGTTTCCAGCTCGCCAGGTTGCCGCCGGGCCTGCCGGCGACCGCGCCGCGGACCCGCGCGACCGACCCGATTTCCGGAAGTCCGATGGTCGGCCGATTTTGGGCCCCGCCGCGCCCCGATAGTCCGCCGGTGATGCCGGAAAGCTCATGAGCTTCAACGCAGTGGGGGTGGTGGCCAGGGGCGGAATCGAACCACCGACACGCGGATTTTCAGTACGGCGGAGACCCGGGTTCGGCGCGAGCAAGTCGAAGAACGGCGACGGTTTTCCGCGCGGCCGACCGAACCGCCCCGCCCGACCGAGCCCATACCGAACCGGAACGCCGCAGGCTTGGTCCGCGCGACGCTCTGCCCATGCCGCTCAACGGCTTGCGCGCGACCGAACCGAACTTCTTCCGAACCTGTCCGGTTAGGAAAGGCTCGTCACTGCCCTCCGGCAGGTCTGCTATCGGGCAGGAGCAGACGCTCGAGCGCGGTTAGAAATTTGCCGAAAGCGGACGCTCGAACGCTCGCGTTGAGCGACGCGCTGCCCGGTCACTCGGGCAGCTTCAGCTTCCTCAGAAACGCCTTGTAGCGCGGGTCGCCGATGAGCCCCCGCAGAAATCGGTCGCCCTTGATGTCTGCCAGACCGCCGTCGCGCTGGTCATGGGCTCGCTCGAGCCACTCGAACGCCAGGTCGGCCTCGCCACGGAAGGCATGCACTTCAGCGATCTGGTAGGCCGCTCCTCCGGCGTACTTGCCCTTCAGGGCCGCCAGGGCCGCGTCGGACTCGCCGCGCCGACCGAGCGCGTGAAATGCGAGCGGCAATCCTGAGAGCCGCCAGGCGTCCTCCGTTTCCTGCTGCATCTCCTGCAACGCGGCGTCGGTCTTGCCCTGCAGGAGAAGAGCTTGCCCGATGTTGTAATGCCGACCGGCCCCGCCCGGAGCGAGTTCCAGCGCCTTGCGATACGCGGCCTCGGCCTCCGTATCGCGGTTGACTCCTAGCAACGCGAGACCGAGGTTGCTGTAGGAATTCGGCCGCAGCGGATCGCGCTCGATGGCCTTGTTCGCCAGGTCGATCGCTTCGTTCGAGCGTCCGACGGCCAGCGCCTGCCTGCTGGCGTGCCTGAGCGCCTGGGCGTTGCCCGGTTCCAGGTCCAGTGCCCGGCGATAGCTGGTGTCGGCGGCCGCCCAGTCCCAGTCGTACGTCGTGTGGATCCAGCCCATCGCCAGATGCGCGTCAACGAGCTGTGGATCGAGTGCCAGCGCCTTCTCCGCGGCCTCGCGCGCCTGCCGATAGCCGTCCGCGACCGGCACGAAAGCGTTATCGGCCTGCCGCGCGTACGCCTGCGACAGACCCGCCCAGGCTGGGGCGTAGTCGGTATCACGCTCGCGTGATTGCCGGAAGTAATCCACCGAACGTTCGAGGTCTTCGCGGCCGCTCCGATCGAGGAAGAAACGTCCCTGCAAGGCGAGGTTGTACGCCTCCGAGTCCTGTGGCTTGGAACGTGTCGTGAGCGCCGTGCCGAGCAGCGTCAGCTTCAGCGCCTTGACCACCTCGCCAGCGATGTCGTCCTGCACGACGAAGATGTCGTCGAGCGTGCGGTCATAGGTCTCCGACCAGAGGTGGGAACCGTCGGCGGCCCGGATGAGCTGCGCGGTGATCCGCACCTTCTCGCCGGACTTCCGCACACTGCCCTCCAGGATGTGCGCGACGTTGAGCTTCTCGCCGATCACCCGCAGGTCTTCGTTCCGACCCTTGAACTGGAACGACGAGGTCCGCCCGATCACGCGCAACTCGGGCAGCTTCGCCAGCAGGTTGAGCAGTTCCTCGGACAAGCCATCCGAGAAATATTCGTTGCCGGCGTCGCTGCTCATGTTGACGAACGGCAGCACCGCAATCGACTTCTCGCCGTAGGACTCGACCAGCGCCTCGCTGCGGCCTGCCTTGCGGGCAGCGCTCGTTTGCTCCGCCTCACGCTGCGGTGCCAGCACGAACTTGTCGAAGGCGAAGTAGCCGAGGGCGAGGGCCAGCACTGCCATGATCACCCGGTCGAGCTTCTTTCCGGTGTGCGGGGTAATGGACTCGGCGCGCTCGACGTCCTTCTCGCGCTTCAGGCCCTCGGGGGTGAGTTCAAAGGCCCAGGCGAAGATGAGTGCGGGGAGGAAGCCGATCGCGAGCGCGACAACGATTCCGCGCGACAGCCACGTTGGCGCCTCGAACATTGGCAGCACGGTGCCCGCCACCTGCACAATGAGCCAGGCGCCCACCAGGTAGAGCCCCGCGATGCGGATGACGTTGCGGCGTTTGAGCTCGTCTAAAAACGTCAACGAGGGGGCGCTTCTCTTTGTCTTGCTACTCGAGCCCAAGCGTAGCAGGTCTGAGGGGTTCGCGAACGGCCGCTTCTCGAGACACGATAGGCTGCAATGGCTCGTTCTGAGTCACTCGCCGACGACCCGATTCGGCCAAAGCCGACGTGGCGAATCGCCAGCTAGAAACGCCCGCCTTCTAACGCCGCGGCTGAGCGGCCGGCGGTGGACGCGTGTTCGTCCCCGCCGAACTACTTGGGATGCTTTCCTACTTGTAATAGCCCACGAGACAGACCTGATCTTCCACCTTCGTTACGTACGCCACCTTCTGGACTGGCTTCTTATCGGGTCCCGGCCGCGGGAACATGTACGACACCTCCGCGATCTTGCCCTCTTGGGCGACCTTCATGATCTCTGCGCCATACGGCTTGCCCGTCTCGTCCTTCATCGTGTTCCGGTCCATGCCGATCCGCGTCTTGTCGGGGTGGGCGGTTATCTTGCCATCCAGCCCCGAGCATGCCGCATAAAGGTCGCGATCCATGAAACCTCCCTCGCCCTTGTTGATCATGGCGATGGTCTTGGCCTTGTCGGCCCTCATGGCGGCGACCGTTTTCTCGAGCATGGCCTTCGCCTCGGCCGGCGTGCCGAATTCTGGCTTCTGAGCATAGGCGACAGCACCGATCAAGGAGACCATCGTCAGAGCGATCAAGACTCGTGTAAGCATGATTGGCCTCTCTAGCTATGTGATTTCGTCGCCTCTCGCCAGTATGGCGCTGCCCGTCTAGCGGATGTTGCTCAAGCGGCGCGCTGAAGAACGATTCATTCCGAGTCTACGCGCGCCGTCGGCTTGGCGCAGCCGTCACGAACGTCCGCTTCGGGTTGCGGATTCGGCCAGTCAAGTGACCGACGAAGCAGTTCCTACACAGATCGTCTTCGTCACGGAGTTGCCGTCATGAACTGACGAACCGGCGATGCCGGAGCGACATAGCACTGCTTATGCGTACCGGCCCGAGCCCCACTCGGCCCGAAGGTCACGCCGGTCTGGTCGAGGTGCTCTTACGCATCTTGTCCACATTCCCGAGAGCCTTGCAAACGATACATCGCCGTCGACCGCCGGATGGACGTCAGCCGGCCGTTTCTCTATCGAGCGTTGAAGCCGTAGCCGGACGGTGCCGCGGATCGGCTGTCGCGAGGATGCTGATTTTCTGCCAGATCTTGCGTGAAAGGTCGGCGGTCAGTGCTTCGATGTCGTTGACCGCACTGAGCACTACCGCGTCGTTCAGGTTCTGGGCGTGCAACGCTGCCAACTTGCTGGTCAACGCAAGCAACTCCGAGCAGTAATCGAGGTAGCGCGGCAATTGCGTGCGTGACAATGTGCGCGACGGCGATGAAGCCGTCGCTTCCACACGGTGCAGCGCAAGCTCAGGATCCTTCGTCAACTGGTGCATGTCGACAATATGGGCGATGCTGCGCAGGCGATGCAGCATGCGCAGCGCAGTGCGTCGCTTTAAGCGCGTCTCCAACGAGACGAGAAACACCACGACCAGTGATAGAAAAATGAGCTCGCTGGTGGCGGCATCGATACTTTGAAGCGCTTCGGATAGGGTGAACGTTCCTCCTTTGACCAGGTCCCTGAATTCGATCGCGGCCCACACCACCAACGCGACCAACGCTGCAATCGTCAGCGTAGCCAGCCCGCGCAACCACCACAGCGGGCGCCGCAGCCTCTCGATCACCGATTGATTCTGTGCCGCCACGGTGACCAATTCAGCCGCGACCTTGCTGAGGCCCGAGCCAGGGAAGCGCTCGTGGATGCGGCGCGCCAGCACCGAAATGGTCGAGCAAACCGGTGCCGGATGCAGTTCGCTGTAGGTCTGCACGGGATCAGGCATCAAACTCGCTCCAATGGTCTACCTAGGCGCTCATAACGTGCAACGGCGGCTCGTCGCTGTCTGCGATGGCACGAGTGTCACGTTGGCAATGTGCCGGCCTTCTTTCTTGCTTCGTAGGTGTCTTCCTTACGGCATCGATTGATGATCGTAGTCTCAGCGATGGGAGCGCCCATGGTCCAGTACACCCAGTCGCCCTCGTCAAAATACGTGATAGGTCGCAGGTAAAAGGAGTTCGATCCGAAGCGGACATCCTGCCCGTGTGTCCCTAGTCTGTTCGCCGCATGGCCGTCGCGGGCAGAACAGAGCGCATCGCCAGGTCCCGAATTGGTGGCGCGCCGAATAGGCGCCGATACTCACGACTGAACTGAGACGGGGTGTTGTCGCAGCTGGAGGTTCGCGCGGGCCGCCATGGCGTGGCCTGTGCCCTGATACAGGAATCGCTTGAGGCAGCAGGCGCTTCGCGCGAGGCGGCAGCGGCGGAACTGGTATTCGGAGCGCTTGCAGGAACCAGGGAACGCTCGGCGGCCATAAAGGCGCTCGATGCGCTGCGCGCCGGCGCCGGACTCGGCGCACAGTCGCAGGTCATGCGGCGCCGCATGATCATCTGGTACTCGATGCTGGAGGCCTACGACGGGGCGTACGAGGTCATGCACGGGTCGCTGGACGATTTCGCCGCTACCGGCACGATCGGCGCGGCCTGGGCGTTCCTGTGGTTGCCGGAGCTGGCCGGATTCCGCGCCGACTCGCGATTCACAACGCTCGTCGCGCGCATGCGCATGCCCGACTACTGGGCGCGCTACGGCCCGCCCGACGGCTACGAATGGCGCGATAACCGGCTGGTCGCGCGCTGACGCGCCCTGCGCGCACTCCCTGTCACGCCGACAGTGGCTTCACGGCGTCCGCGAGCGCGTGCCGCAGCCGATCCGTCTGGTCCTCCCCGACTTGCTCCAGGACCGCCTCGCGAAGCTCACACAGTACGCGGCGGATCTGGACATGATCATTGGCGCAATCGCGCAGAACGTCCTCCGGGTCGCTCCCGTCGCCCAGTGGCTGCAGAGGCAAGCCGTGAGTGTTGCGGAGCCGGTAGATCGCGCGCTCGATGCGGGCAAGCAGTGACGGCTGGTCCGTGACTGTCCGTGTCCTCGTGACAGCGTTCGCTGGCCACTTTGACGCCGCGCCCCGGGCGGGACCGGTTCGCCGCGGCGCGCGGGTGGAGCCCGGAAACCTGGAAAGACTGGAATCCTGGGACACCCGGCGGCCACGAGCCGCAGATCGCCTCCGCCGCCCCCGCTACCCGCGCTCGCGGAGCCGGGCGTGGCCGATCACATCGATGCTACGATGCTCATGCCTGCGCATGCTCTTCAAGGGGTGGCCATGGCTTCCAACAACACAGCGTCGCGTCGATTATTTCTGCAAACGACCTGTGGAACATTTAGCGCTGCGTGGCTGGCATTACACTGGGGCGAAGTTGTCGCTGCCGCCCGCAACGCACACCAGGCCGCCCAGTCGCCGGCCGCTTTACCGGTTTCGTTCCTGACGCAAACTGAAGCCGCCATCGTCGAAGCCGTTGCGGCCCAGATCATTCCGAGCGACTCCACACCCGGAGCACGCGAGGCCGGTGTTGTGTACTTCATCGACCGCGCACTCGCGACCTTTTTCGCACACATGGCTCAGCACTTTCGCTCTCAGCTTTCCGCGTTTCATCGCGATTGCCGCAGACGTTACCCAGAGGTCGAGTCGTTCCCAAACCTTCCGAGTGACCGGCAGATTGAGTGGCTGCGCACGATTGAGCACACGCCGTTTTTCCAGAGCATGCAACGACTGACCGTGCTCGGCATGTTCACGATGCCGGCTTACGGCGGCAACCGGGACGGCCTGGGCTGGCAACTCATGGGATTCGTCGACCAGCATGTGTTCGAGCCGCCGTTCGGCTATTACGACCGCGACTATCCAGGGTTCGTGGTCGAGCCACCGTTAAGCAAATGAGCGCTCGCCATTTCCGGGATTCCGAGCGCGTCGACTTTGCGGTGGTGGGCTCCGGCGCGGCGGGTGGCGTCATGGCGCGAGAACTCGCCCAGGCGGGATTCTCCGTCGTGCTGTTCGAGCAGGGACCCCGACTGTCGCCGGCTGAGTTCGAGCATGACGAGCTGAAGTACTGGTACCTCGGCGGCATCAGCAACGACTCGCTTAAGAACCCACAGACCTTCCGCAGCGATCCGGCGCAGAAAGCCGAGTGGGTCGAAGGCAAGCCGCCCCTGTGGTACGCGCGCACACTCGGTGGAACGAGCGTCCACTTCACCGCCAACTACTGGCGCTTTCACGAGATCGACTTCAACGAGCGCAGTCGGCTCGGCTCAATTCCCGGCACCGGCTTCGAGGATTGGCCGATCAGCTATGCCGAACTCGAGCCGTACTACTCGAAAGTTGAATGGGAGATCGGTGTCTCGGGTCTCGCCAGCGCGAGTCCTTTCGAGCCGCCCCGCACGCGGCCATACCCGATGCCACCGCTGCCAGTGAAGTCCTCGGGTGTGTTGTTCGAGCGCGGCGCACGCAAGCTGGGTCTGCACCCGTTCCCTGCGCCGATGGCGATCAATTCGCAAGCCTATCGAGGGCGTCCCGCCTGCGTGCACTGCGGCTTCTGCCACGGATTCGCGTGTGAAGTGATGGCAAAGTCGTCGACGCTCTTTTCGATGATTCCAGAGGCCGAAGCCACGGGTCGGTGCGAAACCCGTGTGGACAGCTACGTCGTTCGCATTGAGACCGACCAGCGAGGACGCGCGACCGGCGTAGCCTACTTCGACCGCAACCGGGGCGAGCATTTTCAGAAGGCGCAAGCGGTCATCGTATGCGCCAATGGCGCCGAGACGCCGCGCCTGCTGCTCATGTCGGCGAACGCAAGGTTCCCGCAGGGCCTGGCGAACTCGAGCGGTCTCCTTGGCAAGTACCTCATGTTCAACTACACCTCTCGGGCAAGCGGCGTGTTCGAGCACGAGCTGAACGAGTTCAAGAGCGTGCAAGTGACACGAATCCTGCACGATTTCTACGATTCCGACCCGAAGCGGGGCTTCTACGGCGGTGGCGGCCTCGACGCCCGCATAGGGCCTCAGCCCACGATGTGGGCACAACGCCTGGCCATGGAGGGTCCATCGTGGGGCAGCGCCTACAAGGCACGACTCGCGGAGTTTGCACGGTCCATGGCGGTCACGGGACATGGGACCTCGCTGCCGCTGCAGACCAACAGCATCAGTCTCGATCCGGTGGTGAAGGACGCCTGGGGAATGCCCGCAATGCGAGTCACGTACAAGGATCATCCCGACGATCTCGCTAACGCGCGGTTTCTCCAGGATCGCGCGGTCGAGATTCTGGAGGCCGCTGGAGCGTTGCGCGTCACGCGCACGCCCGTCACGGAGCAGACGTCGTCAATGCATCTGCTCGGCACCTGCCGAATGGGCAACGATCCGGGCCAATCGGTCATCGACCGATATCACCGCTGCCACGACATCCGCAATCTGTTCCTTTGCGACGGTAGCAGCCTGGTGACCTCCGGCCGGGGTCAGCCGACGATGACGATTCAGGCCCTTGCGTTCCGCGCCGCGGAGCATATCGCCGTGTCTGCGCACCGTGGGGAAGTCTAGGTTGGATCAAGATCGCGTTTCCTGAGCATGTTCGGCGGAACTCGACGTTCAGCGTCGTGCCGCATACCGAGCGCAGGTTCCCAGGATTCCAGATTTCCAGTTCGTCAGGTTGCCGACCGGTCGGCCATCGCGTCGCGGCCCCGCGCGACCGGCCCGATTTCCGATAGTCCGATGGTCGGCCGATTTCCGCGCCGATAGTCCGCCGGTGGTGCCGGAAACCCGTTGCGCTTCAAAAAATTGGAAGTGGTGGCCAGGGGCGGAATCGAACCACCGACACGCGGATTTTCAGTCCGGGGCCGAGAATTAAAACATTAACTGCATCAAACGGTTTGCCGGGACGCTCGTTGCACAGATTGCCCGACGATGCAAGACCTGGGGGACTGATTCGTTAAGCCGCCGCGAACTGACGGCAGGAGCGCGCCGCAGGCGCACACTTCCAAGCGAGCCCGCCGCGCGCCAGGTCTGAAGCGGAGGCGTAACCTCGTAGTTCTTCCCGCCGTTCAGATAGTGCCCGTTCGAATCGTGGCCTGTATATGCGTAAGCTGAGCCGACCGTAGGCTGTGACACTCGATCAGTGCGTAGGATCGAACACGTCACTCTTGCCTTAGAGCAGATCCGAAACGGACCTCTCCAGGATTCATTCCGATGAGGAAGATGTCGGAACTGGAAGCGAAATACACGTTGAAATCACTGGTCGGGAACGCAGCAGTGCCCCGCCCCGTAGCTTGCACTTCATATGTACCGGTCAAGCTCTCGTCGGGATGTAGCAAGCCATCGTAGATGTCCTGGGTTGTGGCCAGGGCGCTGGCGCCGTCCGCCACCAACATCCCCGAGATGTTCGTGGGATCGGTTGCCGCGCCGCTGCCGGTCACGAACAGGCCATACGGGCCCTGCCACGAAGCGCCAGAAAAAACGGTCGTGTCCTGTCGCCGAAGTCTGCCACTCGTAACGTTGTTTAGGTCGGTTCCGGAGGCATCCACTTGCAGAACGAATCCCTCGCTCTCTGACGCCATGTAGAACACGATGTTTTCAGTGCCCACTTCGGTGTTCAGTGCCGCCGTGCCGCGCCCATTCGCGCTGATAGCATAAGTCCCGCTCAACAGGGAACCATCCAGCACGCCTGAGGGGGAGTTCCTGTCGAGCACGCCATTGGAAAGCTGCGCCACGCCATCCGCCTCGAAGTCTCCCACGTCGGCCCGAATCACCTTTTGCGGGCGAGGATGTGTGGACGCTGTCATCCCGAAGATGTACTTCCCAAAGAGCGATGCATTCGAGAACGGAGACGAGGTTTGTCTTAAAGCTGTGCCTGACAGGATGGGGAAGAAGTCGGTGCCCACCAAGATAAGCCTGTCATTGGTGACAATGTAATACGCGAAGTGCAGCTCCCCAACCGGTGTTGTCAGCGTAGCTGTCCCACGTCCGTTCGCACCCAGCGTCAGCGCACCACTGATGTCCTGCGCAGTGCTGATGGTCTGTGCGTTATTGATGTCAGCGATAGCCTCCGAGAGCGCACCAGATGTTGACGCAAATCGGCCCGCTATCGAGAGTCGGTTGTTGAAATCCAGGCCATCCAGCAAGAATACATATGGACCATCGATAGCCGCGAACGAGAACGCTGCGGTATCTTGCTTCTCGATCGTACCCTTGCCTGCGCCTATGCTGTCGAACTCGATGAAGTGAGCAAGTTGATCCGAGACTACGTTGAATTTGAAGGTGAACTGAGTCGGGGCGCATCCGCAATCTGCGCCAGGAGAATTTGCGATGATCATGGTGCCCCGTCGATCTGCGCCGATCGAATAGATACCGGTGAAAGGTTGTTCCGCGAATGTCCCTCCAGCGAAGTTGCCGTCTTGGCGACCATCGGTGATGTTTCCGTTTCCATCGGCCGCGAATGTGCCTCCCGCAACAAAAACTCCGCTCGTATCCTCAGAGCCTGAAAAGACGAAGGCATGGCGCCCGTTCAACAGAGCATCGTTGACTCCGGAATCCAAACTTACAATTGTGACCGTAGTCGATCCCGTCTTTGACGAGTCTTCCTGGGAAGTCGCGGCAATCGTTAGGGTGTCCGGAGTCGGGACGGTGTCGGGCGCCGTATAGAGGCCCGAGTTCGAGATGGTGCCTACCGTGGCATTGCCGCCGGTTTCGCCGCTGACACTCCAAGTCACAGCCGTGTTAGTGGCATTTGAGACGGTTGCATCGAATTGTTGAGTGGCCTCCGTCCGTACTATCGCCGACGATGCGGTAACGACAACCGTGATTGCCGGAGGCACCGGATCTGGATCTGGATCCGGGCTCGGCCCCCCGCCGCCGCTACCGCCACTTCCGCACGACGCGAGATGAATCACGACCAGGCTCAGTATCGAAAGTCGCATCTTCTTCATAAGCACCTCCCACTCGCGTTGCCCGCTTCCTCTTGGTGTGCGTTGGTGCAATGCGGACGCGAGAATATTGTGCGGTTGGACAGGCTTCCGAATTAGTACCTCACGATCTCGGACTGGCCCCTCGCGCAGGGACTAGCGGGGGGTCAGATTGGCAGTGACGTGGGTGAGTAGCGGCTTTCCCTCCCTTGGCCGACGGAGGCCATTTCAGGCACGGGTGAACGCAGATCGATTTGCGGGAATCCTAGGCCCGGAGAGGTCGAGCGCGCATCTGCAATGGATTCAGTTCGGGGCAATTCTAAGGAACCTGAGCGACGACCTGCAGGACGCGCTCGATCCACAAACCGAGTTCGCAACGCGAGTAGCTTCGAGGTCACTTGCGACCTCGATTACGGCCTCGCGAGCGGTCGTCGACCCGAAATGCC
>Ga0075431_100007692_pt1 | contig 10731 bp, 6 predicted proteins | sample RhiMetdeltSRZDD5_FD_75297 | JGI IMG/M metagenome (GOLD analysis project Ga0075431, IMG submission 75297) | Populus rhizosphere microbial communities from Tennessee, USA - Rhizosphere MetaG P. deltoides SRZDD5 | ecosystem: Host-associated > Plants > Roots > Rhizosphere > Soil | place: USA...
ACCGACGCCGACGGCAACCGGATGACCCAGCAGATCGACCGCGCCTGGCGGATCGCCGCTCCCTAGCCACAGCCGCGGCCCCCACGCCTGGGTGGCCCTGGATCCGCCTCCTGCTCCAGGGCCACCCAGCTCCATGTCACGCCACGAGTGACTGATGGGCGCGCCACAAGTGGCGGATGATCACTCCACAAGTGGCGGATGATCGTCGGCTCAGCGGCGCCAAGCGCGCCGACGGCGGAGGCCGGGCTGGGGGCGGGGTGGCTCGGTCTGGGCCCAGACCCGCCGCCAGGGTGCGACGGCGGGGCCGGCCGGGTCGGGCACCGCGCCGTCGGCGGCCCGGCGGCGGGCCTCCCACCACGTCGACCGATCCTCGTCGAGCAGGGTCGCCACCGCGGCCCGGATCCGGGGCGCGAAGTCTCGCGCCGACTCGCCCTCGGCCGGCCGTAACGGCGGCCCGAACCGGACGGTCACGGGCTTGCGGCCGGGGCTCGGCCAGCCCTGCCCACGGGGCATCGCGGCGAAAGTGCCCCTGTGCGCGACCGGAACGATCGGCACCTGGTGCTCGACGGCGAGCCACGCGGCGCCGAGCCGGAAATTGCGGACCCAGCCGTCGACCGACCGGGTTCCCTCCGGGTAGACGACGAGGTTCCAGCCCTCGTCGAGCACGTCACCCGGCGTCGCCGCCATGGACCCGCCGCGCCGCTCGATCGGGAAGGTGTTGAACACCAGCGCCGAGCCGACCGCCCGCCACCAGGTGTCGAAGAAGTAGTCCGCGGCGGCCGCGACGGCGGTCTGGCGGCGCCACGCGTCGGGCAGGGACAGCAGGATCAGCGGCGTGTCCAGATGCGAGGCGTGGTTGGCGACGAACAGCACCGGCGGCCGGACCCGGTCGAGCATGTCCAAGCCCTCGACATGCGGCGACACCTGCGACCGGAACAACGGCCGCAGCCCGGCCTGCTGCACGACCTCGCGTACGGCCTTGGCCGGCCGCCGCCGGGACCAGGTCGTCGGGAAGATCGACGACTCCGTCGGCAGCGCGTGCGCCTCGGCCGACCGGGGCACGAGCGACCGGCGGCCCCATCGCCAACCCCGTGCGGCGGTGCGTACGTCCTCGACGCCGCCCTTGATCAGCCGGGCCATCAGCGCACGTCCGCGATGAGATGCGGCGGGTTGTGGAGGTAGGTGAGCGACGGCGAGCTGCCGACCGTGCCGGTCACCATCTCGAGCGCGTCGGACAGCGTGGACGCGGCCCGGAAACCCATCCGGCTCACCGCCCGCCGATCGCCACCGACCCACACGACCTCGTCGACGTGGTCCATCGCATGGGCCGCCCAGTACCACATGTAGAACGGGTGGACACCGTGGTAGGCGTGCGACGTGCGGTAGAGGTGGACGTACCACGGGTCGGTGGCGTAGTTCTCCTCGTGCTTGGCCTCGATCACCGCCGGGTCGGTCGACTCCGCGAGGACCTCCTCGTAGAAGTCGACGTACGACGGGTGGTGCAGCTGGTTGAAGTCCGGCTTCACCGGGTGGTAGAGGATCACCGCTCCCCCGCGACGCACGACGGGCTGCCCGCGGTAGGAGTTGAAGTAGTAGCCGAGCCCCATACAGGTGGCGAGGATCGGGTTCATCACGGAGTTGACGTTGTACGGCCCGAGATACGGCACGCCCAGCACGAGTACGTCGGACTGCCCCTGCACCTCGACCATCTGCTGCCGGTGCACGTTGGCCAGCGTCTTGGCGTGCACGGCCTCGGTCTCGCCAGCGTGAACCCCGGTCACGCCGTAGGGCGCCCGCAGGTCGTGGAACATCTTGTGCCGCAGCTTCGACGGCGCGACCGCCAGCCCGCGGCGGACGGCGAGCATCGACGCCTGGTCCCGGATGCCCCACTCCCACTCGCGCTTGAGCAGGAAGTCGTACGGCGAGGGGAACACGTCGTTGTTCATGGTCGTCTCGATCGTGAACACCTTGAGGTGCTCGGCGAGCAGCCGGCCCATCCGCCAAGCGGAGTGATGCAGGTGCGACTTCTCCGGGTCCATGAACGAGTGCGACCGGACCATGGTCTTGGAGTTGTGGTGATGCCGCAGGCTCTTGTACGACGCCAGGCCGATCGGCACCGACTTGTGGCCGCCGTCCATCGCGACCAGGTTGACGTTGACGTAGATCAGCAAGTCGGACTCGGCGGCCCGGCGGTTGATCTCGACGTCCTCGTCCTGCTCGGTCATCCCGACGTGGAGCAGATTGTCGTGGTCTTCCGCGTCGTGGTTGTAGAGCAACCCTTGCGGATGGAACGAGCGGAAGACCCGCTCCCCGACGATCTCCTTCAACTCCGCATCGGTCATCCGCCGGTGCAAGGCGTTGGCGGCGACCAACTGCACGTCGTCGACGCCGGCGTCGGCCGCCATGGTGAGCACCGCCTCGATGACCCGCTGCCGGATGTCCGGCTTGCGCATCGGCGGCAGCGGGATCGACAGGTCGTCGAACGCGATCGTCAGGCGCATGCCGGGCCGCAGCAGCGCGGGCAGCGGCTCAGAACCTTCGGGGTTCAGCAGGGCGTCCTGAATCGCCTCCTCGACGTCCGGCAACCCCGGCAGCGACTCCGGGGGATAGACGACCTGTGTCCCCAGCGGAAACCCCTCGAGCCGGAACCCCTCACCCTCGTGGACGACGAGGGGCGGAGTCCGGTCGTCGACCTCCAACACGAACCCTGGACGACTCACCTGTTGCTCCTCGGATCGAAGGTGACTTTGACGGTGCCGAGCCGGCCGGCCGAATGCGCGTGGTCGAGCGCTTCGCGCCACTGGTGCAACGGATACGAGACGACTCCGGAGGCGACGTCGGCGACACCGTCGCCGGCCGCCAGCTCGATGGCGAGATCGAAGCTGCCTCGGCCGTCGGCGGCCGGCTCTCGACTCGCGGACGCGTAGGACCCGATCACCTCGAGCTCGCGGAACCACGCCGCCGACAAGTCCGCCGCGGCCGGCATGCCTGACAAGACGACGCGGCCGCCGGCCTTCGTGGCATGGAGCGTCTGCTCGACGGACCGTCTGGACCCGACCGCGTCGATGGCGATGTCGACGCCGCCGAGCAGATACGACCGGCCGAACTCGCCACTGACATAGAAGGCACGGGTCGACCGGCGTACCCCGCGCAGTGCCTCGTCGGGCACCACGACGTCGGTGGCGCCGAACTCCCGGGCCAGGTCGCGCTGGTGCCCGTGCTTGGCGACGACCGTGATATCGCGCGCCGGGGTCAGCTGTCGCAATGCCAGCGTGGTGAGCAGCCCGACCGATCCGGCACCGCTCACCAACACGTGATCGCCGCGGTTGACCCGCGCCCGCAGCGCCGTGTGGACAGCGCAGGCGAGCGGCTCGACGAGGACGGCCTGCTCGTCCGACAGCGGGTCGGGGACCGCATGCAGCTGGCTGCGATGGGCGACGAAGACCTGGCTCCAGCCGCCGCCGGTGTCGGCGCAGTAGCCGGTCTGCAGGCCCGGTGACAGGTGGCCGACGGTGATCCGGTCGCATCGGTTGGTTGCGCCCTCGCGGCAGGACGCGCACGGATCGATGCCACGCGCGGCGCAGGTCAGGACGGGGTCGAGGACGACCCGAGTGCCGCGGGGCAGGTCGTCGCAGTCGTCGACCAGCACGCCGACGACCTCGTGACCGGGCACGAACGGCATCGACACGACACCGGAGAAATAGAGGCTGGTCCGGCCGGAAAGCGCACCGAGGTCCGAGCCGCAGATGCCGGACAGGTGCACCCGGATCCGGGCCCAGCCCGGCCGGCTCGCCTCGGGCTGCTCCCGGCTGACCAGCCGCAGCGGCGCCGCCGGCCCGGACAGGATGCCGGGGATCCGGCCGCCGACCGCTTTCGCCGCGACCAGCCGGGGCACCGAGCGGAACATCTCAAGCGCGAGGATCATGACCGGGCTCCCGTCGGCAGCAGCATCCGCGACGCCGACGCCGGGCTCGCCCAGTCGACGATCGGCCACCGGTTCTTCTTGGCGTGCCGCTGGAGGGTCACGTCCGGCCGGACGGCGACCGGATGCCCCACCGCCTGCAGCAGCGGCAGATCGGAGTGCGAGTCGGCGTAGGCGTAGGACCGGGCGAGGTCGACGCCGTTCTCACCGGCCCAGTAGCGCAGCCACGCGGCGCGCGACTCGCCGACCAGAGGCGGCGCCTGCAGGTGACCGGTGCACACTCCGCGGTCGTCGACGGCGAGATCGGCGGCCTCGATGTGGTCGAACAACGGCTCCAGCGGGCGGGTCAACGGCCGGATCGCGCCGGTGATGAGGACGGTCCGCTGCCCGACGGCGCGATGCTCACGGACCCGGCGTACGGCGTCGGCCGACAGCCGCTCGAGAACATGTGAGGCGAGCATCTCGTCCGCCAGTGCGTTGAGCTCGTCGAGCCGGGCGCCTTCGTACTCCCGATAGACCGCCCGGAGGAAGCCGCTGCGCTCGTGCCGCTCGGCATGCAAGAGCCCCGGCAACCGGGCCGCCATCCGGCCGAGCTCGGCGAGCCGGTCGGGTGGGGCCATCTCCTGCAGCCGCATCCACAGGTAGGTCTCGATCACGTTGGAAGACAGCAGCGTGCCGTCCATGTCGAACACGGCGACCGCGACGTCGTCCGGGTCGATCCGGCGCGGCATCGCCGTCGACGAACCCTTGCGCTTGCGGCGGATGTCGTCGAACCGGCGCAGCGGCTCGGTGACCGCCGGGCAGTGCACTTCGCCGAGGTAGTGCTCCCAGTCGATGACTGACGTGTCGAAGCCGAACTCCGCCCGGTCGTCGGGGTGCAGCGACTCGTAGAGCGCCATCGTCTCCGTGTCGGAGAAGTGCAGCTCGGCCTGCGCGTACTCGCGGTAGAGGTCGATGTAGCGGCGCAGGAAGTCCAGCCGCCGGCGCTGCCGGTCGAGCTTGCGGGCGAGTTCCCGGGTACGGTCCCCGCGCGGCGCGCGCGTCACGACGTAGTCGGCGACCTTGTGGGCGCGTTCGCTCGTCACGAGCAGGCGCTCCACCGTTTGCCCGCCCGGGAACCGCCATTCGGGCAGCCGCGCCGCGCCGCGATCGCCCACCTCGAAGGGGTGCCGGTCGAAGTAGTCACGAACGATGTCGTAGAGCCGTCGGAAGGTCAGCGGGTTACGGGCACCCGACGACACGTGATACCACCGCGGGCTGCCGGCGGGCGGCGGCTCCGCCAGCACCGCGACGATGGCGGCGACGACGTGGTCGACCGGCACGATGTCGACGATCGAGTCCGCCGAGGCCGGGAACTCCGGCAGCTCGCCGCGGCCGTAGGCCAGGATGAGCGGCTCGGCCATCTTGAAGCCCTCGATCCAGCCGGCGTCCGGCGTCTCCAGGGCGGACTCGATGATGCTCGGGCGAACGACGGTGACCGGGTGGCTCGCGGCGTACGCCTCGACCACGCGCTCCCCCATCGCCTTGGTGAACGTGTAGCAGTCGGTCCAGCCGAGGCTGCGGGCCCGCTCGGCGCCGGCCCGGATCAGCTGGTCGCGGACCCACTCCTGGCGCATCTGCTCGGCCGCGCTGGCCGCCGTCAGCAGGCCGGCCCGGCGATGCTCGCGCTCGGCCTTGGACCGCAGGTCGGCGAGGACGCGCGGGGTGCGGGAGCGCTCCTCGATCGCGGCCCGTTGGCCGGTTCCCCAGGCCAGCTCCGCCTCGACGTCGACGGTGTGTTCGACCGGGCTCTCGGGGATCGTGCCCCGGCGGCGACCCGCGACGTAGGCGGTCGAGACGTGAACGTAGTGGACGTCGCCGTCGATCGCGCCCACCCGGTCGAGCAGCGTGCGTGTGCCGACGACGTTGGTCTCGAACGCCTCGTCGACCGGCGGGTCGAACGAGACGTCACCGGCGCAATGGACCACCGCGTCGAGATCGTTCGGGAGCTCTGGTACGTCGGACAGATCTCCCTCGAGCACGCGTACTCGCGACTCGACCAGCGCGTCGACGCGACCGGCGGCCTCGACGACCTCGGCGAAGATCGGCTTGGCCAGCGTGGCCTTGGCGCGGTCGACGCCGCCGGCCGATCCCTTCGGGCGCACCAAGACCGTGACGGTGACGTCCGGGACCTGGGTCAGCAGCCGATGCAGCAGAGCCTCGCCGACGAAGCCGGTGACACCCGTCAGCAGCAGCTGGCGGCCGGCAAGTCGCTTGGCGAGCCGTTGCGGCCGGTCTGCCATCGGCCCTCCCTCGACGTTGGCGCGGTCACGATCTGCGCCGGTCCCCCGGCGACCAACCCATCCTGCCCCACCTCGTCAGGCTGCACCTACCCGACCTCACTCGCACCCCTCCCTCGCCCCGCTCGGCACCGTGTCCGACACATCGACGATGTCCGTCTCGTAGTGCTAGGTCTGGTTTGGCTAGCGGATCGGATCACCTCTTGACGCCGCAGATCGACGACCTGCTCGTCAGACCGTGCTCTCACCGGGCCAGGAGTGACGCCGATCCCGAGGGAGGGCCGTTCGGTGGAGCATGCCCCGGTACACGCTCCACCGAACCCTCCCCCGCTCACCACGACCGCAGCCGCTGCAGCGCGTCGGCGTAGCCGGTGCCGTAGTCCTGACCGCCGTTGAGCTCGGCGTTCTGCATCTCTGCCGACCACTGGCCCTTGTCGCGAAGGAAGCCACGCCAGGCCGCCTCCTGCTCCTCGGTCCACGCGATCGGATCTGGCTTGCCCTGCAGCTCGGGCGGCAGCGCCGTCTCCGGCATGTTGCGATAGACGGCCGCCTGCACCGCGAGCTGCTGCGCCGTCTTGCCGCTGGTCAGGTCGGCACCGATCTCGTAGTTGGACGCTCCGGTGTGACTCTGCTTCATCTGCTCCTCGGCGCTTTCCAGGATCGTCTTGATCAGCTCGCCCGCGAGCGGCGAGTGCCGACCCGGCACCTCCGCGACAACGATGTTGAGGGCGTCGAATCCCAGTTCCATCCGGTCGTTGGCCTTCTCGTCGGCCTCGGCCGTGGTCTGGTGGTGCGCCGCCGACGCTCCGTAGTCCAGCGCGCCGAGCACCGACCCCGACACGTTCGAGATCCGGCCCGCCTGGGCGGCGATGTCGTGCGGATCCGTGATGCCGGACAGGTAGTGGGCATACGCCAGGGCGGCGTAGACGTTCTCGGACTGGACCATCATGGTGTGGGCGCCCTCGTCCTTGCCGACGTCGGCCAGCACCAGCGACAGCTCGTGCGTGTCGAAGCGGGCGCCGAACTCCTGGATGCCCGGCATGACCGGGTCCCAGTCGCCGTTGCCGTCCGGGCCGATCGCACCCGGGTCGCCGGCCATGCCCTGGTGCACTGAGCTGATGTAGGCCGACATGATGTCGCCCAGGGCCGGCCGCAGCGCCGGGTCGACCACGTCGGTCGCCTCGAAGGTCTCGGCCCTGTCGCCGGTCTGGCCGAAGTCGCCGTTCTCGAAGCCACGGGCCTCCTCGTCGATCGCCAACTCGTGCACGATCGCCTCGACGATCTCGGCCGACTCCGCAGTCGGTTCGACCATGGTGGCGGTCTTCAGGGCGGCGCCGAGGTCGGCCAGGCCGGTGACGTTGTCCTTGATGACCGCGTCGCCCGGGTCGCTGACCTGGTCGAAGACCCATTCACGGTCGGTCATCAGGTAGTCCAGGCGAAGCAGGCGCGGCGGGTCGGTGTTGAGCACCTCGCCGGTGAAGAAGTCCCGGCTGGCCTCCGGGTCACCCGCGAGTCCACGCATGAGTCCGCTCATTGGATCCCATCCGGCGGTGTCCCGCTTGTCGTTGTAGCCGCTGGTCCAGTCCAGCCGAACCCCCTCGCCAGGTACGCCGCCGGGCTTCACGTCGGTCCACGGCAGGTGGCCGTTCTCGGCCTCGAACTTCTGCTCGAAGCTGAGCAGGTCGCCGCCGACGTGGTTGAGGAAGGCCGGGGAGTGGTCGCCGTTGGCCAGCAGCGGTGACAGCAACTGGTAGCCGTAGACCTCGGCCATCGCCATGTCGGAGCCGGCGCTGAGGATCTCGATCTTCTCGCGGCCGACGGCGGTGAGCTGGTTGACCCAGTCCGCCGACACGTACGTCGAGGAGCCGTCGCCGGTCCAGTCGTGCGCTGTCGGCTGGCCGGACGTACCCGCTGCCAGCGTGATGCCGAGCGTCTTCTGCAAGGCGGCGATGCTGTCGGCGTTCGCACGGTCGAACGGGTAGCCCTCGGGGTGGTAGCCGGGCCGGTCCGAGGTGTCGTTGAACGACGTCGCGATCCGGCCGTTGAGCTCCAGCAGACCGCGCGGCCCGATCGTGTTGAGGAACGACGTTGCGACCAACGCGTCGCCGCCGTAGGCCGCGAGCACTTCGTTGAAGCTGTCGATCTCGTCCTGGAGCCCGGCTTGGCGATCGTCGAAGCTGACGCCGAGCGACTTGCCACGCTCGGCGAGCTCGTCGCCGATGACCTGCTTGGTGTGCTCGTTGAGCGCCGGCAGCAGCGTGACTGCCAGCTCCGGGTGCTCCATCGCGTAGCGGGCGATTTCCTCGTCGGACTTGCCCTGGAGCTCCGGAGGCAACTCCGTCAGCGGCGTACCGGCCAGGTTGTACGCCGGGAACGCCTCGATCGCCGTCAGGTTCAGCGCACCGGAGCTCCACATGGCTCGGATGTCGGCCTCGTTGGGTCCGCGGTCGAGCATGGCGGCGGTCTGCGATGCCCCGGCGTCGAGCGCCCGGCACAGCTCCTCATAGCGCTTCTCCAGCCCGCTGAGCGTCGACTGCTGGGCCGCGGCGATGGCGGTGTCGTGCTGGGTCGAGGACTGCTGTGCCGCGGTCTCGGTCGCGGCCGGCGCGCTGACCCAGAAGTCGTTCGCCGCGGCGGCCGCGAACTCGCTGTTGAGCTTGGCGACTCCGCTGTCGAAGGTACGGATCGCGGAGCCGAACAGGCGTACGCTGCCGCCGCAGTACACCGCCGACTGCATCACCTGGTTCGCCATGCCGCGTACCGGCTGGGGCGCCGTGGCTACCGGCTCGGCGATGACTCCGTCGACGTTGGCCCGCGTCGGGGCGTGGAGGGCGTCGACAGTGTCAGCCGTCGCCACGACGGCACTGCCGGTGCCGGAGATCTCGTCCCCTGAGCCTTCAACCGTCTCGGCGGAGACGTCGTAGTACCGGAACGGTCCGTCCGACTGGATGTACACGATGTGCCTTTCGTTCGGTTTCGCCGCGGTCCGGTCTCGCGATGTGACCGGAGTCGCCTGGCCGTCGCTACTGTTTGTAGGCGGCGCCGTCTTCACTGCGGCTTCATCGCGCTTGCACTCGCCTTGCACGCGGCCGGCTCTCGGGTCGGTGAGACTGACCGGAAAGGAACTTGTCGTCGGTCTGGGTGTCACTCCTCGACCCCTTCAAGGTGGCCGTCGACGGGCAGCCCGTCGACTTGCCGAAGGGCCGGCAGCGAGCTCTGCTGACCGGACTGGCGCTGAAGGCGTCCCAGGTGGTGGCGATCGAGACCCTCGTCGACCAGACCTGGGGCGACGAGCCGCCGCGCAATCCGCGTAACAGCCTGCAAGTCCACGTCCGACGGCGCTCGGCGACGACACGATCCGCACGGAGTCCGGCGGCTACGTGCTGGACGTCGACCCGGACCAGGTGGACGCACTGCGTTTCACCCGACTCGTGACGGCGGCCGTCGCCGCCCAGCCTGCGGCTGCCCAGGACCGATTCAGCGAGGCCCTGGCGCCCTTGCAGCGGCTGGGGAATCTGGACGCGACGGCGGAGGTGCTGATCACACTAGGTCGGGCCCGGCAGGCGCAGGGTGAGCTGCCGGCGGCGGACGCGGCCTGGCAGGAGGCGGCGAGCCTCGTCGGCTCCGACCACTGGCTGAGCCCGACGATCAGCAAACTGCTCCGGCAGCCGTACGACACCTCGACGCCGACGGCCTGAGTCGCGCCGGGAGCGGGACGGGTCTCAGGCAGACTTGCGGGACTTCTTGACCGGCTCCCGCGGCACCAGCGTCGGGTTGACGTTGTCGAGGACGACCTCCTTGGTCACCACGACCTTCGCCACGTCCTCACGGCTGGGCACTTCGTACATGACATTGAGGAGCACTTCCTCGATGATCGCGCGCAGTCCGCGGGCGCCGGTGCCACGCAGCATCGCCTGGTCCGCGATGGCCTCGATGGCGTCGTCGCCGAACTCCAGCTCGACGCCGTCGAGGTCGAACAACCGCCCGTACTGCTTCACGAGAGCGTTGCGCGGCTGGGTGAGGATCTCGATCAGCGCATCCTTGTCGAGGGAGTCGACGGTGGCGATCACCGGGAGCCGGCCCACGAACTCGGGGATCAGGCCAAACTTCAGCAGGTCCTCCGGCATCACCTGGGCGAAGATCTGGTCGCGGTCGGCCGTGGTCAGCGACGTGACCTCGGTGTTGAAGCCGAGCGTGTTCTTGCCGATCCGCTGCTCGATGATCTGCTCGAGCCCTGCGAACGCACCACCGACGATGAACAGCACGTTGGTGGTGTCGATCTGGATGAACTCCTGATGCGGGTGCTTGCGGCCGCCCTGCGGCGGCACCGAGGCGGTCGTGCCCTCGAGGATCTTGAGCAGCGCCTGCTGGACACCCTCACCGGAGACGTCGCGGGTGATCGACGGGTTTTCGCTCTTGCGGGCGATCTTGTCGATCTCGTCGATGTAGATGATGCCGGTCTCGGCCTTCTTGACGTCGTAGTCGGCGGCCTGGATCAGCTTGAGCAGGATGTTCTCGACGTCCTCACCG
>Ga0075431_100007695_pt1 | contig 10728 bp, 12 predicted proteins | sample RhiMetdeltSRZDD5_FD_75297 | JGI IMG/M metagenome (GOLD analysis project Ga0075431, IMG submission 75297) | Populus rhizosphere microbial communities from Tennessee, USA - Rhizosphere MetaG P. deltoides SRZDD5 | ecosystem: Host-associated > Plants > Roots > Rhizosphere > Soil | place: USA...
CGACCCCACCCCTTGGGATGCGATACGTCGTAGGAGACGAAGAGCATGGGACGTATCGGCAGGACGCCCAGCTTTCCAGAGAACAAGTGCATGAACTCGGGCAATTGCGCGAGTAGCTGACCGCGAATTCGCTCGGGGAGCGCCGCGTCGAGGACGGCAATAAAGTCGTCGGTCTGCTGCGGAACATTCTGGCCGACATAGACAGAACGCCCGTCGTCCCTGTCGATCCAGTGCGCCTCTGCCTTCACCGCTTTGCCATCGAGGATGATCCGATCTTCTGCCGCTGCCGACAGATACATCGACCACGATGCGTCAGCGGGACAGCGGTCCTGACACGCGAAGAAACGGCCCGTGTGAAACAGCATTCCTCCATCACCAAATGGCGAAAACGGCGCGTACTCCTTCGGTAGTACGCTGTACGTTGGGCTCATCCGGAATCGGACAGTGCGGAAGTGAGCGCCGTCCTTACGTCGCGCGACCTCTCCGCGATCAGTGGTGACGATTTCGAAGCCTTGATCGGGCAGCCATGTGCGGCCACGCGAATCGTCGGGGGAGCTTTTGAACTCGAGTTTGTCCACCGGCTGCGCAAAGTCATACCTGACCTGCCATTGCATGCCTCGCAGCGCCGTAACGAGAATTTCGGGAGTCGGAGAACCAGCCTGCACGGCGCCCGAAGCAATACATGCGATCGCCAGGAAGAAATACGCCAGTTTCATGCTAGACCCGTCTCTTTGTTATGACCTTGTCAGGTTTAGCTTCCGAAGCTTTCCTCGCTAGAGATTGTAAGGTAGCAGACAGCGTTCGCACCTTGTCGTAATTGCGGTTTTCGAGTGCGCGAGTGATTCGTTCTTGCACGCGTTTCGCCGCGGCAGCGTAACGCTCATGTGCTGGTCGCCTGCGAGCTGGCATGCTCAGCATGACCGGTCGCGAGGTCGTAGTAGTCCCCCCTGAGCTGCAGAACGCGAGCCTTCATGCTACGCGCAGTACTGATCACTCATGCAATACGCTAGCCTCCAGCAATCGGTCGTAGCTCATTACTTGGAGCGGGTACGAGTTCTCCTTCTTCTTCCGAATTGCGTGCTCCAATGTTTCCGATAGTTCGCCACGCCTTCCCAGGAATATCGCCCCGCTGAAGTGGGGATGTGTGGAGCGGGGACGTCTGAAGTCTCTTTCGCCACGCTGCTTGATCTCAGACAGCCGGTTGGCGGTCTCCTTTCGAGAGAGATTTGCTTCTGTTATCGCTCTTTCACATTGATCCAATGTGGCGATAATCAGGTGGACGTCATGGTTGGGTCGTGATGGAAGGAATAGACAACATCGCCAATCGGCGCTTCCATCAGTACCGCGCAGAATATGAGATGTAAGGTGAAATGGAGCAAGCGGTGTAGCTGAGTAGTCAGGGTGATCATCAAGCCCAAACTGGCCGATGCATCCGGCAAGAATGTGCGGGTGGACCTTGAGAAATGATGCTAGGGATACGGGATTTGGCCCAGCTTCAATAAGCCCCGCCAGAGAAGCGGTGATGCCGTCCTTTTGAACTACCGACGCTATTGCGGCCGCTACAGCATTGATCCCTTCGGATGTGTTTGCGGCGAGACGGTCCGCGAGGATCGGAGAGTATTTCGCTACGTCGGACTTGCTCACGCCGTGCCAAACAGGAAGTATGCGTTTGCGTTCATCTTCGAGAGCGAAAAGTCCGTTCAACTCCCTCGCGGGCCATTTTTTCTCGAAGAAGTGAGAACTCAATACGACCACTCCGTACCGGCTGTTGCGCAATCCGAGGTCGATCGCCTCGCGAAGGCTGTCACCAACTCGCAGTTCAAACTTGTCAAGCCACACACGTACACCCGAACGCTTCAGGATTTCAGCGAGTGGGTGAGCCACGTCAGCCTTATCTTCGGACGCGTGGCTGATAAAAACGTCGAATTGGCTCATGGGCGCGGCACTCGACGAATAGCCTATTGCACATCGCTCATCGCGTCACTCCTTATCCCAGCAGTTCCGCGATCGTACGGTCCTTGGTCGACCAGAGCGAGTTGATCCAGGCCTGTACGCGCTCGCGGAACGCCGGATCGTTCTGATAATCCCCCGAGCGCAGCTCGGCAGGAATCGGATATTGCTGCACCTCGACACGCACTTCGCCGATCCGATCGGCGAACAGGTCCGCCATCGAGGGGCGGCCGTTCGGATAGACGATCGTGATGTCCAGGATCGAGTGCAGCGCACCGCCCATGGCATCGAGCACGAACGCGATCCCGCCGGCCTTCGGTTTGAGCAGACGTGCGAAGGGCGAAGCCTGTTTCGCATGCTTTTCGGGCGTGAAGCGTGTGCCCTCGGCGAAGTTCATGATCGAGACGGGCAGGTCGCGAAACTTCGCGCAGGCGCGTCGGGTCGCCTCGATGTCACGGCCTGCTAGCTCGGGGCGGCGCTCCAGCTGTTCGCGCGAGTAGCGCTTCATGAACGGGAAGTCGAGTGCCCACCACGCGAGTCCCAGCAGCGGCACCCAGAACAACTGGCTCTTGAGGAAGAAGCGCAGCAGCGGAATGCGGCGATTGAAGATCGCCTGGAGCACGGGAATGTCGACCCAGCTCTGATGGTTCGCGAGCACCAGATAGTGACCTTGGCTGTCCAGGTTCGCGTCGATCGACGTCGTGATCCGCAAGCGCGTGAAGGTATTGAGCAAGGCGGTGTTGCAGCCGATCCAACTCGCGGCGATCGCCATCAGCACGGCGTTCCAGAAGCGTCGCGCACTACGCCAGGGCATGAGCGCCTTCATCAGGGCCGCAATCATTACGAGCGGCACGTGCACGATCGTGTTCGCGGCCAGGAGCAGCGTACCGAAGGCGAAACGCGCTCCGGTCCAGATCGATGCCATCGATTCCCTCATCCGGCGCTCAGTCCTGCGAGGCATGGTTCTGCAGATAGGCGCGGATGTCAGCGGCCATCACGTCGGTTCCAATGCCCCTGTAATCATAGTTCTCTGACCAGACGCGCTGCGCCGTCTTCGCATCCACCAGTTGCAGCGCTACGAAGGTCCTTTGCTCCCCCAAGTACACGGAACCCTTGAGCATGTAGTCGCGCGAAGGTCCGTCCACTCCAGTTTCGGTTCCAGCCTTGATGTGGGGATCTGCATTCAGTGCTGCTGCGAGCTTGGCCGCCAGGTCTTGGGCGACAGCCGGCTGTGCATCGCCCGACGTCTCGAACTCAGACACCGCTATGACTGTCTCCGCCGGCTCGGATGGATTCACACTGTGACAAGCACACAGCACGAGACTGGCAGCGATCGCTGCAGCTCCAGTGGAGCGAGGACTGCGATTCATTTGCCGTAATCGAGACTGAGCGACAGCTCACGCCACCTGTCGAAGTCCGATTTCACCTGCGCGAGTTTGGCATTCGCGGTCTCGAATGCGAACGAGCCGGCAAGGAAACGCAGCGGCGGTGCTGCTTCGCCGGCGAGGCGCACGAGAGCTTCGGACAGTTTGACAGGATCACCCGGCTGTTTGCCCGAACGTTGTTCGAATGCCGCACGCGCTTGGCTGCGGCGTGGGTCGTAGTCGGCGATCGCCGTCGCGCCGAAGCGCAGAGACTCAGGCGACAGGAAGTCGGTGCGGAACGGTCCGGGCTCGACGATGGTCACGAAGATCCCGAACGGCGCCACTTCACGCGCCAGAGATTCCGAGAACCCTTCGACCGCGAATTTGCTGGAGCAGTACAGCGATGCGAACTCGGTGCCGCGCACGCCGGCCAGTGAGGAGAGGTTGAAGATGCGCCCGCTACGTGCGGCGCGCATGATCGGCAGGATCGCGCGCGTCACCGTGAACAGCCCGAATACGTTGGTAGCGTATTGAGCTATCACATCCTGTTCGGAAGTCTCCTCGAAGAAACCCAGATGCCCGTAGCCGGCATTGTTCACCAGCACGTCGATCGAACCGAAGCGTTCCACCGCTGCTGCCGCGGTACTGAGCGCCTGCTGGGCGTTCGTCACATCCTGTTCGAGCGTCAGCAGTGGACCGGTCTGAGCACCCAGGCTGGCCTTGAGGTCGGCTTGCTTGCGGCCGGTGGCAACGACGTTGTCGCCCGCGCGCAGTGCCGCTTTGGCGATCTCGACGCCGAGCCCGCGAGTCGCGCCCGTGATGAACCAGGTTTTTGCCATGATAGATAACCCTCGTGTGCGGGTTAATCTAGTGCTTGCCGTGCCGAAAGGCCACGGAGAAGATGAGCATGATGAAAACGACTGCGCTGACCCTGATACTGGTGTCCCTGATCTGTGCTGGATGCGCGACGACAGATGACGTCACTGATGAGCCGACTGTGACCGACGCAGTCCCTGCGGCCGAGGTGGCAGCGGCGATCGAAGAAGCGGCTCCCCCTGCGGACGACAGTTCGAAGCAAGAAGAAGGCGAGGTTCCCCTTCCCGTCGCCGAGTCGGAGCAGCCCACTGCCGCTCCCACTGAGGCTCCCACTGAGCCTCCGGAGGAGGTCATCGTCCAGGCTACTCGTCACCAGGTGATCCACGATCTCGTCGCCGAAGCTCAAACATTGCTGCGTGACGTCGAGCTCCAATACGTCTTCACTGGGAAGGGGAAGAATCAGGTTCTCCGCGGTCGTCCTGTGGCCTTCGCACTGTGGAGCGACGCGAAGCAGGAGTGGTCTGTTGCGCAAATCGAGCTTCCGCGCCCGCCGGTCAGGTGGAAACCCGGTCGGAAGCCCTTGCCGTTTCGCAACCTCACGCCCGATATCCAGGCGCGGCACGTGAAGGGCACCGGTGCCGAGCGGCTGATGTTCTCCTTCTCCCAGGACGGGAATCCCTTGAAGGTCTACGGACGCAAGTTCCCTGTGTTCGACAACAAGCTTCTCAAGCGCAGACAGTGGCGCGCAGTGGTCCAGACCGCGAAACCGATCGTCTACCTGCCCTTCACCGAAGATACCTTCGACCCGGGCTTCGTCAGCGGCGGCAAGGAGTTTTTGGTAAGCACCGCGCGCCAAGCGATTGACGATCTCCGTCTCGCGCAGGTGCCGAGTGCGGCATTTCCCGGAGAGCTGCTCGCCGATTCCATTCCTCTCCAAGTCGTCACGACGCTTGCGGTCATCGAGCAGACTGATGACAAGGACTACGTCGAGAAGCAAGCGGTCGCCTTCGACGAGGTACTGAGCCAGTACGGGCTCAAGCAGGAGGAGGCATATCGGTACAGCGTCTCGAGCGCGAATGCGATAGGGCCGATGCAATTCACCAACCGCAGGGGCAACGGGACCTACGCACTCGTGGTGAGACGCTGCCCAGCCGCAAAGCTCGACCCGAACTTCGAGCGGGGCGCGACGAATCTATTGAACGCCATGAAGGCGGCAGTCTGCTTGCTGGATCTCGAGCTGGCGGCGATGCGCGCGGACATTCGCATCGCGTATCTAGCCAACCCGACTGTGCTGGGCATCTTTCCGGTCGCCGCGTACAACGGCGGACCCCGAAATGTCACGAAGCTCTCTCGTGTCCTGGCTCGAATGAAGGTCGATCTCGACGAACTGAGCCGCCCGGGAGTGCATCCCGAAGGATCTTCGGTGACTTGTCCCTGTGTGTGGAAAGCGGAAGGCACGAATGTCCGTCCGGTGGCGATCCCGAAATACAACAACGAGAACCGGTGGTACATCGAGAAGTACCAGAGCATCGTGAGCCTGTTCGAGTGAGAGTGCGACCAGAGATCGATCGAGCTCAGGGCGGCATTTGACAATAGATCTCGGGCGCGAAATCACCTGCGCCGTGCTGACAATAACGCGCGCCGCGTAGTCAATACTCCGCCGCGAAATCCATACCTTGGTCACTCCCTCGGAAGCGAGCTTCAAGCAAGCTGTTGCCGCGATGTTCGAAGAGATCAACGGATGCAGCTGACAGATCGGGAACTTGCCGAAGTATCGAAACAACTCGCCGCTGCTGAAGCGATGCTTGCTGCGCTTCCACAGAAGCACAGCGAGATAACGGCGGAACTGGGTCTCGTCGTAATCCGAGCTGCCTTGGTCGCACTTGATGAGTCAGCAGCAGACGCGACGCACGCCGCGCGCACGCTACAGAAGCTTCGCTTGACGCTCGCGACTCTCAACGTGCCGTCGGGAATTCACGAGCACGTGTGCGAGGCGTTCAGGGTTCTCGGCAAAGGCCATGAAGCAGCGCTACGCCAAGTGGAAGCGTCATGCTTGGTCGACGCGCGGTATCGACAGCAATCGCTAAGAGCGGAGTTGCAGGGCGTACGGGCAGAACTGGCGGGTGATGATCCGGCGGCAGCACTCGAGCCGGCCCGGCGAGCGCAGAGGATCATGGATGCGCTGGGCGAACGCCTCGGTCAGACACCTCCGCCGGTCCCCGACGCCAAGTCGCCGCAGCAGGCTATCGCAGAGCTGGTGCAGACACTGGGCGGCTGATCGCGCAGCCGAAGGCGCCGCGCTGGAGTCGTCCTGTTGGTGTCGCTCGTCCCTGAATCGCGTCGTTCGTCACTGAACAGTTGCCGTCGAAGGCACCGCCGCTAGTGTGGCGCCATGATTATCAATCTTGCGCCCGCACTGCGCGCTCTGGGCATCTGCGCGCTGATCGGCGCCCTCACGACGTTGCTCAACACGGTCGCCCCGAACTTCTATTCGGCGAGCGACTTCGACAGCAGAATGGCGCTCATTCATAACCCCATCTACGCCTCGCGACAATGGGTGTTGCTGGTCCACCCGGCGTTTACGATCCTGCTGGCCCTCGGGTTTGCGATGGCTGTTTTCGCCCGGGCCCCCGGGCGTGCGGCGAGCGGTCTGATCTTCGCGGGTGTGGAGAAGATGACCGAGTTCGTACTCGGGACTTTGATTCTGTTTGTAGTCAATGCTGAGTGGAAAGCCGGGTATCTCGCTGCAGTCGGCACTCCAGCGGCAGCTGTCTTTCGCGAGCGAATCGAGATTTTCAATGAGCTCCTCGGGGGGACGTTTCACCTCCTGTGGCCGATGTTCATGTTGTCGACAGCGCTGTTCTGTTCTGCGCTCGATCGAGGCCGTCCTCTGGAGCGTTGGCTCTATTGGTCCGGCATGGCCACCGTGGCGATCACGGCGATCATGCTCATAGGAAGCCTCGCCGGTCTTGAACGCTGGTCGGGGCCGATCGTGACGTGGACTTATCCGCCGCTCATGACTGCTCATCGCACGCTCGCAGGGCTTTGGCTGCTGTTTCTGTCTCGCCAGATTTCCAGTGCGGCGCCGGCAGGCACTGGCATGACACGGTGAAGCGCGTCAGCAACCATTGCTTCGCGCGATCCGCTTTGGGTCACATCTATTGTCTTGCCGGCCATTCCGCGCCACCCTCGAGCTATGAACGCCCCCCGGATTTGCATTGCCGTGGCGACTTGCGCAATCCAGATCCTGCTGGCTGCGCATTCGTACGGCGCAGAGCCAGCCGGCGATCTTGCAATGGTCGAGGTGGCCAAAGACATCTACCTGTTTCGCGCGCCAGACATCGGAAATCTGTACGTCGACAGCAACTCTGTCGCAGTGATCAATGACAAAAGCGTCGTTGTCTTCGATACGGGCGCGCGCCTCTCCAGCGCTCGTGCGGTACTGAATCAGATCCGTCGCCTCACGAACAAGCCGGTCAGCAGCATCGTCAACTCGCACTGGCATCCTGATCACTGGTCCGGCAACGAGATCTACGCGCGAGCCTTCCCGGGTGTGGGGGTCATAGCCACGACAGCTACGCGCGACTACATGAAGCGCACGGTTCAGTCGATGCGGTATGTGCTGCGTAAAGGCGCAAACGCCCATCGACAATCTGCCGCGACCGGCGACAGCAGGTCGGAGGCGCGCGCAGCGTTGCGCGTCGAAGAGGAATTCGTCGCGGAGTTCGAGCATTTGCAGCCCGTATTTCCAAACGTCACGTTCGACGGGCGCATGGTCGTGCAGGACGCGCCACGGACGTTCGAGTTGATGACGCTATTCGGCGATGCCAGTTCCGTCGCGGTTGCGTATCTGCCTCGCGAGAAGGTGCTTCTGGCTGGCGACGTGATCATCTATCCGTTGCCATACACGCCTAATAGCTACCTGATCTCGCGGTGGCTCGAGAGTCTGCGATCGATCCGCGCGATGGACGTAATCGCGATCGTGCCTGGACATGGGCCGGTGCTGAAGGACCATCAGTATCTCGACTTGCTCATAGAGCTGATCTCGCAGGTGACTGAACAAGTCGAGCACGCTCTCGAAACGGGCGTGTTGACCGCTGATCTGCCTCGAGCAGTGCATCTGGAAGCCATAGGCGCAAGATTCCGCGCCCTGACCGAGGTCAGTGAGGCTGACTTCGGTGCTTTCGTCCAGGAGCTGACTGCGAAGGTGGCTCAGGAGAGTCGTGACGGCGCACAGTTCCGCCCGTAGCGGAAAGATCCAGCCTGCCAATACCCGAGGCACTCGCATGAAGATCGCTCTTCGACTGTTCCTGGCCTGCTCACTCTTCATCGTGGTCACCGGCTCGAGCGCTGCGCAACCGGACCCAGCCGGCGTCGCAAAGGCATCGCCGGTCGTTCTGATCACGGGCGCAAATCGGGGCATCGGGCTGGCACTTACCAAGGCCTATGCAACGGCGGGTTGGCGTGTCATTGCCACGTGTCGCGATCCGAGTCGCGCAAGCGAGCTGAAGGGACTGGCCGCAGGTCATCCCAACGTAGTCGTCGAAACGTTGGATGTTACGAGTGAACCTTCGATCACGGCGCTCGTCGAGAGGTATCGCGGCAAGCCCATCGACGTGCTCGTCAACAATGCAGGAACCTCCGGGAACTATGCAGGGCAGGTTCCAGGACAGTTCGACGAAGCAACCTTTGTGGAGATCATGCGGGTGAATGCGTATGCACCGTTGCGGATATCCACGGCCTTCCTCGACAACGTGAGTGCCAGCGAACAGAAGAAGATCATCGCGATCTCGAGCGGCAGGGGATCCGTGAGCAAGCCGTTCCTGGAGCGGCGCGCCTACTTCTACGACATGAGCAAGAGCGCGCTGAATCTGGGAATGCGCAAGCTTCAGAGCGATGTGGCGGAAAAGCGCGTGCTGATCGGCATCTTTGCGCCAGGTATCGTCGACACCGAGCTGAACAATGACCTTCGCAACGGCGTTCCGGCCATCAGAAAGCTGATTTCACCTGAGGAGAGCGCTGCCGGGCTGGTAGCCCTGATCGCAAACCTTTCCAAAGAAAACCAGCAGCGGTTTCAGAACTACAACGGTGAAACATTCGAGTGGTGACTCCTCAGTTCCGCGAGAGGAATTGGCAGATCGCTGCGTTCACGATCTGTGGATGCGTTACTGGGCCCATGTGTCCCAGCGCCTCGAACTCCATCACCTCGACGTGCGGGAGAACTTGAGTCAGGAGTCGGGCCACGCTTCGAGAGGAGGGCGGAGAGCGCCCGCCGACCATATACAGGACTGGAACGTCCAGTGTTGCGAATGCTTCCAACGGCACCGGTTCGTTGAACAACGCGTCGGCCCAACCGCTCACATTCGCTATCGAAGCTGCTATCGGACCTCTGCGCTGCTCGGGAGTCTGAGCCCACGCACCAGCGCCCATCCAGAAGTCGATGAAGTGCTGTGCAGCGCTGTTCAGGTCATTGGCTTCCAGCGCAGCTGCTGCGAGCGCCACGGCGTTGCGGATACCGTCGACATCATTCGGCGAGGGCGATTCGGCGTCGACCACCGAGAACAAAGTTGGCTCATAGAGCGCGAGCGCCTTGACACTGCGTGGTTGTCGCAGCGCCGCGATCAGCGCGACTGCGGCTCCGTAGGAATGACCCACCAGTGAAAACGGCTGACCGGCCCGCGCGAAGACCGGTTCGAGCAACGCTACTTCGTCGCCGAGCCGGACAACCCTGTCGACCGGCCATGCAGGACCTTTGCCGGCGCCGTAGGCATCGGCTGCCAGCACGCGGTAGTCCGCCGCAAGCATCTCCATGAGGCCGCGCCACTGACTCGAGGAACTCGCGTTGGCGTGCAAGCAGACAACGCCAGGGCCAGTTCCAGCTTCACGGAAGGATGGACTGATGGTGGTCATGATGGCTAAAACGGAGTCCGCGATCGTTTCCCGCCATATACTGCGCCGCAGCTTGCAGCCGCATACGGCAGGGAGGTTCCTATGGTTCGTGTCCAGGTTCTCTTGCTGACTCTTGTGCTCGCGATGACTGTGAGTGCGGCCCCTTCGGAGGACGTCGTATCGGCCTCAACACTGACACGCACCCACACCGTCACTCCGACGTGGCCCCAATCGGCAGAGGGAGTCGAGGGTTGGGTGCTGCTGAGGTTTACCGTACTGCCGAATGGCACGGTTGCCGACGTCGAAGTCCAGAAATCCAGTCCTGCGGGAGTCTTTGACGTCTCCGCAGTGGAGGCGCTTCGACAATGGAAGTTCGAGCCCGTCGAACGCGAGGGTAAGAAGGTCGCTCAGCGGGCAGAGATCCGGATGAACTACGCGCTGCCGAAATAGGCATGAAGCGACCGTTAGTCTTGGGCTTGGCTCTGATCGCCTGTGCGACCATCACCATCTCGCCAGAGGTGAACGCGCAACGTCCTGCGTCCCCGCCGAAGCTCGTCGTTCTGGACGTTGAGCTCTCCGGCGACCGCGGAGGCCCAGAGCTTGCACCTGAGCATGACGCTCGGTTGAAGCTGGCGAGCACCAAACTACGCGAGAGCCTTTCCCGCACCGGTCTGTATCAGCTGGTCGACAGCAGCTCGGCGCAGAGCAC
>Ga0075431_100007697_pt1 | contig 10727 bp, 9 predicted proteins | sample RhiMetdeltSRZDD5_FD_75297 | JGI IMG/M metagenome (GOLD analysis project Ga0075431, IMG submission 75297) | Populus rhizosphere microbial communities from Tennessee, USA - Rhizosphere MetaG P. deltoides SRZDD5 | ecosystem: Host-associated > Plants > Roots > Rhizosphere > Soil | place: USA...
GCGATGCTGTTTCACGATCTACACGAAACACTCGGCCGCTATCATTTCCAGGCCCACCCGACAATGACTGACGCCGAACTCGAATCCGCACAGATTAGCCGCATGTGGGACCTGCTCGCCAGCGATGAAGAGTACCGCGAAGCGAAGGAGTGGATCGGCGGCTTCACCAACCAACTGGACCAAACACGAGCTTATTCACCGCGCGAGTTTCTGCACCTGCTCGGACGCGAGCTCGCCGAGATCGCTTCCGAAGACGGCGTCCTGACGTCAGCGTACAAAGCACGCGTTCCCATCTTCTGTCCGGCCATCGCAGACAGTGGTCTCGCCGTCGGCATCGCGGGCGCGCGCTTCGAGAAGAAGAACAACTTCATGTTCGACATCATTCAGGACGTGCTCGACATGATGAACGTAATGGCCCAGGCGCGCGTCTCCGGCATCATCAATCTCGGCGGCGGCACGGCCAAGAGTTTCATTCAACAGGCGACGCTTTCGTCGTTCATGCAGAAGGAACATCATCACGGGCACAAGTACGCGATCCAGATCTCGACAGACTCGGCGCATCCCGGCGGACGGTCCAACGCCGTCTCGTTCGATGAAGGCTTGATTTACGGACGGCTTGCACGCGGAGCACACACCGCTTACGTGCCGTGCGATGCAACCATTGCACTCCCGATTCTCATCACTTCACTTTCACAAACTGCCGCGAAGTACATGAAAGGCCGCAAGCGTCCAAACTTTACCTTTGGCCGGGAACTAACCATCGAAGCACCATGAGCCGCTACTTTTCGCGATCCGTCGCCATCTGCGTTGTCCTGTTTCTCTTACACGGATTTTCAACCGCACAGACGGAAGCCGAAGTAAAAGCCGCCTACACAAAACGCGAGCAATTGATCCCGATGCGGGACGGCGTAAAGCTCTTCACGGCGATCTACTCACCGAAAGACCAGTCGCAGACGTATCCGATCATGCTCACGCGCACGCCGTACACCGTCTTTCCGTATGGTCCTGAGCAGTACAAGCCCGCGCTCGGTCCGTCGCTCTTCCTGCAAAAAGAGAAATACATCTTCGTCTACCAGGACGTGCGCGGGAAGTTTATGTCCGAAGGCGAGTACGTCGACGTCCGTCCGCACAAGCCGAAGAAAAATGGACCAAAGGACATCGACGAAAGCAGCGATGCGTACGACACGATCGCATGGCTGTTGAAGAACGTGCCGAACAACAACGGGCGCGTCGGCATGTGGGGCATCTCGTATCCGGGCTTTTACACGTCGATGGGCGTGATCGACGCGCACCCGGCGCTGAAAGCAGCGTCGCCGCAGGCGCCGATCGTCGATTGGTTCATCGGCGATGATTTTCATCACAACGGCGCGCTGTTCCTGCCTCACGCGTTCAACTTCTTCGCGACGCTCGGCAAGCATCGTCCGAAACCGACGACCGAGTTTCCGCCGCGTTTCCAGCACGGCACGCCTGACGGCTATCGCTTCTTCCTCGAAATGGGCCCGCTTGCGAACGCGAATCGCAAGTACCTGAAAGGCGAAGTGCAGTTTTGGAACGACTTGATGGAGCACCCGAACTACGACGCGTTCTGGCAGGCCCGCGACATACGGCCGCACTTGCGCAACATCAAGCCTGCCGTGATGACTGTGGGCGGCTGGTTCGACGCGGAAGATCTTTTCGGCGCGCTAAATACTTACAAGACGATCGAGGAGACGAACCCGGGAATACGCAACACGCTGGTGATGGGACCGTGGTTCCACGGCGGTTGGGCCCGCGGCGAAGGCGAGTCACTCGGCGACATCAACTTCGGCTCAAAAACGTCGCTCGCTTACCAGGAGACGGTCGAGCTCCCGTTCTTCAACTGCCTGTTGAAAGATAAGTGCGACGGTCAGATCCCGGAGGCGATGGTTTTCGAGACCGGCTCGAACACATGGCGGCGCTACGACAGTTGGCCGCCGAAGAACGTCGAGTCACGCGATTTATATCTAACGGCGAATGGTGGACTGGCGTTTGCGCCTGACAAGACGGTGGCTGGTTTTGACGAGTACGTCAGCGATCCGGCGCGGCCTGTTCCGTTCATCAACGGCACCGCTATCGGCATGACGCGCGAGTACATGGTCGAGGACCAGCGCTTTGCTTCGCGGCGTCCGGACGTTCTCGTCTATCAAACTCCGATACTCGATCGTGACGTCACGCTGGCTGGACCAATCAAAGCGACGCTCTTCGTTTCGACGACGGGAACGGATTCAGACTTTGTCGTGAAGTTGATCGACGTGTTTCCCGACAGCATGGCCGATCCGGATCCGAATCCGGCCGGAGTGACGATGGGCGGCTACCAGATGCTCGTGCGCGGCGAGCCGATGCGGGCGAAGTTTCGCAACAGCTACTCGACTCCGGAACCGATGACGCCCGGCAAAGTAACGAAGGTTGAGTTTACGCTGCCTGACGTGAACCACGCGTTTCTGCGCGGCCACCGGATCATGATTCAGATTCAGAGCTCGTGGTTTCCGCTCGTCGATCGCAATCCGCAGAAGTTTCTCGATATCAATCGCGCCACGGAGTCAGACTTTCAGAAGGCGACTCAGCGCGTTTATCGTTCGGCGCCAAACAACTCACGGATTACCGTAAGCGTTTTGAAGTAGCTCCGGGTTCAATACACGCACTCTGCGCACCTGGTTGCGCTGCGCGTACATCGCTTTGTCCGCTGACTCGATCGCCGCGGCAAGATCGGTGAGCGATTCGAAACCTGCGACGCCGTGTGAAACCGTTACGGTAACCGGCATCGCCGTCCAGCGCGCGCAATTCTCCTTCAGGATCCCATTCAACTTTTCTATGCGCCGGTTCGCTTCCGCCTCGGGCAGCGTGAACATCAGCACGAGAAACTCGTCGCCGCCCCAGCGAAACAGCATGTCGTCGGCACGCACCAGTGAACGCATTGCGCGAGCTACGGCGCGAATGGCTTTGTCGCCGGCCGCGTGGCCATACGTGTCGTTAATGGGTTTCAGGTTGTCGATGTCGATCACGGCGACGCTGCCGGAGGTTTTAGATTGCTCCATGGAACCTTCCGGGTGTCGCAGCAACGAATGAAACGCATGACGATTCAGCGCTTCCGTCAGCGGGTCCATCTTTGCGAGCAGCTCGAGCTGATCGCGCGCTTTTAGCAGCTCCTGGGTCGCGAGCTCGACCTCGCGGCGGCTGCTGGAGATGAACGCGAGGCCGAAAATGTATTGGCCCAGGAAGTAGACCGAGAACAGGACCGTCGTCGTGACGGTGAAGTGAAAAACGACAAACAGGACCAGCAGTGCGAGCGACAGGCTGGACCAGGTTGCGGTCCAGTGTTTCAGCGACGCGCGCTTGATCGTCTTCCGCAGGAATATTGAGACCGAGGTGAGGATAAGAATACCGATACACTGAATAAACAAACCAACATTCGAATCCATAGATGGGTAACCTCGTGCTGGGTACAACGAGTTGATGTGGAAAGCTCAATGACTGGCGAGAGTCGAGAACTTCGGGACGGGCGGGAGACCGTCGCTTTTGATTCTAGCCGACGGGCGGGGACCAGGCCAAGACTTTTCTTAAAGATCCGTGTTTTTACTGCCTTCGAGCGGTACGCAAACCGTAGCACTCATAGGAACACGGATTTTATGTCAGGTCAGCCATTGCAGGACTTCTTCTTCACTCGAACCGCGCGTGCCGCCAACTACTTGAATGAAATACTCTTCCAGCGACACCGGACCGTGACCGTCGCCTTCCATCCGTATTCCCTTTCGTAGTTCGTCGAGCGAGCCCGACGCGAGCAGCTTGCCCTGCGCAATGATCGCGATGTCGCTGCAAAGCCGTTCCACGATCTCCAGGACGTGAGACGTCAGAAAAACAGTCAATCCTCTCGCGGTGAGCCGCAACAACAGGTCCTTGAGCGTGCGCGACGCGATCGCATCGATACCCTCAAACGGTTCGTCGAGAAAGAGCATTTCCGGCCGGTGAATCAACGCGCACGCCAGCGAGAGCTTCTTCTTCATCCCATGCGAATACTCGACGATCAGCTTCTTCGGCTCGTCCTGCAAATCCATCAGGTCGAGCAGCTCTTTCGATCGTCGTCCGATCTCATCGCGGCCTAACCCGTACATCCGCCCGGTGAACGACAGCATCTCGGCGCCCGTCAATCGCTCAAACAGGTTCAAGTCTTCAGGCACGACGCCAATCCGCCGTTTGACCTCCATCGGCTGCCCGACAACGTCCAATCCGAGCACACGCAACTTCCCGCTCGTCGGCCCAAGCAATCCCGTCAACATCTTGATAGTGGTTGATTTGCCCGCCCCGTTCGGCCCGAGAAACCCGAAGAAACTACCGCGCTTGACCTGAAGGTCGATGTGGTCGACGGCGACAAAGCTGCCAAACTGCTTGACGAGTGAGAACGTTTCGACGGCCAGCGCTTCCGGGACAAATGACATGCTGATCTTGTACGTCGTTGGTGAGGGACGGTCAAGTCTGAGATCTGAGATCTCGGATCTGAGATCTGAGCCCAAAAGCCCAAAGCCCCACTACCCCCTCAACAACGCCTTCGCATCATCAGCCCTCACACACTCCGGCAGCGTCCGATGCGTGCTCATGAGGAACGCATTCGAGCTTGACTGGAGCGCATTGCCGTGAGTGGCGGCGAGGCGAACGAAGCGGCCGAACGGCGACCAGCCGTAGTAGTAACCGTCGTGCAAGCTGATGAGGATGTCGGCCGTGTGCTTCACGCGCGGCGTGAAAAGCGATTTGTAGAGATTCACCACGACGTCCGGGTAACGATGTGCGTTGGTCCGTTCAAACCACACAGCTTCATCGACAAATCCGTGTTCCTTTATCTCGAGCGGATCGCCCTTCACCGGCGCATAACGATATTCGTTTTCGCGCCGTTCGATGCGCGCGGTCCCGCGTTGACCTTCGACGACGACCTCCTGTCCATCGCGATAGACAACGAAGTCCACGCCCGGTATCTCGCCGATCGCCGTCGCCGCTTCCGGCACCAACTCTTCGTCGCCGGAATAAACGGCGGCATAACTGCACAACCCAAACGCGGGAATCGAAAGCGCGCGGCGCTTGTTGTCTCCGATCCGCGGCACGACCTGGTATCCGCGCTTCCGCAGACCCGTAGTCAGATCGGCGCGGCGGTTCTCTTCGAGGTTCATTCCGTGATCGGAGAACATCACGATCTCCGTCTCGTTGCCGCAGTACTCGTGGATTTCCGTGAGGATCTTGTCGAGCGATTCGAGCGCGATGTTCAGGCGCGACGGTCCCTGCGCGTGCAGCAGGCCGTCCGTCGCCTTGAGAAACGCGAAGTAGTCGCGATCTTGTGGAGCGGCGTGGAAGCGTTCGCGAAAGCGCTGCATGTCAGCGCGCCAGACGCGATCGGGAGCGACGTAAATCAGAAACTCGAACGGGAGCGGTTCCTGGTAGTCGAGGTCGTCCATGTAAGACGAAGGGATCTTGTCGGGCGTGCGGCGCCCGAGGTACTTCTTGATTCCGCCGCGCAACTCGCCGGCGTTTCGATCGAAGTACAAACTCTCGTAACCAGCCGGAGGCGACGCTCCAAACATCGCCGATAGCGCGACGTTGGTCATCGTCGGAAAGGGCGAGAGGAGCCTGGTCGGTGGTCCAAAGCGCTCAAACAGTCCGCGCTCCTTGGCCGCCGTGATCAGTTTGTGCGGCACGCCGTCAAGACACAGCAGCAAACGCCGCGGACGGTCTTTTCGTGATCCGTTCGATCCGTGTTTCAGCGATCCGTTCGCTTCGTGGTTCATGACACTTCCGATCGATAAGCGTGGCGCAGTCCGCGCTTGGCGGCTTCGTGCGCGTCGTAAACGTTTGGACGGGCAAGCACGGCTTTATATTGCGCGAGCGCTTCATCACGCTTGCCGCCGGCGTCGTAGGCACGCGCAGCATACAGGTGAGCCATCGTCACCAGTCCCGGCTCCGCGCGCTCCACTTTCGTTGCCGCCAAAAACTCTTTCGCGGCACGCTCGTGATAACCCGCCATCAACAGAACTTCGCCGTACTTGAAATGAATCAGATCGAGAGCGCGCGCCGCCGAGTCGCGCACGTTGCGATCGCGGAGGAGCTCGTCAAACGTGGCGAACGCCTCCTTTTCTGCCTGAACCGCGCCCGCGAAGTCCTTTTCTTTCCGCTTCACGCCGGCGAGCGCCACCAGTGCGTCCGCTGATTCGAGCCGCAGCAGGTAATTGCGCGGATACTTGGCGCTCAATTCGCGCGACAGTTCGAGCACGTCCGCGTATCGCTTCTCGCGGGTGTACAGCACAATCAAGACGCTCTTCGCATCGTCCTGCGCCCAGCGGCCTTCTTTCGCGACCTGTTCGAGCATCTGGAGACCGCGTCTCTTCGAACCTCGATAGCCGGTCGCGCCGGCAAGGATCTTCACCGGCAGCGGCAGCGAACCGACGACGTACTCGTAAAGCCCGATGGTGATCTGGGCGTCGATATATTTCGGATCGAGTTTCAACACTTCACGATGATGGCTGACGGCGTCGTTGCCGTCGCGCAGCGCCGCGAAGTGACGCCGTTCGACTGCCTCTTCGAAGGCAGCTTTCAGTCCTTCAGTGTTCGCGAGAAAGTCGAGGGCTTCGATGTTTTTCGGTTCCTGCTTGAGTTTCGCTTCGGCGAGGAGTTTCGACTGGCGCGTGAGATTGCGAAACTCGGTGACGATCTTCGGATCGACTTTATCGTCGCCGTTTGAGTAGAAACCTTCCGAGTTATAGAGCGACGACTGCAAGCGGCGCGATTCGTAGAGCGTCTTGATCCAGAGACGGGCGGCAAGCAACTGGTATCCGCCCGGGTGGTTCGGCAACAGCTTGACGATGTCTTTGAAGTCGCGTTCCGCCTTGTCGTAGTCGATGTTGTAAAGCGCCTCGAGGCCGCTGCGGCGCAGTGCTTCGAAGCGTTCGCGTTCAGCGTCAGTCAGCCATGGCTGTTGCGCTGAAACGCTGCACGCCGTCAACATCAACATCAAAACACAGATCAAATACTTCACTTAATTCCCTCCGAACATCCTCTAATCCGCGGTCCCGAACGACTCCATATACTTGATACCCGAGCCGGTATTGAACAACACGACTCGGTCGCTCGAGCTCACCTGGCCTGACTTCACTAACTTTCTTAACGCGGGCAAACACGCAGCGCCTTCAGGCGCGCAAAAAACTCCTTCGGCAGCGCCAATCTCGCGCGTCGCCGCGATCAGCTCTTCGTCCGTCACCGCGACCGCCGTTCCTCCCGAATGTCGCAGCGCGTCCAGGATCAAAAAATCGCCGATCGCTTTCGGCACGCGCAGCCCCGACGCTGTCGTCGCCGCGTTGGGAAACTCGTCGGCGAATCGGCTTCCTTGCTCGAACGCCCGCACGATTGGCGCGCAACCCGCCGCTTGCACCGTGACCATCCGCGGGCGGCGGCTGTCGATCCATCCGAGGCGTTCCATTTCGTCAAACGCCTTCCACATGCCGATCAGGCCCGTGCCGCCGCCGGTCGGGTAGATGATCACTTCCGGCAGCTCCCATTTCATCTGCTCGGCGAGTTCGTAGCCGAGCGTTTTCTTTCCTTCAACGCGATATGGCTCCTTCAGGGTTGACACGTCGAACCAGCCTTCAGCCTCTTTTCGTCGTGCGACTTCGGCGCCGCAGTCGGTGATCAGGCCGTCCATCAGTGTCACGTTCGCGCCGGTCTGTTCACACTCGACCACGTTTGCGCGCGGCGTGTCGCGCGGCATGAAGATGAAGCTCTGCAAACCGGCGCGAGCGGCGTATGCGGCCAGGGCGCCGGCGGCGTTTCCGGCGGACGGAACCGCGAGTTTCTTCACGCCCAGCTCTTTAGCCATCGAGACCGCGGCCGTCATGCCGCGCGCTTTGAAACTCTGCGTCGGGTTCTGCGACTCGTCTTTGATGTAAAGCTGGTGAACTCCGACTTTCCTGCCGAGTCTGCGGGCCGGCAGGAGCGGCGTCCAGCCTTCGCCGAACGAGACGATGTTGGCGTCGGCGTCGACGGGCAACACTTCGCGGTAGCGCCACATGTCGGCGCGTCTGGCGGTCAGTGATTCTTTTGTCAAAGTTAACTTGGCGCGCTCGAGGTCGTAACGAACCAGCAAAGGTTTACCGCAGGCGCGACAAAGGTTGTGCAACCGACGTGCCTCGTGTTCGAGGCCGCAGAGGGCGCACTCGAGATGCGTAACGTTCATCGATAGGGGTCCTCGTGTTTATGCGTTTATTAGGGCAAACGGGTGCAGTATGCGACACAAACGAGGATCTGAGGTAATGGTGGGCAGACCCGTGCTGTGTCAGAGGCGGGTAGGTTACCGGGCAAGGGGTTTACTGCGAGGTGCAGCAAACCTCTTGCGGTCGGAGCATGGTTCTTACAGCGCCGTTTTTACAGCGCCGCGGAATTTTCCGCAGTTCAAAAAATCCGTTTTTCCATGTGTCTCCTGCCAGCAGAAGACACGTGGAAAGGAATCTCAGTGCTGGTGGCCGCTGTTGCCATCGATCTGGGAGCGAATTTCGCCGCCTGGCCAGATCGTGCTGTGTACGTTGACGTAGGTCGCACCGGCACGGATCGCCCGGATCAACTCGTCGATCTCGCCAGTGTTGAGCCCCTGGTTTCTCGCAGCCTGCGTGGCCGGAATGTTCGGGCTCACGTCAGCGGCGAGGATCGTCCCGGAGATGGTCGCCGGTGGCGCCGGGCACGGTTGAGTTCCAGCGGGCCCGTTGCCGAGGTTAGTACACAGAAACACGGTGATGCCGCCATTCACGCCCACATTGCCGATGTGGATATGCGCCTGCTGAATGGCGCCTTCAAGGTCGGAATAGGTGAGTTCCCAGTCGATCCGGGACTCGTCGTTGCTGATTCGAGCATTAAATTCGCCGTTGCCGGTGGTTGAAACCGAAGGTACTTCCTGCCAACCGGTAAGGACCTCACTGATTTTTTTGAAGCCCTGCGCCCAGACAACGGTTGAGGCCGACACCAATGCCACTACGGCAATGGACAATGCTACTCTTCGCATCCCTTTTACCTCCAAGTTTATGTGTTATGCCTTTTGAGGGGGGCGCATCATATCACCCCGTTTGATCTGTGTAAACGGTGGGTGATACCTTGTCCGTTCTTTATGACGATAAGTCTTCTGGCTCTGGATCTGGACGGCACACTCCTCAACGGCCGGGGTCAGATTTCCGATCGCAATCGCGCGGCGATTGAAAGTGCGCGCGCCACGGGCGTGCGCGTCGCGCTCGTGACCGGCCGGCGTTTTCGCGATACGCGCCCGATCGCATTGGAGTTAGGTCTCGACGTTCCGGTCATTTCACACAACGGCGCGTTAACCAAACACGCCGAAACGTTGCACACAGTTTCCATACTGCCGCTGCCGCTCGCCGCCGCGCGCGAAGCGTTGCGCGTGGGACGCGACGCCGGCGCCGACGCGCTGTTGAGCGACGATCACGAAGGTTTAGGAACGCTCGTTTACGATCGACTATCAGGCGAGAACGCGGCGGTCCACAAGTACATCGCCTGGGCGCGGCGCATTCACGGCGAGAAAGAAGGCCAGGAGTCGGTCCGGCAAGTGGAATCGCTGGAAGCATACATGGACCACGAACCGATCCATCTCGCGTTCTCCGGCGGTTGCGCAAAGATGGACCAACTCGAGGAGATCCTGCACGCTGAGTTGGGCGCGGCCGTGAAGATCCTCGGCACGAAGTATCCGGAACAGGATTTCACATTGATCGACGTCGTGAATCCGGCAGCCTCGAAAGGCGCGGGTGTTGCGGCAACGGCGGCCGAACTCGGCGTCAGTCCGGACGAGATCATGGCCGTCGGCGACAACTACAACGATCTCGAAATGTTGCTATTTGCGGGGACGGGAGTCGTGATGGCCAACGCTCCCCTGTCGTTGCGCGAGATCGCGGGCCTGCACCCGACCGCTTCGAACATCGAAGACGGCGTTGCGCTCGCGATTGAACAGTTCATCTTGAATAACAGTGAGGAGACATCATGGCAAATCGAACGGCGGTGATTCAAACAAACAAGGGCACTATTCGCGTCGAGTTGTTGGAAGCTGACGCGCCCAAGACGACGGAGAACTTCATCACGCTGGCCCAACGCGGCTATTACGACGGCATCATCTTTCATCGCGTGATCAAAGGCTTCATGATCCAGGGCGGCGATCCGACGGGCACCGGAGCCGGCGGCGAGTCAGCGTGGGGCGGACGGTTCAACGACGAGATCGATCGCTCGTCGCCCGTGTATCAGAGAGGCTACAAGGCCGGCACGATGGCGATGGCCAATGCTGGTCCAAACACGAACGGATCGCAGTTCTTCATAATGCACGTCGATTATCCACTGCCGCCGAGTTACACGATCTTCGGACGCGTCACGGAAGGTCAGGACGTCGTGAACGCGATCGCAACGACTCCGACCGCTGCCGGCGATCGTCCGATACAGGAAGTGAAGATGGAGAAGGTGACGATCGAGTAAAACAGATCCGCTGATTACAAAGGACGGGCGCCGTGGCCTATTCGCGGCGCCGTTCTTATTGCCTTCGTTACATATTCTTTCGCCGCTCGCACTGCATCTTCGAGCGTCATTCCCTTGCCGAGACACACGGCGATCGCCGCCGACAGCGTACAACCCGATCCGTGTATCTCACCCGCTTCGATATATTTCTCACGAAGCTCGACGAACCTCCCGCTTTCGTC
>Ga0075431_100007698_pt1 | contig 10727 bp, 5 predicted proteins | sample RhiMetdeltSRZDD5_FD_75297 | JGI IMG/M metagenome (GOLD analysis project Ga0075431, IMG submission 75297) | Populus rhizosphere microbial communities from Tennessee, USA - Rhizosphere MetaG P. deltoides SRZDD5 | ecosystem: Host-associated > Plants > Roots > Rhizosphere > Soil | place: USA...
ACGAGCTCGATCTCGTCCTCCTCGACCACCGTCGCAATCTCGGCGACCTTGCCGGGACCGAGCAACGTCGCCGGATGCGGCGCCGCCAGGGTGACGATCGCCGAATCGACGATGGCGAGATCGATGGCGCTGGACAGCCCCACTGCCTCGCTCAGGCGCGATGACGGCGTGCGCCCGCCGCTTCCCGCAGCATTGCGCCCGCGCACCCGCGACCTGAACTCGACATGGAGCACCAGGGCTCGGGTTGCGGAGTTGCGATCGGTCACGGGCGGCCGTCAGCGGTCACCGGTGTCATCCTCGAACATCGACACCGGCTGGCCCGGCATGATTGTGGAGATCGCGTGTTTGTAGACGAGTTGCGACATGCCGTCACGACGCAGCAACACGCAGAAATTATCGAACCAGGTGATCATCCCCTGGAGCTTGACCCCGTTCACCAGGAACACTGTGAGCGGGATCTTATGCTTGCGGACATGATTGAGAAAAGTGTCTTGCAGGTTTTGCGGCTTTTCTTGCGCCATTCGTGTTGTTGCCCTTCCTGGGATGATCTCGTCCATGACTCCCGCCCATCCTCAAACCGCGAGCTGACGCGATCGGCGTTGATCCTTCCGCAACGCTACATCTCGGATTTTTGACGGCCAGTGTCAATCTCCAGGGTTGCATGGCACATTGCGTCAGATGGGAATTTGGAGCATCACCCCGACAGATCGACCCAGCCTTCGTTGCGCTGCCGCGCGCCGATCCGCCAGGAGCCGCGCGGCGGGAACTTTGTGCAAAGCAGGCGACACCGCAAGCGGCCGCGGCGCAACCCGTCAGGCCGGGGCGGCACGGGCGGGTCCATCCGACAGCCTGGTGCGCTACGCCTCCGCGCCGTCCTCCGCCCGGGCATTCGCCCCGATCCCGAGCAGCTTCAGCTTGCGGTGGAGGGCCGAGCGCTCCATGCCGACAAAAGCCGCCGTCTTCGAGATATTGTTGCCGAATCGGCCAAGCTGGGCGGCAAGGTAATCGCGCTCGAAGGCCTCTCGCGCATCCCTGAGCGGCATCGCCATCAAATGCTCGGCGCCCGCGCCATTGACCTGGGTGGCGATGGTTGCATCGAGATCGGCCGGCATCATCGCCGCGGTGATCTCGGTGCCGGCATCGCCGCCGACCAGGATCAGCAGGCGCTCTACATTGTTGCGCAGCTGCCGGACATTTCCGGGCCATTCATGCATCTGCAGGATGGCGAGGGCATCCTGAGCGATGTTTCGTCGCGCCTGGCCCGACACCACCGAATACTGCTTCACGAAATGTTCAACGAGATCGACGATGTCTTCACGCCGCTCCGAGAGGGTCGGCACCCGGACCGGCACCACGCTGAGGCGATGGAACAGGTCTTCGCGGAACCGACCCTGGGAGATCAGCGCCTCGAGGTCGCGACTCGTTGACGACACGATGCGGACATCGACCCGCACCCTCTTGGTCCCTCCGACCCTGAGAAAGGTCTGCTCGACCAGCGCCCGCACCACCTTGCCCTGGGTTTCGACCGGCATGTCGGCGACCTCGTCGATGAAGAGGGTGCCGCCATGCGCCTCCTCGAGCGCCCCGGTCCGCTGCACCCCGCCGCTCGGATCCTCGATGCCGAACAGCTCGGCCTCGATCCGCTCCGGCGCCATGGTAGCGGCCGGCAGGATGACGAACGGCGCCTCCGAGCGATGCGACCAACCATGCAGCACCCGTGCCGTCAGCTCCTTGCCGGACCCCATGGCGCCGATGATCAGCACCCGGCTGTTGGTCGGCGCCACCTTCTTCAGCGTCGCCCGCAACTGGCGCATTGCTGCCGAATTGCCGATCAGCTCGCTCTCGGCGCCGGTCCGGCCGCGCAGATCCTCGTTCTCGCGCCTGAGCCGCCAATTCTCCAAGGCGCGTCCGACCACCAGCACCAGCCGGTCCGCCTTGAACGGCTTCTCGATATAGTCATAGGCCCCGCGCTTGATCGCCGACACCGCGGTCTCGATATTGCCGTGACCCGAGATGATGACCACCGGCAGGTCCGGATGGCGCTCCTTGATGACCTCGAGCAGCTCGAGCCCGTCGAGCCGCGATCCCTGCAGCCAGATATCGAGCACCACCATCGACGGTTTGCGATCGGCGATCGCCTGCAGCGCCGAATCGCTGTCGGCGGCAAGCCGGGCCTCGTATCCCTCATCTTCGAGTATCCCGCCGATCAGCTCGCGAATGTCGGCTTCGTCGTCAACGATCAGGATGTCAGCAGCCATCGTTTCAAGCCCCTACAGTTTCCACCTGTTCGGCCGCCCGTGCCACCGATCCCCCGGAGTCGCGTGGAAAGATCAGCCGCACCAGCGCACCCTTTCCCCCGAAGAAATCATCCGGCGCATCCCCGAGCGTTACCCGGCCCCCGTGCTCCTCCATGATGCGCTTGACGATTGCCAGTCCCAGTCCCGTGCCCTTCTCGCGCGTCGTCACATAGGGCTCGGTCAGCCGCGAGCGATTTTCCTTGGGCAGCCCGATGCCGTCATCCATCACATCGACATGGACCTGGTCTTCGAGCTCGCGGATCACGACGCGGATATGCCCCTTGCCACCCGGCTCGCTCTGCAAGCGCGCCTCGATCGCCTCGCCGGCATTCTTGACGAGATTGGTGACCGCCTGAGCGACCAGCCGCCGGTCGATCCCGATCATTGGTCCGGTCTCCGGCACGCTCGTCGCGTATTCGATATTGCTCGCGCTCACCCGCTGCAACACCAGCGCCTGCCGCACCACCTCGCCGAGATCTTCCGTCTCGAGCTGGGCCGCCGGCATCCGGGCGAAGGATGAGAACTCGTCCACCATCCGCCCGATGTCGCCGACCTGGCGGATGATCGTCGAGGTGCATTGCTCGAAGATCTGCGGGTCGCTTTTGATCTCGGCCGAATATTTCCGCTTGAGCCGCTCCGCCGACAGCTGAATCGGGGTCAGCGGGTTCTTGATTTCATGGGCGATCCGCCGCGCGATGTCGGCCCAGGCCGAGTTGCGCTGCGCCGACACCAGCTCGGTGATGTCGTCGAAGGTCACCACATAGCCATGCTCGTCCTCGCTCGAGCGCTCGGTGGTGACCCGCACCACGAAGTTCCGCTCCTGGCCCTCGACCCGCATATTGACCTGGCCGACCGCCGTGCCGGAGAGCTTGGCCATGGCCTGGCGCAGGACCCCGGCCATCGGCTCGACCGCGCCCTCGAAGGGCTGACCCGTCATGCGTTCGAGATTGATGCCGAGAAGCTGCGAGGCGCTGCGATTTGCAAGGGTGATGCGCGTCGCCGCATCGAGGCCGATCACGCCGGCGCTGACCCCGGCGAGCACCGCCTCGGTGAAGCGGCGGCGGGCATCGAGCAGGAGATTCGCCGACATCAGGTCGTCATGCTGCGACTTGAGCTGGCTCGTCATGCTGTTGAAGGTCGAGGTCAAGGTCGCGAGGTCGCCGGTGCCCGGCGCCACCGGCACCTTGGCATCGAGATCGCCCTCCGAGACCTGGCGTGCCGCCGCCACCAGCCCGGCGATCGGATTGGCCAGGCGGTTGGCGAACCACAGGCCCAGCCAGATGGCGGCCAGCAGGAAGATGCAGGCAAGCCCCGAATAGAGCAGCGCGAAGGTGACCTGCAGTCCGGCCCGCTGATTGAGCAGCCGGTCGTATTCGAGCTTCTCCTCGCGCGCCTTCTCCAGCTGCTCGACCACCGAGGGATTGACCAGCCGATAGACATAAAGGAAGTGGTTGGGAAAGTTGTCCAACTTGATCAGTGCGCGGATCACATTGCCCCCGTCGGCCGGCCCGATCAGCACGAGCTTGCCCTCCTTGGCGGTCTCGAGCATGGTCGAGTCGGGCGGCCGGAAGGTGATCTGCGGATTGGCCGTGGCGCTTGCATCGACGCGCTTGTGCGCCGCATCGATCACGAAGGCGCCGGACAGGCTGCGGAACGCCGCATGGGTGGCAAGCCGGCGAATGAAGGTCGGCCGGTCATTGTCGAACAGGTCTTTCTGCTGCGACAGATCCTGGGCAATGAACACGATATCGCCGCGCGCCACCTCGCCCTGCTCGGCAATATAGGCCTCGGCGACGCTCTCGGCGCGGTTCACGATGTTGCGGGTGCGCTCCGAGAACCAGGCATCGAGGCCGCGATTGAGCGTCACCGTCGCGAACACCGCCACGACCAGCGCCGGCACCGCTGCGAACAGGCTGAGCAGCGCCACGATCCGCACATGGAGGCCGGAGCCGGCAAGCTGCTGGCGGCGGGCCGACAGCAGGCCCCAGACCTGCCAGCCGATCAACAGCGCCATCAGCGCGACCAGCACGCCGTTGAGCGCCAGGAAGAGAATGACGATCTCGCGCGACGGCTGGAGCGAGGTGAGACCGGTCAGGATGACGAAGGTCGCGAGCCCGCTCATCACCGACAGCAGCACCAGCGGCAGGCCGAACCGCGTCGGCCAGGACGCCTTGCCCGGGTCGATGCGTGCGAGGAGGCCGCGCCGATCCCGGCGAACCGTCAGCTCCTCATTGTTCAGCGCCACCGACATACCCGACGACGTCCCCGTTCACCCCAGCTGCTGAGCACCCGCAAGCGGTCATGGGCAACAAGCCCGGTCCGACCCTTCGGCCGGCTGTCATACGCCTCGCGGCACGAAATTGAAAGAAGTGTTGCGCAAACTCAACAGAAAATGTGGTAATTCTGCGACATTGATGCATTTTTCCACGCTCGGCCGGTCACACTGTGGCGAGCTTGACGAGATCGCCCATGATCTGGCGCGACCCCTTGAGCCGGTGCTCCGGGCTGTCCCAATCCCGCATGATCACGATCTTCATGTCCGGCCTGAGCTTGGCGCGCGACCGTTGGGACGTGATCCACTGGACCAGCGCCTCCGGATTGGCGAACCGCCCATCGCGCAGGCCGATCAGCGCGCCTTTCGGGCCGGCATCGATGCTCGCCACATTGGCGGCGCGGCACATCAGCTTGATCGCCACCACTTCGAGAAGATGGCGCACCTCCTCCGGCAGCCGGCCGAACCGGTCGGCAAGCTCGGCGGCAAAGCCGTCCAGATCGGCCTGGGTCTCGACATCGGCCAGCCGCCGATAGATGCCGAGCCGGACCTGCAGATCGGGGATGAAGGTCTCGGGGATCAGCACCGCCGTGCCGATATTGATCTGCGGCGACCAGGAGCCTTCCTCCAGCACCTCCTTGCCGCCGCTGCGCAGGCTTGCCACCGCCTCCTCCAGCATCGCCTGGTACAGCTCGAAACCGACCTCCTTGATATGGCCCGACTGCTCCTCGCCCAGGAGATTGCCGGCGCCCCGAATGTCGAGGTCGTGGCTCGCCAGCGAAAAGCCGGCCCCGAGCGAGTCGAGCGACTGCAGCACCTTGAGGCGCTTCTCGGCGGCCGCCGTCAGCGGCTTGCTCGGCGGCACTGTCAGCAGTGCATAGGCCCGCTGCTTCGAGCGCCCGACCCGGCCGCGCAGCTGGTAGAGCTGTGCCAGGCCGAACATGTCGGAGCGGTGGACGATGAGGGTGTTGGCACTCGGAATGTCGAGCCCCGACTCGATGATGGTGGTGGCGAGCAGCACGTCATATTTGCGCTCGTAGAACGCCGTCATCACATCGTCGAGCTCGGTCGCCGCCAGCCGGCCATGGGCGATGGCGAATTTGACCTCCGGCACCTGTGTCTTCAGGAACTCGGCCATGTCCTTGAGATCGGCGATCCGCGGCACGACGAAGAAGCTCTGACCGCCGCGATAGAGCTCGCGCAGCAGGTGCTCGCGGATGATCACCGGGTCGAAGGGGGAGATGAAGGTCCTGATCGCCAGCCGGTCGAGCGGCGGCGTGGTGATGAGCGACAGTTCCCTGACCCCCGACAATGCCAGCTGCAGGGTGCGCGGGATCGGCGTCGCGGTGAGGGTGAGCACATGGACATTCGCCCTGAGCTCCTTCAGGCGCTCCTTGTGCTTGACGCCGAAATGCTGCTCCTCGTCGATCACCAGAAGACCGAGCGCGCGGAACTTGGCATCGCCGGTCAGCAGCGCATGCGTCCCGACCGCGATGTCGATGTCGCCCGAGGCCATTCCCGCCTTGGCGGCGATCAGCTCTTTTCGCGGGGTGAGCCGCGATGCATGGGCGATCTTGATCGGCAGATCACGGAAGCGCTCGCCGAAGGTGGCATAATGCTGCCGCGCCAGCAGCGTCGTCGGCACCACCACCGCCACCTGCTTGCCGGCCATCGCGGCAACGAAGGCGGTGCGCAGCGCCACCTCGGTCTTGCCGAAGCCGACATCGCCGCAGATCAGCCGATCCATCGGCCGCCCCGATTGCAGATCCTGCAGCACCGCCTGGATGGCGGTGAGCTGGTCCTCGGTCTCCTCATAGGGGAAGCGGGCGCAGAACTCGTCATAGAGCCCGTCGGGCGGCGCCAGCACCTCGCCCGGGCGGAGCTGCCGGGCGGCCGCGGTGCGGATGAGCTCGTCGGCGATCTCCCGCACCCGCTCCTTGAGCTTCGATTTGCGGGCCTGCCAGGCGCCGGTGCCGAGCCGGTCGAGCTGGACGCCTGCCTCGTCCGAGCCGAAGCGCGAGACGAGCTCGATATTCTCCACCGGCAGGAACAGCCGGTCGCCGCCGGCATAGGACAGATGCAGGCAGTCATGCGGCGCCCCCTGGACGTCGATGACCTTGAGGCCCTCGAAACGGCCGATGCCGTGCTCGACATGGACGACGAGGTCGCCCGGCGTCAGGCTCTGCAGCTCGGCGATGAAGTCGGTGGCCTTGCGATGGCGCCGTGCCCGCCTGACCAGCCGGTCGCCGAGAATGTCCTGCTCGCCGATAATGGCGAAATCCTCGGTCTCGAATCCGCTTTCGAGTCCGAGCACCACGAGGCAGACGACATCCTTCGGCGCCGCCAGCGCCTCGGCCCAGTTGCGCACCACCGCCATCGGCGACACCTCATGGTCGCGCAGGATGGTCTCGAGCCGGTCGCGCGCCCCTTCCGACCAGGCGGCGATCAGCACACGCTTGCCGGCCTTGCGCACCGCCTCGGCATGCAGCTTCACCGCCTGATAGACATTGCGCCCGGGCTCCGCCCGCTCGGCGGCGAAGCTGCGCCCCTGGCGGCCGCCGACCGACATCACCCGGGTCGCCGCCGTCTCCGGAACCTCGAACGGCGTCAGCTGGAACACCGGGCGCGACTGCAGGCTGTCGGCGACCTCCTCGCCGACGAGATAGAGCCGTTCCGGCTTCAGCGGGTTGTAGGGCGGCGCCCCGAAATTCTCCCGCGACTTGGCCTCGATGCGCGCCGCATAATATTCCTCGATCTCCTCCCGCCGCGACGCCAGCGCCTCTTCGGTGAGCTGGTCGAAGGTCAGCGGCACATCGGGGAGATAGTCGAATATCGTCGCGAGCTTGTCGTCGTAGAACAGCGGCAGCCAGTGCTCCATGCCGGGATAGCGCCGACCCGCCGATACCGCCTCGTAGAGCGGGTCGGCGAGCGAGGCGCCGGGAAAGGCCGCGGCATAGCCGGTGCGGAACCGCGCGATCGTCGCCTCGTTGAGCATCACCTCATTGGCCGGATCGATGGTCAGCCGATGCAGCTGCCCGGTCGTGCGCTGCGAGTCGGGATCGAAGGTCCGGATCGATTCGAGAATGTCGCCGAAGAAATCGAGGCGGACCGGCTGCTCGGCCCCGGGCGGGTAGAGATCGATGATGCCGCCGCGCACCGCGAAGTCGCCAGGGTCGACCACCGTGCCGCTGCGCGAGAAGCCGCTCTCCTGGAGGAACGTCAGCAACTGCTCCATCGGCACCCGGTTGCCGGGAAGCGCATGAAAGCTCGCCGCCGTGATCGCCGCCGTCGGCGGCACCCGCTGGATCGCCGCATTGACGGTGCTGAGCACCAGCCGTGGCCGGGTCGGCGGATCGTTCAGGAGCCGCGCCAGGGTCGCCAGCCGGGTGGCGACCAGCCGCGAGGCCGGCGACACCCTGTCATAGGGCAGGCAGTCCCAGGCCGGGAGCTCCAGCACCTCGATGTCTGGCGCAAAGAAGGCGAGCGCATCGGCGAGAATGGCAAGTCGATGATCGTCGCGCGCCAGATGCAGGATCGGCTTCGGCGAGGCGGCGCGGGCAAGCTCCGAGAGGATCAGCGCATCGAGGCCTTCCGGCGCGCCGGAAATGACCGTTCGCAGCGGCATCGACAGCGCCTTGGTGAGATCGACAGGCTTCATGCTCTGGAGTGATCCCCGCGCGGCGGATGGTAGGCCAGCAATGCGGCCATGACGGGGGTCAGCCGCTCCTGCGGCACCGGGACGCCGCCGATGAGCCAGTCATGAAGGTCGCTGTCGGCGCTTGCCACGATCTCCTCGAATTCGGCAAGCTCGTTCTCGTTCATCCCTTGCAGTCGCATCTCGGCGAAACCCCCGAGCATGAGATCGAGTTCGCGCATGCCGCGATGCATCGCCCGCCACAGCAGCCGCCGGCGCCGCGTTTCGATCTCGCCAAGGTTGTCGTTCATGCGCTCGGGCCATTCCATCGCCCCCGAAGCGGGAGCCTGCGAGGCGGCAACGCATAAAACACTGGATCGGCAAGTCAAGCCCGGTCATGAAGAGCCGACCATGCGACCGAGTCTCCTCAATCCCCTCTTTGCCTCGGCAAGCGGCCTCAAGGGAATCGGCCCGAAATTCGACAATGCGCTGGCCCGGCTGTTGCGGCCGAATGCCGGTCACGGCGCCACCGCCCGTCTGATCGATCTGCTGTTCCATCTGCCGACCGGCACCGTCGATCGCCGTCGTCGCTGCCGCATTGCCGAGCTCCCGGGCGAAGGCATCGTCACCATCGAGGTCACGGTCGGCCGTCATCGCCCACAACCCCGCCGCGCGCCCCGTGCCCCCTACCGCATCGACTGCTTCGACCAGACCGGAACCCTGAGCCTCGTTTATTTCAATGCTCACGCCGACCAGCTTCGCCGCCTCCTGCCCGAGGGCGAGACCCGCTTCGTCTCGGGCCGCGTCGAATGGTACGGCGGCAGCCCCCAGATCGTGCATCCCGACCATGTCGTCACCCCGGCCGCCTTCGAGCGGATGCCCCTGGTCGAGCCGCTCTATCCCTTGAGCGCCGGCGTGCCGGGTCGCGTTCTCGCCCGGGCGGTTGCCAGCGCTCTCGACCAGATGCCCGCCCTCCCTGAATGGCAGGACCCGGCTTGGCTCGCGGCGCGCGGCTGGCCCTCGCTCAGGGAGGCGCTGCTCGCGATCCATCGCCCGGCGCAGCCGGACAGCGCCGGATCGCAGTCGCCGGCAAGGCTCCGCCTCGCCTATGACGAGCTCCTCGCCAATCAGCTGGCGCTCGCCCTGGTCCGCGCCCATATGCGCCGCAAGGGCGGCCGCGCCATTGTCGGCGATGGCAGGCTCGCCCGCCGCATCCTTGCCGCCCTGCCCTACCGGCTGACCCGCGCGCAGGCTATCGCCATCGACGAGATCCGCGCCGGGCTTGCCGCGCCGCAGCGCATGATCCGCCTCCTCCAGGGCGATGTCGGATCGGGCAAGACCGTCGTCGCGCTCCTCGCCATGGCGGCCTGTGCCGAGGCCGGCTGCCAGGCCGCCATGATGGCGCCGACCGATATCCTGGCGCGGCAGCATTTCGAGGGGCTCAAGCCCCTTGCCCTGGCAAGCGGCATCACCCTCGACCTCCTGACCGGCCGCGACAAGGGTCAGGGTCGCGAGGACATCCTGGAGCGCCTCGCCTCGGGCCGGACCACCATCGCCATCGGCACCCATGCGATGTTCCAGGAAAGCGTCGGCTTCCACGACCTCGGCCTCGCCGTGATCGACGAGCAGCACCGGTTCGGCGTCCATCAGCGCCTTGCGCTTCAGGCCAAGGCCGGCCAGGGCGCCAATCTCCTGGTGATGACCGCGACCCCGATCCCGCGCACCCTCGCGCTCACCCTTTATGGTGACATGGACGTGTCGCGTCTCACCGAGAAGCCGGCGGGCCGCCAGCCGGTCGATACCCGCACCATGCCGCTCGAGCGCCTGGGCGAGGTGGTGGACCGCCTGGCGGCGGCGATCGCCCAGGGCGGTCGCGCCTATTGGGTGTGCCCGCTGGTGGAGGAGAGCGAGCTCGTCGACGAGGCGGCTGCCGTCGAGCGTCACGCCGCTTTGGTGGCGCGCTTTGGCGACCGCGTCGGCCTTGTCCATGGCCGCATGAAAGGCGACGACAAGGACGCGGTGATGCGCCGCTTTCAATCCGGCGACATCGCCATCCTGGTGTCGACCACCGTCATCGAGGTCGGCGTCGATGTGCCGGATGCCACCATCATGATCGTCGAGAATGCCGAGCGCTTCGGTCTGGCGCAGCTTCACCAGCTGCGCGGCCGGGTCGGACGAGGGCCCGGGCGGTCAGCCTGCGTGCTGATCTACAAGGGGCCGCTCGGCGACACCGCCAAGGCGCGCCTGTCGATCATGCGCGAGACCGAGGACGGCTTTCGCATCGCCGAGGAGGATCTGCGGCTTAGGGGATCGGGCGAGGTGCTGGGAACGCGTCAGGCCGGCATGCCGGCCTTTCGGCTGGCCGACCTTGCCGAGCATGGTGAGCTGCTGAGTGCCGCCCGCGACGATGTCGAGCTGGTGCTGGCCCGTGACCCCAAGCTGGCGAGCCGGCGCGGCGAGGCGCTGCGCCATCTGCTCTATCTGTTCGAGCGCGACGAGGCGATCAGGTTGCTGTCGGCGGGGT
>Ga0075431_100007703_pt1 | contig 10723 bp, 8 predicted proteins | sample RhiMetdeltSRZDD5_FD_75297 | JGI IMG/M metagenome (GOLD analysis project Ga0075431, IMG submission 75297) | Populus rhizosphere microbial communities from Tennessee, USA - Rhizosphere MetaG P. deltoides SRZDD5 | ecosystem: Host-associated > Plants > Roots > Rhizosphere > Soil | place: USA...
GGATGCCTCCAAGCTCGAGGTCGCGAAAGTTGTCGTGCCGCCGTGGTTCGTTCCCGACACCACCAGCGTTGCCGACCAGCTCAATGAGTTCCTCAAGCGCAAGGCCCAGCTCGCGCTGGTAGTCGACGAGTACGGCGAGGTGCAAGGGCTCATTACGCTGGAGGATATCCTGGAAGAGATCGTCGGCCAGATCGCTGACGAGCACGACACGCAGGATGCGGCCGTACGCGTGCAGGCCGACGGCTCTGTCAATGTGGATGGCACGGTGGCGATCCGCGACCTCAACCGGCAGATGGAGTGGGACCTGCCCGACGAGGAGGCCACCACCATCGCCGGCCTTGTCATCCACGAGGCTCAGACCATCCCCGAGCCCGGTCAGGCGTTTACGTTCTACGACTACCGCTTCGAAATTCTGCGCAAGAGCCGCAACAAGATCACGGCCATCCGCATCCGCCCGCTTACGGGCTCGGCCAAGCGCGTGCGGCGCACGCTCGAAAGCGATGCCATGGAAGCCGGTTAAGCTAACGGCGAGCCGGCAGTGCGCGTGGCGAAATTCACGCCGCATTCACGTCCCGTGCAGGATCATGTCGTGGTGGGTGCGATGGCGCATGTTGGCAGCCCTCCTTCGTGTACATGGCGGGCGATAGCGCGAGCTTGCGTCTGCCCACGCACAACAAGGAGGAAACCAATGGAGCTAAGAATGAACCGCACGATTATGCTCACCTTGGCCGGCGCGGCTGCCGCCGTATTCATCGCCTGGGGCTCGGCGCAGGCGGCACCTGCGTTCAGTCCAATACCGGGCCTGCAGCAGTACGGATCAGCGGTGGAGCAGGTGCACTGCCGCAGGTACCGCCATTGCCATCGTCGCTGCCATAGGACGCGTTGGGGCTGGCATTGCCATCGCCGTTGCCACCGCTGCTGACGACGGCCTTTGCAAACCGGCCCCGCACGCTGGGGTCGGTTTGGACGGCGTGGGTGGCGCGACCGGTTTCTTGAATTCGGCTGATCGCGACCCGATGTATTGGGAGGCAGCCTGAGGGGCTGCCTTTCCTATTCAGATGCCAGTCTATTCAGATGCCGGGCCCTCACCGGGCGCCAGGGCGTGCAGCGCCAGTGCGTGCACCTTGCCCTTGAGTTCCGGCTCCAGCAGCTTGTTGACCGCCCGGTGACGGGCAACGCGCGAGGTGCCTGCAAAGGCGGCCGAGACGATCATCACGCGAAAATGACTCTCGCCAGTGCCGGGTGAATGGCGATGTCCGGCATGCAGGTGCGACTCGTTGATGACGTCGAGGCGCGTGGGCGCGAACGCCTTAGTCAACTTTTCGCGTATCGTTGCCTCGACAGACATTCTTTCGATCTCGATGCGATGCTACCACGCCGTGCCCGAGTTTATGGCCCGCGTGCCACGGTATGGGAAAGGACACATGGCCGACCTTGTCTGCACGGCAGCTTGCGCTCATACTTAGAAGCAATGAAGCTGGATTCCAAATACTTCGATAGCGTCCGCGTGCGGCCGGACCATGTTCGCCCTGTCGAGCATGCGCCGACCTGCCAGTGGAAAGGCTGTCAGTTGGAAGGCACGCATCGCGCGCCGCGCGGCCGGGGCTTGGAGGGACAGTATTATCTGTTCTGCCTGGATCACGTGCGCCAGTTCAACGCCTCCTACAACTACTTTGAAGGCATGAGCAACGCCGAGGTCGAGGCCTACCAGAAAGACAGCGTGATCGGCCATCGACCGACCTGGAAGGCCGGCGCCAATGCCTGGGCGCACGGCACCCGCCATGGCGGCTCCAACCCCGACACGGCGGGTCGCCTGAACGACCCGCATGCCTTCTTTTCTTGGCGTTCGGGTCGGTCGCGCGAGTCTCAGGAGGCGCGCCGCCCGCTCAAGCCGCTGGAGGCAAAAGCCCTGGATTCACTCAATCTCCCCGGGACTGCCACGCAGGCCGAGATCAAGTCGCGCTTCAAGGAGCTGGTCAAGCGCCACCATCCCGATGCCAACGGCGGCGATACGCGCTCGGAGGACAAGTTGCGCGAAGTCATCCAAGCCTATAACTATCTCAAGCAGGCTGGGCTGGCGTAAGCTGGATTGCCAGACCTGACCTTCGTAAGCCCACCCGGTGCGGCGTGCGTGCCGAGCACTGGAAACACCCGGACACGAAACGACATGCGCGCCCAAGCCCAAGCCGGGGGTCCCGGACTGCCGGACATGAAGGTGTCCGTGCGTCAGGTCTTCGGCATCGATACTGACCTGGAAGTGCCGGCCTACTCCAAGCCTGATGATCACGTCCCCGACGTCGACAACGACTATGTGTTCGCCCGCGAGGTGACGCTCGCCATTCTGGCCGGCTTCAAGCACAACCGCCGTGTCATGGTGCAGGGCTATCATGGCACCGGCAAATCAACGCACATCGAGCAGGTGGCGGCGCGGCTCAACTGGCCGTGCATCCGCGTCAACCTCGATAGCCACGTCAGCCGCATCGATCTGGTCGGCAAGGACGCCATCGTCCTGAAGGACGGCAGGCAGGTCACCGAGTTCAAGCAGGGCATCCTGCCGTACGCCCTGCAGACCAACACCGCGCTGTGCTTCGACGAGTACGACGCCGGCCGCCCCGACGTGATGTTCGTCATCCAGCGCGTTCTGGAGCAGTCGGGCAAGCTCACCCTGCTCGATCAGTCGTCGGTGATCCGTCCGCATCCTGCGTTCCGGCTGTTTGCAACAACCAACACCATCGGCCTCGGTGATACCTCGGGCCTCTATCACGGCACGCAGCAGATCAACCAGGGTCAGATGGACCGCTGGTCGATCGTCTCGACGCTCAACTATCTGCCGCACGACGAAGAGGCCAAAATCGTGCTGGCCAAGGCCAAGTCGTTCAACAAGAGCGAGGCCAAGCGCAAGATTGTCTCCAACATGGTGCGGGTCGCCGACCTGACGCGCTCGGCGTTCATCAACGGTGATCTGTCCACTGTTATGAGCCCGCGCACGGTCATCACCTGGGCCGAGAACGCCGAGATCTTCGGCGACGTCGGCTTTGCCTTCCGCCTGACCTTCGTCAACAAGTGTGACGAGCTCGAGCGGCCGGTGGTGGCGGAGTTCTATCAGCGCTGCTTCGGCGAGGAGCTGCCTGAGAGCGCTGCCAACGTGGCGCTGAGCTGATCTTGTCGCTGAGAGTATCGGACTGACTGGCGCCATGGCGTCCGCACCCAAGCACAAGGAGTCGCCGACCGAGCCCTTTAAGCGGGCGTTGGGGCTTGCCGTGCGCGCCATCGCCGGCGACGGCGAGGTGCAGGTCAACTATGCGCCGGGCAAGCCGGAGATCGACGGCAAGCTGGTGCAGCTACCCGAGCCGTCGCGCGTCCCGTCCGCCCGCGAGGTGGCCGTGATCCGCGGCTGGGCGGACAGCCTTGCCCTCACCGCCGCCTGCCACGACGCCAAGGTGCACGCGCGGCTGGCACCGTCGGCGGGACCGGCGCGTGCGGTGTTCGAGGCAGTGGAGCGGGCGCGCGTCGAGGCGCTGGGCGCCAACCGCATGCCGGGCATGGCGGCGAACCTGACCGCGCGCGTCGAGGATCAGTACGGTCACGGCCGATACGCCGAGATCACCGAGCGCGCGGATGCGCCGCTCGAGGACGCACTGTCGCTGATCGTGCGCGAGCGCCTGACCGGGGCCGCGCCGCCCGAGACCGCCAAGGCGATGGTCGACCTGTGGCGTCCGTGGATCGAGGAGCGCGCCGGCCGCACGCTCGCCCGCATGGACAAGCTGGCCGAGGACCAGGAGACGTTCGGTCGCCAGCTGCGTGACTTGCTCAAGACGCTCGACCTGTCCGAGGAACGCTCGGAGGGCGAGCGCGAGGAAGGCGAGGACGACGAGCAGGATCCCGAAAGCGGCGATGAGAACGCCGAGGATCGCAGCGAGGGCGAGGACTCGCAGGACCAGTCGAGCGAGGACCAGCGCGGCGAGGGCGAGGAAGGCGAGACCAGCGAAAGCGCCCAGGAGGCCGACAGCGACCAGTTTGAGGCCGACGCCGACAGCGACGAGATGGCCGACGCGCGTGAGCCCTGGCGGCCGAATTTCAACGTTCTCGATAACCCCGAAGCGTTTGGCTACAAGGTATTCAGCCGCGCCCACGACGAGGAGGTGGCGGCCGAGGACCTGTCGACACCCGACGAGCTGGAGCGGCTGCGCACCTTCCTCGACAAGGAATTGCGCAACCTGCAGGGCGCGGTGGCGCGCCTCGCCAATCGGCTGCAGCGCAAGCTGATGGCCCAGCAGAGCCGCGCCTGGGATTTCGATCTCGAGGAGGGCACGCTGGATGCCGCGCGGCTGACCCGGGTGGTCATCGATCCCATGCATCCGCTGTCCTTCAAGCTGGAGCGCGATGCCGATTTCCGCGACACGGTGGTCACGCTCCTGCTCGACAACTCCGGCAGCATGCGCGGACGCCCGATCATGGTGGCGGCCTGCTGCGCCGACATTCTGGCGCGCACGCTGGAGCGCTGCGGTGTGAAGGTGGAGATTTTGGGCTTCACGACGCGTGCCTGGAAAGGCGGGCAGGCGCGCGAGGCCTGGCTGGCCGCCGGCAAGCCGGCCAACCCGGGCCGCCTCAACGACCTGCGCCACATCATCTACAAGCCGGCCGATGCGCCCTGGCGTCGCTCCAAGCGCGCGCTGGCGCTGATGATGCGCGAGGGGCTTTTGAAGGAGAACATCGACGGCGAAGCACTGGCCTGGGCGCATCGGCGCCTGCAGGGCCGTCCGGAGCGCCGCCGCATCCTGATGATGATTTCGGACGGCGCACCGGTCGACGACTCCACGCTGTCCGTCAACACCGGCTCCTACCTCGAGCAGCACCTGCGCCAGGTCATCCACGAGATCGAGACGCGCTCGTCGGTGGAGCTGATCGCGATCGGCATCGGCCATGACGTGACGCGCTACTATCGCCGCGCGCTGACCATCACCGACCCGACCGAGCTCGCCGGCGCCATGACGGACAAGCTCGTCGAGCTGTTCGAGGAGGATGGGCCAGGCCCGCAGCAGCGCACGGCCAAGCCGGCCCCGCGTCGCAGATTGCAATAACTACAGGCCAACCTGGGGAGGGAGCATCGCCGGCAGGATTTTGACGCCAGCGATGCGCAAAGCGCGCAATGACCGATTTTGCCCGATCGTCGCGGCTCAGCCGTAGGCGCGTTGTCGCGGCGCTGATCGCTGCGTCGGCCGTCGGCCCGGCAATGCCGAAGCAGGCTTTCGCCGAGGATGACGACAAGGGCCGCGTACCATCCAAGGCCGAGGCGATCGCCATCACCGCGCGGCCAGTTGCGCATTTCGAGCGCGGCCGTCCCGAGGCGAAGCGTTTCGGAGATCTCGAGTTTCGTGGCGGTCTCGTTCTTACCTCGCCGTCCCCCGATTTCGGCGGGTGGTCCGATCTGATTGTCGAGGCGGATGGAAGCCGACTGTTTGCAGTATCCGACGTCGGCGCCTGGCTGTCGGCAGACATCAAGTACGACGGCACGCGACCGGCCGGCCTGACCAATGCGCGCATCGGGCCAATGCTGACCGTGAAGGGGCGGCCGCTCGAGGACAAGCGCGAGGGCGACGCTGAGTCCCTGGCCCTGGTTGATGGCAACCTGACGCACGGCACCGTCGTGATCGGCTTCGAGCGCCTGCACCGTCTCGGACGCTTCGAGATCCGTGACCGCGAACTGCAGGCGCCGAGTGGTTACATGAAAATGCCGCCCGACTCGCGGCGCATGAGCGCCAACCAGGGTCTGGAGGGCGTCGCGGTGCTGCGCGCAGGGCCCTTGAAAGGCTCGATCGTCGGCTTTGCCGAGCGCCTTACGCGCGGCAGCGGCTATCACAGCGGCTGGATCTGGACCGGCGGCGAGCCCAAGGGCTTCCAGCTGCGCGATATCGACGGCTTTGACATCACCGGCGCCGCCGGCCTGGACGACGGCGGCTTGCTGGTGCTGGAGCGGCGCTTCCGTTGGACGGAGGGCGTGAAAATGCGCATCCGCCATCTGGCCGCGGCCGACATCAAGCCCGGCGCGCGCCTCGACGGGCGCAGCCTCATCCAGGCCGACGGCAGCTTCGAGATCGACAACATGGAAGGCATCGCCGTGCACCGCGGCCGCGCCGGCGAGACCATCGTCACGCTGATGTCGGATGACAACTTCAATTCGCTGCTGCAACGCAACCTGCTCTTGCAGTTCACGCTGCTAAGCAACAAGGCCGCGAACGCGTCGCGGCCCTGACGTTATCCACAGGCCTGATTGGCCAAGGTCAGGCCGCTTCGTTGTTGCGGGCCTTGATGATGTCGCGCCGCAGACGCTGGCACTTATCGGACAGCTCCGCCTCGCTGGCCTTGAGCAGGAAGGCGTCCAGGCCGCCCCGATGCTCCACGGTCTTCAGCGCGTGAGCACTGACGCGCAGGCGAACCTTGCGCTGCAGGGCATCACTGATCAGGGTCACCTCGCACAGGTTGGGGCGGAAGGTGCGCTTGGTCTTGTTCTCGGCGTGGCTGCGCAGCTGGCCGGACATCGGCAGCTTGCCTGTCAGCTCACAACGGCGGGTCATGATGTTGCTCCATAGGCGCAAAAAAGCCGCCTCACAACTCAAGGGCGGGGCGCTCGGCGGTCCTTCTATAGGACGGGCCAGGAACGTCAAGCCCCTGGTGTGATGATCGAAAAAATCGCCTGGGCTGCGGCTAGGACCGAGCGAATTCTTCAATCTGAGCCACACCGGCAGATGCATGATCGCCAGTGTCACTATGGCCAGTGTCACTATGGCCAGTGTCACTATGGCAAGTGTCACTATCGCAGTGTCACTATCGCAGTGTCACTATCGCAGTGTCACTATCGCAGTGTCACTATCGCAAGTGTCACTTGCTGCCGAAGCTTGTTGCCACCTGACGGTGAAGGCACGCAAACCTCGGGCATGGGGATACTTGTTCTATTTCTACGCGAGTGTGTCTGATTTGTTTACTGAATCCGGACTATGCTGAGGGCGACACACAAATGACGTAAAATCGGATACCTTCGGAACCGGGGGCTTCAAGTTTTGCGTTGCGTTTTTTCAGGTTTGGCAACGTCATGGCGTTGAAGTCTGCCGGGGTGGTCATCATGCGTTCTGTTGCTCAAGTCGGTGCGGTATTGGCGCTGTGCGGTTTGGTTGCGAGTGCAAGTCCCGCGTCTGCGGAAAGCTGGCCCGCTGCCGTGCGCGCCGTCTACGACGTCAACTTCAACGGCTTGAATGTCGGCACGTTCGAGTTTGACTCACAGGCCGAGCAGGAGAGCTACACCCTGATCGGCAACGCCAAGCTCTCCATCCTGCTCGGTACCTTCACCTGGGATGGCTTCACCCGCACCTTCGGCTCGATCGTGGACCAGTCGCCCAAGCCGGCTGCCTTCTCGTTCGAGTACAAGAGCAGCGCCAAGTCGGGCTCCACCCGGCTGGAGTTCGCCAACGGCGCGGTGACCGAGGTCAAGAACCTGCCCACTGCACCGGCCAAGGGCGAGGTCATTCCGGTGCGCGAGCAGCACCTCAGGGGCGTGCTCGATCCCTTGAGCGCCATCATGGCCGTGTCGCGCGGCCCCTCGGCCAGCCCCTGCGAGCGGCGGGTGCCGATTTTCGATGGCAAAGAGCGCTTCGATCTGATCCTGAGCCCCAAGGGCGAGACCAAGATCACCGAGCAGCAGCCGAGCGGCCAGCCGGGCATGGCCCATGTGTGCCGCGTGCGCTATCTGCCGATCGCCGGCCACAAGGTCGATTCCGACACCAAGTACATGGCTGCCAACGACGCCATCGAGGTGATGCTGCGGCCGATCCCGTCGGCCAACGTGTTCGTGCCATATCAGATCACCGTGCCGACCATGGCGGGTACTGCGACCATCATCTCCAAGCGGGTCGATATCATCCTAAACGGCAAGCCGCAGATTGCCCTCCTGCACTGACCGCCTACCAACTTCAGCTTTTTTGAGGCACACGACCGGCGTGCCCACCTTGCGCAGACTGGCGCGGCTTTTTTGCCGCTGGCCCTTGATATTGTCACAGCGCTCTGCAATGCCTCCGCTCACAATATCCTGGTGAGGGTGGTGCTGGATGAGTTTCGACCTGGCAAACCGCATCCGCAATGTCACGGCTGTGCTCGGGCCAACCAACACGGGCAAGACGCATCTGGCCATCGAGCGTATGCTCGGCCACGACACGGGTTTGATCGGCCTGCCGCTGCGTCTGCTGGCGCGTGAGGTCTACGACAAGATCGTGGCGCGCGTCGGCGCCGACAAAGTCGCGCTCATTACTGGCGAGGAGAAAATCAAGCCGGAGAGCCCGCGCTTCTACGTGTGCACCGTCGAGGCGATGCCGCGCGAGGCAAATGTCGATTTTCTTGCCATCGACGAGGTGCAGCTCGCAGCCGACCCCGAGCGCGGCCACGTCTTCACCGACCGCCTGCTGCACGTGCGCGGGCATCACGAAACGCTGCTGCTCGGCGCGCAGACCATGCGCGAGGCGATCTCCGACCTCATTCCCGGCGCCAACTTCATCTCGCGTCCACGCCTGTCCAAGCTCAGCTATGCCGGCGAAAAGAAGATCACGCGCCTGCCGCCACGCAGCGCGCTGGTGGCCTTCTCGGCCTCCGAGGTTTATGCCATCGCCGAGCTGATCCGGCGCCAGCGCGGCGGCGCGGCGGTGGTGCTGGGTGCGCTCAGTCCGCGCACACGCAATGCGCAGGTGGCGCTCTATCAATCGGGCGACGTCGATTTCCTGGTGGCAACCGACGCCATTGGCATGGGCCTCAACCTCGACGTCGACCATGTGGCCTTCGCCGGCACGCGCAAATTCGACGGCCAGGTGCATCGGGCGCTCACGCCTGCCGAGCTTGCCCAGATCGGCGGTCGCGCCGGCCGGCACATGAACGACGGCACGTTCGGCGTAACTGGTGGCGTCGAGCCGTTCTCGGCCGACGTCATCGAGCGGCTGGAGACGCACACCTTCGACACGGTGAAATCGTTGCAGTGGCGCAGCCGCGATCTCGACTTCGGGTCACTCGAGCGGCTGCGCGACAGCCTGCGCCAGACGCCGCGTGAAGGCAGGTTGAGCAGGGCGCGCATGGCCGACGACACCATCGCGCTGGAGTCGGTCAGTCGCGATCCGGAGGTCGCTGCGATGGCCATCGCGCCGGCAGCCGTCGGCCGCCTGTGGGAGGTGTGCCAGGTCCCCGACTACCGCAAGATCTCGGCGCAGAACCACGCCGAGCTGGTGGCCACGCTCTACAAGTTCCTGATGACCGGCGAGGAACGCATCCCGGTCGACTGGTTCGCCAATCAGGTGGCGTTTGCCGATCGCACCGACGGCGACATCGATACGCTCGCCAACCGCATCGCCCACATCCGCACCTGGACGTTCGTGTCCAACCGCGTCGGCTGGCTGGCCGACCACGAGCACTGGCAGGAGCGCACCAAGGCCATCGAGGACAGCTTGTCGGATGCCCTGCACGAGCGCCTCACGCAGCGGTTCGTCGACCGCCGCACCAGCGCCCTGATGCGCGGTCTGAAGGAGAAGGACGAACTGTACGCCGAGATCGGCGAGGACGGCGCCGTCAAGGTGGAGCGGCACTACGTCGGCCGCCTGAAGGGATTCCGCTTCTTCCCTGACACCGAGGCCGAAGGCATCCACGGCAAGGCCACACGCAACGCGGCCGCGCACGTGCTGTCGCGTGAGCTGTCCATGCGCGTACGCCGCGTGGTGGCCGCCAAAAACGACGCGTTCAAGCTGACGCATCGTGGCCAGGTGCTGTGGCGCGACGAGGAGGTCGCGCGGCTGGAAGCGAGTGATGATCCGCTCAAGCCCGTCGTAGTGATCCTCTCTGATGAGCACCTGACCGGTCCGGACAAGGAGAAGGTGCAGGAGCGCCTCAACACCTGGATCACCGAGCTGACCGGTGAGCGGCTGAAGCCGCTGATCGAGATCGCCAACGCCAAGGACATCCTGGGCCTGGCCCGCGGCATCGCCTTCCGGCTCACGGAAAACTTCGGCGTCCTGCGCCGCGAGAGCGTGGGCGAGGAGGTCCGCGCGCTCGATCAGCCGGCGCGGGCGCAGCTGCGCAAGTACGGCGTGCGCTTCGGCGCCTTCAACATCTACTTCCCGGCCATGCTCAAGCCGGCCAGCACCGAGCTGGCGCTGGTGCTGTGGACGCTGAAGAACGGTGCCGCGCATAGCCTTGATCTCACCACCAAGCCCGAGCCACCGCGCGCGGGACTGACCTCGCTCACACCGACGGCGGGCACGCCGGACGAGTACTATCGCGTTGCCGGCTTCCACCTGTGCGGTCCGCGCGCAGTGCGCATCGACATGCTGGAGCGCCTCGCCGACCTCATTCGCGTGCTGGTGTCGTGGCGCACCAACGAGGCCAATCCGACGTTGCCGCCCAAGGGCGCAACCGGCGACGGCGGCTTCAAGGCAACGCCCGACATGATGTCGATCCTGGGCTGCTCGGCCGAGGAACTGGGCAACGTGCTACGTGCGCTCGGCTTCTGGGCCGATCGCCGGCAGGTGCGGAGCGAGCCTCCGGCAACCGTGGCCGTTGCCGCGACCGCGGACGCGACCACCCCAGCAACCGAGGCTGCGACGATCGCTGCGCAAACCGCGGCGCCGGGCGATGCATTTGCAGTTGAGACAGCAGCCGCCGAAGTCGCCGAGACGCCGGCAGAGCCGGTCGCGACGGC
>Ga0075431_100007705_pt1 | contig 10723 bp, 6 predicted proteins | sample RhiMetdeltSRZDD5_FD_75297 | JGI IMG/M metagenome (GOLD analysis project Ga0075431, IMG submission 75297) | Populus rhizosphere microbial communities from Tennessee, USA - Rhizosphere MetaG P. deltoides SRZDD5 | ecosystem: Host-associated > Plants > Roots > Rhizosphere > Soil | place: USA...
GCCGACCTGCCCGAGGAGGCGGCGTTCCGCCGCAGCTACACCCACTACGACGTCGGTGAGCTCCACCAGCTGCTCGACCCCGAGCTGTGGCCCCGGGTCGACCAGCTGGTCGACGAGCACGCCGCCGTCTACAACGAGGGACCGGCCGGCGACCAGGTCAACCGCATGTGCTACACCGACACGCGGCTGTTCCTGACCGGCCTCAACCTCGCCTACACCGACCGGGCCAGCATGGCCGCCTCGACCGAGGTCCGCGTCCCCTATGTCGACAAGGAGGTGGCAGCGGCCGCCTTCGCCATCCCCGGCAGCGCCAAGATCGTCGGCCGCGAGCGCAAGGCGATCCTGAAGCAGGCGGCCGAGGCGTGGCTCCCCAAGGAGATCGTGTACCGGCCCAAGGGGCTGTTCAGCGCCCCGCTGCGGGCCTGGATCCGGCGCGACCTGTCGGACATGGTCGAGGACCTGGTGGCCGGGGGGACCCTGGTCACCTCCGGGCTGGTCGACAAGCAGATGGTCCGGACCATGATCGACGACGACCGCCGCGGCGCCGCCGACCGGTCCAAGGAGATCTGGCAGCTGCTGACCCTCGAGATCTGGTATCGGCAGCAGGGCCGCAACTGATGAAGCAGATCGCGCAGAACTACAAGTCGGGCGAGCTGGCGCTGCTGGAGGTCCCGGTGCCGGCCGCGCGTCCGGGTGGCGTCCTGGTCCGCACCCAGTTCTCGCTCATCTCCACCGGCACCGAGATGATGAAGATCAGCGAGAGCAAGCTGTCGCTGGTCGGCAAGGCCCGAGCCCGGCCCGACCAGGTGAAGAAGGTCATGCAGTCGGTCTCCCAGCAGGGACTGCGGGCCACCTACCGCAAGGTCAGCGACCGGCTCGACTCCTACACACCGCTCGGCTACTCGCTTTGCGGCGAGGTCGTCGAGGTCGGGGCCGGGGTCGAGGACCTCACCGTCGGACAGCGGGTCGCCTGCGCCGGCAACAGCTACGCCCTCCATGCCGAGTACAACTGGGTCCCGCGCAACCTGTGCGTGCCCCTGCCCGAGGGGGTCGCCCCCGAGCACGCCGCCTTCACCACCGTCGGGGCCATCGCCATGCAGGGCTACCGGCAGTCGGAGGCGCGGCTGGGCGAGACCGCCTGCGTCATCGGCCTCGGGCTGGTCGGGCAGCTGCTGGTGCAGATCCTCCGGGCCGCCGGGGTCAACGTGGTCGGCCTGGACCCGTCGGCCGAGCGGTGCCGGCTGGCCGAGCAGAGCGGCGCCGCCGCCTGCCGCCCGCCCGATCCGGCCAGCCGCGGCCCGGTGCTGGAGGCGCTCGCCGCCCTCACCGACGGCGCCGGCGCCGACCACCTCTTCCTCACCGCCGGCGGCGACACCAACCAGCCGGTCGAGCTGGCCGCCGAGCTGGCCCGCGACCGGGCCCGGGTGGTCGACATCGGCAAGTGCCGCCTGGACCTGCCCTGGACCGAGTACTACGCCAAGGAGCTGGACGTCCGCTTCTCGCGCTCCTACGGCCCCGGACGCTACGACCCGAACTACGAGGAGGGCGGGGTCGACTACCCGATCGGCTACGTCCGCTGGACCGAGCGGCGCAACATGGCCTGCTTCCTCGACCTCGTGGCCGAGGGCCGGCTCGACCTCGACCCGCTCGTCTCGGCCGTGCTGCCGTTCGACGACGCCGTCGACGCCTACGAGCGGATCCAGAAGGGCGAGCACGGCGGCGTGGGCATGCTGTTCCGCTACACGGCCAACGGGTCGCCGCAGCGCCGGCTGGCCAGCGCCGGCCCGGCGGACCGGCCGGCCCACCAGCCCGCCACCCGGCCGGTGGTCCGGCTCGGGGTCATCGGGGCCGGCAACTACGCCACCAGCATGCTCCTGCCCCACCTGCGCGACCGCGACGACGTCCGGCTGGTCGAGGTGGCCACCGCCACCGGGCTGTCGGCCACCAACGCCCAGCGCAAGTTCGGCTTCGAGCGCTGCTCCACCGACCACCGGGGCCTGCTGGCCGACGGGGGCGTCGACGCCGTGCTGATCGCCACCCGCCATCACGCCCACGCGGCGATGGTCTGCGAGGCCCTCCAGGCCGGCAAGGCGGTGTTCGTGGAGAAGCCCCTGGCGGTCGACGACGACCAGCTGCAGGCGATCCTGGCGGCGGTCGCCGAAAGCGGCAACGACCGCCTCATGGTCGGGTTCAACCGCCGCTTCGCGCCGCTGTTCACCGACCTCAAGCGCGCCTTCGGGGCCCGCAGCGGGCCGGTGCAGGTCCGCTACGACGTCAACGCCGGGCGGCTGGAGGCGGGCAGCTGGTACGCCCAGCCCGAGGAGGGCTCGCGGCTGGTCGGGGAGGGCTGCCACTTCGTCGACACGATCTCCTGGTGGCTCGACCAGGACCCGGTGTCGGTGTTCGCCGCCGCCACCGGCGACCCCGACGACAGCGCCATCACCCTGCTGTACCCGGACGGCGCGGTCGCCACCATCGCCTACCAGACCACCGGCGACCCGCGCGCCCCCAAGGAGCTGTTCCAGGTCACCGGGGGCGGGCAGGTGGCCCGGCTGCACAACTTCCAGCGCACCGAGCTGTGGCGTGGCGGTCGCCGCCAGGTCCGCCGCTCCCGCACCGGCATCGACAAGGGCCAGAAGCAGGAACTGGACGCCTTCGTGCGGGCCGTCGCCGAGGCCCGGCCCATGCCGGTCTCGCTGGAGTCGCTGGTGGCCACGACCCGGGCCACCTTCGCGGCCCGCCGCAGCCTGGCCAGCCGCCGCCTGGAGGCCGTCGACGACAGAGGCGCTGCCGAGTGAAGCTGGGATGGTATGCGCGGCGCCTGGCCAACATGTCGCCGGCCGAGATGGCCGGGCGGGCCCGCGACGAGCTGACCAAGCGCCGCTGGCGCCGGCGGCAGGTCACCGACGCCGGCGCCGACGCGGCCGCCGTGCCCGCGGCCGCCCCGGCCTTCGCCGCCCCGCTCCCGCCGGGCGGCGACGACGTCCCCGAGGAGGCCCGGGTCCGGCTGAAGGAGGCCGCCGAGGGGCTGCTGGCCGGAAACTGGCCGGTGTTCGCCCACGAGCGCCACGACATGGCCCCGGCCCCCGACTGGTTCCTCGACCCCAGCACCGGCCGGCGGGCGCCGGACCGCGCCTACTGCTTCGACATCGACCAGCGCGACCCGGCGAGTGTCGGCAACGTCAAGTACGTGTGGGAGCCGTCCCGCCACCAGCACCTCACCGTCCTGGCCGCCGCCTACCACCTGAGCGGCGAGGAGCGCTACGCCGAGGCCGTGGCCGCCCAACTCCGCTCCTGGTGGGCGGCGAACCCGTTCCTGTCCGGCATCCACTGGACCAGCGGTATCGAGCTCGGGGTGCGGCTGCTGTCCTGGGTGTGGACCCGCCGGCTGCTGGACGGCTGGGCCGGGACCGGGGCCCTGTTCGAGGGCAACCCCGCCTTCCTCCGGCAGCTCCACCACCACCAGGAGTGGCTCGCCCGGCTGCCCAGCCACGGGTCGTCGGCCAACAACCACATCCTGGCCGAGATGGCCGGGCAGTTCGCCGCCAGCTGCGCCTTCCCCTGGTTCCCGGAGAGCGCCGGCTGGCGGGAGCGCTCGGCGGCCAGGCTCGGCCGCGAGCTGGCCCGGCAGACCTTCGACGGCGGGCTCAACCGCGAGCTGGCCAGCGAGTACCACGGCTTCGTGCTCGAGCTCGGCCTGGCCGCCGCCCTTGAGGGGGAGCTGACCGGCCACCCCCTCGACGACCAGGCCTGGGATGTCCTGCGGCGCATGACCGACGCCCTGGCCGCCGTGGTCGACGTTCGGCTGCGCCCACCCCGCCAGGGCGACGCCGACGACGGGCACGGCCTGCTGCTGGACGGGCCCGGCTACGACCGCTGGGCGTCGCTGCTGGCCACCGGCGCCGCCCTGTTCGAGCCGGCCCCCTGGTGGCCGGCCGTCGACGGCGGCGACGTGCGCACCGCCCTCCTGCCCCGGCTGGCCACCCGGCCCCTCCCCGGCGGGGCCCGGCCGGCGCGCCGCCCGTCGCTGTTCGCCGACGCCGGCATGGCCCTGCTCCGCGACCCCGAGCCCGGGCCCGACGAGCTGTGGTGCCGGGCCGACCACGGCCCCCACGGGTACCTGTCGATCGCCGCCCACGCCCACGCCGACGCCCTCGCCATCGAGGTACGGGCCGGCGGGGTCGACCTCCTGGCCGACCCCGGCACCTACTGCTACGGGGCCGAGCCGGCCTGGCGGGCCTACTTCCGCTCCACCCTGGCCCACAACACCCTGGAGGTCGGCGGGGCCGACCAGTCGGTGGCGGCCGGCCCACACCTGTGGACCCGGCAGGCCCGCGCCGAGCTGGAGGAGGCCAGCGGCCTGGACGGCGGCCCGGTGGCCTCCTGGCAGGCCGCCCACCACGGCTACCGCCGCCTGCGCCCGCCCGCCATCCACCGCCGCCGCGTCCTGCTCGACCGCCGGGGCCGCCGGCTGGTGGTGGAGGACCGGCTCGACACCGATGAGGGCGGCCACGACTGCCGTCTGGCCTTCCACCTCGGCCCCGAGGTCGCCTGCGCCCTCGAGGACGGCCAGGCCGTCCTGGAGTGGCCCGGCGACCACGGCCGCCGGCGGGCCACCCTGGCCCTCCCCGGCGAGCTGACCTGGTGGCGCCTGGAAGGCGAGACCGACCCCAGGGCCGGCTGGTACTCGCCGGCGTTCGGCGTACGCGTGCCCGCCGTGACCCTGCTCGGCACCGGCCGGGTCGGGGGCGGCCAGGTCCTGCGAACCGTCCTGCAGCTCGACTCTGGGAGCACAGCATGAGAATCAGCGTGTTCGGCCTCGGCTACGTCGGCGCCGTCTCGGCCGCCTGCCTCGCCGCCGACGGCCACACGGTGGTCGGCGTCGACAACAACCCGCTCAAGGCCGACCTGCTGAACCAGGGCCGCTCGCCCGTGATCGAGGCCGGCCTGGGCGAGCTCATCCAGGAGGGCGTGCGCGCCGGCCGCCTGCGGGCCACCACCGACTGCGACGAGGCCATGGCCGGCACCGACCTCGCCTTCGTCTGCGTCGGCACGCCCAGCAAGGGCAACGGCAGCCTCGACCTCGGCTACCTGCGCCGAGTGGCCGACGACATCGGCCAGGCCATCCGCCGCCAGGGGTCGCCGGTCGTGGTCGTGGTCCGCAGCACCGTCCTGCCCGGCACCACCCGCCAGGTCCTGCTGCCCGACCTGGAGCGGGCCGCGGGCCGGCCGGTGCCGGTGGCCGTCCACCCTGAGTTCCTGCGCGAGGGCACCGCCATCCGCGACTACCACGAGCCACCCAAGGTCGTCGTCGGCGCCGTCGACGAGGCGGTCCGCGACCTGGTCACCCCGGTGGTGACCCGGCCGGGAGCGCCGCTGGTCCAGACCGACCTGGAGCTGGCCGAGATGGTGAAGTACGCCGACAACGCCTGGCACGCCCTCAAGGTGACCTTCGCCAACGAGATCGGCAGCCTGGCCAAGGCCCAGGGTCTCGACGGCCAGCGGGTCATGGACATCCTCTGCGCCGACACCAAGCTCAACCTGTCCCCGGTCTACCTGCGCCCCGGCTTCGCCTTCGGCGGGTCGTGCCTGCCCAAGGACGTGCGGGCACTGCGCTACCAGGGCCGCAACCTCGACCTCGACCTGCCGCTGCTGAACGCGATCCTGCCCAGCAACGCCCAGCAGCTGGACCGGGCGTTCCAGCTGGTCGCCGACGCCGGCTCGCGCCAGGTCGGGGTCCTCGGCCTCGCCTTCAAGGCCGGCACCGACGACCTGCGCGAGAGCCCCATGGTCGAGGTCGTGGAGCGCCTGATCGGCAAGGGCTACGACGTCCGCGTCTACGACGCCAACGTCAACCTGGCCAAGCTGGTGGGGGCCAACAAGAGCTACATCCTCGACCAGATTCCGCACATCTCCGACCTGATGGTGTCCAGCGTCGAGGAGGTGCTCGACCACGCCCGCACCGTGGTGATCGGCAACCGCGACCCGGCGTTCCAGGCGGTGGCCGATCGGCCCCGGCCCGGGCACCGGATCGTCGACCTGGTCCGGGTCGTCGACCGGCGCAGCGATGGGGACGGCTACGATGGCATCTGCTGGTAGGCCCCGCCGGGTCCTGATCGTCGTCCAGAACCTGCCGGTCCCCTTCGACCGCCGGGTCTGGCTGGAGGCCACCACCCTGGCCAGGGCCGGCTACCGGGTCAGCGTCATCTGCCCCAAGGCCAAGGGCTTCAACCGCTCCTTCGAGGAGCTCGAGGATGTCCACATCTACCGGTACGGGCTGCCGGTGGACGCCCAGGGTGGACTCGGCTTCGTGGCCGAGTTCCTCTGGTGCTTCGTGCGCACGGCGATGAAGACAGTCCGGGTGGCCGTGACCGGCCGTGGCTTCGACGTGCTCCACGTCTGCAACCCGCCCGAAACCTACTGGCCGCTCGGACGGTTCTGGCAGCGGCTGGGCCGGCGCTTCCTGTTCGACCACCATGATCTCTCGCCAGAGATGTTCCAGGCCAAGTTCGGCTCCGGGCATGGGTCGGCGGTGGCGGCGCTGCGCTGGCTGGAGCGCAGGACCTTCCAGGCGGCCGACCTGGTCATCACCACCAACGAGAGCCACAAGCGGATCGCGATCGAGCGGGGCGGCGTGCGGCCCGGCGACGTGTACGTCGTGCGTTCCGGCCCCGACCTGGAGCGCCTTTCCCGCTACCCGCCCGATCCGGCCTGGCGCAAGGGCAGGCGTCACCTGATCGTCTACCTCGGCGAGATCTGCAACCAGGACGGGGTCGATCACCTGATCCGGGCGGTCAAGCTGCTCCGGGACGAGCTCGGCCGCGACGACATCCACTGTGTGCTGGTCGGGGGCGGGCCCCACCAGCCCAGCATCAAGGCCTACGCCGAGGAGATCGGCGTGGCCGACCTGTGCACCTTCACCGGCCGGGTGAGCGACGAGGACCTCTGCCGCATCCTGTCCTCCGCCGACGTCGGGGTCGACCCCGACCCCAGGAACGACTGGTCGGACAAGAGCACCATGAACAAGGTCATGGAGTACCAGTACTTCGGCCTCCCGATCGTCGGTTACGACCTGACCGAGAACCGCGTGTCGGCCGGCCCGGCGGGGCTCTTCGCCACGCCCAACCGCGAGGCCGAGCTGGCCGACCGTATCGTCGAGCTGCTCGACGACCCCGCCCGGCGCCGGGAGATGGGCCGGGCCGGCCAGGAACGGGTGCGCTCGGTCCTGGCCTGGGAGCACTCCGTCCCGGTGCTGCTGGCCGCCTACGACCGGCTCTGGCCCGACAGCGGGCCACCGGTCATCGAGCCGGAGCGCCAGCCGGCCGCCGAGGAGCGCGGCCGCGAACCCATCCCGCCGTCAAGCCCGATTTGACGGGATCACCGGGGAACTGATAGCTCTTGGCTTGTTCTGCGGCAGTCCCCCCAGGCTCGCCGTCCCCCCAGCAACACGCCGAACATAGCGCCGCTTCCCGGTCGGCGCTTCGGAGGCGATCGCATGCGTCCCGGTCCCCGCCACGTCCGCGCCGCCCACCACGACCACGGCCACCGCCCGGCCCCCTCCGGCAGGTCCTGGCGCCGGACCAGCCTCACCGCCGTCGGCCTGGTACTCGCCCTGATCGGCGCCCTCACCCTGTCGGCCAAGGCGACCGGCCCGTCGGCTCCCGAGCCGGCGGCTGCGCCGGCCCTGCTCGGGGCCGGGGCGCAGGCCGACTCGGGACCGGCGACCGCCCAGCAGGCGGCCACCCGACGACTGGAGTCGGCGATCGGGCGCCAATTCAACATCGGCCACAGCTTCGTGCCCTGGGGTTCGGGCCTGGGCGAGGCGCCGGCCGCCAACGTGGCCGCCGGCCGCACCCCGATGATCTCCTTCGGCAAGGGCGGCAGTTGGCGCGCGGTCGCCGCCGGTCGTCACGACGGGTACCTGGCCTCCCTGGCCCGCGGCGTCGCGGCCCTCGGCCGGCCGGTGCTGCTCCGCTACGCCTGGGGCATGGACAGCACCAGCCAACGGACCACCCGGTCCCGGGGGACCGCCTACGTGGCCGCCTGGCGCCACGTCCGTGCCCTGTTCGCCGCCCAGGGCGTGCGCGCGTTCTGGGTGTGGTCGCCGAACGCCGACGCCTTCAGTGGCGCGCGAGGCGGCGTCGACCAGTACTGGCCGGGCGACGATAACGTCGACTGGGTGGCGGCCGACGGCTTCAACTGGGGCGGCTGCACCGACCGGTCGACCTGGCGGGAGTTCGGCCCGATCTTCAAGGCCTTCTACTCCTGGGGGTCGGCCAGGGCCAAGCCGCTGATGATCTCGGGCACCGGCACCGTGGAGGACGCCATCGACCCGGGCCGCAAGCGCGGCTGGTACCGGGACGCGGCCGGCGCGCTGGCCGGGGCCATGCCACGGGTCCGCGCGGTTGTCCTCCTCGACCAGGGCGGCCGCTGCGACTGGCGGCCCGACACCTCGGCGCTGTCCATGCAGGGGTTCGTGGACTTCGCCCGCGACCCGTTCTTCACCGGCGCCGCCCAGGTTCCGGCGGCCCCGTCTCCGACCACCAGGCCGCCGACGACCACCGTCGCGGCCACCAGCACCACGCTGACCCCGACCACCAGGGCACCGACCACGACCGCGCCGACCACTACCGCCGCGCCCGCGGCCGCGTCCGCCCCCAGGTGCGACACCAGCGGAGGCGTGGCCATCGGCACCGGCGACGACGCCCAGCAGGTGGTCGACGCCCATGGCGCCGGCACCCGGTACGTCGTCAAGGCCGGCACCCATCTGCGGAACTTCAGCGTCCGGCCCAGGTCCGGGGACAGCTTCTGCGGGGAGCCGGGCGCGGTCCTTGACGGCGGCCGGAGCCTGCGGTCGGCGTTCTCGGGGGGCGCCACCAACGTGACCCTCGACTCCATCACCATTCAGCAGTACGCCACCGGCCGCCAGGGCGGCGCCATCCATCCGGACAAGTCGGCCAGCGGCTGGATGGTGCGCAACGTTTCGGCGGTGCGCAACTACTGGGCCGGCCTGATGGCCGCCGACAACATGAAGATCCTCGGCGGCAGCTTCAGCGACAACGACCAGCTGGGCATCGGCGGCAACGCGGCCACCGGGGTGGTGCTGGACGGCCTGGACGGCGACCCGGCCACCTTCGACGGGCCCGAGCTGGCCCGCAACCACACCCTGCACGAGAGCTGCGACTGGGAGGCCGGCGGCATGAAGTGGGACGTCGGCAAGATCACCATCCGCAACGCCCACGTGCACGACAACGACTGCCGCGGGCTGTGGGCCGACATCAACGCCCACGGCGCCCTGATCGAGAACAACCTGATCGAGGACAACCGCGATGAGGGCATCTTCTACGAGATCAGCCAGGACGCCGTGATCCGATACAACCATGTCTACGGCAACGGCTTCGGATACCGCGTCGGCTGGTATTGGTCTGGCGGGATCACGGTGGCTTCCAGTTTCAACGTCGAGGTCTACGGCAACCGGCTGTCCGGTAACTACAACGGCATCACGGGCACCCAGCAGACGCGGACCGACTCAACCCCGCCAGCCCACCTGCTGGACGGCTACCACGTCCAGAGCAACGTGATTTGCGCTACTGCGAACCACAGTACCGGCGTGATCGCGGACAACGGCGCCAACCTTGGCGCGCGCGACATCACCTTCAGCAGCAACGCCATCCAGTCGGCCCCGTGCGAGGTGGCTTGAGCCCAGCTGATTGAACCGCGCCGCCCCGGCTGCAGTCAGCGCGTCGCCCGCACGTACAGGTGCCAGCCCCACCGCCTGGCCAGGCGTTCCTTGAAGGCAGGGCTCAGGAACCGGTCCAGGAATGGCAGTGTTCGAAGGTTCAGGTAGTGGACCTCAATGTCGACCTTGCGAAATGCGGCGAAGAGGGCTCGAGCCTCGCGCGCGCTGTAGACCTTAGACAGTGGATTGCCAGGTCCGTCGGTGTTGTTAGAAAGGAAAAGCTGCCGGTCGGTCAAGTAGGAACTCCCATGCCGCCGAAGGAGGGCTCGGTGCTGGTCCAGAATCTGCACCGGCTCGCCGGTCAGCCGCGACACCAGGTGCGAGCCTCCAGGAACCAGGAGCAGCAGGGCACCAACGCGGCGCAGCAAGAGAATGTTGAACCGATAATTGAACGAGGAGCGGTGGTACAGCATCACCAGACAGTGCCCGCCAGGCCGGAGTACGCGATGGATTTCCCGGACCGCCGCGTCGGTGTGCGGAATGTGGTGCAGCACCCCGTTGGAGTAGACGAAATCGACGGCCCCGGACCGGAGCGGCAGGGCCGTCGCGTATCCCTGGACGACGCCCCCGCCCAGCCCCAGCATATCGAACGTCTCCCTGGCCGTCTGAACGGCCACACCGCTTTGATCCACGCCCAGGTAGCGGGCGCCGCCCTCCAGAAAGCGAGAGCCGTCGGTTCCCACTCCGCACCCGATCTCGGCCATGGTCTGGCCGGCATGGTCGCCGAATCCGGCCACGTTCTCCAGGTGCGACTCCCGGTGGTATCGGTCCGACCTGATGGCGGCATAGGCCTCAGGCGTTACGGAGGCACGATCCGGCGCCTCGAGCCACTTCAGGCCTGGCTGGTACGCAGACCAAAATCCGACCGTCGATTCCGGACCGGGTCCTGCATCGCGCGGTGTCGGCATCTTCAACCCCCGTCGCCTCGCTAGGTAAGCAATAGCCCCTCGTCCCGGACGAGCAACCTAGCCTGGCAGGCATCGT
>Ga0075431_100007707_pt1 | contig 10722 bp, 6 predicted proteins | sample RhiMetdeltSRZDD5_FD_75297 | JGI IMG/M metagenome (GOLD analysis project Ga0075431, IMG submission 75297) | Populus rhizosphere microbial communities from Tennessee, USA - Rhizosphere MetaG P. deltoides SRZDD5 | ecosystem: Host-associated > Plants > Roots > Rhizosphere > Soil | place: USA...
TTGGAGTATAGGTTGGCCAGGAGGAGCGCACCGGTGACAAATTCGGGGTGCCTTTGCACGAGCGGCTCAAGAAGGTCTGCCGCGTCGCCATTTCGGTCTTTCGCCGCCAAATCGAGTGCGGTGATGTAAGCTTCAAAAACGTCTGTGAACTGGCGCGCTTTCTCTGCTTCTTGAGTGGCGAGCTCTTTCAGGCCCAGTTTCTCGTACAGTTGCGACAGCGCGGAGTGATAGAGGGGGTTTTCCAGGTCGAGCTGGCTCGCCCTTCGCAAGGATACAAGCCCATCTTCGAGCCTTCCGGCCTGTTGCTCCTTTTCGGCAACCTGGAACGCCAAATAGGCATTCTCGGGAGAGAGTTGCTGAGCCGCCTTCAGATGTTGGAGCGCCTCACTACGATTCCCCTGAATATCAAGTAGCAGTGAATAAAATCGGCGCATCATAGCGTCCGCCTGAGCCAGTTCGACAGCGCGCCGAGCTGGCTCTAAGGCGCGCCGGAATTCGCCATTGAGAAACAAAGCATGGGCAAGGCGATAGTGGGCTTGCGCGTCAGAAGGCCTGTGCCAGAGCACATCTCGCAACAAGGCAACGGCCGAACCTGGGCGCCCCTGTCCCAACTCGGCGCCAGCCAGGGCGTCCACAAGTTCGAGCTGATGGGGCCGCCTGGCCAGAGCCGCTCTGAGCAACCGCTCACCTTGGGAGGCGTTACCGGTTTGCACCAGGAGTGTCCCCAATTGCCTCGCTAGATCCGGGTTCTCTGGATGCTGCTGCATTCCAATTTGGAGAAGTTCAATGGCCTCAAGAAACCGGTAGCTCTGAACCAACTCCTTCGCCTGGTCGTGGAACTCCTTTACGGTCTGGGAAAGAGCAACGTCACTCCCGAAAAACAATAGAAAAGCCGAGAGCAGCGGCACAATGCCCATGAAGGTAAGAAAACGCTTCATACGACAATTCTAGTGCATGGCGGAACTGGAACGAAGATCCTAATTCGACCAGCCAGAACCGAAAGGAAGCTTCGGGGATAAGGGACAGCCACCCATGAATCACGAAGACAAGGCCAATTCCTCCGGAGAGTTGTGTTGCTGGTACATCACTCATTCGAGCCATGCTGGCTTATGCAGGGCCCTATTCTCAGAGACGCTTTTGCAATGGCGATCCCGTTCAATTGAAACAGCCTGCCGCTACTGGTGGCCGCATACAGACTCTCAGTCAACTGCTGGATGCTCATACTAACGGCTTTGCCCTGAACGTTGCCGAGAGCCGTGTGTGATTCCTCCGTTTGCTTATCTCAATCCGGCGCGGCCGGGACTGTGCCCCATGGGCTGCGGCGAGGAGCTGCGCCAGCAACCTGTCGGACTGAGGCTCGATACGCTGTCAGGCGCTCTAGTCAGGTGGAACGGAGAACATTCGTTTTGCCGACTTCGCAGAAACCGATTCTTGCACCGGAAATTAGCTAGGCAAGTGTTGCTGCCCCTGATATTCTGCGACGGGTAAGGTCCGGTATCCTCCTCAGCGCACGAAACCAAGTACCCGACCTCGCGGGTGGGCTACGGACAGACCATTCTACGCGGCGAGAAAACGGTACGATCGGGGTTCGCAGCGACGAGAGGTTGAGAGCAGGCTGAAACCTCTGTTCTGTCTGCCACAACTCACCCGGAAGCACAATCATTCCTAATGATGAAAGGATGAGCGTATGGGAGAGCTCACTGGCGGGTTGATTGTTGTCCTGGTGCTGGCCGTTTTGGTCATTATCATTTTGGCCAAGACAGCGGTCGTGGTACCACAGCAGAGTGCTTACATCGTCGAGCGACTTGGTAAGTATAGCGGAACGCTCGGGGCAGGCTTTCATATCCTCGTCCCTTTCATGGATGTTATCCGCTACCGCCACTCGCTTAAGGAAATGGCCATCGACATCCCGGAACAAGTATGCATCACTCGTGACAACGTTCAAGTGGCCGTTGATGGCGTGTTGTATCTGAAGGTCCTTAACCCGGAACGCGCCTCCTACGGTATCGCTGACTTCATTTTTGCGATCACGCAACTGGCTCAAACCACCCTCCGCAGCGAGGTTGGCAAAATCGAGTTGGATCGGACGTTTGAAGAGCGTACCAACATTAACACCGCCGTCGTCAGCGAGCTCGACAAAGCTTCCGAGCCTTGGGGCGTGAAAGTCTTGCGTTACGAAATTAAAAATATCACTCCGCCAAAAGATGTGTTGGCTGCCATGGAAAAACAGATGCGGGCCGAGCGTGAGAAGCGGGCCGTTATTTTGACCTCAGAGGGAGTACGCGATGCCGCGGTCAATCAGGCGGAAGGTGAAAAGCAGCAAGTCATCAAGGCGTCCGAGGCCAACAAGCAACAACAGATCAATCAAGCAGAAGGCCAGGCGGCCGCTATCTTAACCGTGGCCAACGCCACAGCCGAGGGCATTCGCAAGGTCGCTGAAGCAATTCAGGCGCCAGGGGGCTATCAGGCGGTCCAACTGCGAGTCGCTGAGCAGTACATCACGCAGTTCGGAAACTTGGCGAAGGAAAACAATACCGTCATCCTGCCGGCAACGCTGAGCGACGTCGGTTCTATGATCGCCATGGCCATGAACGTTATTCGACAGGGAAGCGGAACCGAAGCTCCGGCGAAGACATCTCCAGATACGTCTCCATCCCCGCCGAGGTACGCGTAGGCAAGGCCGGGGAAACCTGGGAGGGCTATCTCGGCTAAGCGCTAAACGATGCTGGGTGTGATAGTGGTTTGGTCGCAAGACCGTTCTGGGTCTGGTATTCTTCCCCCTTAGCCCTGTCAGACAAAAACTCATGATCGTGCCCCTCACCCCTCTGATGTTTCTGCACCGAGCGGTGAAGTTGTATCCCAGCAAACTCGGCGTTGTCTGTGGATCGGCACGGTTCAGCTATTCTGAATTCGATCAGCGCGTTCGTGGGCTGTCGCATACGCTCAACCGTTTGGGAATTCAAAAGGGAGATGTTGTCGCCTTTCTCGGCCCCAATTGCCATCGGCTGTTGGAAGCCTATTACGGCGTCGTTCAAACTGGAGCAATTCTTCTCCCTCTGAACATCCGCCTGGCGGCGCACGATTTCGTTTACATCCTAAACCACTCGGGAGCTCGAGTGCTCTTTCTTGAAAGCGACTTCGTACCGACTATCGACTCCGTCCGAAATCAGCTGTCCCACGAGCTGATCTTCATCCTGCTCGACGAGCGTACGCAGTTCAGCTGGACGGATGCCAAGAGTTACGACGAACACCTGGAGGCCGCGCCCTCGATTCCCTTCCCTCAAGAAATTTCTGATGAGAACGCGGTGGCCGAGCTTTTTTACACCAGTGGCACTACCGACCGTCCGAAGGGCGTGATGTTGACCCACCGGAACCTTTACCTGCATGCCATGAACATCATGTGGGCGCTGCAGAACTACGACCGCGAAGTGCAACTTCACACCATCCCCCTGTTTCATGCCAATGGTTGGGGAGCAACGCACACGATCACAGCCGTTGGTGGAACACACGTGATGCTCAAGAAGTTCGATCCGAAGCTGTTGCTCAAGCTTGTGCAACAGGAGAAGGTCACGACTTTCAACCTCGTGCCCACCATGGCCACTCTGCTGTTGCGCGAGACGACAGTCGAGAACTATGACTTGCGAAGCCTGCGACTGATCCACATGGGTGGATCGTCGGTGCCGAAGGAGATGGTAAAGGCCCTACAGGAACGTTTCCGATGCGAAGTTTCTTGCGGGTATGGGTTGACGGAAACTTCACCTGTTCTAACCATCGCCCTCATGAAGAGTCACCTGCAGGATCTGAGTGATGCATTCCATCGCCGGGCTGCCGCGACTGGTCTAGAGCTGCCGGGCAGCGAAGTCCGCGTAGTGGATGAGAACGGAAGCGATGTCTCCGCCGACGGTCAAACAGTTGGAGAGATCATCGCCCGCAGCAACGTTGTCATGAAGGGGTATTGGAGGCAGCCGGAGGAAACCAAGCAAGTCATTCAGGATGGTTGGCTGCATACCGGCGACTTAGCAACGCTGGACGACGAAGGTTATGTAGTCATTGTCGATCGCAAGAGAGACGTGATTATCCGTGGTGGTGAGAACATCTCTTCTATCGAAGTGGAGAAGGCACTTTATTCGCATGCAGCAGTACTGGAATGCGCAGTCATCGCCGTCCCTGATGAAACATGGGGAGAGACGCCAAAAGCGTTTGTGGTTTTGCGAGAGGGGGCCTCGTGTGCTCCCGAAGAGTTGCGGGAGCACTGCAGAAAGGAGCTCGCCGCCTATAAGGTGCCGACAAGCTTCGAAATTGTGGCTGCTTTGCCGAAAGGCGGAACGGGAAAGATCCAGAAAAGGCTCTTGCGTCAGCAGTACTGGGCCGAGCAAGAGAAGCAAGTGCATTGACCGATGTCAGCCAGGAACAGTCGTGGCTGTACCTGAGAGTCTTAAGAAAGCTCCGCCTTCGGAGGGTTTGAACCCTGTAACGGCTTTGAGGAAGGCAAGCACACGATCCTTGGAACTCCGGGGGTGTCAACCCCCTCGACCATCCCGAAGCCTCCACTTCCTCCCCTCCTACCTCAGGAGGGAAACTTCTAACAACCGTGCTTAGACTTGACACAAACGGAGACAACCTCATGAGGAGAAACTGGCGAGTTCTGATTCCGATACTGATTATCTTACTGCTCTCGTTCTCGAACGCGATCGTAAACTTCTGGACCGACTGGCTCTGGTTTGAAGAACTGGGTTACGACATTCTCTTTACGAGGAGCGTTCTGACACAGATCGCGTTGACGGCTATCTTTGGGCTACTCTTCTTCGCTGCCGTCTATGGAAATGCCCTGTTGGCCCGTGTTCTAGCGCGGAGGGGTCCACGATACTACGTGGAAAATATTCTGGATATCCCGCAACTGCAGGGGATCCGCGCCGGCATCCGCTGGATCCTCCTGGGTGGCTCCCTCTTCCTCGCGTACCTCATCGGTTCATGGGCAGGCAGCCAGTGGGATGCATACTTACGGTATCGCAACTCAGTGCCCTTTGGGACCCTCGATCCGCTCTACTCAAGAGACATTGGCTTTTACTTCTTCCAGTTGCCGTTTTACCGCTTTCTGTACAGCTTTGCTTTCGTGTCGCTCATGTTCGCATTTCTGGTCTCGCTACTAGTCTATCTGGTTGAAGGTGGCTTCTGGATTACGCGGCGCGGACCCGAACTTGGAAAGTCGGCGCGGATGCACGTGTTTGCGCTCGTCGCTCTGTTCCTCTTGCTCTGGGCTGTGCATTACCGTCTGGAGCTCTTCGATCTGCTCTTTTCAGGCCGCGGCATCGTTTTTGGCGCCAGCTATGCCGACGTCAATGCCGAAATGCCAGCATTACGTCTGTTGACACTCTTGAGTGGTGTCGCCGCAATATTGGTTCTTGTGAGCGCCTTCCGGCAGAGTTACCGCTTGGCCTGGCTGGGCGTGGGAGGCCTGGTTATCGTGTCCTTGCTTGGCCGGACCGTGTACCCCGAGCTGATGCAGCGTCTCCAGGTCGCTCCAAACGAAATCAGCATGGAAAGACCTTATCTCGACCTGGAGATCAAGTACACACGAATGGCTTACGGCATTGATCAGGTGCAGGAACAGGAGTTCCCTGCTCTCGAAGACCTCTCGCCCGAGGCCATCAAGAAAAACGACCTCACGCTGCAGAACATCCGGCTCTGGGATCATCGCCCACTCCTGCGAACCTACAGTCAGCTCCAGGTCATTCGTACTTACTACGACTTCGTTGACGTTGACAACGACCGGTATCTGATTGACGGCAAACATCGTCAAGTCAGCCTTTCCCCGCGGGAGCTGTCTTCAGAGCGGCTGCCCAGCCGCATCTGGATCAACGAACATCTCACTTACACTCATGGATACGGCCTGTGCCTGGGCCCCGTCAATCAGATCAGCCAAGAAGGATTGCCACAGTTTTTCATCAAAGACATCCCTCCAGCGGCCACCACCGCCGTTCAGGTAAAGCAACCGCAGATCTATTACGGTGAGAGGACAGACTCTTACTGCTTCGTGAAGACTAAAGCAAAGGAGTTTGACTATCCCTCGGGTGACCAGAATGTCTACACGGTCTATAGTGGCCGGGGTGGCATTCCCGTCCAAGGCTTCCTGCGGAAGCTCTTGCTCAGTTTCAGATTCAAAGAACTCAAGATCCTCTTGTCCAGCGACATCACATCCGAGAGTCGGGTGATGTTTTCGCGCTCCATTCCAGGCCGCGTTCAAAAAGCGACTCCATTCCTGAAATTTGACGAGGATCCTTACATGATCATTTCCGAGAGTGGCCAATTATTTTGGATGATGGACGGGTACACAACGGGCGAAGAATTTCCTTACGCCAGGCCGGCTCGTGGCGTCGGCAACTACATTCGCAACTCCGTGAAGGTGACGATTGACGCCTACAACGGGACACTGCAGTTTTATGTCAGCGATCCCAAAGACCCGGTCATCCAGGTCTATGCCGGGATCTACCCCGGCGTTTTCCAGGCGCTCGAAGCCATGCCGGCCGACCTGCGGCGGCACATTCGTTATCCCGAGGACCTCTTCACGATTCAGGCCGGCATCTACGCTACCTATCACATGACCGATGCGCAGGTCTTCTACAATAAGGAGGACCTCTGGCGCATTCCAAACGTGCAGACCGCCAACGAAGCCGACGCACCGCTGGAGCCCTACTACACCATTATGAAATTGCGTTCCGAAAGCAAAGGTGAGGAGTTTATCCTGATGACCCCGTTCGCTCCTGCCCGGCGCGAGAACATGATCGCCTGGATGGCAGCCCGCTGCGACGAACCGAACTATGGCCAGTTAGTCGTTTACAATTTTCCCAAGCAGCGGCTGGTGTATGGACCTTCCCAGATCGTTAGCAGAATTAATCAAGACGCCCGCATCTCGCAACAGCTGTCTCTTTGGGATCGCAGCGGATCGAAAGTCATCCGTGGCAGCCTGTTGGTCATCCCTGTGGAGAATTCGATTCTTTATATTCAGCCTCTCTATCTGGCGTCTTCCCAGGAAGGTAGTCTGCCGGAGCTGAAGCGCATTATTGTGGCCTATGGCAACAACATCGCCATGGAGGAAACTCTGGAGCTTTCGCTCTCCAGGATCTTCGGCGGAGCACCGGTGCCGGAGGGGTTTGCCCCATCAACGGCGCCACCTGAGGTTACCGGAGTGCAAGAGGACCGATCTCTAAGAGCCCTTATTAAACAAGCAAACTCGCACTATGAGCGCGCCCAGAACGCGCTGCGGCAGGGCAACTGGCAAGGCTACGGCGAAGAACTCAAGCGGCTCGAAGAGGTGTTGAAACGGTTGCAGGAAAAGGCGGAGTGATGACGATTCCTGTGGTCAAGGGTAAGGGGAAAAAACCAAGGAAGGGACACTCGAAGGTCGAATCTTCAGACGACCTGAATTCGGTTAGTTTCTACCGCCTCTGGTGCTCTGGCTGAACTGTTGACCCGTGCCCTTGAACCTCCCGCTTCACCGTTTCATCATCTCGCCCAACACCCTCGCGTCCTCTTCTTTCTTGAAGTCCTTCAGTCCCAGGAGCTCAGCCAGCGTCGGCGCAATGTCTTCCGGGCCACAAGTTTCGGCATAACGGCCCGGCTTGATAGGCGAACCCATAAAGACAATGGGGACCTTCCTGTCATAATCGTGCGGCGTCCCATGCCCCGTGCCGCCGACGTTGTCGCTGATGTAGACATAGGGTTTCGGAGTCGCGATGATGTGAGGACTGCGCGGCTGGAAAAACGAGTTGCGGATCAAGGAAAGATGCGGGTCACCGTTGAACTCAGGATTCAGGATCTGCGCGTGCGTGTAAACCGACTCGAAGTATCCGGTTGACATCAGCGTCTTCACGATCACTTCTTCGACCGCAGCTCGCTTCACCCCGTTCTGAGTCATCAAGGTTTCATCCAGATAGAGATTGGGAGCGTCGAAGTTCGCGATAATGCCTTGCACCTTGAACTTGGTTTCGAGCGTTCGAAGCACCAGCGATTCAAGCTCCCTGGTGCTTGCCCGCCTCGCGTCGAGCCCCTTTTCTTTGAGAAGCTCTGCGAGTGGCATCGACCCATGGTCCGCCGTGAGGACAACCCAGGCATTCGCCAGGCCGACACGGTGATCGATCTCATCGAACAGTGTCTCCAACGTTGAGTCCAGCCGCAGCAATTGGTCCATTACTTCCTGGCTCTCTGCCCCATAGGTATGTCCGATGACGTCGGTGGCCGAAAAGCCGATTGCAAAGATGTCCGTCGCCGCATCCTCACCCAGGGCGTGTGCCTTCATAGCCTCCAGTGCTACCAGCAAAGTCATCTCGTCAGCAAACGGGGTGCGGCGGAAATCATCGTAGAACCTCGCATCTGGTGGCGCGTAGCGGATGGTGTGCGGGAAAACGATGTCCTTTCGATCCCACTCCCCGTCAACCGCATCTTTTCCTGCATACCTTTCGTAGAGCTTCGTATCCGGCAGCATTCTCTCCCACTTCTTGCCTGAGAACTGATCCACATAATTTCGTTCATTCCAGTGCTGCAACCATTCGGGAGCGCTCTTCATGTAATAACTGCTCGTGATGAAGTGGCCATTGCCGTTTTCGTACCAGTAAGCTGCATCGGCGCGCCGTCCACCCATTAGGATCGCCGATCGATCCTTCATGGACACCCCGACTACCTTGGAGTCAGGCGACTGGAACTTGAGCAAATCACCTACGGTAAAGCCTATGAAGTTGGCAGGTGATGCACCCCGCCCGCTGCCACCGATCGGGCGCTGCACTGGGTCATCTACAACGTTAATGCTCCTTTTCAGCAGCGGATCGTACCAGGAGTTGGCCACAATCCCTGAATGCGAAGCATGGCGTCCCGAAAGAATCACAGAGTGCCCGGGACCCGTTTCTGTGTTCGCATGGCGATAGCTGGCGTTGGTGAAAACGGCGCCCTGATCGAGCAGCCTGCGAAGACCGCCTTTGTAGAGATCGTCAAAGCGCGTCAGGTAGTCGAACCGCATTTGGTCGACGGACAAAACCACAATGAGTTTTGGCCCGCCCGCCTGCTGGCCCTTCACAGGCAGGAGAAAAAGAAAAGCCAGCCAAACAGCAAACAAAGCGAGGGACCATCTCATTCGAAACATTCAGGGGCTCCTTAGGAATCGACAGGAAGAAAGCAGACGCAGATAAGTATTGAGGACGCCCAGGGCGGGGAGATTCTCCTGTGGTTCGTGGAGTGAGTCAAATGTTTTGAACGGAAACGTGCCTTTGAGTCAACAGACCACGTCGGCGCAGAAAACTTTTGGTGCTCATCCAGTTCATCTTCAGGATCTGAGAGCTCAGCTCCAACCACGGCAGCGGTTTGGTGTGGAGTTCCACTTTGCCGGACTTGATCGCGGCAGAAACGGCCGCAAAGGATCGCTCTGGAACTGTGACCGTGGAAGTGGTCTTGCCGATCTGAGCCAGGAAATGAATGTCAGAAGTTCCGACCAGCGGCTTCTGCAACGTGCGGGCCGCCGCTACCGCCTTGTCGTTGAAATTGATGTGACGCGTGTAGAAGTGAGAGTACTCAACCGCATCAAAGCAGTCCCTATATTCGAAGAGCTTCTGTCCCAGGCAGCTGCCAGCAGGGTAGAACGGGTGCGGCGCAATAGCCAGGATGGCAGGATTGAGACGGCGCAAGTCCCTTAGCTGACGAAAGCTCATTGGATGGTGGAAACGTTCCAATCCGTAAATCAAGACGTGCTTCCCCTCAATGTCGGCTTCAACTCCCGGAATGAGGAGCACACCGGCTGCTTCTGCGTATTCTGCCAAAGCCTTCGACCATTGCAAGGCTCGATGGCAAGTGACAGCCAGCACTCCAATGCCCTGACGAGCGGCTGCATCAATCAGTTGGTGGGCCGAATAACCGATCCAGTCCTCCGGATCGAAATCGGTGTGACAGTGTAATTCCATCTTAAGCTTGATAAAGTTCACGAATGCTCCATGTTCTATTAATGAGGATTGCAAATTATAGTGACGAGACCCCTGTCCCCTGGTCCCTCTGTAATTTGGAGAGAGGCTTCGAAGGCCGAAAGAGGAGGTCACCATCAATCAAAGTAAATAGAGGAAGCGTCACCATGATTTGCAAGTATCGATAGTAGCCATGCCGGAAAAGGCGACTCTCAACGCTCAAATCTTCGGCAGGATTGAACGCTTGGATTACCCTGTCGATAAAGTTTACTTCGAGAGCTATCCCGGATTCTTCCTGACAGGGAACCTGTACCGCCCACTCGGAAAGTCCTTTGCAGGCTCACTTGAAGCACCAGCCGCCTAGGCTGCTTGGGAGATCCACGATCAATCGGCTTGCGTCGCAGTTAGACTTGCCCGATTCTGGAACAATCGTGGGTCGACCCGAAAAGGAGCTGGCAACCCAATTTTGATTCTGGAAAACTCCGGATGGGCTGGATTCAGTAGAATATTGCGCTCACTGGCAATCACCACAGAAGGCACCAAGACTGCAAGATACTTCAGGCTCTGCATCCATCGTGTTCCCAGCTCTTGTGTGCTGTTCGACCAAGGAATCGAGTTCCAGTTGCGTGGCAGATCTGTTAGCCGAGTCTCGAGAAGCGGAGCTCCGTCCGTGATGTCGGCGAAGCAATACTCCAAACCGAGTTCAGCCAGGGCTAGTTGCTTGGGGTCAAAGTGCACGAGGAGTTCAAGGAAACAAAGTGATAGTGTCGCTGAGGTGTAA
>Ga0075431_100007710_pt1 | contig 10720 bp, 7 predicted proteins | sample RhiMetdeltSRZDD5_FD_75297 | JGI IMG/M metagenome (GOLD analysis project Ga0075431, IMG submission 75297) | Populus rhizosphere microbial communities from Tennessee, USA - Rhizosphere MetaG P. deltoides SRZDD5 | ecosystem: Host-associated > Plants > Roots > Rhizosphere > Soil | place: USA...
TAATGGGATCATCGAGGCAAACGAAGACCTCGCCATCGTGGCCAGGTTGCGGAATGCGGGAGCAGGGCTCTTGCGATCGGCGTCCTTGCGGCTCAGAAGCACGGACCCGGCCGTGGTGCTTTCAGACACCGTCATCACGATCGGTAATGTGGCCTCAGGAGCCGGCATTACCCAACATACCGACACCTTCCGCCTCAAGTTCACGAACTTCAGTGTTCCCCATCCGGTGACGCTGGTCGTGGTGGATGCATACGGCCAGATCTATACCCAGAAACTCGACGTGTTTGCCCCGAGCGTGCCGGGAGGAATGATCAGCACCGCGACACCCTCCTCGATCACGCTTCTCTGGTCGCCGGTCAAGGTGCCCGATTTGCGGGGATACGCGATCTATCGAGCTCCGACTACGAGCGGACCCTTTAGCCGCATCAACCCCTGGACGGTGCTCAGAACGTCGCTTTACGAGGACAACGGACTCCCCGCTTTCACCCGCTATGCCTACAAGGTGGCCGCAGTGGATTCATCGGGTAACGAAGGCCCGCGCTCGCCGGCGATCTCAGCGACAACGGGGTTGCCGCTTCATGCCGGGTGGCCGGTGGACACTGGAGCCCCGACGCCGGCCGGCATCGCGCTGGTCGACCTGAACGGTGACGGTCATCTGGAGGTGCTGGGGGGCGGACTCGAGATCCACGCGCTGACCGCGGATGGCGGTGACATCCACGACGGCGATGCCAACGCACAAACGTTGGGTCCCCTCTCCAATACCGGTTCGACGTTCTGGAGCACGCCGGCGGCCGGTGATTTGAAAGGCGACGGCAGCGTTGCCGTCGCCGCCATTGGGTGGGAGGACCTCATGCTTCACGTGGTCGACATCCAGGGAAACGAGCTGCCCGGCTGGCCCAATTCCATCGACATTCCGGGGATCAACCTCGCCGCGAATCCGGTGGGTTCGGTGTGCCTGGGCGACATCGATGCGGACGGCAAACCGGAAGTGTTCGCCTCGGTCGGCAAGATCATCTTCGGCTGGCGCGCGAACGGCACCCAGATCAAGGACGGCGACGCCAATCCAAACACGTCGGGCGTTTTCGCCATCACCGGCCTCGAGTACAGCTACGGCACGCCGAGCGTGGCCAATCTGGATGCGGATCCCTATCGCGAGCTGATCGTAGGCATGCGGGACGGCAAGCTGTACGTCTATCGTCACGATGGGACGACCTATCCCGGGTTTCCGTGGAATGCGGGCGGCGACATCACCACCGGACCGGCCATCGGCGACATCAACAAGGACGGCCGCATAGAGATCGTGTTCGGCTCCTCGAACGGCTTCGTGCATGCGCTTCGAACCGATTTGACCGAAGCGACCGGATTTCCGAAGGCGGTGCTGCTCAGCGAAGACTGGGATTCGTCTCCTGCGCTGGGCGATGTCACCGGCGATGGCGCCCCCGACGTGGCGATCGGAAGCTCGGACGGTTACCTGCACGTGCTCAACGGAATGAATGGCGCCGAACCGGCTGGTTTCCCGGTGAACCTGTCCTCCGGGCCCAACCCCACGCCCACGCGTTCCAGCCCGGTGCTGGTCGATCTGGATGCAAACGGCTCGGTGGACATCCTGATCGGCGACCACAGCGGCTTCCTCCACGCCTACAACGGACAAGGCATTCCGCTGGCTGGCTTTCCCATCCAGACTGGAAATAACATTGAGTTCGGCCCCGCCGTAGGCGACATCGACGGCGATGGTCTGGCTGAAGTGGCCGTCCAATCTGGCGACCAGAAGATATACGTGTGGGACACGCCGTGGACGTTCAACCTCGCCCGCGCGCCCTGGCCAATGTTCAAGGGCAACCCGCGCCATACCGGAGCCCTCGGGGATCCGGCCTTCGCCGCCGCCTCGACGGGAATTCTCGATGGCGAGCACACCGCGCTCTTCCTTCGCGCCGCGCCCAATCCGTTCCGAGGCGCGGCAACACTGCAGTATCGCGTCCCTGTTCTCGCCCCGGTGCGACTCGTCGTGTACGACCTTTCGGGGAGAGCGGTGCGGCGCTTGGTCATGGAGGAGCAACCCGCGGGCGATTACACGATACGCTGGAACGGCACCGACGACGCCAGTCAGCACGTGGGTGCGGGGCTGTATGTGTACCGGCTCTCGGTCGGCGCACGCTCCGCCAGCGGCAAACTCGTCCTATTGCCCTGACATTGCTCCATAGGACGGAAGCGGCTTAATCTCTCTCGGCCATGCGAACCCTGCTTCGGTTACGCCCCTATCTGCGCCAGGAGTGGCGCACCGTGTCGGCGGGCCTGTTCTTCATGGTCGTGAACTCGCTTTTGAGCGGGTTTTCGATCGCCCTCACCCTGCCCATCATCGAGAGGGTGTTTCTGCGTAAAGGCGCCGCGGAACCGACCGGACTCCACGTCGGCGAAGGATTGCGGCGCACCTGGGCCGCGGTCCGGCAGGCGTTGTCGGCTCCCGAAGGATGGACAACGCGGTGGCATGACGCGCAAGCGGCTGCCACCCAAGGGTTGCGGGCGATTCAGGATCAAACGCCGCCCTTGGAAATGCTGGGCTGGCTCTGCGTGATCACACTTCTTGCGGTGCTGCTTAAGAACGCAACCGACGTCGCGCGCAAAGTGTCCTTCCTGCGCGTGGAGCAAGCGACCACGGAGGCGCTTCGCCGCGATCTCTTCGCGCGCGTGCTCGAGCTTCCCATGGCGACCATTCATCGGTTGACGGGCGGGCAGCTCCTCGCTCGCATCGTGACCGACGTCGAGCTGGTGAAACAGCTAACCATCAGTAACGCGGCCACGTTCGCACAGAACCTCCTCCTCATCCTGGTATTCCTCGGATTGTGCCTCGCCGCGAGCGTGCAGCTGTCCGCGGTCACGCTGCTCATCGTGCCGCCGGTGGCGCTCTTGATCGCCAAGCTGGCCTCGAAGCTCAGAAAGCAAAGCGCGCGCGCTCAAGCGCATATCGCCGAGCTGACCGCGGCGTTGAACGAAACCCTGGGGGGCATTCGCATCGTCAAGGGATTTGGCGCCGAACCCGAGGAAAAGGACCGGTTTGCCCGCGCGACATCCCAGTACCGGCACTCGGTGGTGCGGCTATTGACGCTCGACGCGCTGGCCGGTCCCCTATCCGAATTCTGGGGCGTGGTGGTGGGGGTGGCGGTGCTCTACTATGGCGGCCGGCTCATTCTGGCGCCCGACGCCACCATGAGCGTGGGGCCATTCTTCCTGTTCTTCTTTGCCTTGGTCTCCATGCTCCATCCGCTCAAGGAGCTGGCCAACACCGTGGCTAGATTTCAACGCGGGGCGGCCGCGGCGACGCGTATCTTCGAGATTCTCGATCTTCCCGGCGAAACCGAGGATGCACATGCGGAACCCGTGCACGCGCTCAAGCGCGACATCGTGTTCGAGAACGTCTCGTTCGCTTATGACGGCCGATCCGAGGTGCTGAACGGGGTCAGCTTTCGCGCGCGAGCCGGAACGACGACGGCTCTGGTGGGCCCGAGCGGCGCCGGCAAATCCACGCTTGTCGATCTCATTCCGCGCTTCAACGATCCCCATGAGGGCAGCGTGCTCATGGACGATCGGGACCTGCGCCGGCTCAAGCGCCGTGACTTGCGCTCCTTGATCGGCATCGTGAGCCAGGATCCGATCCTCTTCAACGACACGATCCTTCGCAACATCGGGTACGCCAACTCCAAAGCGAGTCGCGAAGCGATCATGGATGCCGCGAAAACCGCCAATGCCCACGAGTTCATTCTTGCCTTGCCGGAGGGCTACGAGACCCGCATCGGCGAGCGCGGCGTGTTTCTCTCCGGCGGCCAGCGCCAGCGCATTGCCATTGCGCGGGCCGTACTGCGCAACCCCTCCATCCTCATCCTCGATGAAGCCACCTCCTCCCTTGATGCCGAGTCGGAAATGCTGGTGCAAGAGGCGCTGGAGCGGCTCCAGAGCGGGCGCACGACGTTCGTGATCGCGCACCGTTTGAGCACGGTGCTCGAGGCCGACCAGATTCTCGTGCTCGATCGCGGGCAGATCGTGGATCGGGGCAGCCACGATGAGCTGCTGCTTCGAGCCGGCTTGTACCGGCGGTTGTATCAGCTGCAGTTCAAGATCGACGAGTTTCCACGCGCCGTCGAATCCTGAGCGACGGCTCGTTTCATTCTAGAGGCGTGCTCCGAAGGCGGACCACGGTGTAACCGGAGTTCGAGTAGACCTCGGACAGGTCGAGCGGGGGCAGCTCCGGAAGTCGGGCAATGATCGCGTAGTCGGCGTCGTATTCGTCGCCAAGTTGCCGCAAACGAACGGCCCCCAGCTCCCCGAGCGATCGATGCGCGTGGGCCACGCCCTTCGGTGATTCGGGACCATGGATGTCGCGCATCCGTTCCCACCACGTCACGATTCCCACCGCATCCTGCGGGACATCCTTCCAATTCACGACGTCCTTGCGGTTGGAGTACCACTGGAAGCTCGCCCCGGCGGGAGGGGTGAGAAAGCACGCCGACTCGGGAGTGTGGGCCGCTACCCAGGCGCACACATCCCGCCACGCGCCAGGCTCACTCAGCATCCAATCCGACCGCGGCGCGGTCGCGGATTGAATGCGCCGCGTGCGATCCGCCAGATGCATCGTGCCGAGGAGAGCCAGGAGAATGAGCAACGCACGTCCCCGCACCGGGCGCGATATCCAAAGCCGCGTCATCAAGAAGAGAACGGTCAACACGAACACGGCGGGCAAGACGGCGTCAGACAACCGAAACCAGTAGTACTGAAGCACGCTCGCCTGGAGGCCGGGACGGCTCTTCGTGACCCCGGCAACGAGCAAGCCCAAAGCGGCCAGAGCCATCGCCGAAAGCGCGAAGCGTTGTAACCGCGCCAATCCGGCCGGGAACGGACGCCCGAACGCCATCGTCGTAGCGAGAAGTATCCAAAGCCCGAAGTGACGCAGCATGTTGCTCGAGGAGAACGCACTGGGAAGCAGGTGATGCGGCACGCGCTCGAACACCATGATCTCCGCCGCGCGGTGCACGATGCTGGGCTGTGTTCCAACATTGAGGAGAAGCGCCCACCAAAGCCCCGGAATGGCCAAGAGTGCGCCGGCCAGAAACGGAAGGGGACTCCGCACCGGCTCGCGAGGCCCGGAGAGCCACACGAGGGCCATGGCGGCGAATGCCCATCCCCCGACGAGCGGGTGCATGGACACCGCCCCGCCCAGAAGCGGCCAAACCCGATTCCAGTCGTTTCGGAATAATCGCCACAACGCGATAAAAACCAGAACGTAGGCGAGTCCTTTCGCCTCCGCCCCCCCTACAATCCACTCTCCGGCCATACTTGACCGCTCGTTCGCCGCCACCAGCAACGCCGCCGACAGCACTGCCCAGCCGCGTCTCGGAACCACGGCAAACGACAATCGCTGCCACGCGAACGCAAGCAAAACCCACGTGCATCCTCGAACGATCCAGGCCAAGGCCCAGAGCGACACGAAACGGGCAAGCCAACCGACGAGGACATAGAACACCTGATGCGCGTTCTTGGATTCCAGAAAGAGGACGCCCCGGCCCCAGGATGGATTCCAGAGGTGCTTGGCCTTCTCGAGATAGTAGGTCTCGTTTCCGTCCGGCGCCGGCCAGCGCGCGTTCAGGAAGAAGACCAACGCGATGAGAAAGATCTCCGCGCCCAGCAGAGCACGTGAGTTTCCGGCCGCCTTTGGTAACGCCGCTCCCTCGTTCATCGAGCCGGCAGGGTACCGAGCCGTGCTCGGTCTGACCAGCGTGGACAGGGGGCTTTACGGTGGTTAAGGTTCGCTGGCATGCCCTCTCAAGACGCCGGAATCAGGATCGCGTTCGTGAACTCGACGCACCGCTGGGGCGGCGTGAAGACGTGGACGCTCGATGTGGCTCCGCGTTTGGCCGCTCGCGGGCATGACGTGCATCTCTTCCTGCGTCGCGACGATACGTTCCAGGACGCATGCCGAAATGCCGGGCTCTCCGTCCACCCCATGGACTTCGGGCCCGACTGGAATCCCCTCGCCATTTTCCAGCTCAGGCAGTTGTTTCGCCGTCACCACGTCGACATCGTGGTCACGAACGTGTCCAAGGACAACCGCATCGGCGGTCCGGCGGCTCGCTCCCTTGACTTGCCCGTGCTGCAACTCGTGGGCGGACCGGGCGACCTCACGCCGCGTTACCGGGTACGTCTCGAGCAGCAGCGCTACGTGACTGCGGCCGTCGTTCCCGCTCACGCGGTCCGGGACTCGCTCTCCCGTTTCGACTGGATGGACGTGGAGCACCGGGTGGCCGTCCTCTACAACGCGGTGGATCTCGATTTCTTCAGGCCCGGCCAAGGAGCGGGAACGTTGCGTCGCGCGCTCGACGTCGGGCCGGATGTCCCCATCGTGATGACGACCGGACAGCTCACCTCGATCAAAGGGCACGACGTGTTGCTTCGGGCCCTGGCGAACCTTTCCTATTCACCCCTTCTCGCCCTCACCAGCCGGGGACCGGAAGAAGAAAAACTTCGCTCGATCGCACGCGTGCTCGGCATCGAAGAACGCGTGCGCTTCTTGGGGTTCCGCGAGCGTTCGGAGATACCGCTCCTCCTGGAGGACGCGGATGTCGTGGTTCAGCCGTCCCTTGAAGAAGGCTTGCCGATCAGTGTGCTCGAGTTCATGGCCAAGGGAAAAGCGATCCTGGCCACGCGCATTTCCGGAATCCCCGAAGCGATCGAGAACGAACATGACGGCTTGCTCGTTGCTCCCGGCCGCGTCGACGCGCTTCGTAGCGGCCTCGAACGGCTCCTGGGAGATCCCGCCTTGCGGGCCCGCCTGGGCCAGGCGGCGCGCGTGCATGCAGAAGCCGCGTTCGGCCTCGACACGCTGGTGGTGAACTTCGAGGTACTTCTGCGCGGCCTTCTCCGCGGCGGCCGCACGGGCGGGTTGTTGTACTACACGCCTCCTGCAACATCCTGGTCCGGAAAGAGGGCATGAGGCGATTGCTTCTGTTGACAGAGACATGGCCGCCCGCCTGGAGCGGCGGCGTGCAGAGGCCGCTCAAGTTCGTCCGGCATCTTCGCGCATTCGGGTTCGAGACGACCGTTCTCGCTCCCGAGATTTATCCGGGAACCCGCCTGGATCCGTCTCTGCTCGAGCAAGTCGACGGCATCGCGTGCCATCGCGTGCCGGTGATGCGGTCGTGGCTGGATCGCCTTCCCGGCACCGCGCGGCGCATGGCCAAAGGACTCGCGCGCCGGCCCGCTCCCCTGCCGGATGGCCTTCAGCCGTCCTTGGGCGCGTTCATGGCGCGAGCCCGAGCTCTGCACGACGCCACACCGTTCGACGCCGTGTTCTCCACCTCTCCCCCTCATTCGTTGGCGCTCCTCGGAGCCAGCGTGAAAGCAGATTTGGGACTTCCGTGGATCGCCGACTTTCGGGATGAATGGAGCCGGAATCGATTGCGCACGAGCGGCATGTCCCCCGCTCTACGGTCCAAAGACCGGCGGCTCGAAACACAAGCGTTCGGCGCGGCCGATCTCATCGTCACCACCACCGACACCATGCGCTCCTTCGTGATCGCCTCCGGGGCAATGCCCGATCGCGTGGTCACGATCCCGAACGGCTTCGACGAAGAGGATCTGCCTCCGCCCTCCGAGCACGTCTATGGCGAGCGTCTGGTGATGACCTACTTGGGGACGCTGAGCTCTTACCGCAATCTCGATCCGTTGCTCGAAGCGGCACGGACACTGCGCCGCGAGATCCCGGAGTTCCCATTCCTTTTTCGGTTCATCACCCCCGGCGGCCGGGCCCGGCGCTTCGTCCGCGGATACGAGGACCTGGTTCGAGACGGAATCGTGCGCCTGGACGAGGCGCTCCCTCATCGTGAGGGCCTCGTCCAGGCCAAGAAGGCGGACGCCCTGCTTCACGTCCTATCGGGGGCCACCGCGGAGGACGAACCGGTGGCGGGCAAACTTTTCGAATACTTGGCCCTCGAGCGGCCGATACTCTTCGTAACTTCCGTCCGGGGGGAGAACGCGCGCATCCTGGCCGAGACGGAAACGGGAATCACCGTGGACCTGAACGACGTGTCCGCCATTCGAGACGCCTTGCTCGATCTCCACCGGAAATGGATCGACCACGCGCTCACGGTGCGTCCTCGCGGACTCGAGCAATATTCCCGGAAACGCCTGGCCGAACGCCTGGCCCGAGAACTGGAGGTCGTTCTTCGATGAGCGTGTCTCGGCATTCATCCCCCCAGGAAGCTGGCGCCCGGATTCACGAAGCCAAACAACTGCTCTTGGTTGCGCTCGGCACATCGTTGAGCGAGCTCTTGTCGGCCACCGCGGTCATCGGGAACGTGCGGGCGGCATTGCCCCACACCAAGCTCTGGTGCTTGACCGATCCGGTAGGCGCGCCGGCCGTGCTCGATCATCCGGCGCTCGAAGAGGTATGGATTGCTCCCGACTCCGGTTGGGGAGCATCGCTACAGCGCCGGGTCCTCGCCCGGCGAATCAGTCAGCACGGCTTCGACGCCGGTCTTAGCTTGTCGGCATATCCCCCCAACGCCAGCGCGATGTCGTTCATGCGGGGATTGAAACTTGGCCTTCTGGCCGGTCTCGACGACCTGTCCGAAAACGGGGACGGCCGGACGACCTACGATTGCGTGATCCCGTGCCCCGACGACGACGCTGGCAACGTAGTGGATCACCATCTCACGCTCTTGGAAGGACTGGGCATCGGCATCGTGGACCGCATGCATCACCTCGAGGTTACGGATGCACAGCGGGACCGCGCCCGCGTCCTGCTCTCCGACTTGGGCCTCACCCTGGATCGTCCATTGCTCGGTATCTTGCCCGGAGGCGCGCCGCGACACCCCGAGCGTCAGTGGCCCGCGTCTTCCTACGCCGCGGTGCTCCAGCGCGCCATGTTGGAGCTCGAATATCAGGTGGTGCTCCTGGGAAATTCGGAAGACGCCCCGACTCTGGATGCGGTGCAGGCCTTCGGCAAGGCCCCTATCCCGCGCTTGCTCGATCTTTCATTCGAGGAGGTGAAGGGCATGCTGTCGGAGCTCGATTTTTTCATCACGCACGATGGCGACGCCGTTCACATGGCGGCGGGGGTCCGGGTGCCGTGCTACGTCATGTTCTTGTCGAGCCCGGCCTGGAAATGGGCGCCCTACGGCAGCCACGTGACGGTGTGGTCCGAACCGGATCGCGTCCCGACCTCGGCCGAAGTTTGGGGAACGGTGCGACCGCTCCTCGAGCGCACGCTGGCCAAGCGAATCAGCGCAGGCCTTTGAGCTTGTCCTTAGCCCCGTCGGCTTCGGGCGAGTTGGGGCACTCGCGCACGACGGTATCGAAGTAGCGCTTGGCGGTGGGTTCGTCCTGCTTGCGCAAGAAGGCCAGACCGACTTTGTAAGTTGCGGCGCAGATCATGTTGCTATCGGGATATAGATCGCGCACCTTCAAGAGCTCCTGCGTAGCGTGATCGATCTCTCCCAGGCTGTAGTACGCCTCCCCTTTCCAGTACTGCGCATCGTCGGCCAGACTGCCCCGGGGATCCTGGCTAAGAACCGCATCAAATCCTACGATCGCCATGCTGTAGTTGCCGCGCGAGAAGTCCCGCTTTGCCGCATCGTAGGAGGCCTTGACGTCCCCCGTGTCCCCCCCTGTTCCCGGCAGGGCCACGCTCCCCGTATCCGGCTTCACCGGGGCGGGCGCTTGGGGCGCGGGGCGCCGGGATGATTGGTCCTCGGTACGAGCCATCAAGGCTTCGAGCTTGTCGGTCAGCTCGCGCAGAGCCAGGTTGGTGTCGGCCTTCAAGCCCGAGAGACTCCGGTCCTGGGTATCGATGCGCGTGCGGAGTTCGAGGAGGAGCGCCATCATTTCCGTCTGCTCGCGGCGCATTTCCGTCACGTCTTCGCGGGTGGCTTCGGCGTTGGCCGGCTGGCGAAAGAACGAGCAACTGGAAACGAGAACGGGAAGAGCCGCCACGAGGATGGCCAAGCCACCGGTTCGAAGGCGCCGCCTCATCGATTCGGATCTTCGGTCCGCGCGATCAAGGCTTCCAGCTTTTCCGTCAGCTCCCGCAGGGTCAGATTGGTATCTGCCTTCAAGGCCGTGATCGACTCGGACTGACTATCGAGCCGCTGCCGCAGCTCGAGAAGGATGGCCATCATTTCCGTTTGCTCACGGCGCATCTCGGCCACGTCCACGCGCGTGGTTTCGATGTTGGCAGGTTGCCGGACCGCGGAGCACCCGGACATGAAAAAGGGGGTGGCCACGAGCATGGCCCACCCCCCCGTCCGTATCCGGCGTATTGCTCGGCCGGTTTCATGCTGGAGCATGGATCGCGTTCGGATAGATCCTCCGCTTACTGGAACCGGAAGTGTACCCGCCGGTTTTGCGCCCACGAGCTCTCGTCATGGCCCTGGGCAAACGGCCGCTCTTCGCCGTAGGAGACGGTCTGGACACTGCCCGTTTCGACGCCGAGGTCCTTGAGATAGGCCACGACGGCATCCGCACGGCGCTGTCCGAGGGCCAGGTTGTACTCGGGAGTACCCCGCTCATCGCAATGCCCTTCCAGCACCAAGGTCCCCCCACTGTGGGCCTTGAGACCGGACGCATCCTTCTGCAGCACCTCGCGTGCATCGGAGCGAATGTCGTACTTGTCGTAATCGAAGAACACGTCCTGGATGGCGTCCTGCCAGGCCGTGGCGTCTTCCGTCGCCTGCGG
>Ga0075431_100007713_pt1 | contig 10716 bp, 9 predicted proteins | sample RhiMetdeltSRZDD5_FD_75297 | JGI IMG/M metagenome (GOLD analysis project Ga0075431, IMG submission 75297) | Populus rhizosphere microbial communities from Tennessee, USA - Rhizosphere MetaG P. deltoides SRZDD5 | ecosystem: Host-associated > Plants > Roots > Rhizosphere > Soil | place: USA...
TCAGCTTCTGAGGCGACTGGAACGGGCAGGTGATTTGCCTGCCCGTTCCCTTGCAGTCAACCCCAATACACACTGCGACTCCAACCGAGCCGAAACCATTGGAGTGCTGTGAAAAGAAGAAGTCTTACCCCCGACACAACAATCAGAGCCGCGACCATCAGCGGAGGACCGTTGTGTTGACCTCGTTCTTTTCACATGCCAATATCTACCGGATCGCGATCGTCACCACAGGACCAGGCCGATCTCCGACACTAATGATCACCGGCACAGCATCGCCCGCCGCGACGCCCGCGGGGATCACGACATTGACTTGATACAGACCAGTGAACCCGGGCGCGAGCCCGGCGAACAGCACCTGCGACGCACTCACTCCGCCCACCGTCACCGTGACCGGCGTCGCCGTGGGCCGTAGCGAATCCACCGGAGCCGGCGTGCCCGCCTCAACTTTCGGCGTCACCTCCCCCAGTCCAGTCGTGTAAATCACGATCACATCTCCCGCCGCCGCCGGATTGCTCGCGTCGACGAACTGGTAACGCGAATCGATGACGACACCCGGCCCCTTCCCGCTCTGATCTCTGGTGAACACGGCCGGTTCAGCGGGCGCAACCGTCACCGGCTCGGGAGTCGTGTAGCTGGCCCCGCGCCGCACGATGAGTTGATGGCGTGTGTTCACCGGGATGTCGTAAGGCAGCATCGCGTTAATCTGGCCCTCGCTCACGAACACGAGCGGCACTTCCTGCCCGGCGAGCAGCACCTGCGTCTGGCCAAGGATCGTCGGCAGCGGCAGCGTTTGCGCCGAAGCCTGCCCGTCCGCCAGGTAGCTGCCGAAGATCGCAATCAACGCCCCCGGAGCCAGCGGCGCCTGAGCCGCATAGCTGGCCGAGCTGACCACGCCGTGAGCGCTGATCACCGGAACGTTCAGATTCGTCCGCAGCACCCCGGCCATCCGCACCGAGCCTTGCAGGTTCCCTCCCGTATTTCTCGCCTGCGACGTCAATGTCACCCCCGCCGACCCGAGCGAGCGGGGCGTCCACGTGCCGGCCCAGTTGCCTTCGCGCAAAGCTGTCATAGCAATAACCGGATCGCCGTTCGAGAACGCGGTCGCGACCGAACCAGCCGTAAGCGGCTCCCCGCAGTCGTCCACGACGATCATTTCGAGCGCGCTCGGCCAGGAAGCCGGAATGGCGAAGTCGGATCCAAGCGAGGTAAATATCGGAACCAGTCTTGCCGGCGTGCAGCCCGCAGCCGAGCGTACCGCCGATGTCATATTCAATGCTTTCGCCGCCGGACCCGCCCGCAGCACCAGCGCCACGTCGACGGTGCGCAGCGAGCCGTCACCGAACTGCAGCGTAAACGTGCCTTGCCGGACGCCGGCGGGAAGGCCGGTAGTATTCGGCTGCACTGTGATCCGCGTCGACGACGAAGGCGCAACGGTCCCGGTGGCCGGACTCAGTGTCATCCAGCTCGCGCCGTCCCCAGCCGACCTGCTCGATGTGTAGCTCGCCGCTATCCCGGCGACATTCGTCAGCGTGACCGATTGCGCATTCGGACTCGCCCCACCAACCGTTCCGATGAACACCAGTCCAGTTGGATAAACCTGTGTACCCGGCGCCCTGTCAGCGGGGAGCACATTCAGAACCACTGAGACCACCTCGACCGCGTTCCCGGCGGACGGCGCCGAGATTGCGACTTGTCCGTAATATTCTCCCGCCGCGAGACCAGAGGGATTCACACTTACCGTAACTGTCGACGCGCTTCCTGAGGAATTCGAGGACCCGCTCGCCGGCGACGCCGAAAGCCAGCTCGCCCCACCGCCCAACGTGGACGTCCGGGAGGTCCAGCTCATGTCGCCCTGTCCCGTGTTGAGCACTCCGAAAGTTCTCGAGAGCGCTCCGGAGAACCCCGCGAGACTGGTGAATGTCACCCCAGTCTGTGTCAGGACCAAAGCTTGCGGGGCGCCGCTGATGGTCATCGTCACCGGAAGCGAGGTGCACGGCGCTGTAGTCGAATCGCCATTACACACTATGACGCGACCGCTATAGGTTCCGCCCGTCATTCCCGTAGGATTCGCCGCCACCACCAACTCGCCGTCAGTAGGCGGACCAACGCTCAGCCATCCCGCTCCTGGCGCCACAGTCACCGCAGATCCTACGCCCGTCACTCTCTTGGTCGTAGCCGGCGCTCCTTGCGCAAACGTGAAGTCGAGCGCGGCCGGCGAGACCTCCGGCGCCGGCGCTTCCGTCGGCGGAACTTGAGGCTGGGCGACCGTCAACGTCACGCCGACCGTGCTGAACGCGCCGCAGCTCGTAATTCCGATCACTCCCTGATGGCTCCCAGCCGCGAGGCCCCGCGTACTGGCGCTCACCGCGATCGCCGCCGGCGACAGCGCACGCGATACCGACGCCTGCAGCCACGCCACATTCACCACGATCTCGACCGGCGCCCCCGCAGTCGAGCAAGTAACCTGGATGCTCTGCGACCCCGTAGTCGCCGAGAAGATCAGTGACGAAGGAGCGACCTGCAGCGTCTGCGTCACGTTCAGCTCGAATGCCTTGACCACGGCGCTGCCGCCGTTGTCCTGCAGTTGCACGCTGAAGCTGGCGCGACCCGGCGCCAATGGCGTGCCGCTGATAGCCCCCGAAGTCGTGTTGAAAGTCAGCCCCTGTGGCAGCGCCCCCTGGAGCGACCATCGGTATGGCGTTGTTCCCCCCGTACCCGAAAAGCTCTGCGAGTAAACCGTTCCGGTGACCGCCGGCGCGAGAGGCGACGTCGTGCTGATCGCCGGTGGCGCCGCGATTACCAGCGTAAAGCCGCGGCTGATTGCCACGCCCGCACTGTCCTTGATCTGCGCCGCTAAGTTGAAAGTGCCCGACGCCGTCGGCGTGCCGGAGATCGTTCCCGCGCCGCTCATGGTTAGTCCCGCCGGCAGAGATCCGGCCGAGAAGCTGTACGGCGGTGTCCCGCCCGATCCCGAGATCGTCTCGTTGTAGGGCTTGCCCGACATTCCCGCCGGCAGCGACGTCGTCGAGAAAATCAGCTTCGCCGCCATCGTCAAGGAAAGCTGCGCCGTCGCCTTCGCTTGCAACGAGTCGGCGGCCTGGACCGAAAAGCGAAACACACCGTCGTCGGTGGCAATGCCTTCCAGCGAGCCTGCCGTCGTCAGTTTCATGCCGGATGGCAGCTCACCGGAGGCAATCGTCCAGGTAAAAGGCGGATTACCGCCCTTCGCGGTGAGTTGATGTGAGTAGAACTCTCCCGCCGTGCCCCGCGGCAGCGCCGAGGTGGTCGTGATGCTCAGGTTCGGATTGATCGTGATCGCGAAAGTCCGGCTCAGCGTGATCCCGACGCCGTCGGCAATCTGAATCGTGAAGCTAAAATCGCCGCTCGCGGTGGGGGCGCCTGAGATGAGGCCTGCGTTCCCCAGCGTGAGGCCCGGTGGGAGCCCCCCGGAGATGATTCCCCCCGAATACGGCTGCGTTCCGCCGTTTACAACCAGCGTGAAGGTATAAGGAGTCCCGGTGATACCCGCCGGAATAGGCGAAGTCGTCGCGATCACGAAGGGCGGATTGATCAGCGCTTGAATTGTGCTGGTAGTGGAGAAATCCCGGCTGTCAGCCACCCGAGCTTTGAATTCGAAGAGTCCGGAGACCGTCGGCGTGCCGGAAAGGACCCCGGATGAACTGTTCAGCGTAACCCCGGCAGGCGGCGCTCCCGAAGTGATCGACCAGGTATATGGCGTCTGTCCCCCGTTCGCCTGCAAAATCCGGTTGTAGGGGACCCCTATCGTGCTTGGCGGCAGCAAGGGAGGGGTAACGATCACCAGCGCAGGCGGATTGACAAGCAAGTCAAACCATTTCGAGGTCGGTGTCTGGGTTGTCGTGCTGTCCACAACCTGAATCGTAAAACCGTACGACCCAGGAGTCGTTATTGTGCCGCTGAGCACGCCGCCGGGCGATAGCGACAGACCAGGGGGAGGAGGGTACACTGCGAGCGTCGACCAGGTGTAGGGCGGAGTGCCTCCGGTAGCGTTGAACGTTTGCGAGTACGGCCCAACAACCGTTGGCGGCAATGGCGACGGATTGGTAATGGAGACTATCCCGCCGGCGGGTAAGACGGTCAGCGAGAAGTTGGCATTTCCTTTCAGCCCCTCCAGGTCCGTCGCTTCAACACCAAAGTTCCAGTTGGTTGCCGTCGTCGGCGTACCGGAGAGCTGACCCTGCAAGGTGAGGGTTATCCCATTGGGGAGCGCCCCGCCGAGCTGCGTGAAGGTATACGGAGCCGTCCCCCCAGTCGCGACCATTTGAAAAGAGTAAGGGGCGCCGACGGTCCCGTTCGGCAACGGCGAGGTCGTGACAAACGACACCTGCGCCTGCGCGATCAAGCTTCCGAAAATGAATAGTAGGACTGCCTTCCGCATACGTACGCCTTTATCCCGCTCACTATCCTCTTCGGCCGATTTCGGCATGTTAGACTGGGATTTGGCCGCTGAACAAGCAGTTTTCGACGAAACCAACCTCGTGACGCAGGCCCGTCAGGGAGATAACGCTGCGTTCGGAGAGCTGACGGAGCGCTACCAGCGCAATATCTTCCGCCTGGCCCAAAACATCACCCAGAACCGGGAAGACGCCGAAGATGTCCTACAAGAGACATTCATGAAGGCCTACGAGCATCTGCCCGATTTCGAGGGAAACTCGAAATTCTACACCTGGATCGTCCGTATCGCTGTCAACGAAGCCCTGATGAAGCTTCGTAAACGTAAGTGGGACAAGACTGTATGGCTGGACGAGCCAGTCAACGTGGGTGAGGAAACCGTAGCCCGGGAGATCGCTATCTGGGAGGACAATCCCGAGCAGCGCTACTCGAAGGAAGAGCTGGCGGATATCCTCGACAAGGCCGTTAACAGTTTGGCGCCAGCTTATCGAACCGTTTTCGTACTTCGCGACATCGAAGAATTGTCGACTGAGGAGACGGCAAAAGCTTTGGATCTAACCGTACCGGCTGTAAAGAGCAGGCTCTTGAGAGCGCGCCTGCAACTTCGTGATAAGCTAACTGCGTTCTTCAAGAAGAAGGTGGAGGACCCATTTGCTTACCTGTAAACAGTTCCTCGCTGAACTGTCGGACTTCCTGGACGAGGCGCTTGGCCTCGAAGAGCGCAAGAAGCTGGAAGATCACATCAACAAGTGTCCGAACTGTTGGGTGATCGCCGACACGACCCGGAAAACGATTGAAGTCTACAAGTGCAGCGAACCCGTTCAAATCCCCACCGACATCCGCTCACGCCTCATGAAAGCGCTGGAACGAAAGATGGCCTCAAAGAAGCTCTGACAAGCTTGCTAATCGAACAAGCTAAAGCGTGTTCCACAAGGAGTTGAAATCACGGTGGAACAAGCTTTAGCTTGTTCGTCTCAACTCTCCGACACTAAATCCGCCGCCGCTTTCTTAACTTTTTCCTTGTCCTCGGCGTCCGGCCGCGTCGTCAGCAGGACGAACGTCAGGTCCTTCTCCGGATCCGCCCACGACATCGTGCCGGTCGATCCGCCATGTCCGAAAGTTCGCGCCGAGCAGCCTGACCCAAATTTACCCGCATTCGGTTGCCATCCTAATCCCCGCGGTTCATTGAGAGCCGCAGTCTGATTCGCGATCATGGCGGCGGCGGTCTCCGGCTTCAAGATCCCAGCCGTCGGCTTCAGAAACGCGCGCAGGAATCTGGCGACGTCCGGAGCGTTGGCGTGGGCTCCTCCCCACGGCGAGCCGAGGTCGCGCCAGTACGGACTATTCCAACCCCAATCCTCATCGGGAACCTGGCAGAGCGCCGTGCCGGCGATGGGCCGTCCACCGAGCCCGAGCGAGGCGCTGCTCATCTTCAACGGCCCGTACACCTCCTTCCGCAGGAAATCCCGCAACGGAGTTTTGGTGATGCGCTCCACAATCTCCCCGGCGAGCAGGACACCCATGCTCTGATACTTCACCTTGGTCCCCGGCTTGAAGAGCAGCGGCGTCTTGCAGGTTGCAGCGACAAATTCGCTGAGCGGCGCGTGCCGCTTGCGCAATGCCTCGTTCTCAGGAAGCATATCGGGCAGTCCCGACGTGTGGTTCAGCAGATGTTTGATCGTGATCGAATCGCGATCGCCGCCGCTGAACTCAGGAATATATTTCCGCACCGGATCGGTGAGAGCCAACGCGTTCCGATCGCTCAGAATCATCACCGCGGTAGCCGTCATCGGCTTGGTGATGGACGCCAGCAGAAACGGCGTGCTCGTACCGGATATCTTGCCAAAAGCCCGTGACAGCTCGAAGTCGCCTTGGCTCACGTGAAAAGCGGCAGCGGAAAAATAGCCGCGCGCCGTAGCTTTTTCGATCAGTGCCACGGCCGAATTCAGGCGATCGCGTTTCAAGGCCAATGCGACGGCCCCTTGAAGAAAATGTCTGCGCAACATACGGGTATCCTACACCACCGCAATCGGACGAATCGGCGAACCGGTGCCGCCCTCGAGCTTGAGCGGGATCGCGATGAACGCAAACTCCGTGACCAGGTCCGCCGCCAATCGCTCCAGATCGAGCGCTTCGATAATGTGGATTCCCTTCTCCACCAGGAAATGCGCATGGACCGGCATGTTACTGGGCACGAACTCGAAGGCGATCGTATCCGATCCGGCGGCGAAAATACCCTTCTCGCTCAACCATCGGGCCGACGCCTCGTTGATCCCTGGACCCTGCACCTCGGCGATGAATTTTCGCGGATCGTCCCAATATTTCGACCAGCCTGTGTGGATCAGAACGACATCTCCCAATCGAATCTCGATGTTATGGCTTTGCGTGATAGCGTCCAGTAGGTCCGGCTCAATGACGAAATCGACCGGAAGCACGTCTACTCCTTTGTGACCCGCCACATCGAGCAGCACTCCTCTGCGCACGATTGGGCCGACGGTATCGATGCTCAACTGATCGACCCCGCCCGCATAGGACTGGACAACTTCGGCGCCGCCGAAGACCTTGCCGCCCTTCGAGAAGTGACACAGCGCGTCGATATGCGTGCCGACATGTCCGCCGAGCGCGATCGCTTCGGCGGCAGAGCTGACGTCGCCGCGCATGTACTCCCCATGCGCCTTCACCAGTCCGAACAAGTAAGGCGGATGCACCGGATGGTGCGGCATCCCGATCCGGTAGGTGTGGGCCAGGTCGTAAACCTTGGCGTTGGCGAAAGCGCGCAACAATTCCGCGGACATAGCAGCGATTATCGCACCCCGGGTGTTACAGTGTGGAGGACGGATGAAAGGTATCGTAAGCGCGGCCGCCGCTAGTTTCTGCCTCCTTGCGGCCTCATGTAGCAAGCCGCCCGCTATGCAGAACTCCAAACGGGACATCCACTCTTTTTCCAATCCGGAACAGGTCCGGGTAAAACATCTCGACCTCGATTACGACGTCCTTTTTGACAAGAGAATCCTGAAGGGGACGGCCACCCTCACTCTCGACCGGCAGGGCGCTTCGCAGCTCATTCTGGACACCCGCAAGCTGACGATCGAGAAAGTGGAAATAGCTGGCTCCCCGGCCAAATTTTCGCTGGGCGCAAGCGACCCGATCCTCGGCGCGCCGCTGACGATCTCGCTACCGGCTAACGCCGCGACAGTTCGCATTACATATGCGACAAGTCCCGAAGCATCCGCCCTGCAGTGGCTCGACCCAGCGCAGACGGCCGGCAAGAAGCGGCCATTCCTCTTCACCCAATCCCAGGCAATCCACGCGCGAAGCTGGATTCCGCTGCAGGACTCGCCCGGTGTGCGCATGACCTACTCGGCCCGCGTCCGCACTCCCAAGGATCTGCTTGCCGTGATGTCCGCGCCCAACGATCCGAACGCGCTCCGGAATGGCGAATACTCGTTTCAGCAAAAGCAGGCGATTCCGTCCTACCTCATCGCTCTAGCCGTCGGCGACCTGCAGTTCCGCCCCATCGGCAAGCGTACAGGCGTATACGCCGAGCCGACCGTCGCCGATCGCGCCGCCGCCGAATTCTCAGACACAGAGAAGATGCTCGAAGCCACTGAGGCCCTTTACGGGCCGTATCGATGGGACCGCTACGACCTGCTGGTCCTGCCGCCCAGCTTCCCGTTCGGAGGCATGGAGAATCCCGGTCTGACCTTCGCCACTCCGACGATACTCGCCGGTGACAAGAGCCTGGTGAGCCTGGTCGCACACGAGCTCGCGCACTCCTGGTCCGGCAACCTGGTGACGAATGCCACCTGGGCCGATTTTTGGCTGAATGAGGGATTCACGGTTTACGTCGAGCGCCGGATTCAGGAGAAGGTTTACGGCCGTGACCGTGAGGAGATGGAAGCCGCGCTCGGCCGGCAGGAGCTGGAGCGCGAGATGGCAAAGCTGCCCGCCGCCGATCAGATTCTACACATCGATCTGAAGGGCCGCGATCCCGACGATGGCGTGACCTCCGTGCCGTATGAGAAAGGCGCGCTGCTGCTGCGAAGCTTGGAACAAAAGTATGGGCGCGAGAAGTTTGACGCATTCTTGCGGCAGTACTTCGACCACTTCGCATTTCAAAGCATCACCACGGAAACCTTCGTGGACTATCTGCAGAAAAACCTTTTACAAGGCGACACGCAATTTCCACTCGATGAGTGGCTGAGCAAACCCGGCCTGCACGCCACCGCGCCGCGACCCACGTCCAGCGCGTTCGATAAAGTGGCGGCCGCGGCGAAGCAATGGGCCGGCGCGCAGCAATCCAGGAGTCCGACAACCGGCTGGACCACGCACGAATGGCTTCACTTCCTGACAGCGCTGCCGCCAGACCTCGGTCCGGAAAAAATGCGCGAGCTCGACCGCGCGTTCTCCTTCACGCAGACGGGCAATTCGGAAATCCTCGATGAGTGGCTGCTGATGGCAATCCGCAATAAGTACAAGCCGGCTTATCCGCGCCTGGAGCAATTTCTGACGACTGTGGGCCGGCGCAAATATTTGAAGCCGCTCTATGAGGAACTGGTAAAGACACCCGAAGGCCGCGAGCGCGCCATGGCGATCTACAAGAAAGCCCGGCCCGGATACCATTCGATCGCGACCCGGACGGTCGACGGCATTCTAGGGATGGCGAAACCTACAGGTTAGCGAGCCCTTCGTCGCAAGAAGATCGCGCTTATCGCAATTCCAACGATCAGCGCCCTCAGTATCCGCAACGTTCCGTTAATCTCGCGATATTCAACCTGGCCGTCGTGGATGACCAGGTATCCGACCGGATCGACCGTCATACCGCCGCCACCGCCGAATCCTTGTTGCGCCTCGCCCCGGTGCTCCGACATTTGACCGCCTCCGCCGCCGCATCCCCAGCGTGCGCGCGCCACTGGGACTATGGTTACACCCTGGCTGGAAACAGGTTCGGCAAAGACCGTGGCGGCATTCGCTTTTGAGCCGATCGTATCGGCCAGCCGTGTAATAAAGTTGTCCTGTCCGCCGGCAGGGACCAGATCCGTTGAATAGTTGCTCATCGTGCACTCCTATAATTCCAGGGTAGTGCAACCGCAGGTCCACTGGCGCTGTAGATAAACATGCAACCTATGGGTTGCATTTTATCCGGGACGCTGTTAATATGCAACTAGGAGGTTGCATATATGACTACCGATAGCATAGAGAAAAAGATTCTTCTTCAGGCGCCGCGGAAACGGGTCTGGCGCGCGCTGTCCGACTCCACGGAGTTCGGGAGCTGGTTCGGCATGAAGTTCGATGGACCATTTTCGCCAGGAGCCAAGATGCGCGGGGAGATCGTGGGTACGACTGTAGATGCCGAAGTAGCCAAGGCCCAGAGAGAATACGCAGGTCTGCCGTTCGAGATCACGATCGAGCAGATGGAGCCAGAGCGGATGTTCTCCTTCCGTTGGCATCCCTTCGCCATAGAGCGCGGCGTCGACTACTCCGCCGAGCCGACGACGCTCGTCGTCTTTGCGCTGGAGGAGGCGCCGAACGGCGTGATGTTGACCGTCACCGAATCCGGATTCGATCGAATCCCGCTCGCGCGCCGGGCGAAGGCGTTCGCCGCAAACGAGGGCGGTTGGAGCATCATGGTGAGGATGATCCAAGAGTACCTGGCCCATGCGCACTAGCTCGAGAGCCGTGGCCGAATCGAGGGATTCGGCGCACATTTTCGCAGCACTGGGGGACGAGACCCGCCTGCGGCTCGTCTCCCGCCTCTGTGATGACGGACCGATGTCTATCACGAGGCTGACCGCGGGCTCCAACGTCACACGTCAGGCAATCACCAAACACCTGCGCGTGATGAAGGAAGCGGGCCTGGTGCGTAATGCCCGCCACGGGCGCGAGAGCGTTTGGCAATTGGACCAGCGCCGCCTGGAAGACGCGCGCCGCTATCTCGACCTGATTTCAAAGCAGTGGGACGACGCTCTCGGCCGGCTGCGCAAGTTCGTCGAGGACTGAGGTATCGGTCTTGTACGCTGCGCGTATTATGCTATACATATGATCAGATCCTGCAAGGATTCTGACACCCAAAAACTGGTCGATCGGAAGTTTTGCAAGACGTTCTCGGGTATCGAAAAACAGGCGCGGATGCGCCTTGATCGATTGAACGCGGCGACATCGCTCGAAGATCTAGGCGCGATTCCGGGACATCATCTGGAAAAGCTTGTTGGAGTTAGAGAGGGCCAGTACAGGATTTGCTTTGAGTGGAAGGACTCCGACGCCTACAAAGTAGAAGTGGCCGAC
>Ga0075431_100007717_pt1 | contig 10715 bp, 11 predicted proteins | sample RhiMetdeltSRZDD5_FD_75297 | JGI IMG/M metagenome (GOLD analysis project Ga0075431, IMG submission 75297) | Populus rhizosphere microbial communities from Tennessee, USA - Rhizosphere MetaG P. deltoides SRZDD5 | ecosystem: Host-associated > Plants > Roots > Rhizosphere > Soil | place: USA...
CGAGTGAACTTCAGCGCATTCTGCAGGAGGTTTCCGACGACCGCAGCGAGCACTTGGCGGTCAGCCTCGATCGTCACGCCCTCTTCGACAGGTACGACCGTCAGTCTGATGCCACGGGCGTCTGCTTCCATTTTCGCGGCCGAACCAATTTCATCCATGAATCTCGAAACCTGGAATTGCTCCCGATTCTGAACGCCGTGTGTGAGACGGACCTCTGCGAGCGAACGAGCAATAAGCGCGTGGGATGCCATGAGACTGCGATGAAGCACTGAGCCGGTGCTCCCCGCCACGCCAACATTCCCCGTCTTCAAGACCTCGAATGCCATCATCGCCGTGTTGATCAGGTTCCGCAATTCATGCGCGAAGAACCCGAGCCGTTCGCTCCCGCGTGCGGACTCACCATCGATGCCAGACTGATTGCGCTCGCGCCCGTACTCCGTCACCGCGCCGGCGATCGCATCGTCCAGGCATCGATTGAGTGTGCGAAAGTCGTCGGTGCTGATAGGCGCGTCCAGTTCCGCGGCCAGTTCGGTGATGGCTTGACAGACGTCACCATAGTCGTGGACGACTTGCGAAACCGTGAACCCCTGACGCAAGAGTTCGTGTCCGTGCTTGATCGCGCTCTTGCCGATCTCTGGGCTCGTAATCTGGCCCAGGCGTAGGGCGTCCCTCAGTTGATCCAAGAAGACCGGGACGCCATGAGCGATCACCGCCTCAGTGAGTGGTGGAATCGACCTCGCGGCCACCTTCGCTCGGCAGCGGCTGATGATCTCGTCGCGATTGATGGCAATGAATTCATGGAGCACGAGCACCTCCGGCCGGCGATCGTAGTGCTCGAGCTGAGTCATTGAATGTTCAAAACAGTACATTTGAGGACCGCCTCGGGAGTCCGTCCGAGTACGAGCGACATGCAATGCTTCATTGGCGCCGGGCTCCGAGTACGGCCAGTAGGGGTGCCATCACGAGCACCAGCAACAGCACGAGCGTCGCGATAGTCGCAAGCGCCTTCCGGCCGCCGACTCGAATGAGCACCCACTGATACACGAGATGGCTCAGGCGGCAAAGATGCCGCCAGCAGGATCGTGAGCAGGAACGCGCGGATGATCGCGACGAACGCGGCTGAGGCTGTTCGGTCAGCCAACGCGAGTGAGGGGAGGCGGCGTCGCGCGCGAATCGTCCCGAGCCGCCGCGCGCAGAGTGGCGATCGGAACGCTCGGCTTGCTCTGACGCAGGTGATCTCGAAGTCGAACGGCCTCAAGTTGTAGCGCGTCGACGCATTCGCCGACCGTGCCGTGGTTCGTCGCACCTGATTGGAGTCCGCAGTACAGACAGACTCTGTTTTTGGTGGGCGATACCGACTTCGTCACGATGCCCTCGATGACGACCAGGCTCGACCTCCAGATTCGGAGGCGCGCTCAGAAGTCAGCGAAGAGTAGCGGACGAGCACTCTTCGAGCTGTACCGTTTGGCACACCCCACGAGTTTATTGCGGACACATGGGACAGCTTCAACCGCGATCGTACTAGAGCATCCGAGATGCGAACAACGGCGCGGCGATCGTTATCCGAGGGCGCGTCTTCCACCGATCAACTGAACGAGGAAAAGCACGAGCGCGACTACCAAAAGCACATGGATGAACGAACCGATGGTGTAGATCCCGACGAAACCCAGTAGCCACGCGACCAACAGGATGACGGCGATCGTATACAGCATGTGTATTCTCCTCGCGAGCTATTCGATCTCGCGTTGAACGAAGGCGGCAGTGGCCGCGCTCACTAGGCGCCTTCAGTTCGCGCGAACGACTGCGCCGAACGATGCCCGTGCTGTATACCAGTGTGTACGTTCGGACGGAGCGCCGCTGTTCAGTTGCGCACACGACGGAGTGTGCCACTCTCGTCTGAGACAGCCCCCTTGAATCGTTCGCGGCCGCCCATTTCCGTTGGTCCGTCCTCCTTCCGTTGGCCCGTCCTCCGCGTCGTTGACGCTTCGCCAGCCACCCGTCGCCAATCCGTAGCGGCGTTACAGAGCCACACTGTTTCGCGTGCACGGCCATTCGCGTTCCGCTTGGCGAACTCCGAGGTATTAGCAGACTCCACGAGAGCGTCTCAATCGCATCCGCGAGCGCGAATCCTGAGAACCGGCCGGTCTGCATCGCGAACGCAGCCGTGGTGAAGGCCAACGCGACGACGTAGAACTCAAACTTGTGCTGAACATCCTGTGCCGCTTTGAGGTTCGACATTGGATCACCCGCGTTGCGGACGAAACTGTTGAAGGCCGACTTTGGACAGACGTTCCGGTGAGTTGCGCTTCCCAAACAGTGCAATGCTCTCGTCCGATAGTTCATCGACGCCCAAGAGAGCACGCGCCATCACAGCGGTCTTCGCCATCTGCGCGTTCAACTCTGCGCAGGTTGCTGGTTGAGAAGCGTCTACCTTGACAGCGATATCGATGAAGACGTCGTTCAGTCGTCGCACTTCGGCAAATAGCTCGGTTGGAAGCAGCGCTGCCGCGTCGTCCGTAAGTTGAGTCCCTCGCGTGTTGGCAAGTCGGAGGTCTTCGCGAGCCTCTTCTTTGAACTGAGCATCATGTCCCACGAGGATTGTCGTGAACACGCGAATTCGACCTGCGGTCTTGACGATTCTGATGATCAGGTCAAGTTGCTTGGCATACAGGAGTTCGCGCATCGGAGAACGGCGTGCCAGCGCCACGTAATACAACCCCAGCCCGCTGGACAGAAGAGTCGCGATGATGCAGCGAGCCCGAGGATGAGCGTGACAGTCTTCTCGTCCATCTGGGACTCCAATCGTTTCTGCTACGGCTTCGAGGTGTCTCGGTCGCCACGCACCTTGTGGCGGCCAGCCTTGGTGTCAGCATCCCCTACGGAATCGAGCGCTCTGAGAGCGCGGCTTCGGCACAGCTTGCGGTTGGAGCTTCATCGCCGGATTCTCTCGCGGTCGAGTGACAGGGTAGGTCACACGTCCGGAGCACGCCAAGAAATTTACGGTGAAATTTGCGGTGTTCGGTTTTTCGAGCGGCCGAAGCTCACGCCAGCGCGTGAACCCGAAACGTCGAAATTGCCCTAATTCTATTGACTGATTTTAATGGTGCGGAAGAAAGGACTCGAACCTTCATGGCCTTGCGGCCACTAGCTCCTGAGGCTAGCGCGTCTGCCAATTCCGCCACTTCCGCATGTGGGCTGATTCGCGCCGGCGATCGTCGGGCGCAAATCATCTCGCCGTAGCTCGCGTCGCGCGCGTAGGCGAAAGAGAACATCGAAGTATAACATGCCCCTACTCATGGACTTCTGGATGGTTCTCCGCTGGCTGGCCATCGCTGCGCTCGTCGCCTTCGTCGCCCGCCGCCGTTCGCTGACCGCCTGGATTCTCGTCTCGATGGTCGTTGGCGCCGAGGTCGGCCACGACTTCAAGCGCGTGGCCGTCGAGCTGCGCGTCCTCAGCCAGATCTTCCTGCGCCTCATCACCACCATCGTCGCGCCGCTGCTGTTCGCCACGCTGGTCGTCGGCATCGCCGGCCACTCGAACCTGCGTCAGGTCGGACGCATGGGCGTGCGGGCGCTGATCTACTTCGAGGTCGTGACGACGTTCGCCCTGGTGATCGGGTGGGCGGCTATTTCCATCAGCCGGGCCGGCGAAGGCATCGTGCTGCCGCCACCGGTCGAAGGCGCTCAGGTACCGCAGACGGTCCCGCACACGTGGCAGGACACGGTGCTGCAGATTTTTCCGCAGAACATTGCCCGCGCGGTCGTCGAGGCGCAGATGCTGCAGATCGTCGTCTTCAGCGTGATCTTCGCCATCGCGCTGGCGATGATCGACGAGCAGAAGCGGCGTCCGCTCTTGTCATTCGCCGAGAGCCTGGCCGAGACCATGTTCCGCTTCACCAGGATCGTGATGCTCTTCGCACCGATCGGTGTGGGTGCGGCGATTGCCTACACCGTCGGCAGTCTGGGCGTTGGCATTCTGGTGAACCTGGCGAAACTGCTTGCCACGTTCTACATCGCGGTCGCCATCTTCGTGGTCGGCGTGCTGCTGCCGGTGGCGCTGCTCGCGAAAGTGCCGCTCAAACGATTCATTGCCGCGGTGGCCGAACCTGTGTCGATCGCGTTTGCGACCACGAGCTCCGAGGCCGCGCTGCCGCGCGCGATGCAGGCGATGGAGCGCATCGGGGTGCCGCGTCAGATTGTGGCGTTCGTCATGCCGACGGGCTACACGTTCAATCTGGATGGCAGCACACTGTATCTGTCGCTCACGTCGATCTTCGTCGCGCAAGCGGCAGGCATTCATCTGTCACTCGGCCAGCAGCTGGTCATGCTGTTGACGTTGATGTTGTCGAGCAAGGGTGTCGCGGGCGTGCCGCGCGGTGCGGTGGTGGTGCTTCTCGGTACGGTGACCAGCTTCGGACTGCCCGTCGAGCCGGTGCTGGTGATCCTCGGCATCGACGCGGTGCTCGACATGCTGCGGACGTCGGTCAACGTCCTCGGCAACTGTCTGGCGACCGTCGTCATAGCTCGTTGGGAAGGTGAGTACCAGGAGGCGTCACGACTCGTGCCTCAGGCCACAGAGTGATCCCTCGCGGCATGACGCGTCTCATCGTGCGAAGCGACGGCACGAGCAGGTCGAATGCGCGCTGATTGCCGCGCGTCCACTCGAATCGGTATTGGCGCCGGATTAGCGCGGGCAGCAGTCCCAGCGTGACGATGCGATTGGTCCACGTGGCCGGACCGGCAATCCACTTCGCGGCGGCGGGCGGCGACAGCACGGCGCGGGCCAGTGTGCGCGCCTGCTCGGTGACGTCGAGATCGCCGGAGGCATACATGCGATCGAGATACACCTGTGCGTCCGCCCACGTGCGTGGGACGTCGTGACTGCGCGCCAGGAGCGCGACGGCAATCGGCGCGGCTTCGGCACAGTACGCGTCGCGTTCCGCGGTCGTCAGCGGTCCGACCAGTTTCTCGTAAGCCAGGAGCACTGACTCGAGCAGCGTTCCGTGCACCCACAGCACAAGGTCGGGATCCTCGGCGGAGTATGGCGTGCCCTCGGGAAAGCGCCGAGTCGTCGTCTTCAGCTCACCATGCACGCGGCGGTGAATCTGGCGGATCCCGTCGAGCGCGCGCTCGCGCTCGGCGTCGGTGCCGAACGTCAGCGCCAGCATCGCGTGAACGGTGTGATAGAGACGGGACACGGCGGCCCACGTCGTCGACCTGAAGCCGCTGTGATCGTAGACGCCGGCGGCGATGAGCGGGTGGGCGAGTTGCAGGAGGATGGCGCGGCCCCAGCCGAGAAGAACGATACGTTCGGCGTTGACGCGCTGCGAGATCACGAACCGGTGCCGCGGTTGCCGCCGGTGGCGGGACCGCTGCCTCTCGACGAAGTGTCCGGGCGGTTATTGCGCCGCCACATCCAGCCAGCCACACCGAAGATCGCCAGGCCGAGCGCGCCGCGCCGAACCAGACTCCATCCCGTCGGCCGCTGCGGTGACAGCATCTCGCGATAGGTTTCGACGGCTTCGCGATTGGCCGGCTCGGTGGGCCGCGGTCGCTGACGCCGCTCGGGCACCGGCACCCAGCGGGTCAGGTAGGCAAACGTCTCCGACGCACAGGTCGGACATTGCTGCGCGTCGTGCACCTCTTCGCAATCGAGGCACACGCGCGCTGTCCGGAGTTGCATGGAGATCAGTGTACCAAAGGGCTGGGGTCAGGTTGGGGACAGACCCGGGACAGACCCGGGTCTGTCCCGGGTCTGTCCCCAACCTGACCCCGCCTACGCGACAATCTGGCGCGCGACCTGGAACAGGCCCGGCGCCCGGCGATCGAGGTCGGCGAGCCACGCGTCATTGAGGCCGACCTTCGTGCAGATCTCGTCCTCGAGCAGGTTCGCCTCGTCTGCCGCGCAGCCGAACCCGAAGCGGTGAGCGAGCCGGTTGGCGACATACGCGACCGTGGCCTGACCTGTGTGGCTGGCGGCCGCGTTGGGATCGTGATGAAAACGCACCGGATGTTCGAGCGCTTCCGGCAACTGCCACTGCCGCATCAGTTGCGCGCCAATCTCCGGGTGCCGTTCCTTGTAGACCGTTTCGATCTCCTGCGCCGACGGCGTCGGCGCGCCGTACTTGATGAAGTCACGCGACAGCTTCAGCAGCAGCAGCTTGCCGAGATCGTGGAGCAGCCCGCACATGAATGCTTCGTCAGCATCCTCACCAAGCTTCTCGGCGACGAGCCGCGCCAGATACGCGGTGCCGATCGCGTGGTCCATCAGCTCGCGGCCCTGCGTGCCGTAGACATTGGCTCCCTGCAGCCGCGACGTGAAACACACGGCCAGCACCACATTGCGCACCGGACCCGTGCCCATACGCACGATCGCGTCGTTGACGGTGGTGATCTCCTGCATCGGCGCGCAATAGGCCGAATTGGCCAGCTTGAGGACGCGCGTGGCGAGGACCTGGTCCTTCGCAATCACACGCGCGATACGGGCGATGCTGACCTCGGGATCGATCGCGAGCGACATGACGTCGGCGGCAAGCGCCGGCAGCATCGGCATCGCTGCGTCGCTGGAATCGGCCCAATCTCCCGACTCAACCCATGCGGACCATGTGGCGTGTGTTTCCATTACTGACCTGCACTTCGCGTGACGATGAGCTCGACGTACAACTCCGCCTGGCCCATCCTGAACGGGCACAGTACGCGCTGCACGTCACTGACGTACTTGGTGTAGAAATCCGAGCCGACGGTGACCGTCGGTACCGAGATCGCCCACGTCTCTCCACGCACGCCCGCCATGCGGGTGCGGAACGAGCCGGCGATCATGTTGGTCAGCTCGCCGATGGCGTCCGGCAGCTCGCCGTTGACGCTCGTCGGCTCGACGCCGAGCATCGACGCCGTAATCGCCTGCGCCACTTCGAGCGTGCTGTAGAACACGACCAGGCCGCTCGTCTTGCCGGCAAATGCGACGGTGCCGACGACGTTGGCGCCGGGACGCAGGGCATCGCCCGACATCGGCGACGAGGGCTCCACGTCGTGGAAGACCATCGTCTTGAAGACGTCGCGCGTGGCCGCGAGCAGTTCGTCCACGAACTGCGTGTCGATAGTTGCAGGCATCGTCGTCACCGTGGCAGCACGGCCTCGATTTTTTCGCGCATCGTCTCGGGCGTGAACGGCTTCACGACGTAGCTGTTGACGCCGGCTTTGAGCGCTTCTACGATGTCGTCCTTCGCGGCGTTGGTCGTCACCATCAGGACCGGGACATCCTTGACCGTCGCGCTCGAGCGCACCGCGCGAATGAAGTCGATTCCGCTCATCTCGGGCATGTTCCAGTCCGTGATGATCATGTCCACCGGCCCGGATGTCAGCCGCTCGAGACCTTCTTTGCCATTGCCCGCTTCCTGAACATCCTGATGTCCAAGCTTGTTCAGCGTGTTGATGATGATGCGGCGCATCGTGCTCGAGTCGTCCACAATCAGAAAGCGCATGAGATATCCTGTGCGACCCCGACAGGGATCGATGTGTCTGGCCCGTAATCGGCGGAGCGGAGGGAAGGTTTAAGGGTATGTCGTTCGTGCATTGGTACCGGCCGCTCCGCTGTCGCGGCCGGGAAATCGCGGCCGGAGGATGGTTGTGACTGGTACTCCTTCAGCCGATACACACCACTGATGGCTACACAAGGCCCCGGTCTCCCGAGGCGGGAAGACCTCGTCACGCTGAACCGGTCGGCCACGGTGGCCCGGCTGCTTGCCGGCGTGCTTCACGAGTTGAACAACTCGCTGCAGGTGATTGGCGGCCTGGCCGAACTGCTCCAGGACACGCCGGGCATCCCTGACTCGGTCGCCGACGGACTCCGGCGGATTCACGGCCAGAACACCAAGGCCGGCAGCGCGGTCGCGGAGCTGATGGCCTTCGCGCGTCAGAGAACCGACATGCGCGGCCGTGTGAACATGCGCGATCTGACGACGCGCGCCGTTGCGCTGCGCACATTTGCCATCGGGCGCGCGCGGCTGGCGATTGTGTTCGACCCGCCCAAGAGCGGCGCCGTGGACGTGCACGGACACGCGAACCTGTTGATGCAGGCGATCCTGAATCTGATCGTCAATTCGGAGCAGGCGCTGGCCGGGCAACAGGGTGGCGCGATTCGCGTCGACCTGGAACTGCCGCAGGGGTCGGTGGTGGTGCGGGTATCGGACAACGGCCGCGGGATCGAGCCGGCGGTGGCCGATCGGCTCTTCGAGCCCTTCATGACGACGCGTTCACGCGATGAATCGTCCGGCCTTGGTCTGGCGGTCGCCAAACAGATCGCAGAAGAGCACGGTGGAACTCTTACACTGGAGACAGTGGATGCAGGCGCGTGCTTCGCACTGCGCCTGCCTTCTCTCTAGCTCAATTCCCAACGCCCAAAATCCAACTGCCAACCACTCCCAATTCTCAACTCCCAATCACGTTAATTGGGATCTGGGGGTTGGGAGTGGCTTGGTCGTTGGGCGTTGGTAGTTGGGCGTTAAGCTGCACCGCGCTCGAGATTCAAGCGGTGCAGCTTATCGATGAACGTCGTGCGGCTCAAGTTGAGCAGCCGCGCGGCCTGGCGCTTGTTGCCGCCGGTCTTCTCGAGGCAGCGCAGGATCAGCTCGCGTTCGAGTTGCGAGACGAGCGAGGTGAAGTTCAGACCTTCGTCCGGGATCGCGACGGTCGGCACGAGCATCGAGCCGGCGCGCTCGCGCACTTCGTCGGGCAGCGCTTCGGGGCCGATTTCGGCCTTCGCCGCGCCGAACGCGACGGCGTGCTCGATGGCGTTCTCGAACTGACGGATGTTGCCCGGCCAGTCGTAGGCCATCAGCGCGCGCAGCGTTTCCTGCCCGACGGTCTTCATGGCCATTCCGTTATCGGTGCACGACTTCCGCACGAAGTGCTGGGCGAGCAGCGGAATGTCCTCCCGCCGCTGGCGGAGCGCCGGAAGCGTGACCGGGATCACGTTCAGGCGATAGAACAGATCCTCGCGGAAACTTCCTTCTTTCACGAGCTTGCGCAGGTCGGTGTTGCTCGCCGCGATGACGCGGATATCGAGGCGCATCGGCCGCGATTCGCCGACGCGTTCGATCTCGCGTTCCTGCAGGGCGCGCAGCAGCTTGGCCTGCAGCGGCAGCGACATCGACGCGACTTCGTCGATGAACAGGGTGCCGCGATGCGCCAGCTCGAAGCGGCCGGCACGCGAGGCCACGGCGCCGGTGAACGCGCCCTTGACGTGGCCGAACAGCTCCGCCTCGGCGAGGTTTTCCGGAATCGCCGCGGCGTTGAACGCCACGAAGCGCTCGCTTGCGCGCGGGCTGTTGTGATGAATCGTGCGCGCGATGAGCTCCTTGCCGGTGCCCGTTTCGCCGTTGATCAGCACGGTGCTGTTCATTGGCGACACCAGTTCGAGTGTCGTGAACAACGCCTGCATCGTGCTGTGCCGGCCGATGATGTTCTCGAAGCGGAACTTGCCTTTGAGCTGCGCCTTGAGTTCGGCGTTCTCTTCCCGCAGCCGCTGCTGCTCGAGGCCCGTCTGCAGCACGCGCGCCAGCTGCGACAGCTGGAACGGTTTGATCAGGAAGTCGACCGCGCCCCGCTTGATCGCGGCCACCGCTTCGGCGACTCCGCCGAAGCCGGTCATCACCACCGCGCGGATCTGCGGGTAGCGATCGAGGGCCTCGTCGAGTACTGTCATCCCGTCGGCATCGGGCAGGCGCAGGTCAACGACGAGTCCGTCGTACGCAAACGACCGGAGCCGTTCGATGGCATCGGCCGCGTCGCTGGCTTGCGCGGCGGCAAAGCCGTTCGCTTCGAGGCTCGCGACGATCGTCTGACGGAGATCTAAATCATCTTCAACGACAAGGATGGACGGCAGGGCGCGCTGGCTCATAGTTTCTTAGCGTCAACAAGTCGTCGCCGGAGCCGGATTTCCGACACCCCGCGACTGGCGCCCGGGTGGGAAAGCCCGCGCGCTGGTTAACTGTTTAGTGCAGATTCTGTCCGCCGTGCCGATTATCCGACCGGCGGGCCGTGTTCCGGCTGGTCCGTGGAGCAACCCAGATGCCATCACTGCACTCGCCCAAAACCGAGGTGCTCATTGTAGATGACGAGGTCCAAGCCAGGGAACTGCTTTCGGAGTTCTGTCGGGCCCACGGCTACGAGGTGGCCACGGTCAATGACGGCCGGGCGGCCATCGCCGCCCTGACGCGTGCACCCAAACAGTTTGGGATTGTCATTACCGATCTTCAGCTGCCCGGCGCCGATGGATTCGAGGTGCTCACGGCCGCACGCCAGGCCAATCCGTCGGTCTACGTCGTGATGATCACCGGCTACGCCAGCATCGATTCAGCCGTGCGCGCCGTCCGCGAGGGAGCCTACGACTATCTGGCCAAGCCCTTCGCACTCGGCCAGCTCGAAGTCGTCCTGCGCCGGATCAAGGACCGGATGTCACTCGAAGAAGAGAATCGCGAACTGTCGCGCCGCGTCGTCGGACACGAAGGCCACGGTGCCGGCGGCGATCTCGGGTGGCGGCTGCAGGCGATCGAAGAACGACTCGCTCACATCGAGGCCCTACTGAAAGCGCGATCTTGAGGAATCAGGGATCAGGGTTCAGGGGCTGGGCAAGGCCAGAGGCATCAGCCACGTGAGTTGTCTGCCACCTGATGCCTCGACAGCTGATTCCTGCCGCCTTGCCCAGCCCTGAATCC
>Ga0075431_100007718_pt1 | contig 10714 bp, 11 predicted proteins | sample RhiMetdeltSRZDD5_FD_75297 | JGI IMG/M metagenome (GOLD analysis project Ga0075431, IMG submission 75297) | Populus rhizosphere microbial communities from Tennessee, USA - Rhizosphere MetaG P. deltoides SRZDD5 | ecosystem: Host-associated > Plants > Roots > Rhizosphere > Soil | place: USA...
GAGCCGAAGGTCGACCTCGCCAGGCTGCGCGGCTTCAAGGACAAGGTGGTGGGCAAGCTTACCGGCGGTCTCGCCGCGATGGCGAAGATGCGCAAAGTCACGGTGGTGCAGGGAATCGGTTCTTTTGAAAGTAAAAATGCTTTGGCTGTTGAAACGGCAAAAGGCAAGCAAACCATACGCTTTACCTCGGCCATCATCGCCGCCGGTTCGCAGGCAGCGAAGCTTCCCTTTCTTCCCGAAGATCCGCGCATCGTCGACTCGACCGGTGCGCTCGAGCTGAAGGCGATCCCCAAGCGCATGCTCGTGATCGGCGGCGGCATCATCGGCCTGGAAATGGGCACGGTCTACTCCACCCTCGGCACGCGCCTCGACGTGGTGGAGATGATGGACGGCCTGATGCTCGGCGCCGACCGCGATCTCGTCGCTGTGTGGCAGAAGATCAATGCGCCGCGCTTCGATCGCGTGATGCTCAAGACCAAGACGACGAAGGTCGAAGCTTCGACCCAGGGATTGAAAGTCTCTTTTGAAAATGCGGAATCCAAGACGTACGACACGATCCTGGTCTCGGTCGGGCGCGTGCCGAACGGCGGCAAGATCGGTGCCGACAAGGCCGGCATCAGCGTCGACGCCAAGGGGTTCGTCGCGGTGGACAGCCAGATGCGCACCAGCGTGCCCAACATCTACGCCATCGGCGACATCGCCAGGAACCCGATGCTCGCGCACAAGGCGGTGCACGAGGGTCACGTCGCCGCCGAGGCAGCGGCCGGACACAAGGCGCACTTCGATGCGCGCGTCATCCCGTCGGTGGCTTACACCGATCCCGAGATCGCATGGGTCGGCCTCACCGAGGAAGAGGCGAAGAAGGCGGGCACGCCGGTGGGCGTGGCCAAGTTTCCCTGGAGCGCCTCGGGCCGCGCCATCGCCAATGCGCGCGACGAGGGCTTCACCAAGCTCGTCTTCGACGCCGGCTCTCATCGGGTGCTGGGCGGCGGCATCGTCGGCACCGGCGCGGGCGACCTGATCAGCGAAATCGCGCTCGCCGTCGAGATGGGCGCCGATGCCACCGACATCGGCAAGACCATCCACCCGCACCCGACCCTGTCGGAATCGGTGGGCATGTCGGCCGAGGCCTTCGAGGGCGTGTGCACCGATCTGCCGCCGCAGAGGAAGAAATAGGCCTGGAAAATGAACACGGACGAGCTTAAGAAGCAGGTCGCCGAGGCGGCCCTCAAGTACGCGCAGGAGGGAATCATCGGCGTCGGCTCGGGCTCGACGGTCAACTTCTTCATTGATTGCCTGAAAAGCGTGAAGCACAAGATCGATGGCGCCGTGGCGGCTTCCGCGAACAGCGCCGCGCGCCTGAAGAGCCACGGCATCCGCGTCGTCGAGCTCAACAGCGTCGACGAGCTCGCGGTCTACGTCGACGGCGCCGACGAGGTGACCGAGCACCTGCACATGATCAAGGGCGGCGGCGGCGCGCTGACGCGCGAGAAGATCGTCGCCGCGGTAGCGCGCAAGTTCATCTGCATCTGCGATGCATCCAAGCTCGTCGGCGTGCTCGGCAAGTTCCCGCTGCCGGTGGAGGTGATCCCGATGGCGCGCAGCTACGTCGGGCGCGAGCTGCTGAAGATGGGCGGGCACCCCACCCTGCGCGAGGGCTTCACCACCGACAACGGCAACCTCGTCCTCGACGTGCGCGGCATGACGCTGCTCGATCCGCCGAAGACCGAGAGCGAGATCAATCAGCTTGCAGGCGTAGTCACCAACGGCATCTTCGCGCGCCGCCCGGCGGACCTGCTGCTGCTGGCGGAAGAAAAAGGGGTCAGAGCCATCCCGCGGAAGTGAAGCGCCGCGGCCAGCTCGCGCCATGCCCTGGATCCAGTACACGCGCAATCTCGAGGACGTGATGTTGCGGCGAGCGCTGCAGGGGATCGAGCGCGGCTGCTATGTCGACGTCGGCGCCTCGCACCCGGTCGTCGACAGCAATACCTACGCGCTCTACGAGCGCGGCTGGCGCGGCATCGCGGTCGAGCCGCAGCCGCTGTTCGGCGCGCTCTGGGCGCAGGAGCGGCCCGGGGACCGCTTCATCGGCGCCGCGGCCGGCGCCGGCAGCGGCGAGATCGCCCTGCATGTGCCGGACCAGTACGGCCAGGCAGCCACCACCCACGCGCGGACCGTCGAGCGCTTTCGCCGCACGGGCCTGGGCATGACGGCGCACTCCGTCCCCCTGACGACGCTGAATGCGGTCCTGGCCGAGCACCTCGACGGGCGCCCGATCCACCTGCTGTCGCTGGACGTCGAGGGAGCGGAAGAGGAAGCCCTCGCGGGGCTCGACCTGCGCCGGTTTCGGCCCTGGGTGATGATCATCGAGGCGACCCAGCCCGGATCGCCCGAGCTCGCCCCCTGCGCGTGGGAGCCCGGCGTGCTCGCCGCCGACTACGAGCGCATCTACTTCGACGGGGTCAACCGCTACTACCTTGCGCGCGAGCACGCCGATCGCCGCCGCCATTTCTCCGTGCCGCCCAACGTCTGGGACGATTACGTCAACTACCGCATGGTGGAGCTGGAGCGCGCGACCCAGACGCGAGGCGGTTTCCTGTCGTCCATTTTCCGCGCGATCAGCGCGAAGCGTGGGCGGTGAGGACGTCGGCGACGCAGGCGGTGAGGCGCTTGGCGTAGTCGATGTGCAGAAACTCGTTGGGGCCGTGCGCGTTGGAATGCGGCCCCAGCACCCCGGTGATGAGGAACTGCGCCCGCGGGAACTTGGCGCCCAGCATGGCCATGAAGGGGATGGTGCCGCCTTCGCCCATCCACATCGCCGGCTGGCCGTAGTGCTTTCTCGAGGCGGCATCGACCGACTTCTCCAGCCAGGCGGCGAGCTGCGGCGAGTGCCAGCCGCTCGCCGCCTGGCCGAAGTCGTAGCTGATCTTCGCACCGCTGGGCGGGTTTTCTTCCAGCAGCGTCTTCATGCGCTTGCCCGCGGCCTGCGCGTCGACGCTGGGGGGAAGGCGCAGGGAGAGCACCAGCTGCGTTTTCGGGCGCAGGACGTTGCCGGCGTTGGCTGGCGTCGGCATGCCGTCGGCGCCGGTCACCGCGAGCATCGGCCGCCAGGTGCGGTTGAGCACCAGCTCGGCGAGATCGGAGTGCATCGGCTGCGTGGCGCCGGCGAAAGGGAACTTGCGCCAGATTTCCTCGCCGAGGACTTCGGCGGCGCGCGCCGCCTGCGCCTTTCTCTGCGGCGGAATCTCGGCGTGAAAGGCGCGATCCCTGACCGCGCCCGTGCCTGCGTCGTCGATGCGGTCGACGAGCTGCCGCGCGATGCGGAAGCTGGTCGGCACCACGCCGCTCGCGTCGCCGGAGTGCACGCCCTCGGTCAGCACCTCGACCGTGAGCACGCCGTTCAACAGGCCGCGCAGCGAAGTGGTGCCCCACAGCTGCGCGTAGTTGCCGCAGCCGGAATCCAGACCGATCACCAAGCTGGGGGTTTGAATTCTCGGTGAAAGAAAATCAAGGTAGGCCGGCAGATCGAAACTGCCGCTTTCCTCGCAGCACTCGATCAGGATGACGCAGCGCGCGTGCGGCTTGCCCTCGTCCTGCAGCGACTTCAGCGCGGCAAAAGCACAGAACACGGCGTAGCCGTCGTCGGCGCCGCCGCGGCCGTAGAGCTTGCCCTCGTGCAGGCGCGGCTGCCAGGGGCCGAAGCCCTCGGTCCAGCCCACCATCTCTGGCTGCTTGTCCAGGTGCCCATAGAGCAGCACCGTTTCAGATTGTGGTGAAGCGACTTCTATCAAAAGAACAGGAGTCCTGCCTTCGAGGCGCACGACCTCCAAGGTCATTCCCTTGAGGGGATTTGCCTTGCACCAGCGCACGGCGAGCTGCACCGCGTCCTCGATGTAGCCGTGCTTGTGCCAGTCGCGGTCGAAATGCGGCGACTTCGCCGGAATGCGGATGTATTCGGTGAGCGTGGGGACGATGGAGTCGTCCCACTGCTGCCCTATTTTTTTATTCAAAAGCTATTTCTGAGGCGGAACGTAACCGGATGCCACATCGGCGCCGCCGCCGAAGAAGTGCCGCTCGGTCTGTTCCATGAGGTATTTGCGCGCGCGCGGGTCGGCGAGGTTGAGCCGGTTTTCGTTCACCAGCATGGTCTGCTGCTTGAGCCACTGCGCCCAGGCTTCCTTCGACACGTTCTCCCAGATGCGCTTGCCCAGATCGCCCGGGTAGGGCGGGAAGGCCATGCCCTCGGCTTCGCGCCCGAGCTTCACGCATTTCACCATCCTTGCCATCGATCGATTATATGCGCTTGAGGAACACCTTCGAGCCGCGGCGCCAGTTGTACAGCGCCTGGCGGCGCGAGGGCAGCGCGCCGACATCGGCGGCGCGGAAGCCCTGCTCGAGGAACCAGTGCTCGGCGTGCGTGGTGAGAGCGAAGAGCTGGCGCAGCTTGAGCGCCTTGGCGCGCTCGTGGCAGGCGAGGAGCAGCCGCTCGCCGAAGCCCGCGTCGCGGTAGCTCTCCGCCACCGCCAGGCAGGCGAACTCGGCGCTCTTCTCCTCGGGGAAGGGGTAGAGCGCCGCGCAGCCGACGATGACGCCGTCGTGCTCGACGACGAGGAAGTTGCCGATCTCGGCTTCGATCAGGTCGCGGTTGCGCTTGACCAGGGTGCCATCCGCCTCGAGCGGCTCGATCAGCGCGACGATGCCGCGCACGTCTTCGATGCGCGCCGGGCGCAGCTTCTGCACCGCTCCGGCGGTCACCATGGTGCCGACGCCGGCGTGCGTGAACAGCTCGAGCAGGAGCGAGCCGGGCGCACGCCGCGAGAGGAGGTGGGCGCGGCCGACGCCCGCCTTCACGGCGCGCGCGAGGTGCTCGAGCGCGCGCATCGTCGCGGGCGTGAGGCCGCCTTTCTTTGCGGCGAGCGCCGCTGCCTGGTCGGCCGTCAGCTCCGACACGATATGGCCGCGGCGGTCCTCCGGCAGGCGGTCGGTGTACATGAGGAGCTTGTCGGCCTTGAGCGCCACCGCCACGCTTTCGGCGACGTCCTCCCAGGCGAGGTTGAACACCTCGCCGGTCAGCGAGTAGCCGAGGTGGGGCACCAGAACGATGTCGTCGACGTCGAGGTGGCTCGCCAGCGCCGCCGTGTCCACCTTGCGCACGGCGCCGGCGAACTGGAAGTCGATGCCCTTGCGCACGCCGATCGGCCGCGCGGTGATGTAGTTGCCCGAGGCGACGCGGATCTGCGCCCGCGCCATGGGCGAGTTCGGCAGGCCCTGCGACAGCAGCGCCTCGATCTCCACGCGCAGCACGCCGGCAGCGTGCTTGACGGCGGTGAGCGCGGCTTCGTCGGTGATGCGCAGGCCCTGCGCGTAGCGCGAGCGCTGGCCCTTCGCCTTCATCTCGGCCTCGATCTGCGGCCGCGCGCCGTGCACCAGGACCAGCCGGATCTCGAGCGAGGCGAGCACGTTGACGTCGTGGATGAAGCTGGCGAAGCGCGAGCGCTCCGCCATCAGCTCGCCGCCGAAGGCGACGACGAAGGTGCGCCCGCCGAAGTCGTGCACGTAGGGCGCCACCTGGCGGAACCAGCGGACGAAGGCTTCGGAATGGTTGGGGGCGGTGGCCATGGCGCGTGCTTGCGGATTCTAGCGGCTAGAAATCGCCCAGCAGGGCGTTGAGCGCGGCGAGGGCGGCGAGCGCCGCCGTCTCGGTGCGCAGCACGCGCGCGCCGAGGCGTGCCGGGACGAACCCCTGGTCGAGGAAAGCGCGCTCCTCCTGCGCGTTGAAGCCGGCCTCAGGCCCCACGCCAAGCACGAGCTCGCCCGGCGCCCTGGCGACGGCTTTGGAGAACGGCAGCTCGGCGAGCGGCGAGAGCAGCACCCGCGCGCCGGCGCCCTCGGCCCGGTACGCGCCGACCTCGGCCAGCGGATGGACCAGCGGCACGCGGTTGCGCCCGCACTGCTCGCAGGCGGCGATGGCGATGCGCCGCCAGTGCGCGTGTTTTGAGAGTGCCCGCTCGCCTTTCGGCCGCGCCACCGACGCCGCCGCGAGCAGCGGCCGGATCTCCGCCACGCCGAGCTCGACCGCCTTGCGCACGGTGAAGTCCATGCGCTCGCTCGAGGACACGCCCTGCAGCAGCACCACCCGCAGCGGCGATTCGCGCTCGACCGCGCGGTGCGCGAGGACATCGAGCAGCACCCGCCGGCGCTCGATCGCCGCGATGCGCGCGGCATATTCCCCGCCGCGGCCGTCAAACAGCGCGATTTCCTCTCCGGCGCGCAGCCGCAGGACATGCAGGGCATGGTGCGCGGCGTCCTCGCCGAGCACGCAGCTGCCGCCGGCGCGCAATCTCTCCTCGATATAGAAGCGCGGAACGCGCGAGGGCGTGTCGGTCATGTTACGATTTTTGCACGATGGAGCAGATGGGCAAGAAGCGCGTTCTGCTGGTGCATTTTTCCCAGACCGGGCAGCTCACGCGCGTGGCGCGGCGGCTCGCGGCGCCGCTGGCCGCGGCGCCCGACGTCGAGCTGGTCGAGGAAGTGCTGCGCCCGCGCGAGCCCTATCCGTTTCCCTGGCCGCTGTGGCGCTTTCTCGACGCCATGCCGGAAACGGTGCTGCTCGACCCGCCGGCGCTCGAGCCCCTGTCGGTGCGCGCGGAGGAGTCCTTCGACCTCGTCATCCTCGCCTACCAGGTGTGGTATCTCGAGCCCGCCGGCCCCATCACCGCGTTCCTCAAGAGCGAGGCCGGGCGCCGCCTGCTGCGCGGACGCGCGGTGGTCACCGTCATCGCCTGCCGCAACATGTGGCTGTCGGCGCAGGAAACGGTGAAGCGCCTGATCGCAGAGGCGGGCGGAGTGCTGCGCGACAACGTGGTTCTCACCGACCAGGGCAGCGCCCTCGAGACCTTCATCACCACGCCGCGCTGGCTGCTCACCGGCCGGCGCAACGCCTTCTGCGGGCTCTCGCCCGCCGGCGTGGCGGAAGCCGAGATCGAGGGCGCCGATCGCTTCGGCCGCGCGCTGCTCGTTGCGCTGCGCGGCGGGCGCGGGCGCGATACCGGGCCGATGCTGGCGGGCCTCGGCGCGGCGCGCGTCGACGCGCGCCTGATCTTCAGCGAGCGCGCCGCGCGGCGCGCCTTCGCGCTGTGGTCGCGCCTGATCCGCCTCGGCGGCAGGCCGGGATCCCTCGGCCGGGCGCCGCTGGTGGCCCTGTTCTCCGTCTATCTCGTGGCGATGATCCTCGTCGTGGTGCCGCCGAGCCTGCTGCTGCAACGCCTGGCGCGGCCATTGCTGGCGAGACGGCTGCAATCCCTGCGCGCATACTACGAGCTGCCCTCCGGGCGCTGAGATGGAACGCAAGACTGCCTATATCACGCGCAGTGCGGTGTGCCTGCCGAACGCGCCGGTCGAGAACGATCAGGTAGAGACGATCCTCGGTCAGGTCGGCGAGCGCCCCTCGCGCGCGCGCCGCGTCGTCCAGCGCAGCAACGGCATCCGCCGGCGCTACTTCGTCATCGACCCGGCCACCGGCAAGCCGAACTACACCAACGCCAGCCTGACCGCGGCCGCCATCAAGGGGCTCGCCGCCGGCGGCTTCTCCCTCGACCAGATCGCCTGCCTCGCCTGCGGCACCTCGAACCCGGACCAGCTGCTGCCCAATCACGCCGTGATGGTGCACGGCGAGCTCGGCGTGCCGGTGTGCGAGGTGGTGGCGACCTCCGGCGTCTGCGTCTCGGGCGCCACCGCGCTCAAGTACGGCTGGATGTCGGTGGTCTCGGGCTCCACCCCCAACGCCGTCGTCACCGGCTCGGAGGTCGCCTCGCTCGCGCTGCTGGCGCAGAACTACGGCGTCGAGCCGCACAACGGCGCCGACGTGCTCGCCGCGCACCCCGAGCTCGCCTTCGAGAAGGATTTCCTGCGCTGGATGCTGTCCGACGGCGCCGGCGCGCTGCTGATCGAGCCCGCGCCGCGCGCGGGGCTCAACCTGCGCGTCGAGTGGATCGACATTTTCTCGTATGCGCACATGCTGCCGACCTGCATGTACGTGGGCGCCGAGCGGCAGGCGGACGGCGGCCTGCGCGGGTGGATGCTCTATTCCGCGCGCGAGCGCGAGGCGAACTCGCTGTTCACTCTCAAGCAGGACGTCAGGCTGCTCAACGAGGAGGTCGTCGAGCACACGCTGGTGAAGCCGCTGCAGCGCGTCGTCGCGCAGCGCGCGCTCACGCCGGCGGGCGTTGACTGGTTCCTGCCGCACTACTCGTCGGAATACTTCCGCAAGCCGGTGGCCGAGGGGCTGGTGCGCGCCGGCCTGCCGCTGCCGCAGGAGCGCTGGTTCACCAACCTCGACCGCGTCGGCAATGTCGGCTCGGCCTCGATCTACATCATGCTCGACGAGCTGATCAACAGCGGCCGCTTGCGCCCCGGGCACCGCCTCCTGTGCTGGGTGCCCGAGAGCGGGCGCTTCTCCAGCGGCTTCATCTACCTCACCGCGATGGCGCATGCGTGAGCGCGAGGTGCCGCAGGAAGGCAACTCCAGCCACACCGGCCACCGCAAAGCCCTCTACGCCGTAGCCGAAGACGGCAAGCTGCGCCTGGTGCCGTCGCGCGGCTGGGAGGTGGAGGAGATCGTCACCCGCCAGGCGGTGGAGGAGATCGAGCAGCGCGCGCGCGAGGCGCGCGGCCGCGCGCTCGCCGGCAGCGCCTCGCCGCTCGAATATCACATGCACCGCGCGCGCATGGACGTCGAGCTCCTCGCCCAGGCCGCCGGGTTGTGGCGCTGGCGCGTGCGCCGGCATTTCCGCGCCGACGTGTTCGCGCGCCTGCCGCGCGCGCTGTTGCAGCGCTACGCGGACGCGCTCGGCATCACGGTGGAAGCGCTGTCGAGGGTGGAGTAGGCGTGGCGGCGGCCTTCGTCCACTCGCATGCTTCGCACTGCGAGTCGGGGGTGATGTCGTCGATGCTGCGCCACCATGGCCTGCCGCTGTCGGAGGCCATGGCCTTCGGCCTCGGCGCGGCGCTGTGCTTCGCCTACCTGCCGTGCATCCGCGTCAACGGCCTGCCGCTCGTCTCCTACCGCATGCCGCCGCGCGCCATCATCAAGGGGCTGCACCGCAGCCTCGACCTCGGCATGCGCTTCGAGACCTTTTCTTCGCCGCAGGCCGGCATGCAGCGCCTCGACGCGCTGCTCGACGCGGGGCAGCTGGTCGGCTGCCAGACTTCGGTGTTCTGGCTGCCCTACTTCCCGCCCGACCTGCGCTTCCACTTCAACGCGCACAACCTCCTGGTCTACGGCCGCGAGGGCGACGACTACCTGGTGAGCGACCCGGTGGGCGAGGAGCCGGTGCGCTGCGCCCGCGCCGACCTGCAGCGGGCGCGCTTCGCCAAGGGCGTGCTCGCGCCGAAGGGGCTGCTCTACTACCCGACGCGCGTTCCCGCCCGGGCGGACTGGGCGCGCCTTGGGCGCGCCGCCATCGGACGCACCGCGCGCATCATGCTGTATACGCCGCTGCCGCTGGTCGGCGTGCGCGGCATGCGCATGCTGGCGCGCCGCGTCGAGCGCCTCGCGCTCGGCGATGGCGGCAAGGCGGCGCGCCTGTACATCGGTAACATCGTGCGCATGCAGGAGGAGATCGGCACCGGCGGCGGCGGCTTTCGCTTCCTCTACGCCTCGTTTTTGCAGGAGCTCGCGGCCGCGGCCGCCTACGCGCCGCTCGAAACGCTCGCCGCGCGGCTGGTGGAGATCGGCGACCACTGGCGCGAGTTCGCGCTGGCCGGCGCGCGCATGATCCGCAACCGCGATCCGCTCGATCCGCCGGCGCTGGCGCAACGCCTGCGCGCGCTCGCGGCGGAGGAGAAGGGCTTCTTCCACGACCTGCACGCGGCGCAGCGCGCATGGCCGTGAGAATCGAGGGCCTGTCGTTCCGCTACCCCGGTCGCGACCAGCCGGCGCTCGACAACGTCACCCTCACCATTCCTGCCGGCGGCGTGTTCGGCCTGCTCGGTCCCAACGGCGCCGGCAAGAGCACGCTCATCGCCGTCCTCACGGGCCTGCTGCGAGGCGCGAGCGGCCGCTTCGCCTTCGAGGGGCGCGCCGGCCTCGTGCCGCAGGACTACGCGCTCTATCCGATGCTCACCTGCCTGGAGAACCTGCGCTTCTTCGCCGCGGTGCAGGGCCTGGAAGGGACGCGCCTCAAGGAGCGCGTCGCCGCGGTCGCCGCCTTCGCGCGGCTCGAGGCGGTGCTCGGGCGCCGCGCCGGCCAGCTCTCCGGCGGCCTCAAGCGCCGGCTCAATTTCGCCATCGGCCTGCTGGTCGAGCCCGAGCTGCTGCTGCTCGATGAGCCGACGGTCGGCGTCGATCCCCAGTCGCGCGCCTTTCTCCTCGAATCGATCCGCTCGCTCGCCGCGCCGGGCCGCACCATCGTCTACACCAGCCACTACATGGAGGAGGTGCAGGCGATCTGCGACCGCGTGGCGATCCTCGATGAGGGCCGCGTGCTGGTGGAGGGCACCCTCGCCGAGCTGCTGCGGAAGGGGCCGGGCAACCTGGAGCAGCTGTTCATGCAGCTCACCAGCCGCTCGCTGCGCGACTGATGGGGCGCCTCCTCGCGCTGTGGACGAAGGAATGGCTCGCGCTGTCGCGCGACGTGCTGGGCCTCGCCGTGCTGTTCGTCATGCCGGCGACGTTCATCGTCATCATGTCGCTCGCCCTGAGCGACGTGATCAA
>Ga0075431_100007721_pt1 | contig 10713 bp, 8 predicted proteins | sample RhiMetdeltSRZDD5_FD_75297 | JGI IMG/M metagenome (GOLD analysis project Ga0075431, IMG submission 75297) | Populus rhizosphere microbial communities from Tennessee, USA - Rhizosphere MetaG P. deltoides SRZDD5 | ecosystem: Host-associated > Plants > Roots > Rhizosphere > Soil | place: USA...
TGGGCGATCGACCGTCGGCGGAGGCGATTTACCGGCGACTTCTCGAGACGAGAGACACGGAGCCGGCGTTGCTGGCCGAGGCGCGCAAGGTCTTGCGCGGCCGCGGCGGCATCGCGCAGGACGGCGGCGGAGCGGCGGCGCTACGGAGGAACGTGCACGACGAATAGGAGGGGGCTCCGAGGCCCCCTCCCCAGCGACCCTATCCCCGGGAAATCGTGAACGCGACGTAGAGCGACATCGGTCCACGCTGCAGGAGCACGGTGAGCCGATCGCCTTCCTTGACGTCCTTGGTGAGCCGCTCGTAATCGGCGAGCGTGCGCACCTTCTGGCGGTTGATCTCGCGAATCACGTCGCCGCGCTGCACGCCCGATTCGGCCGCGGTGCTGCCTTCCTCGACGCGCGCGACGACGACGCCCTCGGTGGATCTCAGGTTCAGCTGCTTGGCGAGCTCCGGCGTGATCGGGCGCACGTCGAGGCCGAGGGCGGACGGTGTCGCCCGGCCCGGCCGCTGCTGGGCCTCGCGGTCGTCAGGCGCCTCCCCGATCTTGATTTCGACCGCGCGCTCGCCCTGCTCGCGCCAGATCTTCATCTTCGTGTCCTGGCCGGGCTGGGCCATGCCGACCGCGCGCTGGAGGTCGGACGGCGCCTCCATCTTCTTGCCCTCGAACTCGACCAGGATGTCACCGGGCTTGAGTCCGGCCTTGGCGGCCGGGCTGTCCGGCATGACGTCCGAGATCAGAACGCCCTTCGTGTCCTTGGCGTTGAACGACCGTGCCAGCTCCGGGGTGAGCGGCTGGATCGAGACGCCGAGCCAGCCGCGGGTCACGCGGCCCTTCGTCTGGAGCTCCGTGTGAATCTTCCGCGCCATGTTCGACGGGATGGCGAAGCCGATGCCGGAGCCGCCGGCGACGATCGCCGTGTTGATGCCGACGACCTCGCCCTGCATGTTGACCAGCGGCCCCCCCGAGTTGCCAGGGTTGATGGCGGCATCCGTCTGCAGGAAGTCGTCGAACGGGCCCTGGCCGATGTTCCGGGCCTTGGCGCTGATGATGCCGGCCGTCACCGTGGCCTGCAGCCCGAAGGGCGAGCCGACGGCGATGACCCAGTCGCCGACTTGCATCTTTTCCGAGTCCCCCAGCCGCGCGTACTTGAACTGCCCCTTGCCGTCGTCGAGCTTCAACACGGCGAGGTCGGTCTTCTTGTCCATCCCCACGAGCTTGGCCTTGTGCTTGCTGCCGTCGAGGGTGACGACCTCGATCTCCGTCGCCTTCTCCACCACGTGCGCGTTGGTGAGGGCGATGCCCGTCGGATCGATGATCACGCCGGAGCCGAGGCTGCGCTGCGGAATGCGCTCGGGCATGTCCCCGAAGAAGCGCTTGTAGAACTCCTCGCCGAAGAACTCCTCGAACGGCGTGCGGCCGCCGCCGACCCCCCCGGGGCCCTTCGACACCGTGTTGATGTTGATGACCGCAGGCCTGATGGCCTCCGCCACCTTGGCGAAGGTGTTGCTGGCCGCGCCGAGCGGCATCTGCACCGGCAGGATGGGCGCCTCCGGCGTCGCCGCCAGCGGCGCCCGCTCGACGCGCCCGGCGGCGAAGGCGCCGAGCGTGACACCGGTCACGAGGGCGACGGCTAGCGTCGCGACGAAGGTCTTTCGAGTGAGATGCAGCATGTGGACCTGTGCCTCCTTCAATTCGGGCTGGATACGGGCTCGCCTGCGAGCAGGCGGCGGAGATGCTCGCCTTCGAGCGTCTCCACGCGCTTGAGCTCCGCCGCCGCGGTCATCAGCGCGGCCTTGCGGGTGGTCAGGAGCCCGTGGACGCGGTCGTGGGTGCGGTCGAGGATCGCGCGGACTTCTTCGTCGATGGCGCGCGCGGTGGCGTCGCTGTAGTCGCGATCGCCTCCGCCGCCGCCCGGCTGCCGGAGGAACAGCGGGCCACGCTCGCCGTAGGTGGCGAGCCCGACCCGCTCGGACATGCCGTACTTGGTGACCATGAGCCGCGCGAGCTCGGTGGCGCGCTCGAGGTCGTTGTGGGCGCCCGTCGACACCTCGCCGTAGACGAGCTCCTCCGCCACGCGGCCGCCGAGGAGCACGGCCACGCGGTCCTCGATCTCGCTGCGCGTGAGCAGGAAGCGGTCCTCCGTCGGCAGCTGGTAGGTCATGCCGAGGGCCGCGATGCCGCGGGGGATGATGGTCACCTTGTGGACCGGATCGGCGTGGCTCACCGAGGCGGCCACGAGCGCGTGGCCCATCTCGTGATGGGCGACGATATCGCGCTCCTTGTCGGACAGCACGCGGCTGCGCTTCTCCAGGCCGGCCACCACGCGGTCGATGGCTTCCTCGAAGTCGGACATCTCGACCGCGTTCTTCTCCTTGCGCGCGGCCAGCAGCGCCGCCTCGTTGACGATGTTGGCCAGATCGGCGCCGGCGAAGCCGGGGGTGCGGGCGGCGATGACGCCCAGCTCGACGTTGGGCGCCAGCACGACGGCGCGCGCGTGCAGGCGGAGGATCGCTTCGCGGCCGCGGACGTCCGGCTTGTCGACGACCACCTGGCGGTCGAAGCGCCCCGGCCGCAGCAGCGCCTGATCGAGCACTTCCGGCCGGTTGGTGGCGGCCATGATGATGACGCCCTTGGAGGAGTCGAAGCCGTCCATCTCGGCCAGGAGCTGGTTCAGCGTCTGCTCGCGTTCGTCGTGGCCGCCCACGAAGCCGGTGGCGCCGGCGCGCGACTTGCCGATGGCGTCGAGCTCGTCGATGAAGATGATGCACGGCGCCTTGTCCTTGGCCTGCTCGAAGAGATCACGCACCCGGGCGGCGCCCACGCCCACGAACATCTCCACGAACTCCGAGCCGGAAAGCGTGAAGAACGGCACGTCCGCCTCGCCGGCCACCGCGCGCGCCAGCAGGGTCTTGCCGGTGCCGGGCGGCCCCACGAGCAGCACGCCCTTGGGGATGCGCCCGCCGAGGCGCTGGTACTTGCGCGGATTCTTCAGAAAGTCGACGATCTCCACCAGCTCCGCTTTCGCCTCGTCCACCCCGGCCACGTCCGCGAACGTCGTCTTCAGCTCCTTGCGGTCGAAGATCTTGTGCTTGCTGCGGCCGAACGACAGCGCCTGCGTCGGTCCGCCGCCCACCCGGCGCATCAGGAACATCCAGATGGCCACCATCACGCCGAGCGGGATGATCCACTGGAACAGCAGGTCCCGGAAGAACGTCGTCTCGATCCGTCCTGCAAATTCGACGTTGTGCGCCTGCAACTCGTTTACGAGCTGGTGGTCCTCGACGAGCGGGATCCGCTGGGTGATGAAGACGCGCGGCTCGTCCTCGGTCCCGAGCATCTGGCGCAGCCGGTCACCGGCGGCGCTGGGGGGCGGCGGAAGGGCGCCCGGCCGGGCGATCCCCCGGATGTCGCGCTCGGTCACGGCCACCTTCTCGATCTTGTCGGCGCGCAGCAGCTCGAGGAACTTCGACATCGGGATCTCGACCGTGCGCGGGGCCAGGAGCCAGGACTGCAAGAACGACAGCACGACGACTGCCACGAGCAGGTAGGCGAGCGAAAACTGGATGCGCTGAGACATCCGCGGCTTCATGAGGGATCTCCGGATGTCATGCTAAGCCTCGGGCCGTGGTGTGTCAAACTTCTACGCCCGTTTTCGCTTGACAGTTCGGGGCGTTGGCCATAAAAAGAACCCGCGAACGCTGTGTGAACTCGGGAACAAGCTCGTCTCTCAAGAGGGTCTCCCAAACGTTCTCACGAGGTTCTGATCGAGTGCCGACCGCGCGACGGAGCGCCCGGCTTCTGCTCCTGCTCGCCGCCGCCGTCGTCCTCCTGTCGCTGCTGCCTGCCGACGCGCAGGAAGCCGCCAAGGGCGAGGCGGCCTATCGCAACTTTCCGTTGCTCGGCTCGCGGCTGGCCGTGTGGGCGGTGGCGCAGCTGCATCTCAACTTCGCCGCCTTCATCCTCGGGGTGCCGATCTTCGCCGTCATCATCGAGGCGGTGGGCTGGCGCACCGGCGACGCGCGCTACGACTGGCTGTCGCACGAGCTCGTGAAGCTCACCTTCGCCGCCTTCTCGACGACCGCGCTGCTCGGCGCGCTGCTGCTCTTCCTCTTCGTCGGCTACTACCCGCGCTTCTGGGCGTACATGACCTCGGTGTTCTTCCCGACCTACTGGGTCTACGCGCTGCTGTTCTTCCTGGAGACGTTCACCGTGTACCTCTGGTACTACGGCTGGGACTGGCTCTCGGGTTCCCGGAAATGGATTCACGTCGGCCTGGGCGTGCTGTCCAACCTCTTCGGCACCGCCATCCTCTTCGTCGCCAACTCCTGGGTCACCTTCATGATCTCGCCGGCGGGCGTCGACGAGGCGGGCAAGCTCACGGGCGGGGTGTGGGCCGCCATCACGAACTTCACGTGGATGCCGATCAACATCCACCGCCTGATCGCCAACATCGTGTTCGGGGGAACCATATGCGCGGCGTATGCCGCCTTCCGATTTCTCGCCGCGAAGACGGATGAGGAACGAGCGCGGTATGACTGGATGGGCTACATCGGCAACTTCATAGCGCTGGCCGCCTTCATCGTGCTGCCGTTCGCGGGCTACTGGCTCGGTCGCGAGATCTACGCGTTCAACCAGACCATGGGCATCACGATGATGGGCGGCTTCATGTCCTGGCTCTGGATCATCCAGGCGATCCTCATCGGCATCCTGTTCCTGGGCAGCAACTACTATCTGTGGCTCGGGATGGAGCGCATCCCGGGCTCCGAGCGATACCGGAAGTACGTGCCGCCGATGCTGATCATCCTGGTCATCGGGTTCATGGTGTGGGCCACGCCGCGCTCGATGGTGGTCACCCTCGACGAGGCGCGCGCGATGGGCGGGACCCATCACCCGCTGCTCGGCTTCTTCGGGGTCATGTCGGCGAAGAACACCGTGGTGAACCTGATGATCCTCACCACCTTCCTGTCCTTCATCCTCTACCGGCGGGCCAATCGCGTCTCGACGAAGCCGTGGGTGAAGACCGGGATGGCGGTGCAGTGGGCGGCCTTTGCGGCGGCGGCGGTCGTCGTCGTCTTCTACGGCGTCTACGGCTACTTCGTGGAGTCCATCGTCCGGATCGGCTTCTCCGTCTATCAGGTCATCGCCGTCCTCGCCGCCATCGCGCTGGTCATGGCCGTCGACATCCCCATGTTCAAGGGCGCGCGCACCACCGGGCAGATTCGCTGGGGCACCATCGCGCCGCGCTCGCAGTACGTGCTGATCCTGCTCGCGGTGACGTTCACCTGGCTGATGGGCCTGATGGGCTTCGCGCGATCGGGCATCCGCCAGCACTGGCACGTGTACGGCATCCTGCGCGATACCTCGCCCGAAGCCGTCACCCCGGCGCTCGGCTACGCCTCCAACGTGATCACGGTCGTCACCATCGTGTTCTTCGCGCTCGTGATGTTCATCTTCTGGCTGGGCGGGCTGGCGGATCGCGGCAAGGCCGGCGCCCACGGCCATGCGCCGGCGCCGGTCATCGCCGGCGGCAGCGACCCGCGCCGCTGATGCGCGTCCCCATCGCGGTGAAGGTCGGGCTGTTCTCGGTGCTCGTGATGGGCGGCTACACCTACTTCGCGAACTCCATCCCGCAGATCGAGTCCAAGCCGCCGCAGGAGTTGTCCCTCGAGGGCGGGAACGTGACGCCGGCGCAGCTGATCAAGGCGGGCGATGAGATCTACAAGACCAAGGGCACCTGTGAGATCTGTCACCGGATCGGCCAGAAGGGAACGCGCGCACCGGACCTGGGCGGCGTCGGCGCCCGCGCCGCGAAGGCGAAGCCAGGGATGACCGCCAAGGCGTACCTCATCGAGTCGCTCATCAATCCGAATGCGCACATAGTCGAGGGCTACCCGCCGATCATGCCGGCGGTCGACAAGCCGCCGATCGCGCTCAATCGTTCCGAGGTCTGGGCGCTGACCGCCTTCCTCGAGTCGCTCGGCGGGAACGTCGATGTCACGCTGAACGACATCCCGGCGACGGTGGGGGCGGGCGGCGCCGGCGGTACCGCCGCCGCGGCGGAGGTGAAAATGCCCGGCGATCCGAAGCTCGGCAAGGCGGTCTACATGGGCAAGGGCACCTGTCTGGCCTGCCACAAGGCCGGTGACATCCCGGGCACGCCGGTCGGGCCGGATCTCTCGCAGATCGCCAAGATCCAGACGCCGGACTACATCATGCGAAAGATCCTCGATCCGAAGGGCATGGGGACGGTGGCCAACTATCCGGCCGGAGTCATGCCGCAGGACTTCGGGACCCGGCTGACCTCGAAGGAGTACGTCGACCTGATGGCGTTCCTTCTCACCCTCAAGTGAGCCGGTCATGAACGTCCTGCGCTCGCGCTTCTTCCAGGCGGTGCTCGTGCTGGTGGTGGCCTTCGTGCTGCTGCGCTTCGCGATCCAGCCGCCGGCGCCATGGAGCGTGCTCACGCTCTACATGTTCATCGTGCTGCTGGGCGTCCTGATCTTCGTCTCCTCGGATCGCGACTCGTGGGCCGACTTCGTGCGCCCGATGTGGACGACGCTCGTGAGGCCGGAGCGTCGGATGCTGCGCATGGCGCTGCTGATCATCCTGCCGCTTCTGCTCGGCTACTATGCCTACACGCAGGCGGCCGCGCGGCCGCAGGCGCCGCCGGAGCTGCGCGCCGTGCACCCGGCGCCGCCGGCCTCCATCCAGTTCCGCGGCAAGGAGATCAACATCTCCGGGTTCGACAACCCGCTGCGCAAGGATCAGGCGGCCTTCGCCAAGCACGTCGACGCCGGCGGGGCCATCTACATGCGCAACTGCATGTACTGCCACGGCGACAACCTCGACGGTAAAGGTCACTTCGCCGCCGGCTTCAACCCGCCGCCGGCCAACTTCCAGGATCCCGGCACCATCGCCATGCTGCAGGAGGCGTACCTGTTTTGGCGGATTGCCAAGGGCGGGCCGGGGTTGCCGAAGGAGTCGACGCCGTGGAATTCGGTGATGCCAGCGTGGGAGGACAGACTTAGCGAGGAGCAGATCTGGCAGGTGGTGATGTATCTGTATGCGGCGACTGGGCAGCAGCCACGCCGGTGGGAATCCCACTAGCCATGTGGCGGGCGACGATAACGGCGCATCTGCTTCGTTGCCTCGTCGGGCCCTCCCTGCGGCGTGGGCGGCCCACGCCTCAGTCGGGCACCTCCTCGGCGCCTCGCATCTGCACCGTTCTCGTCGCCCTAGTCCGGGCGTTGCCGGTACCGCTGGTCGTCTGCGTGAGCTTTGCGGCCTCGCTTTCGCTCGCCGCGCCCCTCGCACACGCGCAAGGCGATGCCAACGCTGGCAAGGCGGTTTATGACCTGAAGTGTGCGGGCTGTCATGGCGTCAAGGGCGACGGCAAGGGGCCGGCGGCCGAGCTGCTCCTGCCGCGGCCGCGGGACTTCACGTCCGGCATCTACAAGATTCGGACGACGGTGAACAAGACGCCGACGGATCAGGACATCTTTCGCATCATCACCGATGGGATGCCTGGAACTTCGATGCCGCCGTGGAACGTTCTACCGGAGAGGGAGCGGTGGAATCTGGTGGCGTACATCAAGGGGTTTGCGGGGGAGAAGTTGAAGGAGGCGGCGAAGAAGGTGGAGCTGCCGAAGGAGGTGGGGTCGTCGGAGGCGTCCATCAAGCGTGGGAAGGAGATGTACGAGGCCATCGAGTGTCACAAGTGCCACGGCAACGACGGGCGAGCCGACGGACCGTCGCGCGGTGAGCTGAAGGACGAGTGGGGGCAGCCGGTGCCGCCGGCGAATCTCGCCAAGCGCTGGACCTTCCGCGGCGGACAGTCGCGCACCGACATCGCCACCCGCATCGCCAACGGTGTCCTCGGCACGCCGATGCCGGCCTTTCTCGACGCCGTCGAGAAGCCGGAGGACGTGTGGCACCTCACCAACTTCATCATGTCGCTCGGGCCGGACTCGCCGCGGTACGCCACGCTGCTCACGGTGACCGCCGTGAAGGACGCGATTCCCGACGACCCCAACGCCGAGCTGTGGAAGAAGGTCGACCCGAGCAACATCCCGCTCATGGGGCAGGTGATCATCGATCCGCGCAACTTCAACCCTTCGATCGACCTCGTCTCCGTGCGGGCCGCGTACAACGACAAGGAGATCGCGTTCCATCTCACGTGGGACGATCCGTCGAACTCGACGAAGGGTGACGGCAAGGCCACCTTCGTCGACGCGATCTCGCTGCAGTTTCCGCCGCAGATCACCGACAGCACCGAGCGGCCGTACTTCCTCATGGGCGACAGCTCGGAGGCCGTCTACCTGCTTCGCTGGGAAGCCGACAAGGGCGCCCTCGAGGCGAGCGCCAACGGCCCCACCAAGGTCGCGGCCATCAAGGGCGGTGAGGTGACCGGCAAGGCGGTCTACGCCAATGGCCAGTATCGTCTCGTGATGAAGCGAGCGCTGGCGGTGCAGGGCGCCGAGCGGCCGACCTTTCGCCCGGCCGTCTTCACGCCGGTCGCCATCCAGGCCTGGGACGGCGGCGCGGGGGAGGCGGGGCCGAGGATGTCGTTGACATCGTGGTACTATTTGCGGCTGGAGGAGCCGCAATCTAATCGGAAGTTCGTCATTCCTCCCGTCGTAGCACTCCTCACGTTGGCGGCGATGGTGCTGATCGTGCGCGCGGCGCGAAGCCGCGCAACCAATACATAAGAGGACTCAGGAGGTCCGAGCCATGCGGAAGACGTTCGTCGTAGCAAGCGTGATCGCGCTCGGCGCGAGCGCCGTGATGCTCGCGTCCGGGACGCGTCCGGCCACCGCGCAGGGCGGCGGCACGGTCGAGGTCGAGGTGAAGTACAACGGCGCCCCCGTGGTCGAGAAGATCAAGGTCAACAAGGACACGGAGAAGTGCGGCACCGAGGCGACCGTCGAGAAGGTCGTCGTCGGCGGCAACAAGGGCCTCGCCCACGCCGTGGCCTCCGTGCCCGGCGCCAAGGGCGGCAAGGCGGTGAAGGGCGTGATCGATCAGAAGGGCTGCAAGTTCATCCCGCACGTGGCGGTGATGAGCCCGGGCGAGATCGAAATCAAGAACTCCGACGACATCCTGCACAACATCCACACCTACTCGACCGCCAATCCCGCCATCAACAAGGCGCAGCCGAAGTTCAAGAAGACGATGACCGAGAAGTTCGACAAGCCCGAGATGATCAAGGTCACGTGCGACGTCCACAGCTGGATGCTCGGCTGGGTGGCCGTGACCCCGGGACCTGCGGCCGTCACCGACAACAACGGCGTGGCCAAGATCGAGAACGTGCCAGCCGGCAAGCAGAAGGTCGAGGTCTGGCACGAGACGCTCGGCAAGCAGGAAAAGGAAGTCGACGTGAAGGCCGGACAGACGACGAAGGTCAGCTTCGAGATGAAGGGCAAGTAGGGAGATCCCATGCTCGACTGGTGGCTGCCGGAAAACGTCTCGACGTACGGTCGTGATATCGACTGGCTGTTCCACCTGATCTACGCGATCACGGGCGTGACGCTCGTCCTCGTGAGCGTCACGCTCGTCGCGTTCCTGATCATGTACCGTGACCGGCCCGGCCGGCGCGCGCGGTACACGCACGGAAACAGCACGCTGGAGATCGTCTGGACGGTGGTGCCCGCGCTGATCCTGGTCATCCTGACCTTCTTGTCGGTGCCGGCGTGGTCGAAGATCAAGATGTCGCAGCCGCCGAGCGATCTGGTCATCGACGTCACCGCCAAGCAGTTCAACTGGCAGGTGAAGTACCCCAACTCCGACAAGGTGTTCCTCGACGAGATGCACGTACCGGTGAACAAGGTCGTGCACGTGGATCTCAAGTCGCAGGACGTCATCCACAGCTTCTTCGTGCCGTCGTTCCGCATCAAGCAGGACGCGGTTCCGGGCCGCTCCATCCGGGCCTGGTTCGAGGCGACCAAGCCCGGCAAGTACGAATGGCCATGCGCCGAGCTGTGCGGCTTCGGGCACTCCGGGATGAAGGGCTGGATCTACGTCCACACGCCCGAGGAATACCAGAAGTGGGCCGCTGAAAATCTCGCGGGAGGGAAAGCCAAGCAATGACCGCCCACACCGCCGCTCACGCGACGCACGGCACGCACGCACACGAGGATCTCGGGTTCGTGCGCACGTACATCTTCTCCACCGATCACAAGACCATCGGGCGCCAGTTCCTGATCCTGGGCCTGCTGATGATGATTCTCGGCGGCCTGCTGGCGCTGGTCGTTCGCTGGCAGCTGGCGTGGCCGGAGACGCCGATTCCCGGGATGAGCCCGTTCCTGCCATCCACGGGCGGCGTGCTCGAGCCCGGGCAGTACAACATGGCGTTCACCATGCACGCGACGATCATGGTCTTCTTCGTGATCATGCCGATCCTGGCCGGTGGCTTCGGCAACTACCTCATCCCGCTCATGATCGGCGCGCGCGACATGGCGTTTCCGCTGCTGAACATGCTGTCGTTCTGGGTGGCGGTGGTCTCCGGCGTGATCATGCTGGCCGGGTTCTGGGTCGAAGGCGGTCACGCGGCGGCCGGCTGGACATCGTACGCGCCGCTGTCCTCGGTCACGGCCTACACGGGCGTGAACTGGGGTCAGAACCTCTGGTGCATCAGCCTCTTCATCCTCGGTATCTCGTCGATGATGGGGTCGATCAACTACATCACGACCATCATCAACATGCGGGCGCCGGG
>Ga0075431_100007727_pt1 | contig 10711 bp, 5 predicted proteins | sample RhiMetdeltSRZDD5_FD_75297 | JGI IMG/M metagenome (GOLD analysis project Ga0075431, IMG submission 75297) | Populus rhizosphere microbial communities from Tennessee, USA - Rhizosphere MetaG P. deltoides SRZDD5 | ecosystem: Host-associated > Plants > Roots > Rhizosphere > Soil | place: USA...
ACCGGCGCCGCCAGCGGCATCGCCCCTCCGCCCACCTGCGCGGTGGTCCGCTCCACCGCGGCGCGCACCCCCTTCTCGGCCAGCAGCCGGGCCAGCCGCTCGGCGCGCGGGCGGAGCTCGTCCGCACGGAGGGTGAGCATGCGGTGGGTGGGGATCTCCTGGAGGCGCTCGTCCCGGTACAGCTCCAGCGTGGCCTCCAGCGCCGCCACGGTCATCTTGTCCACGCGGACGGCGCGGTTGAGCGGATGGGCCTTCACGCGCTCCATCAACGCCTTCTTGCCCACGACGATTCCGGCCTGCGGCCCGCCCAGGAGCTTGTCCCCCGAGAAGGAGACCACGTCCACCCCGGAGGCGACCACGCCGCGCACCGTGGGCTCGGGGGTGAGGCCCTCCGCCTCCAGCGGCGCCAGCGACCCGGAGCCCAGGTCCTCGAAGACCAGCAGCCCGCGCGCGCGCGCCAGCTCGCTCAGCTCCCGGGTGGAGGCCTCCTCGGTGAAGCCCACCACGGCGAAGTTGGACCGGTGCACCTTGAGCAGGAGCGCGGTGTCCGGGCCGATGGCGCGCTCGTAGTCCGCCAGCCGGGTGCGGTTGGTGGTGCCCACCTCCACCAGCTTCGCGCCGGACTGCGCCATCACGTCCGGCACCCGGAAGCCGCCGCCGATCTCCACCAGCTCGCCGCGGGAGACCACCGCCTCCTTGCCCCTGGCCAGCGCGGAGAGCACCAGCAGCACCGCGGCGGCGTTGTTGTTGACCACCACCGCGCTCTCGGCGCCGGTGAGCTGGGAGAGCAGCTCCAGCAGCGGGGCGTAGCGGCTGCCGCGTTCGCCCTCGTCCAGGTCGAACTCGAGGTTGGAGTACGAGGCGGCGATCTCCCGGACGCGGTCGGCGGCGCGCGCGGCCAGGGGGGCGCGGCCCAGGTTGGTGTGGAGCACCACGCCGGTGGCGTTGATCACCGGGCGCAGGTTGGGCGTGGTGAGCGCGCGCAGCGCGTCCTGGAGGTCGGAGGGCCCAAAGGAGCGCTCCTCGCCGCGCAGCAGCCGCGCCCGCGCCCGGTCCACCGCCATCCGCGCCGCCCTCACCTTCAGCGCGCGCGGGTGGGCGCCGAGGATCTCGCCGTAGGCGGACTGCGAGAGGACGTCGTCGATCGACGGCAAGCTCCGCAAGAGCGCTGTTCGATCTCCCACGGGCGCCCAGTGTAGGCGCCGCCGCCGCCACCCGCTACCGGGACGGCGCGACGTTCGCCACCACCCGCTGCACCGGGACGCCCCGCCGGTAGAGCAGGTTGTACGTGTTGTACGAGCGCAGCACGCGCTTGACGTAGCCGCGGGTCTCCGCGATGGGGATCTCCTCCACCCACTCGTCCAGCGGCCGGCCGGCGTTGGCCTGCAGCCAGCGGTCCACGTTGAAGGCGCCGGCGTTGTAGGCGGCCAGCGCGGGGGCGCGGTTGCCGCCGTACTTCTTCACCAGCGACCCCAGCAGCGTCGCGCCCAGCCGGATGTTGAGGTCCGGGACCAGCAGGTCCTTCTCGTTCAGCCTGGCCAGGCCCACCTGCTTGCCCACCGCGCGGGCGGTGGCGGGCATCAGCTGGGTGAGGCCCAGCGCGCCGGCCCAGGAGAGCGCCTTGGGGTCCAGCGCGCTCTCCTCGCGCATCAGCGCCTGGAGCAGGTCCGGCTCCAGCGCGCTGGTCTTGCAGTGGCGCTCGATCAGGTCGCGGAACGCGTTGGGGTAGGCGACCTCCCAGATCGGCCGGGTCCTGGCCGTCATCCGGCCGGAGAGGTCGCGCCGGAGCGAGGCGCGGGCCACGGCGTGCGCGGCGCGCTGGTCCCCGGCGGCGGACATGGCCAGCACCAGCAGGCGCGTGGTCTCCAGCGGGAGCTGCGCGCGGTTGACGGCCAGCAGCTCCTCGGAGGCGGCCGGGCCGAAGCCCAGGCGGACCAGCTCCACCCCGGTGATGAAGTGTGGATCGCCGCCCATGGGGCCGGCGTAGAGCGGCCAGGGCCGTTCGGTGTCCGGCGCCCCGGCCACGTCCGCGGTCACCTTCTTGAAGCGCGCCGGGTCCAGGTCCTCCAGCCGCGAGCGCGCCAGCAGCCCGTAGTAGGTGGCCGGGTGGTCCAGCGCCAGCTTCTCCAGCAGCTCCGCCGCCTCCTGCTTCTTCCCCGCGTCCAGCCGCATCCGGGCGCGCCAGTACTGCGCCCGCTCCACGTCGTAGGACTCCTCGGCGTCGGCGAAGGTCTGCTCGATCTGGTCCAGCGCCCCGAGCGCCTTCTCCGCCTCCCCGCGCCGGCGGTGGATCCAGAACGCCTTGAACAGCGCCTCGGAGGCGAAGTCGCCCTTGGGGTACCTCCGGCCCACCTCGTCCAGCCGCAGCAGGGCGGCGTCCAGCTTGCCGCCCTTGACGTAGAGGTCCGCGGCGTAGAAGAGCGCGTCGTCGGCGAAGGCGTGATTGGGGTAGTCGGCGGCGAGCTGCTCGTACAGCTTCGGGCCGTGGGGGATGTCGACGATGGAGCGGGACGAGCCCAGCACGTACATCGCCCGCGCGCGCAGGTCCGGCTCCTTGACGCAGGCGTCCACCACCGGCTGGAGCGCCTGGATGGCGCGCGTGTGCAGCCGCTCCTTGCGCAGCGCCTTGCCGTAGATGAAGTGCGCCTTGCAGGCCAGCGGGGAGGGCAGCTTGAGCTGCGGCAGGTGCGGGTCGAGCGCCGCCATCCCCTGCTGGTTGCGGTGCGACTCCACCAGCACCTCCGCGCGGGCGACCACCGCCTCCACCTTCGGGCGCTGGCCGTTCAGCCTCCGCTGCGCCACCTCCGCCAGCCGCGAGAGCGGGTGCTTCGACCAGAGCGCGATCAGCGCCTCGCGCTCGCCCTCCCTGTCCTTCAGCCTGGCCTTCAGCTCCGCGGTGGCGATCAGCGCCTCCGCCGCCACGTCCCGGCCCCACAGCGGCGGCGGGAGCTGCGCCAGCGGATCCAGCGCGGCGATGGCGCCGGGGATGTTCCCCTGGCGCGCGCGCACCCGGGCGAGGCCGAAGCGCGCGTCCACGTAGAGCCGGGAGACGGCCGGCACCAGGGAGAAGAGGTCCGCCGCGCGCTCCCACTCCTGGAGGTCCTCGAAGGCGAGGCCGGCGTGGGTGAGGCAGCGGTCGCGCACCTCCGGGTAGACGTCCGCCAGCGAGGCCAGCTCCGGCCCGGCGTAGGCGGCGTCCCCGGCCCGCAGCGCGGCCACCGCCCGCAGGTAGCGCACCGGGCTGGCGTCGCCCTGCCCCAGCAGCAGCTGGTGCGCCCTGGCGTAGTGCCCGAGGTCGAGCTCCTTCTTCGCCTCCGCCAGCTTCCCGGTGAAGTGCGGCAGGAAGTCCGCCTCGGTGAAGCGGCGGCCGCGGTTGACGGGGGCCGGCGGGGGCGGCGCCTGGGGCTCGGGGAAGGCGGGGTTGGAGACGACGACGAACCCGGGCGGCACCGGGGTCTTCTCCGCCTCGGGTCTGGGGCTGAGGGTCGCCTCGGGCGGGGCGCCGGGGGTGGTGACCTGCGGCGCGCCGTGGAGCTCCCCTTCGCTGGAGGGAGCGTCCGCGGGCTGCGCGGAGGCGGAGAACGCCCAGAGGGCGAGCGCCAGGGCGGGCGCGCGGTGGAGGGAGCGGCGGATCGTCACGGCCGCTGGAACACCAGGTAGTATCCGGTCTCGCCGATGGACATCCGCACCCAGAGCGACCTGCTCGCCTCCATCGTAGGGCTGGCGCTGGGCGTGTCCATGTTGCTCCGCTCGGACCGCTCGCGGGTCAGCACTCGGTACGGCGCCTTCGCGCTCACGGTGGGCGGATTCTACCTCGCGCACTTCTTCGAGCACCTCGCCATCGCCGCTTCCTCGGTGTGGGTGCACCGCGCCGCCAACGGCGGGACGCTGATCCTGGGAGCGCTCGTCCCCTCGGCCGCCCTGGCGTTCTTCCTGGAATTCCTGGGCGTGTCGCCGAGGTCCGCCCGCTACGGGCGGAGGGTGGCGCTGCTGTCGGCGGTGTTCGGGCTGGCGGTGGGGGTGACGCCGCTGCAGGAGAGCCTGTGGGCGAAGGTGGCGCTGGCGGTGTGGGTGTTCGGCGCGCTCTCGGTCTCGGTCTCGCTGCTGGTGGCCAGGATGCGGCAGCACGAGTCGCGGATCGAACGGCTCCGCCTCAACTACCTGGCCTGGGGGGCGGCGGCGGCGCTGCTGTTCGCGGCGCTGGACCTGCTCCCGCGGTTCGACGTGCCGTTCCCGCCGCTGGGCGCGGTGGTGACCACGCTGTACCTGTTCTTCCTGGCCCAGACGCTGCTCCGCCTGCGGCTGATGGACCTGCACGAGCTGCTGGGGAAGATCGCCTCGCAGACGGTGCTGGCCCTGTCGCTGGCCCTGGTCTTCACCGCGCTGACGGTGTGGGTGCAGGGGAACACCTCGCTGTTCCTGTTCAACACGGTGGTGGCGACGTTCGTGGTGATGATCCTGCAGGAGCCGCTGCGGCCGAAGGTGGAGGAGCGGATCGTCGCCATCTTCTTCCGGGAGCGGTACGAGCTGCTGCGCGCGCTGGCCAACCTGCGGGCGCGGATGGTGAACGTGATCGACGTGGGGGAGCTGGCCACGCTGGTGCTCTCGGCCTTCCACGAGACGCGGCGGGTGACGCACGCCTCCCTCTACCTGCTGGCGGACGACCGGCCCGGGTTCCGGCTGCTGGACTACCGGGGGCCACAGCCCTCGGGGTTCCTGGACGCGGCGGCGGCGCGCGGGATGCTGAACGCGGCCTCCGGCGGCCAGAAGGCGGTGCTGCTGGAGAACCTGGACCGGCGGATCGAGGAGATGCGCTCCCAGGCGCCGGACGGCGGCAAGCGGACGCGGGACGAGCTGAAGCGGCTGCACGAGCAGCGGGCGGCGCTGGTGCAGATGAAGGCGGGGATCAGCGTGCCGCTGGTGGGGAACCAGGTGCTGGGGTTCCTCAACCTCTGGGACGAACGGGTGCCGGAGGCGTACGCGTCCGACGAGATCGCGCAGATCCTGGAGATCGGCGAGCACGTGGCCACGGTGGTGGAGAACTCGAAGATCTACGACAAGATGCGGGAGCGCGACCGCCTGGCGGCGCTGGGCGAGATGGCGGCGGGGCTGGCGCACGAGATCCGCAACCCGCTGGGGGCGATCAAGGGCGCGGCGCAGTTCCTGGAGCCGAAGCGGCTGCTGGGCGAGGAGGGCGAGTTCCTGGAGGTGATCGTGGAGGAGGTGAACCGCCTCAACGGGGTGGTCTCCGCGTTCCTGGACTACTCGCGGCCGCTGAAGCAGAGCTTCGGGCCCACGGACATCAACGAGGTGGTCACCCGGACGATGAGGCTGATCGCCAACGACCTCCCGCCGCGGATCGAGGTGAAGCTGGAGCTGGCGGAGTCGCTGCAGAGGGCCAGCGGGGACGCCGAGCAGCTCAAGCAGGTGCTGATCAACCTGGTGCAGAACGCGGTGCAGGCCATCGGCCCGGCCACCGGGCGGATCTCGATCAGGACGCTGAAGCCGGAGCGGTTCGGCGACTTCCGCGGCGCGGACGTGATCGAGATGCACGTCTCCGACAGCGGGCCCGGCGTCCCGCCGGAGCAGCACCAGTCGATCTTCATCCCGTTCTACACCACCAAGGAGAAGGGCACCGGGCTGGGGCTGGCCATCTGCCAGCGGATCCTCAAGAGCCACGGCGGCAACATCGCGGTGGTGAGCCGCCCCGGCGAGGGCGCCACCTTCATCATCCGCCTGCCCGCGCTCCCGCCCGACGTCCCCGTCGAGGCGCCGCTGCTCCCCGCGGGCGCCGGCACGCCCCTGCCCGGCACGCTCGCGCCGCCGCCGGGGATCGACGACACGCTGCGCGAGTCGCCCATCGCCAAGGAGGAGCCGAAGGCGCCGCGCAAGGAGAAGAGGAAGCGGAAGGCGGGGTAGCGGCGGTCCTCCAGGCTCAGCCGGCGGTCCGCCCCAGCACCTGGCGCGCCTTCTCCACCTGGTCCGGCGGGACCAGGATCTCGATCGGCAGCAGCGGCCCCCAGAACTGGTAGACCGCGCGGGCGCGGGTCCCCCGCACGGTTGCCCGCACGCCCGCAGCCTTGAGCGCCTCCACCGCGGGCTCCACCTCGTACGGACGGGTCAGGGTCCATGCGGGGGCGAGGTCCAGCATGCGCCGCCCCGCCACCTCCGCCCGCAGGTCGATGGCCAGCGCCACCAGGGCGGCCACGAACACCACGTCGAACAGCGTGGTGCCCAGCCACGGCCTGAGCAGCTCGGGACCCACCCACATCGCCAGCACCACGCCGTTCAGGGCGATGGCGCCCGGGAGCATCGCGCGCACCCGCGCGGCGACCTGGGCGCGCAGGAGCGGGCCCTGGTCATCCGGGCCGGCCGTCCACCTCACCCACGCCTGGGCCACCCTCGCCGGCCGGTGGAGCCACACCGCCAGCACGATCGTCGCGTTCACCGCCAGCACCATCATGACGAACATCACCGCGGGCAGACTGGCCCACATCCCGCGCAGCGCCTCATCCGCCGCGGGCCCCAGGAACGCCGACGACGCGAGCACCAGGCCGAGGACCTGCCGGGCGAACAGCACCGGCAGCACGCCCGCCACCGGGAACGGGAGGGTGCGAGGCCGTTCGAGGCGCTCGTCGGCGGCCGGCCCGGTCCGCCGGAAGATCTGCTCCAGCACGGCGCCGGACGCCACCGCGATCGCCACGGCCACGGCGACCGTCCCCGTCGAGGTCAATCCGGCTGTCACCCTGTTCGAGCTGTCGCTCACCCAGCGCTGGACGTGGACCAGCATGTCCCCGAGGACCACCAGGCTGAAGCCCGCCCCCAGCCCCTGCTGGCCGCCGACCCACGCGGCCAGCAAGGTGAAGACCGAGCCGGCGACGAGGACCAGCACGAGGGTGGCCGGGGACACGCCGTCCGGCAAAGCGACGCTCTCGCCCACCAGCATGCCCGTGCTCGAGAAGGTCCAGACCGCCGCCACGGAGGCCGCCACCGCGAACGCCAGCCCGAGCCCCACCACCACGCGCTGGAGGCGCTGCCGGCCCCGGGCGCCGTCCTCGCGCAGCGGCCGCCACCGGGGCACGGCGAACGCCGCCAGCTCCACCAGCAGCGCCGCCCAGAAGAACGGCGCCCAGCCCACGTGGAGGGCCACCGGGCTCCCCTGGGAGATACCGAAGCTCGACTCCACCCTGATGACCCCGGGCAGCGGCAGGTTGCTGCCCAGCACCACCGCCAGCACGATCCCGGCGCTGACCAGCACGCGCCGCAGGACGCTCACCGGCCGTGCGGCGGCAGGAGCCAGGGCGGGCGCCGGGTGGGCCGCCACGGCCGCGGCGTCGACCAGCTCCGCGCCGCAGTCGCTGCAGGTGGTCGCGGTGTCCTGGTACTCGCCCGGGCGCCGGTACCGGACCTGGTACGGGCACGCCGGGTTCACGCAGTAGCGCACCTCAGCCCTCCTCCATGAACCGCGACAGCGCCCACAACCCGAGGGCGCCCAGGGCGGCGGCGCACACCCAGCCCAGGATGATCGCCCCCCGCGCCAGCGGCAGCCCGCTGCGCGGGGACACGCCCCCGGCGATCCGGCCTCGCTCGATGCGCCCGACGACCAGCCCGGCGATCCCCGGCAGCAGCGTGAAGGTGCCGATCACCCCCAGCGCCAGCCCGATCTTCGCCAGCGCGGAGGGCGGCCGGTCCTCCTCCACCACGAAGCACTGCGAGCACAGCCCGGCGTCCGCCGCGCAGGCCTCACACCCGAACCGCCCGCACCGCTGGCAGGTGAAGGTGGAGGCGGCCTCCGGGTGCCGGCTGCAGAGCGCGTCCGTCACGTCGCCGCCCCGGTCGCCGCCTGCCGCCGCAGCTCCTCCAGCTTCGCGCCGGCGGCCTCCCACTCGGCCATCGCGCCCTCCAGCTCCGCCTTGGTCTGCCGGTGCGCGTCCAGCAGCGGCTTCGCCTTCGCGAAGTCCTCGTACAGAGCCGGGTCCGCCAGCCGCTGCTCCTCCTCCTTCGCCTGCGCCTCCAGCTCGGCGATCTTCACCTCCAGCGCCGCCACCTGCTTCTTCAGCGGCCCCTCCACCGCGCTCCTGCGCTGCCGCTCCTCCGCCTCCAGCCGCCGCCGCTCCCTCGCGCTGAGCGGACCGTCCGCGCGGGCCTCCTCCACCCCCACCTCCGCCGGCCCCGCCGCCTCCTGAAGCCGCCGCTGCCGCTCCAGGTACTCCGTCAGGTTCCCCGGGTACGGCACCACGCCGCCGTCGCGCACGTCCCACACGTGGGTGGCGAGCGCGTTCACGAACGCCTGGTGGTGCGAGACGAACAGCAGCGTCCCGCCGTAGCCGCGCAGCGCCTCGGTGAGCCGCTCGGACGAGTCCAGGTCCAGGTGGTTGGTGGGCTCGTCCATGAGCAGCAGGTTCGCCGGCCGGAGCAGCAGCCTGGCCAGCGCCACCCGCGCCCGTTCGCCCCCGGAGAGCACGCCCACCTTCTTGTCCACGTCCTCCCCGGAGAACAGGAACGCGCCCAGCAGGGAGCGCAGCTGCGGGTCGCCCATGGAGGGCGCGGTCCGCCGCAGCTCGTCCAGCACCGTGGACGTCCGGTCCAGCGTCTCCGCGTGGTGCTGCGCGTAGTAGCCCAGCGCCACGTTGTGCCCGAACGCGATCTCCCCGCCGTCCGGCTCCAGCTCCCCGGCGATCAGCTTGAGCAGCGTGGTCTTCCCCGCCCCGTTGGCGCCGATCACCGCCACCCGCTGCCCCCGCTCCACCGCGGCGGTCAGGTCCCGGTACACCACCGTCTCCCCGAAGCGCTTGTTCACGCCGTTCAGCCGCACCACCTCCCGGCCGCTCCGCTCCACCTCCGGGAAGCGGAAGTGGACCGTGCCGCGCTCTTTCACCAGCTCCACCTGCTCCAGCTTCTCCAGCAGCTTCGCCTTGGACTGCGCCTGCCGCGCCTTGCTGGCCTTGGCGCCGAAGCGCTCGATGAACGCCTCCAGCTCCGCGCGGCGGCGCTCCACCCGCTCGGCGCGGGCGCGCAGCTGCTCCAGCTCCTCCGCCCGCTGCCGCTTGTAGTCGGCGTAGTTGCCCGGGTACGTCCGCAGCCCCTCCACCTCCAGCGCCCAGATCTTCGTCACCTGCCGGTCGATCAGCTCCCGGTCGTGGGAGATCAGCACCAGCGCGTGGCGCGAGGCGCGCAGGAAGGCGTCGAACCAGACCAGGGTGGGGACGTCGAGGTGGTTGGTGGGCTCGTCCAGCAGCAGCAGGTCCGGGTCCTGGAGCAGAAGCCCCGCCAGCGCCGCGCGCATCCGCCAGCCGCCTGACAGCTCCGACACCGCGCGGTCCAGGTCCGCCGGCCGGAAGCCCAGGCCCCGCAGGATCTGCTCCGCGTGCCGCCGCCCGAAGCGCGACTCGAACTCGTCCACCTGGACGTGGAGGTCGGAGAGCTGCTCGGACAGCTCCAGCTGCTCCGCCTCGTCCTGCGACTCCTCCAGCGCGCGCTGCACCTGGTCCAGCTCCCCCAGCAGCGCGTCGCGCCCCGGCACCGAGCGCATCACGCTCTCGATCACCGTCCCCTCCGGCGCCGCCACCAGGTCCTGCGGCAGGTAGCCGACCCGCGTCCCCTTCCGCCACGACAGCGACGCCGAGTCCGGCTGCAGCCGCCCGCCCAGGATCTTCATCAGCGACGACTTGCCGGTCCCGTTGGCGCCCACCAGGCCCACCCGGTCGTGCGGCCCCAGCGTCACCTCCACGCCGTCCAGCAGGACCTTGGGCCCGTAGCGCAGGCTCACGTCTGTGGCGACCAGCAGGCTCATCGCACGCGTGCTCCCTTGGCAGGCAACTGGACCAGGTATACCCCGCCGCCTCCGGGGCTCATCCCCCTGACGGCGGGGGCGCGCTGGGCCTATACTGCGCCGCTCATGCCGTCTCATCCTCCTTGCCCTCATTGCGGGAGCACCGCCGGACCGGACCATCCGTGCCCGGCTCCTCTGCTGGGCAAGGTGCTGGACAACCGCTACCAGATCGAGAGCGTGCTGGGGCACGGCGGGATGGGGATGGTCTTCCTGGCCACCCAGACCGCGGTGAAGCGCCAGGTGGCGCTGAAGACGCTGCACCCGTCGCTGGCCTCCGCGCCCCAGTTCTTCGAACGCTTCCGCCGCGAGGCGGAGACCGCCTCCCAGCTCAACCACCCCAACATCATCACCATCTTCGACTTCGGGCGCGCGCAGGACGGCACCTGCTACTTCGTGATGGAGCTGGTGAACGGGCAGAGCCTGAAGCAGATGGTGAAGGCCACCGGCCCGCTCACGCTGCGCCGGGCGGCGGGGATCATCATCCAGGCGGCCCGCGGGCTCTCCCACGCGCACCAGATGGGCGTGGTCCACCGGGACATCAAGCCGCACAACATCCTCATCTCCACGGTGGACGGGAGGGACTTCGTCAAGATCCTCGACTTCGGCCTGGTGAAGGCGCTGGAGAACGAGGAGGAGGACCAGCTCACCTCCACCGGCCAGGTGCTGGGCACGCCCCAGTACATGCCGCCGGAGCAGGCCGGCGGCGAGTCGGTGGACGCCCGGAGCGACCTCTACTCGCTGGGCGGCGTCTTCTACTTCACCCTCACCGGCAGCTCACCCTGGGGCGCCAACACGGTCCGCAAGGCGCTCACCGCCGCGCTCACCCAGCAGCTCCCCCCGGTGAACTCCAAGCGCCAGGGCGCGCCCATCCCCAAGGCC
>Ga0075431_100007732_pt1 | contig 10710 bp, 8 predicted proteins | sample RhiMetdeltSRZDD5_FD_75297 | JGI IMG/M metagenome (GOLD analysis project Ga0075431, IMG submission 75297) | Populus rhizosphere microbial communities from Tennessee, USA - Rhizosphere MetaG P. deltoides SRZDD5 | ecosystem: Host-associated > Plants > Roots > Rhizosphere > Soil | place: USA...
GGATTCCCCCCGACTGCCGCGATTCGTCCATTCCGAATCGTCATCGACGAGGCGACCGTGTTTTGAGCATCCATCGTGTGGATGCGGCCGTTCGTGAGAACGACGTCCTGCAACGGAGCGCCAGCCTGCGGAGTGGCCTGTGTCGGTTGCGCGATCTGAGATGCGTCGGCGTCGTGAGCCGCGGCGAGCCCGATGGTCGCACTGGCGGCGGTTCCCAGAAACTGTCGTCGGCTCGGCTTCATGTCTTTCATTTGCTCCTGGAAGGGAACGCCTCCGCACCCAATGCTTCTGAGCGGCGACTATAGTGATCGCGCGAGCGACATTCAAGTTGCGCGAGGAGCTAAATTCCCGGACCGTGGATTGCGTGATGGAGCGAAAATGATCCTCAGTCGGGAAGGTCAGCCTGCTTGGGTTCGGGCAGCCAGAAACTGGCGACGAGGTTGACCACGTACGCAACGGTTCCGACGAGGGCGCACGCGTACGCGAGTCGAATCGGCACCGAGGCGCCGGGCATCACGTTCACGAGTTGCACAGTCACCAGCGCAGCGAACGTGCCGATCATGCGGCCACCGACGTTGGCGGCGAAGCTTTCACCAGTGCCGCGCAGGTGCGTCGGGTAGACGCGTGGCAGGTAGTTACCCCAGAAGCTCATTTGCGCGATGGTGGTCAGGCCGACGATGAAGATGCCCCACTGCGCGAGCGGGAGCCCGACGGACGGCACAAGCAGGAAGACCAGCGGCAGCAGCACGATCCCAGGGAACTGAAAGACGTGAAGCAGCTTGCGCCGACTGATGATGACGGCGGCAAGATACGCGAGCACGACGCGTCCCGCCAGTCCACCCATCTCCTGAAAGGTTTGCACCCCGCTGATTGTCTGCTCCTGTGCGGTGCGCGGCATGGTGCGTACCTGTTCGAGGCCGGGCACGACTCGCGGCATCTGCTGGATCGCGCCAAACGCTGTGGCGTACACGGCCGCCATCATGATCGTTGTCACGATCGTGGTACGGCGAAACTCCGGCGTGAACAGGGCCGCGAAGCTTGGACGGCGAAGCGTGCCCGTCCGCTTCTTTTCCTCCCACGCCGGTGACTCTGGGAGAAACGGGCGAATGACGATGAGCGGGATGGCCGGAATCACACCCGACATGAGCGTGTAGCGCCATGCCTCATGGCCGCCGCGCACTTCCGGAAGGAGATGACCGTAGGTCACGACCAGGTAGTAGGCGCCCGCGGCCATCACGCCTCCGAAAGATCCGAACGCCTGCGTGTAGCCGAGGACGCGCTCGCGCTGCACGGGATTGCTGAAGAGCTCGGACAGCCAGGCGACTGCGGCGACAAATTCGACGCAGACGCCGACGAAGCTGCAGCAGCGCCAGAACAGGAGCCATTCGACCGACGTCGTGTAGCCAGCCGCCAAGGCTGAAAACGCGTAGATGAGGATGCTCCACACGAGGACACGGCGGCGGCCGAACAGGTCCGTGAGGTAGCCGCCGATCAACCCGAAGATGCCTCCCGCGACGGCGGGCACGTACTGCAGTGTGCCGACCCACGAATTCACGGCGAGGCTATTGGGTTCGGCGGCGAGCAGTTCGGCCAGGGCGGGCCGAACGATGAGCGGCAGCACGAGCAGCGTGTACGTGTCGAAGGCGAAGCCAAGAGCGGCCGTGGCGCAGATCGTCCACTGCAGCGGCGTCAGAGCCTGCGGTGCCGAGACAGTTACCGTCTTGTTCATGCCACCTCGATACGACATCGCCCGTGCGGGCATTACCAGAACCAGGAACCGACTGTCGAGAGCCCAGAGCCGAGAGCCTACTTACCACGCGGCTCGGGCCAAGACTATACTGCGAGTCTTATGCAGGCTTCCCAGTCTTCATCGATCTCGGTCGCACCGACACAGCTTCAATCTGCCCGCGAGGCGCTCGACACCTGGGTTCGTGAAGTGGTCGCATGGCATTTCGACCCGGCGACTGGTTCGCCGTTCTGGCTCGACTACGCACAGAAACTCGGGTGGGATCCGCGCGAGCGCATCAAGAGGTTTGAGGATCTTCAGCAGTTCGATCTGTTCGAAGACGAATGGCTGCGCGGCGGGCCCGTGCAGCGATGGGTACCGCGCGGGATGGCCGGCAAGCCGGTCTTCGTATTCGAAACCGGCGGGACGACCGGCATCCCAAAGACGCGTATCAACTGCGAGGACTTCCGGATCGACTACGAGATCTTCAGCACGACGCTGCCCGACGAGCACTTCCCGAAGGGCGCCAACTGGCTGATGCTCGGGCCATCAGGTCCGCGCCGACTGCGACTCGCCGTCGAGCACCTGACGCAGCATCGCGGGGGCATCGCGTTCTGTGTCGACCTCGACCCGCGGTGGGTGATCAAGTTGATCAGGAAGGGATGGAGCGATCACCTCCAGGCCTATAAGGATCATGTCATCGATCAGGCCGTCACGATTCTGCAGGCCGGTCACGACATCAAGTGCGCATTCGCCACGCCCAAGCTGCTCGAAGCGCTCGCCCTCCGGCTCGAGTCGATGGGCACGACGATCCGCAAAGCGGGGATCACCGGAATCTTTTCCGGCGGCACCGAATTCACGCCGCAGTGGAATCGTTTCGCCCAGGAAGAGCTGCTGGACGGCGCCTACATGACGCCGACCTATGGCAACACGTTGATGGGGCTGGCGCCGAGCGCGCCGTCAGGCCCGCACAACAACTACAAGATCACGTACTACGCACCGCAGCCGCGCGCAGTGGTCGAGGTCGTGGACTTCGATGACCCGCGGAAGCTGGTCGAATATGGTCAGACTGGTCGCGTCAAGCTGACCACGCTGACGAAAGAGTTCTTCATGCCCGGGTTCCTCGAGCGCGACGAAGGCGAACGTGAACCGCCGTATGAGCGCTATCCCTGGGATGGAGTCAGTGGGGTCAGGCCGTTCCATGGCTTCGCTGCCACCACGACCGTCGGTGTTTACTAGCTCGCAGTCGAATCGACGATCAAAGATCAAACATTCAAAGATTCAGAAGCCATGTTGCATCTACCAGTTCTTCGTTGGGGCGAGCCCTACACCAGCATGGAGGTCGACGAGGTCGTCCACTTCTCGACCGGCGAGCCGATCGCTCGTGTCAGCCGGGCGAATGGCGGGTTGATTCAACGGGACGCTCGCAAGGCACAGCTCGCGCGCGACGCGCTGCGAGAGATCCCGGTCGATGATCTGATCAGCCGTGTCGGTCGAGCAGGCGAGCTGTACATGACCGCCACGCTTCCGATGGGCGATGGCACACAGAGCGCCGACGAGTTCGTCCACGCGCAATCGGCCAGCACCGGTCTTCCTGAGCGCATGTGCCGCGCCAACATGAAGAAGAACGCCTTCGTGCTCGGCGAGATGCGCAACATCCTCGAGTCGCTGACGCGAGGGCTCTCGCTCGACGTGCTCACGAAGGGCCACGGTGAAGAGCGTGGCGTCCCGATCAGTTATCAGATTCAGAGCCCCGTGCTTGGCCTGGTTCTGCCGTCGAACTCTCCCGGCGTGCACGCACTGTGGTTGCCGATCATCCCCATGCAGGTAGGCCTGGTCTTGAAGCCGGGTCCGCAGGAGCCGTGGACGCCGTACCGAATGACTGCGGCATTCGTCGAGGCTGGCATCCCAAAAGGCGCCATCTCCATCTACCCGGGCGGCGGCGATGTCGGCGCGGCCGTCCTCGATGCCTGCTCGCGCAGCGTCGTGTTTGGCGGCACGCCAACGGTCGATCGGTATCGCGGCAACCCGAAGGTCCAGGCGCATGGGCCGGGCTTCTCGAAAATCCTTCTTGGCGACGATCAGGTCGATCGCTGGCAGGACTACCTCGACATCATGGTGGAGAGCGTCTTCATCAACAGCGGTCGAAGCTGCATCAACTGCTCCGGTATCTGGGCGAGTCGACACACGCGCGAGATCGCTGATGCGATCGCTCAACGTCTGGCGGCGATACGTCCGCTGCCGCCCGAGCATCCAGAAGCGGCGCTCGCGGCCTTCACGGTCCCCGGAGTGGCAGAGGCGATTTCTCAGTCGATCGACGCTGACGTGCAGGTCGCCGGTGTCGAAGATGTGACGGCCAGGTATCGAGAGGGAAGTCGTCTCGTCAGGAATGGGAAGTCGGACTACCTGTTGCCGACCGTCATTCACGTCAACTCGCCTGAGCCGGCGGTGGCGAAGAAGGAGTTCATGTTCCCCTTCGTGACGGTGGTCGAGTGCCCCGAGTCGACGATGATCGACGCCATCGGCCCCACGCTGGTCTGCACCGCCATCACGTGCAACGAATCGTTCAAGCGACGGCTCCTGGACGCCGTGCACGTCGATCGTCTGAACTTCGGTCGGGTTCCGACGACGCAGCTGAACTGGCGTCAGCCGCATGAAGGCAACATCGTGGAATTCCTGTTCCGCGCACGGGCCTATCAATCTGCAGCTTTGTAATGGGGTCGGGAGTCATTTGTTGAGGACACTCTGCGCGGGTGCATGAGAATCCTATCGATTACAGCCGGCGCGGCGGGGATGTACTGTGGCAGCTGCTTCCGCGATAACGGGTTGGCCGCCGAGCTCATCGCGCGCGGCCACGACGTCACCCTCATCCCGGTATACACGCCGACGCTGACGGACGAAACCAACGTCAGTCGCCCAGAAGTCCTCTTTGGCGGGATCAGCGTCTACCTGCAGCAGTACTCCGCTTTGTTTCGCAAAACACCTCGGTTTCTCGACCGGCTCTGGGATTCGCCACGAGTGATCGAGGCCTTCGCAGGTCGAGGCATCTCACCGGACGCGCGCGTCCTCGGCGAGATGACGATCTCGACATTGCTGGGTGAGCACGGTGTCCTCCGGAAAGAGTTCGAGAAACTGGTCGATTGGACGAAGGACGAGGCGCCACCCGATGTCGTCAACATCCCGAACTCGCTGCTCATCGCCATGGCCGCGCCACTCAAGCGCGCATTCCAGCGACCCGTGCTGTGCACACTGCAGGGAGAGGAGCTGTTCCTGAGCGAGCTCGCCGCTCCATACAAGGATCGAGCGGTCGCGCTGATCCGGGAGCGTGTCGGTGACGTCGATCAGTTCATTGCCGTCAGTGAGTATTGCGCCGACTTCATGATCCGCTATCTGAACATTCCCGCCGACCGCATGTCGGTCGTGCCGCTCGGCATCAGCATGGCTGGTTACTCACGCCGCGAGCCCGCCGCTCGCGACGAGGAATATCGGGTCGGGTACTTTGCGCGGGTCGCGCCGGAGAAAGGTCTGTGCGAGCTGGCCGAGGCCTATGTTCGCTTCAGGCGTCGCGTCGGTGATGCACGCGTCGGCTTGCATGCCGCCGGATATATGGCCCCGAGCCATCGTGACTATCTTAAGAAGGCGCATGAGGTCCTCGAGCGTGCCGGCCTGGGAGCGGAGTTTACGTATCACGGCGCGCTCGATCGCGACGGGAAGCTCGCGTATCTGCGCAGCCTGAACGTGCTGTCTGTTCCTGCGACCTACGACGAGCCGAAAGGGATGTTCCTCCTCGAGGCGATGGCAGCAGGTGTGCCCGTGGTGCAACCCCGACGCGGCGCATTCACGGAAGTGGTCGAGAAGACCGGGGGAGGGTTGCTGGTGACACCTGATGACCCCGACGCGCTGGCCGATGGACTGCACAGGTTGTGGGCAGATCGCGAGCTGTCGGCACACCTGGCGAACAAGGCCTTCGACGGCGTTCGCACCCACTATACGATTGCCGCATCGGCAGCCCGGCAACTCGAGGTCTACGCAGCCGCGAGTCGGCGCGCCCCCGCAGGTCAGCCGTGTTGAAGGTCTCAGACGTCAGCAAGCAGTATCCAACGCCGCGCGGACCACTGACCGTGTTGTCGGAGGTGAGCTTTACGTTGTCGCCGGGCGATGCCGCCGCGATTACCGGACCTTCCGGTAGCGGGAAAAGCTCACTGCTCTACATGCTGGGGGCGCTCGAGCCGCCCTCCCAGGGCACGATCACACTGGACGGGCAGAATCCATTCGATCTCGCCTCGTCCGCACTGGCAGATTTCAGGAACACCAGCATCGGGTTCGTGTTCCAGGATCACTGCCTGTTGCCGCAATGCACCGTTCTCGAAAACGTGCTGGTGCCGACGCTGGTGGCCCGACAGAATGGCAGCGATGACGCTGCCCGCGCACGCGCCTGCCTCGAGCAGGTGGGGTTGGGAGCGCGTCTCGATCATCGGCCTGGTGAGCTGTCTGGCGGTGAAAAGCAGCGGGCCGCCATTGCGCGAGCGCTCGTCCGGCAGCCGCGCCTCGTGCTGTGCGACGAGCCGACCGGAAACCTCGATCAGGCCTCGGCTGCGACAGTCGCAGCGATGCTGCTCGATCTCCACACACGTCAGCGCAACATCCTCATCGTCGTCACGCACAGCGAGCGCCTTGCCGCGCAGTTTCCGATTCGATTCGACATCGCCGACGGTCGGCTGCGGCGCGTCGTCTAACCCTGGAACCATCATGAGCCAGTCCAGCAGCTCAGCCCTCATCGCCCCCGGAACGCGAGAGCGTGTCTACTACGGATGGGTCGTCCTTGGTGTCGCGGCGCTGGCCATGGTCGGCACGTTACCTGGACGCACGCAGGGGCTCGGCCTCATCACCGAGCCGCTTCTTCGTGACCTGGGACTCGGTCGTGTCACGTTTGCGCAGATCAATCTGGTGGCCACGCTGCTCGGCGCGCTCTTCTGCCTGGGGGTAGGACGGCTGATCGATCGCGTCGGCAGCCGCATCGTGTTGACGACGATCGCCGTGGCACTCGGAGTGACCGTACTCACGATGAGCCAGGCGACAACCACGATCGGTGTGCTCGCGCTCGTGACGTTGACGCGAGGGTTCGGTCAGAGCGCGCTGTCGGTTGTCAGTCTGGCGATGGTGGGCAAGTGGTTCCGGCGACGCCTGACCATGGCGATGGCCATCTACGCACTCGTCATGAGCATCGGGTTCATGGCGGCATTTCCCCTCGTCGGCGCCATTGTGCAATCAGCGGGCTGGCGTAGCGCGTGGGCATCGATCGGTGCTGCACTCCTCGTGGGGTTGGCGCCGCTGGCGTGGTGGCTGGACCGATCGTCACCCGAAACGATCGGTCTCAGCGTAGATGGCGAGTCTTCTGACGTGGCCATCGACGCAGCCGAGAACGCGTCGGATGCGGCCAATGCCACGCTGGGCGACGCGCTTCGTTCGCCGGCGTTCTGGGTGTTTGCGCTTGCCAGCTCTGTCTACGGTCTGGTGGCGTCAGGGATCGGCCTCCTGAACGAATCGATTCTCGCGGAGCGTGGGTTTGCGCCCGACGTTTACTACACAGCGCTTGCCGTGACGGCCATCATCGGGCTCGCCGGCAACTTCGCAGCCGGCGCGCTCGCTCCGCGCGTCTCGCTGCGCGCCATTCTCGTCACGGCCATGGTGGTGCTGGCCGGTGGACTCGCGGCGCTCGCGCATGTGTCCACGCAGTCGCAGGTGATGGTGCAGGCGGTCGCGATGGGCATCGCAGGCGGATTCGTCACCGTGGTGTTCTTCAGTTTCTGGGGGCACGCGTATGGACGCCAGCACCTGGGAAGAATCCAGGGCGCGGCACAGGCGATGACCGTCGTGGCATCGGCCATTGGTCCGTTGTTCCTCGCCGTGTGGGTGGAGCGAACGGGCTCGTACGCCGTAGCGTTTTACGTCCTTGCCGCGATCGTGGCTGTGCTCGGAGTAGCCGCTGCTGTCGTGTCGATTCCCCCCGGTGCAGAACCGGCGGGTCGTGGTCGCGTCGACATCCCCGCGCGAATGTTACTCGAGCAGATTGAGGCGAAGACGGCGCCGACGATCATCGATGTCCGTACGGAAAGAGAGTTCGCGGATGGTCACGTTCCGGGGGCGCTCAATATTCCGTTTCAAAAAATAGGCGGACAACTCGATGCCATTCCTGGCTCGAAGCGCAACCAGGTGGTGGTCTATTGTGGTCACGGTCCTCGAGCGTGGATGGCGCGTGCCGCGTTGCGCCGACATGGGCTCACGAACGTGAAGTATCTCGTGGGCCATTTCACCAAGTGGCGAGCTGCTGGATTGCGCGAAGAACGGTAGTGTTCGTCGTACCCGAAGGAGAGTGAATGCGAAAGATCGACGTCTTCACGCACATCTTCCCAGCTAAATACGTGGAGCGGATGATGGAACTGGCCTCCACCATGAAAGATGTCGGTAAGCGTGTGCGCGGCGTGCCGATGCTGGCAAATCTCGATGTCCGATTCGAGATCATGGACGCCCATCCCGGCTATCAGCAGATCCTGTCGATCGCGACGCCGCCGGTCGACGCGTTCGCGGGCCCCGACGACGCCGTCGATCTCGCACAGCGCGCGAATGACGGAATGGCGGAGCTCGTGAACAGGTATCCCGACCGGTTTCCTGGGTTCATCGCCTGGCTGCCGATGAACGATGTCGATGCGTCGATGCGCGAGCTCGAGCGCGCGATGGGGCCTCTGCATGCGCGCGGAATCCAGATCTGCTCGAACGTCCAGGGCAAGGCGCTCGACTTGCCGCAGTTCCAGCCGATCTTTGCCGCGATGGCTGCCCATGATCTCCCCATCTGGCTCCATCCGTATCGCAGCGCCGACATCGCCGACTATCCGACGGAAGAGCGCTCGTTGTACGAAATCTGGTGGACGCTTGGGTGGCCCTACGAATCGAGCGTCGCCATGTCGAGATTGGTCTTCTCAGGGATCTTCGACCGCTACCCGAACCTGAAGATCATCACGCATCACATGGGTGGGATGATTCCTTACTTCGAGGGCCGCGTCGGTCCAGGATGGGACCAGCTCGGTACTCGAACGTCCGACCGGGACTACACCAAGCTGCTCAAGGAGCTGAAGAAGCGGCCGCTCGACTACTTCAAGATGTTCTATGCCGACACGGCGACCTTCGGCGCGTATGATCCCACGGTCTGCGGCCTGCGTTTCTTCGGTGTGGATAATGTGCTCTTCGCCTCGGATGCGCCGTTTGACCCGGAGGGCGGGCGCCAGTACATTCGCGAGACGATCAAGGTCATCGATCGGCTGCCAATCACCGACGGGGAACGAGAGCAGATCTACTGGCGGAATGCCGCTCGTCTGTTGAAACTCGAATAGCGCGGAGCCATGGTGAGACTGCGCACGGCGATCGCCCTCGTCTTGATGTCATGGACCGGGTTATCGGCTGGCGCGCAGGATTCTGTGATCACGCGGAAGCTGGACCGGATCGACCGATTGCAACAATGGCTCGACGCCGTCGAGCAACACGAGTTGGGCACTACCGACGATCCGCTGCTGCGTGTGGCCTCGTGGGATCGCAACACGCTGTGGCTGGTCTGGCAGGACGTCGGTTCGGTCGTCAGCCTCGTTCGTGAGCCGGACATCGGCGTGTTCTACACGCCGATCGAGGCTGAGCCCTTGAGCGGTATTTTCCGCCTCCCGCCGAACAGGCTCCGCTCGCGGGTGATTCCATACGGCCGCAACGACATCACGCGTCTCAAGCTGATCGCCAAACAGGTCGTGGATCGCGGGGGAGAGAACCGAATTCTCAAGCGCGGCGCCACGCTTCACGCGGAGATCGCCGTGCTTGGACCTGACACGCCACCGCCCGATCCTGCGCGGCAGCCCCGCTCCGATTCCGTGATGCTGTTCCTCGCCGACGGCCAGCAGACGGGCATCGAGGATGCCAATGTGCAGTGGGAGATGGGCAGGCGGCTCCTCGACAAGGTCAAGCCGAAGGGCTCGCGAAAGCTCGGGAACGACCCGGGCGCGGACGAGACCGTTCGCTTGTGGTATCTGGCGTCGAACATCTACATGCAATCGGTCGAACAGGGGGATGCGTGGCACGTCGATCGGTCGGTGCAACTCTTTCCGCAAGATCCTGAGGTGCTGTTCGTGGCGGCGTGCGCGCGCGAGGTGTTCAGCGGACCTCAGATTCAGGGCGTGCTGCTGTCAACAACGCTTGCTCGCGAGCTGTTCAATCTGTACGGCGACGAGGGTGAGGAGCTGCGCCGGGCGGAGAAGCTTTACCGGGAGTCGCTCGAGCGGGATCCGAATCGGGCCGAGGCCCGTATCCGGCTGGGTCGCGTTCTCAACCGGAGGGGACGACATCAGGACGCCATTGTCGAATTGCGACGCGCGACGATGGCGACGAAGAATCGCCTGTTGCTGTATTACGGTAACCTGTTTCTCGGCGAGGCCGCGGACGCCCTTGGTCTGACTGAAGAGGCGCGACGCGCGTACGAACGCGCGGGGGAGCTATTCGAGCTTGCGCAGTCACCGCGCCTGGCGCTCAGCTCCATGGCTACCCGTGCGGGAGATCGATCCGGAGCATTGGCCGCGATCGAGACGGTGCTTGGCGGGGACCAACCAGAACGGGCCGACGATCCGTGGTGGAGCTATTACACCTCCCAGACGCGTGACATCGAAGGTGTGTGGACGGCGCTGCGTGTTGCAGTGACCAGCGAGGGGGCGCGGTAGTGAGGGCGCCCCTAGCCGTCTTGACCGCCTGGATGGGTGACATTTTCGGTGAAGTTCCCCCAGTCAAGACGGCTCGCCCGCGCGGAGCGCGGGCAAGGCCAACACTGTGGCTGGCGAGGCGAGCGTCGCTAGTCTTTGCGCTGCTCCTGGGAACCGGGCTCACCGCGGCTCCGCAGCAGCCGACGTTCTCGTCACGCGTCGAAGCCGTTCGCGTGGACGTGCTCGTCACCGATC
>Ga0075431_100007735_pt1 | contig 10707 bp, 9 predicted proteins | sample RhiMetdeltSRZDD5_FD_75297 | JGI IMG/M metagenome (GOLD analysis project Ga0075431, IMG submission 75297) | Populus rhizosphere microbial communities from Tennessee, USA - Rhizosphere MetaG P. deltoides SRZDD5 | ecosystem: Host-associated > Plants > Roots > Rhizosphere > Soil | place: USA...
TCAATTATATTCAAACCAAGTGGAAGCTGACGCCCAAGGTCGCCGCAGAGTCTTACCGGGTGTGGTTGAACGGCTTTACCTCGGACGGCAAGATTCCGATCAAGGATCTACAAGACATTTACGATGAAGCCCTCGCGGCAAAATTGATTCCCAGCGCCGTGCCCGTGGCCAAGGTCATGGACTATACCTGGGTCGATGAAGTCATAAAGGAAAAGAGATAGGTCCCGAAGGAGTTGGAGATGGCAAGCCAGGCGTTCGTCGATTCAGTCATGCAAGAAATTATTCAACCGGGCGTCGAGCAGTTGGTGCAGCTCCCCTACTTCACCGAGCTGCGCGCCGGCAAGCTTTCGACAAAACGCCTGCAAGGCTGGGCGATGCAGCATTATCTCCACAATGTCGCGCTGCTCAAGGGCTTTGCGCTTTGCATGGTGAAGAACAGCCACGATCCAGATCTATTCAAGTATTTTCTCTATCAGATGAACGAAGAGCAGTATCATCCTGACCTGGCCAAGAAGTTCGGCATCGCCATCGGGCTGCAAGACCAGGACTTCGAAAAAGCCGCTCCGGTCTTTGAATGCCTGGCGCACACCAGCAAGACGATCCACGGCATGCTGCTCGGCTCAGCGTCCGAAAATCGCGCCTCGGCGCTGGTCAATGAGACCATGGTTTGCCGTTACTCCGAAGAACACATCAACGCGCTCCACCAACACTATGGGCTCAATGACAGGCAAATACAGTTTTTCACCGTGCATGCGGTCGCCGATCAGGAGCACACGGCGATGGCCAGCGAAATCATCGCCAAACACGCTCAAAGCGAGCGCCAGCAGGATCTCGTGCGCCAGGCGGCGCGCCACATGGTGCGCTTCAAGATCGCCAAATTCGAAGGCATCTACAACGCCTATGCGTAGGAAGAATGGAAGGGTGGGTTACTGGAGTAGTGGAGTGATGGGTTGTCCGAGAACCCGGTATTCCATTACTCCACCACTCCCATACTCCAACTTTTAACCCCAGCATTTTTTCCCGAGCTAACTCATGCCAACGATTACTCTCGACCTCGGCTGCGGCGACTATGACATCGTGCGGCCGCTCAAAGACGGCCGGGTGCGCGCCGAAGGGATGGAGATCAACTTCATCACCATCAACAGACCGCCGGAAGTGCACTGGCGCATGGGCGTGCACAGTGAATTCGACGCAGCCGAAATGTCTTTCGGCAGTTTCGTCGCGGGAATGGCGCGCGGCGATTTCCCGTTCGTCGGCATTCCGGCTTTCGTTTATCGGAAGTTCCGCCACTCCTGCGCTTATGTCAACGTCGCCGCGGGTATTAACCGTCCGGAAGACCTGAAAGGCAAGCGCGTCGGCGTGCCGGAATGGCAAATGACCGCCACCGTTTGGCTGCGCGGCTTCATTCAAGATGATTTCGCGGTCAGACCGCGGGATATTCATTGGCTTACCGGCGGACTCGAGTCGTCGGAGCGCAAAGAAAAGGTTTCGCTCACCTTGCCGCCGGAGATCAAGATCGAAAACATTTCTGCCGGCAAGAACCTTTCCGACATGCTGGTTGCCGGCGAGGTCGATGCGTTGCTTACAGCGCAGGTGCCCGCGCCCTATGTCAAACGCGCGCCTCAAGTGAAAAGATTATTCGCCAACCCGCGCCAGGCCGAGACCGAACATTTCCGCCGCACCGGAATATTTCCCATCATGCACGTCATGGTGATTCGCGAAGAATTTTACCGCCGCCATCCGTGGGTAGCCCAGAGCCTCTATAAAGCGTTGCTCGAATCAAAAAACCATTGCATCGAAGCGATCTACCGAAACGACGCGATTCATTCCGCGCTTCCGTGGACAGGCCAGCACGCGGACGAAATCAGGGAATTGATGGGGAAGGACTTCTGGCCCTATGGAGTCGAGGCCAACCGCCACGCGCTCGAAACGTTCCTGCGCTACAGCGCCGAACAGGGTTTGACAGCGAACAAATTGACGGTCGAAGAGTTGTTCAGCAAGGAAGCCCAAGAAACTTTTCACGTCTAATGTTCTCGGGAGCTTTCAGCCTCCTCGACGGTAAAACCTTTCTTGCCGCCGCGACCCTACTTGACCGTTTTCGAGAACTTTCCAGCAAATAGACCCCCTTCAGCGCGCCCATTATCGATCGTTGCCGCACATGTCGTCTGCTCTCGTCCGGCACATTTGACCGAACCACCGGCACTCTCCCGGCGCCGGTCTACGCTGCCCCCCGCCTTCGCGGGACTTCTTCAGACAATAGATGACAAAGCGGTAAAAGGCGCAATTTGCCGCCCTCGGCACGGCTTCTGCTCTAGAGAACCTCGACGGAATGATGCTCATCGGTTCACAAAAGAGCGTGGTCTAAAATACGAAGAGCGTTGGCGGGAGGAAGTATGCTAGTTCATTATTTTAATCGTCTAAAAAAAAGTAATGAAGGAGAGACGGAAATGAGAACAACCGAAGCTGAGATGGCTAAACCCAGTTATTGGCAGCTTATTTTCTTGCAGAGCAAAGTTAATGGCGCGTCGTACGGCGGTGAGGCATTACCCGGCCGCAATTGGGATTGGCCGAAAGACACTTACCTGCAACGGCGTCTGCACCAGGCCAGATACCTTCAGATATCGGATGCCTCCAGGCTCAATTAGATTGCCGCGTCCCGCGCTGCCTCCTTCAGCACAGCTCCCACGGGACAGCGGCCGCCACTGAGCCCCCCGTCACGTTCAGTGGCAAGCGGCCGGACTCGAAAGAGTCCGGCCGCTTTATTAATAGTGTTCAACGAATCCTTCGCGACACCAGGTCAACACAACTTCGGAAGGTAGCGAGGCCCGAGCGAATAGCTCGGGCCTCGCGCTATGGGATTATCAGACCGTGCGCGGATGTATCGCATCGATGCGCATCAGCTAAATAACTCCGTCCGCCATTTCTTCATGAGCGCCTGCTGCCGCTCGATGCTAATTTCGGCCGCCGGCGGGAACTTATCGCGCCACTCGAACGGCCGGCATGCGTCGATGATCATGCGCGAGCTGAAGCCCTTGCGTTCGCGCGGAATGATCGGATCGAGCGGGCCGCTCCAGCAGCGACGCAGGATTTCCGCCGAGTCGACCGGATCGGCGCGGCTGCACATCGCCCACAGCACGTCGTCGATATCGTAGGCGTCGATATCGTCGTCGACAACAACGACGTATCGGCCGAGATACGCAGCCCCTTGGCATTGGCTCGCAACCAAGCCCGCTTGACGGGCATGACCGGGATATCGCTGCCGGATCGCAATGACGGTCAGGAAGCGGCGAAAATAACTCGCCACCGCTTGCACGTCCGGCACACCGGCCTTTTCGACCTGATCGCGAATATAAGCCGCGCGCAGCAGTTCGTAGCAATGTTCCGCCCGCGCCGTCGGCCGGTATTCCGGCGAGGCCGTGATGATCGGATCGTTGCGGTGATAAAGGCGATGTACTTGGATAAGCGGCTCGAATTTCTCGCCGCTGGCGTAATAGCCGGTCCATTCGCTGAACGGTCCTTCTTCCTTGCCCTGATCCGGCAGAAACTCACCTTCGATCGCGATCTCCGCGTAGGCCGGAATCGGCAGACCGGTAAATTCGCCGCGGATCACTTCTACCGGCTCGCCTTTAATGCCGCCGACTGCGTCGAACTCGCTTCGCCCGTAGGGCTCGGGTCGGGTGGCGATCATGTGCAACAGCGGGTCGACGCCGAAGCAGGCGACCACCGGACAGGATTGACCCTTGTCGAAGTATTTTTGCCGGTGCATGCGCCCATGCTTACCGGGAGAAATATTCATCCCCATGGTATTTCGATCGTGGACCATGACGCGGTAGCAACCGACGTTGACCCAATCCTCGTCGGGATCGCGCGTGATGACCACATGGCCCGTGCCGATGTAGCGCCCGCCGTCGCGTTCGTGCCAGCGCGGCACGGGAAATTTGAAGAGATCGATATCGTCCCCGGATAAAACATTTTCCAGCACCGGTCCCGCCGCCACAGTCACGGGCGGAATGGACCGGGGTCTGGCGAGGCGCTCGCGCCAGGCTTGAATGAAGCCTTCGCGCGTGATGTCCAGCGGCAAATGGGTCGTCAGCGCGGAACGCTTGAGGCTTTCGAAAAAACCGACGAGGATGCGATATCCCGGCGGGTAGTCCTTGATACGGTCGAAAAGCAGCGCCGGGCTGTTTTCCTTATGCTTTGACGCGAGCACCGACAGCGCGCCAATTTCTAAATTCCAATCCGCGCCCTGAATCGTTTTGAGCTCGCCCATCTGCTCGACTTTTGCGATCCATTCTCTGACGTCTTTATAGAACATGACTGGCCTCCGATGGTCCAGCACTACGAACTTAGGTGCGGCTTTGCAAGCATGCGATGTAATTGATACATCCGACTTCGAGGAAACGACATGAGACAAGCGTGCAGTGCAATTCTGCTGGTCATTTTGAGTCTTTATGCGCCGGCTATTTCGGCGCAGGAAAAAGTCATCGTCAGCCACACGACTCGCGGGTCGCTCTCCATCGGCCCGTTGCTTTACGGCATCGAGCGCGGTTTCTACCGTGACGAAGGCATCGATCTCCTGTACGTATCGATTCGCGCAGACCTGGGCATCAAGACCTTGATCACCGGCGACGTCGATTATCTCTACAGCGTCGGCACGATCATTCGCGGCGCGGTGCTCGGCTTGCCGGTAAAGACGCTCAGCTTCGATTTTGCCAAAGTGATGCACTTTCTCATGGCCCGTCCGGAGATTACTTCCGCCGCCATGCTGAAGGGGAAGCGGGTCGGCGTGAGTTCTTTCGGCGCCACCGGCGATCTCGCCGCCCGGGTTGCGCTCCAATCCATTGGTCTGGATCCGAGTCGCGACGTAACGATCGTCACCCTGGGATCGGACACGCTGCGCTACGCCGCTTTGCAAGCCGGAACGGTCCACGCCACGCACATGCCGTTGCCATTCAATATTCAGATGAAAAAAGACGGCTATCGCGAACTGTTTTACGCCGGCAAAGTCCTGCATCGGCCGCTCACCGGCCTGGCGACGACGACGGACAAGATCAAGAAGAACCCGCGCCAGGTGCAGCGCATGGTGCGGGCGTTTCTCCGCACGACCCGTTCCCTGAAAAGCGAACGCAACGAATTTCTCGCCTTCGCGCAGATAAAGTTTGGCTTCACCAAAGAGGTTGTCGAGGAAGCGTACAAAGTCATGGTCGACGCGCTGTCGAACGACGGCATCGTCGAGGACAGCGTTCTGCAAAGCGCCATTGACGAAGCCAAAGCCGTGGCTCATGTCGCCAAGCCGGTGACTCATGCCGACGTCGCCGACTACAGTTTTCTCCGCGACGCGATCAAAAGATAAATGTAGGGGCGGGTTTCAAACCCGCCCCTACCGAATGGCGATTCCTGCAGGCATGATGACGAAGAAGCAGAAACCGCCCGTCTATCTCATCGCTTCCGTCGCCAATGAAAAATCAAAAATCCTCTCCGGCGCAATGGCCTCTTTGATGCGCAGAGCTTCGCGGCCGATTTCGACGATTTCCTTCGCCGCGTCGGCGCTCAGCCGCCCGCCGTTGAGCACGAATGGCGCATCGTCGTCGTACATGCGGCGCGCCAGTTGCGGGTCTTTGATGCCGAGACGTTTCTGAATGTACGGAATCATGATCTCGGGACTTTCCTGATAGACCTTGAGCCCGCGGTTCCACGCTCTGAGAAACCGCAGCAGTTTCTCGCGCCCCTGCTTGATGTGGCTGTCAGTGGAAACCACGCCGGTCTGAAGGTAGCGCATATAATCGCGGCCGCGGCCAAAAACTTTGTAACCCTTCTCCTCGGCGAGGTAAATCGATGGCGGCGTCATCATGGCGCCGGCGACCCGGCCGGAGAGAAGCGACTGCAAGCGCGCCGGCGTGTCCATGCTGAGAAGATTCACGTCTTTTTGCGCGTCGAGCCCTTTGGCCTGCAGAATCCGCCGCGTCATCACCGCCGCCGTGCCGTCCAACGAACCGACGGCGATCGACTTGCCTTTAAGCTCCGCCGGGGAATTCGCCGCGGCAGCGACGATGAGCTCGTGGATGGGCCGATCGCGCGTCACCGAAATGACTTTTACCGGGACACCGCGCAGAGCGGCGGAAAAACCGCTGCCGGCATGGCACGTGACATCGATCTCGCCCGACATCAGGCTGCTCACCCCGACGATACCGCGCACCACGAGAACCTGGAGATCCAGTCCTTCCTGGCTGAAGAAGCCCTTTTCCTGGCCGTAATAGAGCGGCACATAGCTCAACGTCGGCCCCGGTATGCTGATGAAAAAGCGCTCCGCCGCCGCTAAATTATTCGCCGTAAAAAAGAATGTGAGTATTGCGATAACGATCCATCGCCTGCCAAGCGCCATCATGCCTCCTCAAATTACTTTCGTTCGCCTTTGCTTTTTCCCGCCGCTTCAAACGGGCCGGCAGCGTAAACGACCCGTCCTCCCACCACAGTGAGCAGCGACTGAAGCGAGCGGATTTGCTCCTCGGGCACGGTGAGATAATCCGCGTTCAGCACCGTCAAGTCGGCGTACTTTTCCACCTCGATTGAACCTTTTCGCCCTTCTTCAAAACTCAGCCATGCGCTCCCGATCGTATAAAGCCGCAGCGCTTCAGCGCGAGTCAGGTTGTGGCTCGGGTTTCGAATCGCCGTGCCGGCCACCGTTTTCCCGGTCACCAGCCACCAGAGCGCGAGCATCGGCGAATAGTTCGACGACTGAAACGCGTCCGTGCCGGCGCCCAACGGAATATCCGATTGGATCAGCGCTCGCAACGGCGGCGTGTTACGAGCTTTTTCCAAACCCCAGCGCTCGACGTTGCGCTCGCCGGTCAACGCCATGCGGTCCTGAACCGAAATACCGCCGCCCAATTTCTTGATGCGCTCGATCGTTTCGGGAGTTCCGTCGTCGAGCCCGGCGAAGACGATGCGATGCCGCGTAAACGGTGTGACGGCATGCACCTCCTCGAGAACATCGAGCAACCGGCGCGCGCTGTTGTCGCTGCCAACGCGCAAATAAAAACTATAGCCTCCGTCGGCGAAAAACCGCGCCGCTTGGCGAAAGCTTTCCTTTGCCGGCTCGGCGCCGCGTGAAGCGGTTTTGCCATCTTCCACAGCATCGCCGAGCGCGGTCTCGACAAAGCCGCCGAAACGAAAAATATCGCTCTGGTGGAGACTCTTGATCTCTTCAACCGCTTGCTTTAACTGCTCGACCCCGGCGCCGGGTTCGTCGTTCGCAACATAAAAATTCATCCGCAGGGTTAATTCGCGGGACCGCGCCATTTCCGCAAGCGCTCTGCGATGGGCGAAATTCACGCCGCCCGTGTGCATGTCGCTGATCGAAGTGACGCCCAGGCGATTAAGCTCACGGAAGCAGCTCACGAGACCCTGCCGCACCGTATCGAGCGTGGGCCGCGGAATTTTGTCGTACGCGTATTGCCAGGCAGCGGCGCCTTGCAACCAACCCGTGAGCTCGCCGGTTTTGGGATTTCGCTCAAATCTCCCGCCGGCAGGATCGGGGGTGCCGGGAGAAATTCCGGCGGCCGTCAATGCGGCGCTATTCAGCAGCGCGCCGTCGCGCAAATACTGGATGTAAACCGGATGGTTCGGAGCGGTTGCATCCAAATCCGCCCGCGTCGGAAATCGCCGTTCGGCGAATTGTGTCGGCACCCAGCCACCGCCGACGACGATCCAACCGCCGCGCGGTTTTGTTTTTACCGCCGCGCCGATTTGTCGCAGACCGTCGGCAAGTGTCCGCGTCATTTCCCAATGGACCTCGCCGTTCCAGCGCAAACCCGCCACGGTCGCGTGAATATGCGAATCGATCAATCCGGGTATAACCGTACGGCCCGCCAGGTCGATGACCCTGGTCCCCGGACCAATCAACGGGCGCATGTCGCGCTCCGTGCCAACAGCGAGGAACCTTCCATCTTTGATCGCCACCGCTTCGCGAATCGAGAAATCGCGGTCAACGGTAACGATTTTGCCGCCACGCAAGACCAAATCAGCCGGAGCTTTGACGGCAAGCGAGCGGGCAAAGTCCACTTCGCTACCGCCGCAGCCGGCAATGAGTAGTAAGAGCCCGATGAAAATTAATTGTTTCAATCTTTGCCTCATCAAACCTCGCCTCACGAGCCGGATTCTACTCTCGCGCCCCGGCCAATGCGAGAGTCGCCGCTTGATTCAAGCTTGAAAATTTCATTCTTGCCGCAGGCGCCGTCAAACAGCTATCAGCTGTGCGCGATCGGTTGCGTTGCGCCGCGGATTGAAGTTATAGTTCGAGGAATTTTCGCTCAATGGCGACTGCAGTCTAACGACATTTCTTCGAGGTGACGAATGAAACCGGTGCAACTTTTTTGCTGGCATTTCATGGCGTATCCCTATCTCGACAAAGATTTTGACGAAAAGGAGTACACCGGCTGGGTGACGGTTCCCAATCGTTTATGGGACAACGGCAAGGCGCGCGGCCTATACCGGGAATATATCGATCAGCTGGCGTACGCCGACGAACTCGGCTTCGACGGCATGGTGCTGAACGAGCATCATCAGAATATTTACGGCCTGATGCCGTCGCCGAACTTGATCGCGGCCGCGCTTTCTCAGTGCACCTCACGCGGCAAGATCATCATTCTCGGCAACCTGCTGCCGCTCCATTTAAATCCCATGCGCGTGGCCGAAGAGTACGCCATGCTCGACCAAATGAGCGATGGCCGATTGATCGCCGGCTTCGCCCCCGGCGGCGGTCCGGAGACATTTAATTACGACATACCGTCGGCAAACACCCGCGAGAAATTTTGGGAAGCCGCCGACTTGATCGTCCGCTCGTGGACCGAAGACGGGCCGTTCGCCCACGAGGGGCGCTATTTTCCGCTGCGCTATGTCAATCTCTGGCCGAAACCATTGCAAAAGCCGTTTCCACCCGTGTGGATCCCCGGCTCGCGCAGCCCGTCCACCATGACCGAAGTGGCGAAACGCGGCTACTGCTATTTTCTCTCATCGCGCAGCCATGGCGGCCAGACCCACCGGGCGCAGCAGGAATTCGCCCAGGTGCTCGAAAAACACGGCGACAAGTATCATCCCTTCCGCTTCGGCATCTTGATGTCGACTTATGTGGCCGAGACCGACCGGCAGGCGCGTGAGGAATGTGAAGAAGGGGTTTGGTACTTTTTGAAAAACTGTCTCAAAGGCCATCTGCGCCGCGAAGGCCGCCAGCTCACCTACGGCCCGGGTATTCCGTATATTCCCGCGGCGGCATGGCGCGAATATCTCAAGGGTTACAAACCGGGCGGCAAACTCCTGGGGGACGTGGAAAACTGGGACGAGCTCGATGCTTCTCAGTCAATCATCGTCGGCAGCCCGGAAACTGTCACCCGGCGCATTCAAAATTTGATCGAGAAAGCCAAGGTCGGCAATCTGTTGATTCAATTTCAGCTCGGCAACATGCCCAATCATCTGGCGCGCAAGAGCATGAAACTGTTCGCCGAGAAAGTCGCGCCGGCCTTGCGTCATGAATCTCTCACTTACTTTGACAAAGAGTATCCCGGTGTGAATGTCGAACAATCCGCGGAGGCGGTCCATTGAGCGAGCCCATCATCGAGGTCAACCGGCGCAAGGTGCACGTGCTGGAAACCGGCAGCGGCGCTCCGTTGCTTTACCTGCACGGCTTCGCCGACGTTCACTCGGTTAAGGAAAGCTGGCTGCCGTTTCACGAACAGTTAGCCGAACGCGCGCGCGTGATCGCGCCGGCCCATCCGGGCTGCGCGCAAACGGATGAGAACAAAGACATCGAATCGGTCGAAGATGTGGTTTTTCACTACCTCGAAGTTCTCGACGCATTGAAGCTCGATCATTTCGATCTCGTCGGCAGCTGCGTCGGCGGTTGGATCGCCGCCGAGCTCGCCGTGCGCCATCCGGAAAAGATTCGCAAGCTCGTGCTTATCGGCGCCGCCGGCCTATTCGTCGAAGGCGCGCTCATCGGCGATGTCTTTATGAACGCCCAGCCCGAGTACGGCTCGAGCTATGCATCATTGAGAGCAATGCTGTTCGCCAGCGCCGATCAGCCCCATGCCCTGGACATGTTTCCCGACGGCAAAGGCGAGCTGGAGGATGAAGTGCGGCGCTATCAAATGCTCCGGCTCAGCTCGCGCATCGGCTTCAAGCCGCCGTATTTCTACAATTACTCGCTGCGCAACCGCCTGCATCGCATCGCATCGCCCGCGTTGATCATTTGGGGAGAAAAGGATGGCATGGTGCCGCGCGCCCATGGCGACGTTTATGCTGCGGGAATTCCCGGGGCCAAGCTCGCGATCGTTCGCGGCGCCGGCCATAGCCCTCAAGCCGAGAAACCCGAGGAGACGGCGCAATTGGTTTCACAATTTCTGTCGCCGTAGCTAAGGTCGCCCGGCGGTCGCGCCTCCCTGGTTATTCACCCATCTACGGATAAAGCTCTTTCAACAAACCGCCTTTCTCGAGCGCATCGAGAAAGCGAAAATCGACGAACTGCTCGGGCTTGGCGTTTTTCGCCGCGGGCACCGTCTTCGCGAGATCGTCCAGCACATTGTGGACGCCGGCCATATTAATGTAGGGCGCTTTTTCCAAAACCTTGCTCATGTAAAAATCATAGGCCTTCTGCAGCACCACGGGATCTTGAATCTTGGTGTACTTGGCCATCGATCGATACGTGAACTCGCG
>Ga0075431_100007737_pt1 | contig 10707 bp, 12 predicted proteins | sample RhiMetdeltSRZDD5_FD_75297 | JGI IMG/M metagenome (GOLD analysis project Ga0075431, IMG submission 75297) | Populus rhizosphere microbial communities from Tennessee, USA - Rhizosphere MetaG P. deltoides SRZDD5 | ecosystem: Host-associated > Plants > Roots > Rhizosphere > Soil | place: USA...
GGCTTCGCGCGCCCGAACCTGCGCTTCGAGATCAGGCGCACGGTCAACAGCGCAGTCAAGGATCAGGAGGTCGAGCGCGTCCTGCGCGCGTGCGCCGGCTCGGGCGTGATCTACGCCGCGACCATCCGCGAGGCAGAGCGGCTGTACGAGCACCTTCGGCACGATCACTCGGTGGGATTGTACCACGGGAAGATGGCACCCAACGAGCGCAAGGAGACACAGAACCGCTTCATGGCGGGCGACCTCCGCGTCATGGTGGCGACGAACGCCTTCGGACTTGGCATCGACAAGCACGACATCCGGTTCGTGGTGCACTACCACTTTCCCGGCTCCATCGAGGCCTACTACCAGGAGGCTGGTCGCGCGGGTCGTGATGGCAAACCGGCATTGTGCGCCCTCCTGTATCGCGTCGAGGATCGGCGGGTTCAGTCCTACTTCCTCGGCGGGAAATACCCGGAGATCGAAGAGGCGGCGCGCGTCGCCATCTGCCTGGAGCAGTATCCGTTACTCACACCGATGGCGCTCACCGATCTGGCGAATCAGGCCGACGTGCCGGCTCGTAAGGCGCGGATCGTGCTTGCGCTGCTCAAGCGTCACGGTCTGGTCCGCGAGCATCGCGGCGGCAGCTGGGAGCGACTCGGCAGCCAGCTGACGTCGGTGAACCTCAGTGAGGACCTGCATGACTACGAGGAGCGTCGCGCGATGGACCAGGCGAAGCTTCGCGCGATCATCCAGTATTGCCAAACGACATTGTGCCGAACGCGATACATCCTCGAGTATTTCGGCGAGGAAGTGGAGGCCGAGTGGTCGTGTGGCAACTGTGATTCGTGTGACGACGACCGTCGGAGTGCTCAGCGCGCTCGCGGGGTTCAGCGCGTGGCGACGGCAGGCATCGCCGACTGACCGGGGTCGTTACTCGTAGATCACTGGCGTCGGCCCGACCGGACAGTGATCGCCACAGCCGAATCGATACCGGTTGCGCGCAAACCAGCGGTAGAATCTGTCGGCCAGCCGACCCACCAGTGGAAGCTTGAAGATCCAGGCGAGCATCCATCCGCGAGGCAGGATGCCGAGCAAATCCTCGACGGCCTGGGCTCCCTGCGTGGTCCGACCGTTGGGCCCGATGAGCTGCACCGCGTCCGCAAAGGCGTCCGCCGGTATCCACGGAAAGCGTGCGCGCACGCATGGGTTCTGCGACGGAATGCTCTCGATCCGAGCGTGTCGGTCCCACCGCCCGACGAGTCGGATGAAGCGATTGCAGACGGCGCAATCGCCGTCGTAGACGAGCGTCCATGGACGCCCCTCGCCGCCGCAGTCGCTGGACTTGCCGGCGAGCACGAACTGCACGATCGGGCGCTCCGACGGCGGCGTCACGTGGTAACCTCGGTGCGAATGACGGGCGGGTGGGCGAGCGTGTTGTGAATGGCGCACAGATGGGCCGCGCGTTCGGCGGCATTCCGGCGCTCGGCCGGCAGTGAGGGCCAGAGGATCTTCATGTCGATGTCTCCCACCCGATGCGGCGCATCGGCGAATCGCCACTCGATCTCGACGGTCAGCGTCGATGCATCGATGTGCGCGTGCTCCGCCCAGGACGCCAGAACGGACAGCACGCACGTGCCGAGCGAGCTGGCGAGCATGTGGAAGGGAGAGTATTGCGCATCGGCGCGGTCCGACTCGATCGTGAGTGGACCAAATCCTCCCTCGAGGCGAATGCGCTCCTCCGACAGCAGCAGGATCTTCACGTCGCCCTCCGTTGGGTCGCGGCGCGGCCGGTGCAAGGAATACGCCCCATCTTCCCGGCGTTCTCTCAGAGCCATGGTGCTCGCGTCAGCCACGCTCGCGCTGTGCGCGTGCGATCGCGCACAGGCCGCTGGACAATATGATGATTACATGCTCCTGCGAGGGCATTTGGTTTCCGCGGAGACGGCGGCGGCGGGATCGCGCGGACGATATGCGGTGCAGCGGGTGCGACTGCGCAGCTCGACCGGCATCGAGGTGACCGGTCGTCTGCTGCGTCCGGCGTCGACGGGCCGCCTGCCGGCGATCCTGCTCAACGACGGGCGCGAGCTGAACAGTGCCGCGATCGAATACTTGCCGATCGAGTTCGGCGACGTCGTCGTGCTCTCGATCGACTACCCCGAGGCGATCCCGTACACGATCGGCGTGAAGGACATGGTCTTCAATGGCGGACGCATTCGAGCGGCCGCGCGTCTGATTCCAGCATCATTCTCGCTTGCCGGAGAGTGGATTTCCTCGCGTGACGACGTGGATGCGGCGCGCGTGGGACTCGTCGCCACGTCGTTCGCGGTCCCATTCGCGACCATCGCCACCGCGATGGATGCCCGGTTTCGCGACGTTGGGCTCATCTACGGCGCGGGCGATTTCGCGTCGGTGATGGCGGCGAATATCACGTTGCGACCCCGCTTTCTGCGCCGCCCGGCGGCGTGGCTCGCCACGCGCGCGTTCCGCGAGTTCGAGCCCGAGCGACACGTTGCGCGCATATCGCCGAGGCCGCTGTTGATGGTCAATGGTGTGGATGACCCGCAGATGCCCCGACGGGCCGTGGAAGCGCTGTTCGAGGCGGCCCGACAGCCGAAAACGCTGATTTGGCTTCGCACGGGGCATTTGTCTCCCACGGACAGCGTACTCATTCGCGCGCTGGTCGACACGGCCCTGACGCGACTGCCGATTCTCGGCGGCGGGCAGCGCGCCGTTGAGGGCGCTCCCTGACGGCACCTGCTTTGCGGCGCTGGTGTGATATGAACAGGAGCGTGTGACATGGCGGCGGTACTGAGTGGTCACGACGTGACCGTGACGAGCGGCGGCGTCGCACTCCGCGGGTTGCTCGGCATCCCGAGCGATGCGCGGGGAGTGGTGTTGTTCGCGCACGGCAGCGGGAGCGGACGTCTCAGCTCGCGAAACAACTTCGTGGCGAGATCGCTCCAGGATGCGGGGCTGGCGACGTTGCTCATCGATCTGCTCACCGAGGATGAAGAGCGTGCGGATGCCCGGACCGGTCATCTGCGCTTCGACATCGAGTTCCTCGCGACACGGCTCGAGGCGGCCACGGAATGGCTCAAGCAGTCGCCTGACACGGCCTCGCTCAAGATCGGATACTTCGGGGCGAGCACGGGCGCGGCGGCGGCGCTCGTCGCGGCGGCGGAGATGCCCGATCGCGTTCACGCGGTCGTTTCGCGCGGTGGGCGCCCGGATCTCGCGGGAGATTCCCTAGCCAAGGTCGAGGCGCCGACGCTGCTGATCGTCGGCAGTCGCGATGTTCCAGTGATTCCGCTCAACGAGGATGCGTTCGCGCAGCTGCGGTGCGAGAAGAAGCTCGAGATTGTGCCGGGGGCGTCGCACCTCTTCGAGGAAGCGGGGACGCTCGAGGTCGTGGCGCGTCTGGCGGCGTCGTGGTTCGACAAGTACCTGCGCGGCGCGGACTGATGCTCTTCCTGGATCGGGTCGAAGCGGGAAGGCGGCTGGCCGCCGAGCTGATCGCCCGGCTTCCGACGATTCGCGATGAGGATCCGATCGTCCTCGCGATTCCGCGCGGTGGAGTTCCGATCGGCTACGAGGTCGCGCGCGCGATCGACGCACCGCTCGACCTGTTCATCGCGCGAAAGCTGGGGGCACCCGGACACGAGGAGCTCGGCATCGGGGCGGTCGCCCCAGGGGGAACACGGTTTCTCGACGCCGATGCGATCCGCGCGCTCGGAGTGAGCGACGCCTACATCGAGGAAGTGACGCGCAAGGAGCTGGCTGAGCTCGAGCGGCGCCTACGGCGCTTTCGCGGCGATCGTCCACCCCCGGCGATCGAAGGGCGATCGGTCGTCCTCGTCGATGATGGGCTGGCGACCGGCGTAACCGCGCTCGCGTCACTCGCCGCGCTGCGCCTTCAGCACCCGCGGCGCCTGGTGTTCGCCGCTCCCGTCTGCTCCATCGAAGGCGCGACGGCGGTGAGTCGTCAGGCAGATGACGTGGTGTGCGTCGCGATGCCCGAGCGCTTTTTCGGCGTGGGTGCATGGTACCGCGACTTCACGCAGACGACCGACGAGGAGGTAGTGAGCCTCCTTGATATGAGGGGTCAGGAGTCAGGAGTCAGGAATCAGGGGGTGTCAGGGTGAAGGTGCCAGGAGAGACGACACGGCCCTGATCCCTTGGTGCAGTTCTCTCCTCAGACCCAATCCCCGACGCCCCCTGATTCCTGACTCCTGACTCCTGACCCCTGGGGTTCTGGGTCACCGCATCGAGAACCTCACGAGCGGCCTCGTCTCGATCACCTCACCGCCGTGCTCGATGATCGAGATGAATCGCTGCCGCGCGCGATAGTGCACATTCCCGCCTAACCGGAAGAAGCGTCGCTCCACCGCCATGCGAGGCGCTCTCACGTGCCAGCGGCGGACGATCCACAGCCCGGATGCGAGCTGCTCGAACTCCACACGCCCGCCGACGCGAGACATGGGGACGCTCCAGGGGAGCTTCGTGTAGCCGAAGTCCAGATGGCGGAGCGCGGCGGTCGCTGAATCGACCCAGAGCACACCCTTGATGTCGGCGACCTTGCGCTTTTGTGCCGGCTCGAACGCCAGGCCGATCAGCCCGTCGCGACCTTCGACGATGCGGAAGCAGTGCCCGCGAAGAAACACCTCGGACAGGAGCACCTCGGCATCCGGCGCATAGAAGTGCCATGCGTCCGACCCTTTCTGCTCAATGAAGCCGACGCGGTCGAGATGCTCGGCCGGGACCGAGGCGAAGGGCCGCTGTGCCATGCCGCTGAGCAGCCACGACGAATCGCTATGGACAAACCGTGCGAGTGTGTCGAGCTCGCGGGCCCAGCGTCGCGCGGTGGTCTGAAAGAGCTCCCCCCGCTCGGCCAGCGCGGTCTGGTAGAGCGCCGTCCGCACCTCCTCCCACAGCTGGAACGCGGGGACACCATCGCCGGGCCGCACCAGACACTGGCGCTGGGCGTGGACCGTCACTGCGGGGAGGATCACCCGGACGATCGGGGCGAGGACGTCGTGCACCTTTACCTCGCCGTTGGCGATGTCGAAAGGAGCCGATTCGACGGCGCGATAGCCGATGCGCTTGGTGCGGATCGCGTAGCGGCCGGGCGCCGGCGCGAGGATGGCGTAGGCTCCTCCGTCGAGCGACAGCGCGCGCGCGCGTGGCGCCCCGGCATCGTCGACGAGCATGATGAGCGCGTCGCGAACGGGCGCACCGGTGAGCGAATCGATCACCGTCCCGCGCACCGTCTGGGCGCTCGCGCTCGTCAGGCTCAGCGCGAGCAGCGCGGAGACCAGCAACGTCGTGGGTAACACTGCTCCTCCTGCCGGCGCTTCCCTCGCCGGCGCCCTCACACACCCGACGGATACGTCTCCGGCAGGTCGGCGTCCACACGAACCGGCATGTGGAGCGGCGACACCGCGCGCGTTTCGTCGAGGTAGATGAAGGCATCGTAGCGCTCGGGCAGAATCGTCGGTACGTAGTTCCCGTGATGCTCGAGCGCTGGGTGATAGACGACGCCGATCGCGCGATGCCCTCGTGGCTCGCGCAGCTCGTCCACCACCGGATGCGCCTCCCGTCCGGCGAACGGGAGGAGGAAGTCCGGGATTCCGGTGTGGTGGAGGACCGCTTCGTAGCTCTCGCGACGGGCTTCGGGCACGCGCATCTCCTGCATCGGGGCGCCCCACTCCTCGGCGGCGATGACACTCCCCCGATGGGTGCCGAATCCGACGATCGCTACGTCGTCGCTCCCGTGGGCCTGCCGCACGAGCTGCCCCACGTTCACCATTCCGGCGCGCGCCATGTCCGTGAACCGCGCATCGCCGACGTGCGTGTTGTGCTCCCACACGATCGCTTTCGCCGCCGGCCCATGAAACGCCATGAGCCGCTCGAGTGTCTCGACCATGTGGTGATCGCGGACGTTCCACGACGCCGCGCCGCCGCGCACCATGGTGCGGTAATACCGCTCCGCGTTGCGGGCGACGAGCGCGTTCTGCTCCGCGTTGAAATAGCGTTCCGGGCCGTCCTCCCGGTGTGCCATGTCGCCCTCCCGCAGAAGGCGCAGCATGGCGACCGCCTCGTTCTCGCACGAGGTGGGTACGATCGCGGTGGCACGCGCGTAGTCCTCCGCGCTCTCGCCATACGGCTCGAAGCAGCGGTAGGCGCGGCGCGCGACACGCGCAGCCTCGGGGTCCACACGCTCGAGGTACGCAATCACCTCGTGCATGGACTCCCACAGCGAATACACATCCAGACCGTAAAACCCAACACGCCGGTCGCGCGCCCGACTATCGTTATGCGCGCGCAGCCAGCGGCACAGCTCGACCACCTCGACGTTGGCCCACATCCACGTCGGCCACCGCTCGAAGGCGTGCAGCACTTCGTCGGCGCTCCGGCCGCTTTCGGGATACCCCTTGATGTACCGGTTCACCCGATAGCAGTCGGGCCAGTCCCCCTCGACCGCGATGAACGAGAACCCTTTCTCCTCGATCAGCCGACGTGAGATGGCCGTTCGCCAGGTATAAAACTCCGACGTGCCGTGGGAGGCTTCACCCAGCAGGACGAAGTGCGCGTCACCGATCAGCTCCAGGAGCGGATCGAGATCGGCCGGATTGGTGAGGGGATGCGCGAGGTCGCCAACGCCACGCGCCAGGCGCGTGACGTCAGCGCGACCTGCCTGTTCCTCGGCGAAACCTCGCACGATCCACTCCGCTCACGTTCGATTTTCACGCAAAGGCAAAGGGAGTGCCGCGAGCACGCAGAGATGAATGATCCCGCGAGCGACAATGAGGAACGATGAATGAGGAGTGAGGAAGATCACCATTCCTCGGTCCTCATTCGTCGTTCCTCATTCGTCGTTCCTCATTCTCGACTCATCGGTTGCTGCTGCGTGAGGCAGTGAAGGGTGCCGAGTCCCCACACGAGATCCACGGCGTGAATGCCGACGACCTCGCGCCCGGGAAAACACTCGGCGAGGCTGTTCAGCGCGATCCGATCGTTCCGGTCGTTGAACGTCGGGACGATCACGACGCCGTTGGCGATGTAGAAGTTCGCGTAGCTCGCCGGCAGGCGCTCGCCGTCCATGATCACCGGTCGCGGGTAGGGCAGCGGAACGATCCGCAGGCCGCCTTTCACGGTGCGAGCCGCTCGCTCCAGTCGAAGGCGGTTGTCCACCGAGCGGGCATGGTTGTCGTCGGCCGGATCCGGCTCGACGGCGAGCACGACCGTGTTGGGATCGACGAACCGCGCGATGTCATCGACGTGACCGTGCGTGTCGTCGCCGACGCATCCCTCGCCCAGCCAGATGGTCGTGTGAATCCCGAGATACTCGCGGAATGCACGCTCGTAGCCGGCACGGTCGAGTCCGGGATTACGCTCCTGAACGGCGGAGAGCAGACACTCTTCCGTCGTTAGGAGAACCCCCGCGCCATTGGTGTCGATCGCGCCCCCCTCCAGGACGAGTCGGCCCTGGTCATCGGGACGCTGCGCTTCCTCCGCAGGAACCTCGGCGAGCCGGGCGACGGCCGGGGCCACGAGCGCGTCGGCGAGATGGTTCTCGTACTTCGCCCAGGCGTTGAACCGCCAGCAAATGGCCTCGACGCGCCCGTCGTCACGCCAGACCATCGTCGGTCCCGAATCGCGGAGCCACACGCGGTCGCTCGGAACGATACGCAACCGACACCGATCGACACGAACCCCGTGCGCTCTCAGTGCCGCCATCGCTTCGTCGCGAACCTGCTCCGAGTGACAGAGGATCTCGACTCGCTCGTGCTCGTGAAGCACGCGCACGATCTCCGCGTACACCCATGGGATCGGCTCGAACTTCCCGGGCCAGTCGGGACGGTGATGGGGCCAGCCGAGCCAGGTCGCGGAGTGGGGCGACCACTCGGCTGGCCAGAGTCTCGTTGGAGGGGGAGACATCACGCTAGATCAACGGCAAAGATGACAGAGTTCAGAATACAGAATACAGAATTCAGAAACGTCGCCGGATGCGGTATCTGAATTCTGTATTCTGTATTCTGAACTCTGTCATCTTTGCCGTTTGAATCATCCGATGTACCGCTGCAGTATGGGCCCGTACGCATCGATCCGTCGGTCGCGCAGAAATGGCCAGTTCCTCCGCGTGTACTCGATCATCCCCGGGTCGCACTGCGCGACCAGGATCGTCGGCTCGGTTCCCGCTTCCGCGATCAGGCGCCCGAAGGGATCGCTGACGAAGGAGTGACCGAAGAAGTCGAGCCCGTCGGTCCCTGGCTCCGGCTCGTGTCCCACGCGGTTCGCGGCCGCGACGAACACGCCGTTCGCAATTGCGTGCGCGCGCTGGATCGTGCGCCACGCGTCGGCCTGGGACTTTCCCCACTCGTCCTTCTCCTTCGGATGCCACCCGATGGCCGTCGGGTAGAGCAGCACCTGCGCGCCCATCAGCGCGGTGATGCGGGCCGCCTCCGGATACCACTGATCCCAGCAGATGAGGACGCCGATCGTCGCATAACGAGTCCGGAAGACCCGGAACCCGGTCTGGATGCTGGGCGTCTCCCCGTGCTGGTAGATCTCGCCGGGGGTGAAATAGTATTTCTCGTGATAGAGCGGGTCATCCGGGATGTGCATCTTGCGATACACCCCGAGCACCGAGCCGTCGGCATCGACGACCGCGGCCGAGTTGTGGTAGACGCCCGCCGCTCGCTTCTCGAAGATCGGGACGACGATCACGAGGGCCAGCTCGCGCGCCAGCGCCTGCATCTTCTCGACGGTCGGGCCCGGAATCGGCTCGGCGAGGTCGAATCGTTCCGCGTCGGTCACCTTGCAGAAGTACGGCGCGTTGAAGAGCTCCTGCAGCAGGATGACCTGCGCGCCGCGCGTCGCCGCCTCGCGAATGTTCTCGATCGCTTCGGTGACGGTCGCGTCAGCGTCGACGGCGACCCGCTGCTGGATGACGCCGAGCGTGAACGAGGTCGAGGTCACTTACCCACCGGCGGAGCAGGGCACGCCCGATGCCCTAGTGCTCCGCCGGCGGCCCGGCGGCCTTGTCCACCGCCGCGGCCAGCTCCGTATACGCGTCTGGCGACAGCACCTTGAACGAGAGCATGACGTGCGCGATGCGCCCGTCAGGCCCCACGACGAACAGATTACGCGTGTCGAACTTCCGTGCGTCGTATGAGCCATAGAGCCGCCCGACCTCGCCCGCGGCATCGCTCGCGAACAGCATCGGGAAATCCGACTCCCTGGCCCACGCGGCGAGGGTCGTGTCCGCATCGACGCTGATGCCGACGACGACGACGTTCTTCCCACCGTTGAACAACGTAGCGTACTGATCACGGTACGCTTCCATTTGCACCGTTCAGCCCCTCGTTCGCGCTCGAACGAAGAAGGCGATGACCACGGTCTCGCCGCGGAAATCGCTCAGCTTCACTGGTGACGTCAGCCTGCCGTACCGGGTTGCTCCCGGGAGTGAGAAGTCGGGCGCCATCTGGCCGACGGCGGGCGGTGGCGTGGCGGTGTCCGGGGCCTGCGCGGCGCCCGCGGAGGTAACCGCCGCGAGAGCCAACGCCGCGTACAGGGTGGGTCGGAGCGAGAAGGGTCGCGGGGACATCGAATCTCCGATGTAAGTGGGCCGCGGCAAGATGGCTCCATTGGCCCCCCTTGGGCAACCGGCCGCCGGGGGAATGTGACCCCCATTACCCTGGTTGTTTCGCATTCCATGCGGGTAGACAGGGGCTGTCCCGGAGCGGGACGCTACCCCGCTTTAGCCTCCCCAGGAGGCCGCTAACGCGTGGCACCGGCGCTGCCTATAGAGGAGACCGGTTGGACCGCGAAAACAGCGGCTCTCGTCGCGAGGTTGTGCGGCCAGTTCCATGAGGAGGGGTCATGTCGAAATTCGTTCGTTGGATGATCGTGCCGGTCGTCGCGGTTCTGGCGGCCTGCGGCGGTCAGAAGGATTCGGATCAGCTCGACGAGGCGCTCTCGCGCGATCTGGCGCTGGCCGCGTCGATGCAGTATCCGCAGCAGCAGTTCATGTCGCCGATGGAGATGGGCTATCCGCAGGCTCAGTACGGCCAGTATCCGCAGCAGCAGATGCTGTACGACCAGTACGGGCGCCCGGTGTACGCCCAGCCGGTGGCGCAGCAGGCGATCTACCGTGCTCCGGCGCCAGTGCGGACGAGCACGCGCGCCTCGGCGGGAACGACCGTGCGTCGTGAGCCTGTGCGACACACCAAGCGCGATGCGCTGATCGGTGCCACCGCGGGTGCGGTGATCGGAAGCGTGATCTCGCGTGACGTGAAGGGCGCGCTGATCGGCGCCGCGGCCGGTGGGTTGCTGGGCGGTGTGGTCGGTCACACGATCGACGTGCAGCACTAGGGACTGCAAGGGTTCAAGGACGATCGAAGGCGGTCGAGGACGATCGAGGGGAAACCCCCTTCGGTCGTCCTCGACCGCTTTTCGATCGCCTTCGAACCCCTCATCTCCTCCGCCCGAGCGCGGCGGCGACGAGCCCCACTCCCACAGCCGCGATCGCGACGGCGAGCGGCCGGTCTTTCGTTCCGCGGCGCACCCCCTCGAAGACCGCCATCGCACCGCGCTCCATTCCTTCCATGACGTCGGCGAGACGCGCGTTCCCGATCTCCAAGGCTCGCTCGAGGCGAGCCGTCGTGCTGTCTGGTGATACGCCGAGCTCGATGAGCGTCCGCCCGGCCCAGTCGTAGTGGCGGA
>Ga0075431_100007742_pt1 | contig 10702 bp, 9 predicted proteins | sample RhiMetdeltSRZDD5_FD_75297 | JGI IMG/M metagenome (GOLD analysis project Ga0075431, IMG submission 75297) | Populus rhizosphere microbial communities from Tennessee, USA - Rhizosphere MetaG P. deltoides SRZDD5 | ecosystem: Host-associated > Plants > Roots > Rhizosphere > Soil | place: USA...
CCTTCGGCACCCGCATCATCTTCAGGGCGAAACCGATGTTCTCGGCGACAGACATGTGCGGATACAGCGCGTAGCTCTGGAACACCATCGCGATGTCGCGATGGTTCGCAGGCTGGTGGCCAACAGGCACGCCGTCAAAGTAGATCTGGCCGCTAGTCAGCCGCTCCAGGCCGGCGATCAGGCGCAGCGTCGTCGTCTTGCCGCAGCCGGACGGCCCGACCAGCGTCAGGAACTCGCGCTCCTGGATCGTCAGGCTGACGTCGTCGACGGCAACGACGTTTGAGAACTGCTTCCGAATCTTCTCCAGGTCGACCTGCGCCATCGGTCTGCTCTCCCCGGCCAGCCGTGGTGTGCTAGCCCTTCACGGAGCCGGCCGCCAGCCCCTGCACGATCAGCCGCTGGAAGATCAGCGCCAGCACCAGCGGCGGGATCACGGCCAGGACGCCGGCCGCCGCCATGAACGTGAACCGCACATCCAGGTCGTTGGCGAAGTTGGCGACGATCAGCGGGATCGTCTTCGACTTGATCGTGTTCGTCAGGAAGAGCGCGAAGAGGAACTCGTTCCAGGCGGTCATGAAGGCGAAGACCCCGGCCGCCACCAGCCCCGGCGTCGAGATCGGCAGGAACACCCGCCAGATCATCTGGAACCAGTTGCAGCGATCGACCCTCGCCGCGTCCTCCAGATCGCGCGGGATCGTGCGGAAGTAATCCTTCAAGATCCAGATCGTGAACGGGAGCGTGAACGTGGTGTACGAGAGGATCAGCCCGAGATAGCTGTCGAGCAGGCCGAGCGTTCTGAGCACCAGGAAGAACGGGATGATGATGACGACCCCCGGCACCATCCGCGAGACGAGGTACAGCATCAGCAGCAGCTGGCTGCCGCGAAAGCGGAGCCGCGCGAACGAGTAAGCCGCCAGTGTGGCGAGGGAGAGGTTGAGCAGGGCCGTGCTGAACGCCACGATCATGCTGTTCAGCAGGCCACGCGGCGTCTCCTCGACGGCGCGCGAGCCCTGCAGCCGCTGCTGGGTCGTCGGGTTGAAGAAGCCGGCGTAATTGTCGAGCGTCGGATTGGCCGGGACCCACTGCGGCGGCACCGAGAGCGCATCGGCCTCGGTCATGAAGCTGGTCAGCACGATCCAGAGGAACGGCACCAGCAGATAACAGGCGAAGAAGATCGCCAGCGCGTAGGTGGCGATCTGGCGCCAGGGGATCTGCAATCCGATTCGCGCGCCGGTCCGGGGTTGGGTCGGTGCAACGGTCGCGGTCATACCTCAAAGCTCCCGCGCTTGTGGAGGATCGCCACGTAGCCGATCGAGATCGCCAGCGTGATGAACGTGATGACGTAGGCGTACGCGTTCCCCATCCCGAAGTCCGTGAAGTCGAGCACCGTCCGGACCGTCTGGAGCGCGATCACGTTGGTGGCCTCGCCGGGCCCGCCGCCGGTCAGAATATAGATCGTGTCGAAGGTCCGGAAGGCGTTGAGTGTTTGAAGGATCAGCACCACCAGCAACGGGTGGAGCAGCCACGGCAGCGTCACGTGGCGGAACCGCTGGAAGGCGCTGGCACGGTCCACTCGCGCGGCATCGTACAGCTCCGACGGGATCGTCGAGAGGCCGGCCAGCAGGATGATGGTCGAGAACGGCGCCAGGTTCCAGACGTTCGCGAAGATCGCGATCGCCAGCGCCGAGGTCGGATCGATCAACCAGGTCTGGTACTGGTCGATCAGCCCGAGGCTCAACAGCGCGCCGTTGAACGCGCCGACCCGAGCGTTGAAGAGCCAGCGCCACATCAGACCGTTCACCACCCCCGGCAACGCCCAGGGGAGCAGGATCAAACTACGCAGGACACCCCGTCCAAGAAACGTCTCGTTCAGCAGCAGTGCCAGCGAGAGACTGATCGCCACCACCAGCACGACGGAGCAGAACGAGAAGATGCAGGAGATCTTGAGCGAGTTGAGAAACGTGTCGTCCGTCAACAGTTGGAGGTAGTTGTCGAACCCGACGAACCGCTGCAAGTCCGGCCGCTTCAGGTTGTAGCGCTGAAGGCTGAGCCAGAACGAGTAGCCGATCGGGTAGGCGACGAGGGTGAAGATCATCACCAGCGCCGGCACGTTCAACAGGTAGGCGAAGACCGTGTCGTGCTGGGCGCCGCCCCACGGCCACCACCACCGACGACGGCCGTGGCCCGGCGCCTCGGACGCGAGGGCGAGTGGTTGCGTGCTCATGGGACGGTCTCCAGTCCGGACTCGATCAACCTGGGAGCGCGGCGATCTTCGCCGCTTCGTCCTGGGCGGCGAAGATCGCCGCGCTCCCAGCGGGTCAGGCGTTCTGCTTCTTCAGCTTCTCGGCGTTCGCGACCATCCCCTTCAGCGCGTCATCCACGGTGAGCTGTTTGGTGAAGACCTGCTGCATCAGCTTCTGGTTGCCGCTCTCCCACTCCGAGTACCACGGCTCCGTGACGGCCTCGCGGACCCGCGCCACCTCTGCCTGCTTCGAGTAGATCACTGGATCGGTGAACTTCGCCAGCTTCGCCTTAATCTCCGGGTCGTCCCCCAGCGCTTTGTAGGTGAAGCCGAGACCTCGATTGAGGAACCAGAACTTCGCCGTGTACGGCTCCTTCTTCTCGTCCAGGCCGCCCAGGTAGTAGATCAGCTTGTACGCTTCGTCCTTCACTTTAGTGGTCTTCGCGAGGCAGTACATCCTGGTCCAGCCGACGGTCCCCTTGCTCGGCCCGTCCAGGCCCGGGATCAGCGCCATCTTCGCCTTGCCGGCGACCTTCGAGCGCTCAGGGTTGTTGACGGCCTCCACGTCGTAGCGGGCGATCAAGATGAAGGCGTGCTGGCCGGCCATGAAATTGTCGCGCGGGATCGTCGCCGTCTCCAGCGAGGCCGGGTCGATGATCTTGGTGTCGCTCAGGCCCTTCGCGATCCAGGACATGACCCCCTTCACGGCGGGGTCTTTGTCCAGAATCGGGTTGAGCTTGTCGTCGAACAGCTTCGCACCGCTGCCGTAGATCAGGCCCCACCAGTTGGACCAGAAGTCGTTGGTCAGCCCGAGGCTCAGCGACATCGGGAACTGCGAGATCCCGGCGCTCTTGATCTTGAGCGCCTGCTCCTCCAGCTCCGGCAACGTCGTCGGCGGCGCGTTGAAGCCAGCCTTCTGGAGCATCTCCTCGTTGTAGACGAAGGTCATGACGTCGGCGTAGTAGGGCATGCCGTACCGCTTGCCGTTGTAGGTCATGGCGTCGGCGTTGAAGTCGTAGAACAGCTTGTACGTCTCGTCGACGCCCGGCATGCCCTCGATGTCCTGAAGGTAGCCCGCCGTCACCCAACCGGCGAAGTAGTCGTCACGCACGTAGAGCGCGTCCGGGTTCGCGCCGGCCGTGAACTCCGCGACCAGCTTCTGCCGGTACTCGGCGCTGATGATCGGCGTGTAGTCGACCTTGATCGTCGGATTCAGGCTCGTGAAGCGCTGGATGTTCTGCTCGACGAGCGGCGGCTCGTAGTCCCAGCCCTCGAACTTGACGGTGGTCTGGGCGCCGGTCGCGGCGGCAGCGGGCTTCGGTGCCTCGGCGGGCTTCGCGGCCTCGGCGGGCTTGGCCGGGGCCGACGTAGCCGCCGGGGCGGCAGCGGGTGCGGCCGGCTTTGCTGCCTCGGCCGGCTTGGCAGGAGCGCTGGTGGGGGCCGGAGCGCTCTCCTTGGCCGCCGGAGTCGCGGCCCCGCCGCAGGCGCTCAGCAGCGGCAACGCGGCCAGTCCGGCCGAGAGCAGTCCGACTCGGCGAATGAACCCCCGCCGACTCAGGGGGGAGGAATTCGGTGTCACGCCCGACGCTGGAGGTGCCTCGTGTCCGTTCACGACTCACTCCTTCATCTCCGCCACTTTGCGGTTGACGCGGCAGTACGTGCCTGGAAGGTGCGCTCGACAAACCTTTCGATGTGCTGTAGAGCGACGCGGCTGACAGGCTGTCAGCCTGCACTGTCAGGCCACGGCGGCGCGGCCGAGTGGACCGCCGGGGCCACCGTTGCTCACCCGCCTTTCTTGATCTGCCGATCGGACGGGGTGCCAGACCGTAGAATCGCGCGCCTGCTGAGTCATCGGCACGATCACGAGTCCACTGCGGACAGGAGTGTGAGAGAAATGATAAATCGGTGGGCCGAATTGTCAAGCGTTGACGGTCACAATGTTCCGCCGCACCTGCTTGTCCAGCAGCACCCAGAACCCTGATGGGAATCAGGGGGCGGGCTCCTCGGCGGGGCGACCAGCTGGCACCAGTTGGGCTGAGAGCAGTCGAGCAGGCTCGCCGCCCGAGTTCCGGAGCCGGTGCGGCACCCCCGGATCCGCGAGGTAGCCCTGGCCAGCACCAAGTGTGAACGGCACGCCGGCGTACTCCAACTCCCACGAGCCGTCGAGCGTGTACGCCAGCTCCGGGCCGGTCCGCTGCCGAATGGCTGTCGCGGCACCGGGCTGGAACGTCATCGCGACGAGCCGCGCCTCGTACGGGCCGGGAACGAGCCCACGCAGCGGCGGGCTGATCGCCGAGGCGCCAGGCTGGCGCACGTCGTTCTCACGCTCCAGCAAGATCGTCCAGATCTCGAGGTTGGCGGCCTCCTCCTGCCGCCCGCTGTTCGAGGCGCGAAACGGCGAGGTGTGGAGATGGCCGATCCCGCCGGGCGCCCAGGCCGCCCGGCCTGCCTCCATCAGGGAGCCCTGGGTGTCGTCCACGACCAGGTACGACCTGCCCACGGCGGCGTAGATGAAGCCGCCGGCGTGGGCATGAGCATCGCCATTCAGGGGGTGGCCGCGTCGCAGTACCCACCGTCGGTCCGGCGGGGCCTCGTCCAGGAACCGAGTCGCCAGCGTCGTCAGCTCGATGCCGGGCTGAGAAACGGCTGCTTGTGCGGGCATGAGCACAATCGCCGCGGACATGAGCACGAGTCCGGCGGTGATGCGACGTTGCCACGGGCGGACCCGCGCTCGGAACATGCGGCCAGTCTACCATCGTGCATCACATCGGAAACGGCTCGTCGGTCAGGCCAGCTCGAAGACCTGGACCGGCTGCGCCCGTCCCTTCACCTGGATCGCTCCGCGCGGCGCCATTTTCTCACATCGTGAAGTCCACCCGGTCCCCCAGACGGCGAGTCTTCGTCATACTGTCCGGGCAACTCGGCGGCGCCGCGCGGACCGGTGTAAGAACGACGCGGCCGGCGGTGTTTAGGGCATGAGGACGGCGCGCACGTACCATCCAGAATCAGGAGGGAGCCCCATGCCGCTTCGGAGCCGACGGTGCTGAGCGTGGCTGAGCACCACACGGCGACGTCCGATCGCCCGGCCGAGCGTTTCGACGATCTGTTCCGGCAGCTCTACCCACGCCTCGTCCCACTCGCCGATCGTCTGCTTGGAGACCGCGCGGAGGCCGAGGACATCGTCCAGGAGGCGTTCCTGCGCCTGGCACGGACTGGCCAACGCGAGCGCTTCGACCGAGGTCAGCACGCACCTGACGACGCCGACGCACACCCCGGAGCTGGCCCTCCGCTCCTGGATCGACCAGACGAGGTCGTCGGGGCCTGGCTCAGGCGGGTCGTCCTGAACCTGGGCGTCAACCGTCTGCGCGATCGGCGGCGGGCCGCTGCCCGAGCCGTGCGCGCCAGCCAGCTCGACGGGACGCTCGATCCGGAGCGGAGCCGCGACGACACCTTTAGCCCGCCCCACGCGGTACTGCGCGCCGAAGCGCGCGACGAGGTTCGCGCGGCCCTGTCCGCCCTGCCGGAGCGCCAGCGCGCCTGCCTGCTGTTGCGTCACGCTGGCCACTCGTACGCCGAGATCGCCGCGACGCTCGGCATCGCGATCGGCTCGGTTGGCGTCTACCTGGCGCGCGGCGAGCGTGCCTTCCGCGCCGCCTACACTCCCGACAACGCTGACGCGGGCCCGGACACCCCACGAGGAACGACACCATGACCACGATCTGCCCTGATCCGGGCCGCCTCCGGGCCTGGCTCGACCGGAAGGGCCCGGCCGACAAAGCCGTCGAAGCGCCGAACGGCGTCGCGTCGGCCGCACTGATGGTTCCTGCCGTGACCGCCGCCTCGCCGGCGATCTCGACCCTGGACGATCACGCCGTTGAAGACCACGTCGTCGCCTGCGACGCCTGCCAGCAGACGCTTGGCGCGCTCGAGCGCGACGCCGATCATACTGCCCGGGTGCTGGCCGCGCATGCTGGTTCCCCGCCTACTGTAGCGGAGACGGAGGCCGCGCTCAGCCGGCTCCACGGCACACTCGCCGACGATACACTGGCGGGTGTGATGAACGCGAGCGCAATGAACGCGGGCGCACTGAATTGCGCCCCAACAGGATCATCCGACGCAGTAGGGGCGCAATTCATTGCGCCCACCCACGCCAACGCGCCCACCCACGCCAACGCGCCCACCCACGCCAACACGCCGGCACACCCCAGTTCGTCCGCTGGCGGTGAGCGCTCTTCGATCACCGTTCTCTGGCAGCGCTGGCGGCTCCCCCTTGGGGGCATCGCGGCGGCCCTCGCGCTGGTCCTGACCCTTGCCACGCCGGAGGGCCAGGCTGCCGCGGCCGGCTTCCTCGCGCAGTTCCGCTCCCAGCGCCTGACGATCGTGACGTTCGACCCGAGTCAGGCCCGCCAGACTGGACTGTTCCGGTTCGAGCAGCTCGGGACGGTCAAGAACAACCAGACGACGCGGCCGGTCGACGTGGCGAACGTCCAGGAAGCGGCCAGCAAGGCCGGGTTCCCGGTCCTCCAGCCCGATCCTGCCACGCTGCCAGCCGGCGTGTCCAGGACGCCGAAGGTGCGCTTCTCGCCAGGCAGCGAGACCCGCCTGACCTTTGACGAGCAGAAGGCGCGCGCCTACTTCGACTCGATCAACCGCAAGGATCTCTCGCTCCCGGACAAGCTGCACGGCGCGTCGCTGGTCGTCGCGCTGCCGCCGATCGTCATGCTCGAGTATCCGGGGACCGACAACAAGCCGTCCGTGATGATCGGCGAGGCCCGCGAAGTCCAGGTCGGAGTGGAAGGGAACGCCAGCCTGGAGGAGATCCGAACGTTCCTCCTCGGCATGCCGAACCTCCCGCCGGACCTGGCGCGCCAGCTTCGCTCGATCCAGGACTGGACCAGCACCCTGCCGATCCCTGTGCCGATCGACAAGATGACCTGGCAGGAGACGAAGGTCGCCGGCGCACCAGGGTACATCTTGAACGACAACACTGGCCTCGGGAGCGGTGTGATCTGGCAGCGTGACGGCCGCATCCTCGGGGTGGCCGGACCGATGAAGGCGACGGACCTGCGTCGGATCGCCGAGAGTCTGAAGTGACAGCCCTCACCCCCCAGCCCCCTCTCCCTTGCGAGGGAGAGGGGGAGACGCAGACGGGCGCATTGCAGGCGGGCGCAATTCATTGCGCCCCTACCGCGTCGCCAGATCCTGTAGGGGCGCAATTCATTGCGCCCGCTGGGGGTGACGCCACCTCGGCCATCGAGACGCGCGGCCTCCGCAAGACGTACGGGCGGAAAGTCGCCCTGCATGATCTGACGCTGACCGTGTGGCCCGGGGAAGTGTTCGGCTTCCTCGGGCCAAACGGCGCTGGCAAGACGACCACAATCAAGATCCTGACCGGGCTGGTCCACGCCACGTCCGGTGAGGCCCGAATCTTCGGGCGGCCGGTCACGGATCGGCGCGCTCGGGCGAAGGTCGGCTACCTGCCGGAGCATTTCCGCTTCCACGACTGGCTGACCGGCGCTCGGCTGCTCGACTTCCACGGGCGGCTGGCCGGCCTCTCGGCGCGCGAGCGGCAGGCGCGCATCCCAGAGGTGCTGGGGCTGGTCGGCCTGACGGGGCGCGGCGACGAGCGGGTCCGAGGCTACTCCAAGGGGATGCAGCAACGCCTGGGACTTGCCCAGGCGATCCTCCATCGCCCGGACCTGGTTTTGCTGGACGAGCCGAGCTCGGCGCTGGACCCGGTCGGCCGGCGCGAGATCCGCGACCTGATCCGCCAGCTTCGGGCAGACGGCGTGACCGTCTTCCTGAACTCACACCTGCTCGGCGAGGTCGAGATGATCTGCGATCGGGTCGCGATCGTCGACCACGGGCGCGTCGTGCGGGCCGGGTCGCTCGCCGAGGTGGTCGGCGGCGCCCCGGAAGTCCGAATCGCCGTCGATCGCGCCGACCGGGAGCTCCTGGCTGCGCTCGCCCGGCACGGCGAGGTGCTGAGCATCGAACCGAGCGAGGCAGGCCAGATGGCGATCGTCCTGGGTATCTCCGACCCGGACCAGATCCCGGCCGTGGCGCGGACGATCGTCGCTCAGGGTGTGGAGCTGTACGGACTGGTGCCGGCTCGGCGCTCCCTGGAGGAGGTGTTCATGAGCCTGGTGGAAGGGAGCGAGGGCTGAGCATGCACGCGCTGACGATCGCGCGATTCACCGTTCACGAGGCGATCAGCCGTCGACTGGTCCTGTCAGCGTTCGTGCTGAGCCTGATCTTTCTGGCGCTCTACGCATTCGGCCTTTCACTGCTCTACAACATGTCCCCGGCGTTCAGGGAACAAGGCGGCGATCGAAGCGAGGTCCTCGCCGCCGGCACGATCCTGACGGTGCTCGGACTGTACGCCGTCCACTTCCTCTCCAGCTTCGTCGCGCTGTTCCTGACCGTCGGCGCGATCTCCAGCGAGATCGACTCAGGAACGCTCCACGCGGTGCTGGCCCGCCCGATCCGGCGCGCGGACGTCGTGGTAGGGCGCTGGCTGGCCTACGCCGGCCTGATCGGCCTGTACGTCGTCTTCATGTCCGGCGCCATCCTCAGCATGGCCTGGCTCGCCTCCGGCTACCAGGCGTTCGACGCGGCGCGGACCATCGGACTGATGGTGCTGGGTGCGCTGGTACTGCTGACGGTCAGCCTGTTCGGGAGCACGCTGTTCTCGACGCTGGCGAACGGCGTGATCTCGTTCACCCTGTTCGGACTGGCCTGGCTGGGCGGCCTGATCGAGTACATCGGCAACATGGTCCAGAACGGCGGGATGGTGAACCTGGGCATCGCGATCAGCCTGCTGGTCCCGAGCGACGCGATCTGGAAGGCGGCCTCGTTCTACGCGCAGTCGCCGCTCTTCCTGGCGGTCGGCGGGACGAGAGGCCAGGTGCCGTTCATCGGCGCGGTGCCGCCGACGCTCCCGCTGGTGATCTGGACGCTCGCCTACCCGGCCGTCTTCCTGCTGCTGGCCGCCCGGGCGTTCTCCCGCCGCGACCTCTAGCGCGGGGGCTTGTCCCCCGCCACTACGAGCCGATCTTCTCCTTCAGGTACGTGAGCGCGGCTTCGAGCTGCGTGTCACGCCCCTCCGCGAGCGCGCCCGGATCAAGCTCGACCGTCAAGTCGGGCTCCAGGCCGACGCCCTCGATCTCCTGCCCCTTACCCGTTCGCCATGTCTCGACGGTGATTGTCAAGGTCGAACCGTCCTGGAGAGGAACCCGCACCCCCGCGGCCAGGCTTCCCGCCGTGTGCGACCCGACGACGTATCCCAGACCATGCTCTCGCAGCGCGGATGGCAGCAGCTCGCCGCCGTTGCCCCCAGATCCAGCGTTGACGAGGACGGCGATCGGGATATTTCGGCCCCAGGCGCTCCCATCGACGTTCACAGGTGTGGTCTGTCCCTGGCGGTTCGTGCGCTGGTAGAGTGCCCCTTCGCGGACGAAACGACTGATGATCTTGTTCGCTGCATCGACGGGTCCACCCCCATTTCCGCGAACGTCGACGACGAGCGCCTTGACGTCGGCGCCGTCAAGCAGGGTAACGGCCTCGTCAAACGGCCCGATCGCATCAAGCTGAGGGTAGCCGCCGAGCTTCAAGTATCCGATCCCGCCGTCCAGCACTCGTGAGGTCACCCAGGGGACGACGATCTCCGCGCGTGTCGCGTTGATAACGGTAGGCTCTGCTTGCCCGGCCCGTCTCACAGTGAGCTGGACCGCGCTCCCGACCGGACCGCGAACGAGCGAACTTGTCTATTGCGATGTCATCCCCTCCACCGAGACGCCATCCACGGCGATCAGTCGATCGCCGGGACGCACGCCGGCAGCCTCGGCGGGACTTCCAGGGAAAACGTCCGTCACGATCAACTCGCGCGACATCTGGACGCCGACGCCGCCGTACACCAGTCCGGGAGGTGGGTTCACCGTCAGGTACGTGTGGGACGAGTTCAGCGACTTCGCCATCGCGGCGACGATGGCGCGATCGAGCGCATGCTGATCCGGCGACGCGCCGAGCGTGGCGACCAGGGCCGGGTAAGCCGCCAGGAAGGCGTTCCAGTCGGCGCCGCGATCTCCCGTGAACGACGGCGCGGGCGCACCTGGCTCTGCCCCGCTCGCACCCTTGATGTGTGCGATGCCGCCGTCCCAACCGGCCTTCAACAGGTCACCCGACTTCGGCGGGAGTACGAAGCGGTCCATCAGCAGATCGAACGCCTGCTTCACGAACGGCCCTGGCGCCGCCTGAGCGCGCGCAGGCGCTGGCACCGCCACGACGAGAAAGAGCACGAGAAAGACGAGGACGAAGCGCACCGTTGCCATTGCCCCCCCACAGCCACACTACCACCATTGTCACGAATCGAGATCGACAATGGGCGAGCCATGATAACGGCTTACGCTACTTGACACGAGCCAGGAGCGTGCGAGGCGGGCACGCAGTGGGTTGAAGCCC
>Ga0075431_100007745_pt1 | contig 10698 bp, 15 predicted proteins | sample RhiMetdeltSRZDD5_FD_75297 | JGI IMG/M metagenome (GOLD analysis project Ga0075431, IMG submission 75297) | Populus rhizosphere microbial communities from Tennessee, USA - Rhizosphere MetaG P. deltoides SRZDD5 | ecosystem: Host-associated > Plants > Roots > Rhizosphere > Soil | place: USA...
AGGGCTCAATTCAATTCCCCTACAACAAACGGCTGCCGAAGGCGCTCATACGCAAGATCGCCGCGTTTCGCGTCAAGGAACTCAGGGAGAAAGATGCTAAATGGATGTAAGCCTTGCGAGAACAGCGGCTGCCGGCAGTCAGCTGTCCATGAGGGTCGAGCCCTCGCCACGGAGCAGTCGTATGAAATGCGCACTTAGCAAGTGGTTGCAACGGGCGGACATCGCGGTGCTCGCCCGGCCCGCCGCTGAACCGCGTCGTTTAGCCGCTTTCTCGAAAATCGGAGTCGTCTGAAATGATCCACAAGTGTCCTCAATGCGGCGCTGACTTACCCCCTGATGAACCATGTCAGCATCGTTTCGACCTGTGTATGGCATTGGAGTATGAAAACCCAACCACATTTGGGGCCGTCCATCATCTCACGGTCGCGTGTTATATGCTTCAACACAACGCGTACTCCCGCGATGGTTGGTTGGGAGCCAGGAACATAATAGCGCGATTTATCCAGGACGGAGTGACGCCGGGCAAGATCAGACAGCAGAATCACTCGAGGTTCGATAGCGGGCATCGCACCTGGAGTGTCACGAAAGGCGCGAAATTTTCGGAATTCGATACTATTGTATGGACGCGCTCAATCGCGGATGTTCGATACGCTGATCCCGAAGTCTACTGCGCTGACGTGAAGCTTTGGGCGACCAGTGTGCTTACAGACACGGAAACGTTACTGGGGAAACTGGTACGTCCGCGCCAGTCGCTTAAGGCACACTTCAAATCCAAACGCGGCTAACATCGCGTCGCACCCGCTTCGCCTCCGGTAGCGCTCCGGCGAGCGGGTGAACGCAACCGTTCGGCGTCGGGGAGAGCGGCCAATGGACTTGAGTGATCTTGAAAAGCTGCAAGCCGCCGTCGGATGGCTGCTGTGGCATTAGTCCTTTTCGAGGGCCGTCGAGCGTTTGAGAGTGGAACTGAGCAGATCGGAAGAGACCTTCGTGTGGACTACTGTCGCCGTGAACACCATCCGCCCCACGCTGCCCGTCCCGATCAAGTCTTGCTGGATTTTTCTCTTGAAACGTGATGTGCCGTCCGCAAGCCATTACCATCCGAACAGCGTCCAGCACATGGTCGTCCTCAACGGACACGGGCGAGCAAATATCGGAGGCATCGAACGCCCGATGATTCCTTTCGGATCGCCTCGCCACTCGATCGAAGAGAAGTGGCATGTCATCGGGGAAGGCATCCCCCATGAATTCTTTCCTGAAGGCGAGGACATGACGGTCGTTTCGTTCCATACCTGTGCAGCGGCTGAACTTGAGGAGATTGCCAGCGCGAGCGGAGCAAGGCGTATCTACGAACCACTGAGCAACGACGGCCGCGAAAAAGTCGCCGCCGAACAGGGCGCTGCGGCTGACGGCTCAGTCAGGGGTCCGGAAGGAGAAGTCCGCCGTACGCCTTCACTGAAGGACGAGGCTCCGTCCCAGGACCGGCCTAACAACGGCCTGCAGGCCCGCGCGAGATCAAATTGAGCCGCCAGGGCCGCTTGAAGGAAGCCACAGCCAAAGTCCAACAGCTACCGCTCCTTCCAGCGGTTCGGTTCGGTGCGAGAGCGGCCTATCTGTTCGATGAAGCTGCCTCGCTGACGCGACTCCGCCGCGCCGCGCTCCTTGTCTCGCCAGTAAGACAGAAGCCGTACGTCCACCGAGAGTCGTAGAGCAGCTTATCTCGCTCGCAGTTAGAATAGGCAGTTCAGAGTGACGGGGGGTAATGGATCTATGGCGAAGATCGTTGCAAGGCGTGTAACAGCCAACATTGAGGGCGACTTCGTTGTTTTCCTTATCGGTATGCGAATCAACAAGCCCTGGAAGCTCCACAAATGGCTTCCTGTGTTCCTGGCCATGCCGAGGATGATTCGTGAGCTTGAGCGACACCCCGAGTCAGGTTTTCTCGGACACATCACGAATCTCGGTGTCATCGTGCAGTACTGGCGCTCCTTCGAGCATCTCGAGGCGTACGCACGGGATCCCAACCAACGACATTGGCCCGCTTGGATAGACTTCAACAAGCGCGTTGGCAGAAGCCGCGGCGATGTGGGTATCTGGCACGAGACCTACCGGGTACGCAGGGGCGAGTACGAGTGTGTATACAGCGGGATGCCACCGTTTGGCCTGGCGAAGGCCAGTTCCATGGTCGACGTAGTCGGTCAACTGGAATCAGCCCGCGAAAGGCTCGAAGCCGAGTAGGGTCGGCCGAGGCCATCCAGGACACGGCAGCTCAGCCGCAGACTTATAGACGGCATCGAGGTGGCCCCAAGGGAGGGCCAAAATGAGTATCGCCCACCGCATGAGGATTCTTTGAGAGTTATGTCCATGTCGCACTCCGAACCGCACGGCCCACCGGATCGCACACCGATACGAGTCGCCGGGGTCTGGGAGAACCCCTTCATGTGAACGCGCCACGATCCTGGAGCGTCCCTGGGGCCGCGCGACCGCCGAGATGACCGCGCTCGGTGGGCACGTGTCATTGGGGAACGTCGCCATCCCGCTCTTATCGAGGAATTCACTGTGCTCGAAGGTGAGCTGACCGTAAAGCGCGACGGGCAGACCAGCATTCTTCATCAGGGCGAGAGGGCCGTCATCGAGCCCCGCGTATGGCACGACTGGTGGAATGCGCGCGACCGGGACGCGCGTGTATGGAGGTCACACGAGGCGAGCGGTTTGCGCACATGATCGAGACCTTCTTCGACCTCGCGCGGCTCGGGCCCACAGACGGCAAGGGGATGCCGTATCCGCTCATGCTCGCTTTGAGTGCGCGGGAGTTCAGCGACGTGATTGTGTTCCGTTCGCCGCCGCTAGTGATTGAGGTGTTATCTTTGGCATACTCGCCCCAAGCGCTGGCGCGGCTATCGCGCGACGTGCTCCCAGCTCTGCGCGTCGTTTTGGCGCCTCGGATGTGGCACCGAGCAGTTCGAGCCCATCTTGATGGTGGCCCCGAGATGTCTGTGGTAACGGAGTTGTTGACATGGGAGTGTCGGTTCAAGGTCTGTTTGAAACTCACATACCCGTGAGGAATTTGAGTACGTCAGTGGCGTTCTATCAAGACGTCGTTGGCCTTGAACTGGCTTTTCTCGTACCTGAACGTCGCGCTGCTTTCTTCTGGATTGGAGGCCGCGGACAGTCGATGCTAGGTGTGTGGGAGGTCGGCGACGGTCCAAACGGAATGCGCTTGCACTTTGCCTTTACGAGCACCGTTGAGCAGATTCTTGCCGCTCCCTCGGCCTTGAAAGCCAGGGGCGTTATTCCCAAAGGTTTTCATGGCGAACCTGTCGAAGAGCCGGTCGTCATCGGATGGATGCCCGCAGTTTCCCTCTATTTCAACGATCCCGATGGCCATTTGCTGGAGTATCTTGCGATGCTGCCACAGGAGCCACGTCCTGCCGAAGGGGTAGTCCCTTACAGTGACTGGCAGGCTATGCAATAGTCTCAGTGAGCGTTTTATCCAAACCAGTGACCAGTCGACTCGAGTTCCAACCGACTAGCAAGAAACGCCAGCGGCCGAACGTTGCGGCTCCCTCATCAGGAGATCAGTAGGGACTTTAGATGTGAGGCTACTTACAACGGAGGATTATGAAGAGGGGAGAATTACCTCGAGAGCACCAAACCTCAATGCGAGCAGAGAGGAGGAATCAAGATGATGAGAACCTGCAAACCACTCGCCACGCATTGTCTCTCCTGGCGGCCTTAGGCGGAGTGCTTCTCCTGGGGGTCGCCGAGCCGGCCCACCGCGTTCGAGGCAAAGAGTGGGGCCGGACATGTTCGCATCACATTCAAGCGAGCGAAGCCCTGAACGGCAGTTGCCTGGTGTTGGTCTGCCCAGGGCCCGGCGCCACCCCAGGCAGCTGGTCTCGCCGTGCATCGTTTCAGTCTGATCCCCGGACATACTAGCCAGGAGCAAAGGAGGGCGGGATCGCTGGTCTTGCCCATGATAGAAATCATATGAAACTCGGCCTTGCCGCGGCTCAGTTGCGCTGCTAGGCCTCGCTCGATTGCATAGCCGCGTAATTGGAGAACGAGAGAGAAGAAGACAAGAAGGAAGGAGAATGGTTAATGGAGGGTTTATTTCACTTAACAAGCTCTCTGGCGGATGACTTCCTTCACGACAGGCTCTCGGAAAGAGATCAATCTGCGATAACACTCCATTTGGAAAAATGTCAAGACTGCCGAAGGCTCAGGAGAAAGAATGGCAGGGGGCAAGAATGTTCTCTGGCCATAACCAGATGATTCTCAATAATAAGATCGGGAGTTAGTTTTCACCCCGAAAATCCGTCCAACATCTCTCCAACCGGAGCCACGCCAACGAGTGCTTCGATGATCATTAACATCATGCGCTGCCCGGCTCAATCACGCTAGGCTGCTGTGAGCAAGGCCGCCTTCGTGATATCTTACTGAGAGAGATTAGAGTCGTCGCTGCAGTCTACCATAGGCATCTTCAATCGGTGGTAGTGCTCTAGGAAACGACTGAGCTTGAGTGGGCCGACGTAGACATTCCCCCATCGTCGATCTTTCCAGGCCCACAATCGCCGGCAGGACACCTAAGAACGTTGCCTGGGTCCTATTGACAACGGATGCCACCGCTGACGTATAAGTACCGCACCTCGAAGCGATCGGTCGGTGGCATTGGGGAGTTTCGCGGCGTGGCGGGCCGCCAAAAGGATGTGTCAGCACAGATTTGAGCGATTGGATGATCGGTAGAAAACTTGCCCATTACGAGGTCCTCAACAGGATTGGAGCCGGAGGGATGGGTGAGGTGTACCGAGCCCGGGACTTGAGGCTTCAACGCGAAGTTGCCATCAAGATCTTGCCGTCCGAGATGTCTTCCGGTTCGGAGGAGCGAGCACGTCTTCAGCGCGAGGCGAGAACTCTCGCTGCTCTGAATCATTCCAATATCGTCACGGTCTACTCGGTGGAGGAGGAAGCTGGAACCCACTTTGTCACAATGGAGCTGCTGGAGGGGGAAACTCTTGACAAGATCCTCGCTGGGGGTGCCCTGCCCCAGGAGCGCTTCATTGGTCTCGCCTTGCAACTGCTCGACGCGATGCGAGCGGCCCACGGACAAGGTGTCGTGCATCGGGATCTGAAGCCTGGCAATATCATGATCACCGCTCACCAACGACTCAAGGTCCTCGACTTTGGCCTGGCGAAGGTCTTTCTCGGTGGTACGGCGAAGGGCCCTTCCTCGGAACAGAAGGATCTCTCCACGCGGGTTACCCAGCCGGGGATGATTCTGGGGACCGTCTCCTACTTCTCCCCCGAGCAAGCGCAAGGGAAAGACGTCGACCATCGCTCTGACATTTTTAGCCTGGGCATCATCCTTTATGAGATGAGCACGGGCCGGCATCCCTTCCCTGGCGGGAGCGTTGCAGAGATCATTTCCTCGATCCTGCGGGATGCTCCCGCCCCAATCGGGGATCACGCCGTACCCTGGCTCCTTCAGATGCGCCCAGTCATCGGGCGCTGCCTGGAGAAGGACCCGGCGCGACGGTATCAAGGGGTCTCGGACATCGTCGATGATTTGATCACGCTCCACGAAAATCCCACAGTTATTCTCGAGACAAGGGGCGCCGAGGATCTCGTCCGGACGGGCCGCGAGGCCCTGGGCCGGCATTCCTGGTCGAAAGCGTTTGAATGCCTGCAGCGAGCGGACACGGCGGGAGACCTTTCTCCCGACGATCTGGAGCAGTTTGCCGAGGCCGCGTGGTGGATCGGAAAGATGGATCAATGCTGCCATCTCCTCGAGCGTGCTTACACAGGCCATTTGCGGGAGGGGCATCCACGCCGGGCAGGACTGGTGTCGGTGAAGCTAGCGGAGCTGTTCCATCACAAGGCCGCCCGCTCGGTGAGCAGAGGCTGGCTGAGACGCGCGGAGAGGCTCCTGACAGACGCTGAAGACGTTGTGGAGTACGGATACCTCCTGCGCTTCAAGACGCTCCTCTCCTTTGAAGTCGACGGTGATCCAGAGACCGCCTTGCGGCTCGCAAAAGAATGCTTCGACATAGCCAGTCGGGCCAAGGACGAGAACCTGCTCACCCTCAGCATTCAGGACCAGGGACGAGTCCTGGTTGCCCAGGGTCACATTTCGGAGGGCATGGCGCTCCTCGACGAAGCCATGGCCATGGCCTTGAGCGGGGAACTCGACCCGTTCACCGTCGCTAGGACGTATTGCAACATGATCGCCACTTGTGAAAAAACGGCCGATTACCGTAGGGCTGCAGAGTGGAGCGAGGAGGCACATCATTGGTGCGAGCCCCACGCAGGTTCGCCATTTCCGGGTATCTGTTCGGTGCATCGTGCTGGGCTTAAGCGTCTCCAGGGAACCCTGAAAGAGGCAGAGCACGAAGTATCGCAGGTCTGTGCAGACTCGCGTGGCTATGTTGACGTTGCGGCGGCCGCCTTCTATGAGATGGGTGAAATCAGGCTGCGCCTGGGGAACTACGAAGGCGCAGAGGAGGCTTTTCGCGAGGCCCACGAACGGGGCCGCAACCCGGTTCCTGGCCTTCCGCTCGTGCTTCTGGCCCAAGGGAAGGTAGACGCTGCCAGGAGCCTGATGACGCGGGCGCTCGCCGGATCGCTCCTGCCACTGGACCGTGTGAGGCTGCTTCCGTCGCAGGTTCGGATCGCCCTGGCTGCCGCAGACCTCGACGGAGCAGGAGCATCCGTCGAGGAACTCGAATCGATCGCTTCTCGATTCGGGTCGGCTGCTCTGGAAGCCGCCGCTGCACATGCTCGCGGGAGTCTAGACCTTGCCAGACGGGACTTCGAAAAGGGGTGCACGAGCTTGCGGCGGGCGCTCGAGTTCTGGTTGGAAGTGAATCTCCCATACGAGGCAGCAATGACGCGAGTGCTTCTCGCTCAGGCCTATCGTGGAATGGGGGACGGAGCCAGCGCTGAGCTCGAGCTTCGCGCCGCTCGCTCGACCTTCGAGAAGCTTGAGGCTCAGGCAATCTTGAATGAGTTGACACTCTGACGGGTTGTAGGTGAGGAAGGCTTGCTCCTTTTCACAAAGGAGTGGTGGGATTCGTTGCGATTAGGGTTCTACGAGTCGGATGCCTGAGCGCGCTATTCTCTTAGTTTGCTAACAACCGGTTGTAGCGCTTTATTCCGGACCAGTTATTCGGACCCAGAAACGAACATTACATGAGCGACGAAGATCGCGTGTATTTCATCGGCGCCGGGGCGTCCAAGCAGGATCGATTTCCGCTTACGAGTGAGCTGAAACACGGAATCGCTTGGGCGGTCCTCCAAGATCATTCACGTTTCGAATTGCTCGCCGCCCATCTGCAATATCTGTACAACGTGCAGGACGCAGAGCTGGGGGAGAGCGCCCAAATCTGGGCTCGCTTGAGGCAGCGGGCCAACGATCGACCGCACACAGACTGCACTCGGATGCCCGATGTGACTGATCTGCTGTCAACCCTTGACTGGATGATCCGCGAGCAAAGCAGCTTCGGACCCGGTCTGCACGTCGGCGACTCAGCAGAGCACTCATCGGCCGGCGAACTCGCATGCGTGAGGGATTTCGTGTCCAGGCGTTGTGTTGCAGGGACTTCGGAACAGACGATCGCAAAGCCAGACACTCGCCAAAGGATTGGATTTCTGGGCTGACTGGAGAAACTTTCTGGCTGTCTATGATGTGGTCGTGGGACATACAGCTGTCCGACAAAGCGGATATCCGCTCTTGCAGCGATAGTCAAATATTCGCCTTTGACGCTTGGGAAGAAAGTTACGATATTCTAAATGGTCGGGTATAAGGCTGGCAGCTTCACGCTGCAGACATTTGTGCCAACGGTCTGCGATCGTCGCTGTCGCCTGGTGCTTGTTGTTCGTGCTATCCTCCTTCTCCTGTAGAGGGGCTCGTTTCTTTTTTTGCAAGCACAACTCAAGCTGGCGCTACCGTTACGCAATGCCCACCGGTCTCTGAGAGGAGCTGAACCATGTCACGATTCCACCAGGTGAATGATCCTACCGGCAACCCTCGACTCGGAGCTCTCTACAAGGAAATCGTGGACCATGGTTTGGGTGGAGACACCCCGATCAATTGGTTCACAGCCCAGTCGGCGCGGCCGGACATTCTGGCAACCACATGGGGAATGGCTAAAGGACTTCTCTTGCAGGGAGTCCTGCCTCCGACGGTGAAGCAAATGATCTCCATGACAATAGCCATGCAAAATCATTGCCGGTATTGTGTGGTTGCGCACAGCAATGCCTTGGAAAGCATGGGAGTGCCCACAGAAGTGATCCAAAATTGCGCAAACGATCCGGAACTTGCTCAGGTTCCTCCTCCTCAGCGCGCCATCCTCAAATTTGGCCTCAAGACTGCACAGAGCCCTCGATCGGTCACCGATGCAGATCTCCAAGCTCTGCGGGATCACGGCCTAACCGACGGTGAAATCATGGAAGTGGTCATGGTGGCCGCCTGCTCCAATTTTCTCAACACCTGGGCAGAGGTGAGCGGAATTCTCGTGGATGGGGAAGAACGGTCTTCGTGAACGCCAGCGGAGGAGATGCCCCGATTCAAGCAATTCGAGATTCCAACGGCAACGCCCGACTCAAAGCCTTGTATAAGGAAATGGTGGATGCGAGCTTTGGAAAGGAATTTCTCCTCCCTTGGTTTGCCGCGCCAACCGGACGACCGGATATCTCGAAGTAACACACCGACTGGTAAGAGGACCTTTTTCAGGGCGAGCGGCCTCCCGCCGTCAACCAGATCATCATCGTGAGGGTCTCAACCTCTGACGATGGTCGCTATTGACGGACGTCTTGGAGGTGCTGGAAGTACCTGCGGAAGTGATCGACACGTTAACGGCGAATGTCAACCCCACTCAGCTCCCTCCGGTGCGACGTGTCGTCGTCGAACTTGCTGGCAAAACTGCGGCGAATCCCAAGGCGATCTCGGACGAAGGTTTCAAATCCTTGCGAGGGTTTGGCTTGAGTACCGGAGAATCATAGAGGTCGCGATGATGGCGGCCTTGGTCCATTTTTTCGACGGTTGGGCCGGGCTGAGCGGATTCTCACAGAGCGCGAAGAGCATCGCAATGAATGAGCTAACCCAACAGCCGCAAAAATCCAGTTTTCAGGTTTCTGTCAGTAGCCTCACTTTGGGAACGCTCTACGAAGCGGTACTGGCGTTCTCCGGCCAAGACAGCTTTGAAACGCTCTGGCCCTCAGTTTGTCAAAATGTCCGCTGGTTGATCCCATCCAGGCGCATGGGAATCTTGCTTTGCGGGTTGGAAGAGAGCTTCGAGATCGCCGGCATGTTTGAGCACGGGAATTTCCGCAAACCGCTTGACTCCCACTTCACCCCGGAAGATGGGGAGCTCAAACGCGCGCTGACTCAAAAAAATGCTCAATGGATCGGGAGCCCTCGTGACCCGACGGTACGAGAGACGAACCTCTTCACCCGATGGCTTGTTCAGGATCATCCTGATGCGCTGTTCGTTCTCCCTATGAGAGTGAAGGGAAAGACAGTTGGAGCCTTGGTGTTTGCCATGGCTCCGGTGGAGGAGACTGACAAGGCGATGTTGAGCACCCTCGGCACCATATACGCGTTGCACACGGGGATGGCTTACACTCTGCTCCGAATCAGTGAGGAGAGGAAGGAGATGCAGGATCAGTTGATCCTGCGGGAGAAGATGGCCTCTCTGGGAAGCCTGGTTGCGGGCATTGCCCACGAAATCAACAGCCCTGTAGGCACGCTTCAGAGCGCGACTGATGTGGTGACCCGCTGCGTCAACAGGATCGAGAGCCTCTTCGCCGAGGGCCAACCTCTGGAAGATGTCTCCAAGGCGCTTAAGATTCTCAAAGAGAATACCGAACTCATCGCAGTCGCCGGTGGCCGCATCGCCAACATTGTTCGAAGTTTGAGAAATTTTGCCCGGCTGGACGAAGCGGAATATCAGAGGGCCAGCCTGCATGAAGGGCTGGAGAGCGCCCTGACTCTGTTAGAAGGCGCGCTGAAAAATCGAATCATGGTGGTCAAGGAATTCCAAGCGATCCCCGAGTTGTTCTGCTTCCCGGGACAATTGAATCAGGTCTTCATGAGCCTGCTACAAAATGCGACCGAAGCAATTGAAGGCCCAGGCATCATCAGCATCAAGACCTTCACAAAAGACGACTTCGTCCACATTCAGATCTCCGACAATGGGAGGGGGATCGCTCCAGAGAAGCTAAAGCGGGTCTTCGACTTCGCCTTTTCCAAGAGAGGCTCGAGAGTGAAGATGGGATCGGGACTCGTGACTGCCTACAGCATTGTTCAAAGACACAAGGGTAACATCGCTGCGGAGAGCAGTCTCGGGGAAGGCAGCACGTTCACAGTCAGTTTGCCAATGTCTGCGTCAAATAAAGCTTGAGTGATAGAAGTTGTCCCGCGTGCGAACAACCTTCAAGCTGGAAGCCTCGAATGCGACAATGGAAGAATTTGTCTTGAAATGGAGGCAGTACGGCCCGATACACCCGCGTGACGCGGGCTGCAGCCGTCGAGAGGACTAACCGACGTAACAGCGGGGGAGAGTCACGCAAGGAAGTGACGGAGGGGCGCCCCATCAATCGGAGGTAACGAATGGACAGCAAACTAATCAATGCCCCTGATGCACCACAACCTCTCAGCAGCTATTCGCAGGCGCTTGAGATATCCGGGTACAAACGCCTTCT
>Ga0075431_100007747_pt1 | contig 10696 bp, 11 predicted proteins | sample RhiMetdeltSRZDD5_FD_75297 | JGI IMG/M metagenome (GOLD analysis project Ga0075431, IMG submission 75297) | Populus rhizosphere microbial communities from Tennessee, USA - Rhizosphere MetaG P. deltoides SRZDD5 | ecosystem: Host-associated > Plants > Roots > Rhizosphere > Soil | place: USA...
GACAACAACGGCTCGCCGTCGTTTTTGGGCGGAGTTAATTTTACCCCGTCCGATGTCTTCGGGTTGGCGAGCAATATCGTTGTCGGGCCGGAACAGACGCGTAACACCCACAACCAACGGGTCACCTGGAGCAACGTAGCCACGATCAAGCCAATGGACCCTCTCACCGTTCTTCTAGAATACACCTTTGGTAGTGAGCACCAGGCGTCGACCCCGACGGGACTTAGGAATGCACAGTGGTACGCCTATGCCGCTGTTGGATCTTGGGCCTGGACGGAGCGGTTCAGCACGGCAGTCCGAACGGAGCTATTTTTAGACCAGGGAGCGTCGAGAACACAAGGTTTTGCGGCCAGCACTCCCGTGCACAACGTTTCCCTAGGTGAAGTGACGTTGGTAGGAACCTACAAATTCACCAAAATGCTCGTTGGACGAGCGGAGCTTAGGCAAGACTGGGCCAATCGACCCGTCTATAAAAAAGGGGCTAACGGTGCCGATTCAAATCAGACGACTTTAGCCGTGCAGTTGCTTTATCAATACTAGGACAATTGTCGACTAGTTTCGCAGGCGGGGAGGGAGACAGAACGTTTTCCTCCCCGTTTTTTTTAGCTTGAGAATTCGCTTGTTTGTGCCGTATTACGGATACGGTATGTCGTCGTTGGTGTCGTAGGACGGGTCATGTATAAGAACAAGTTATCTCTGTCCAGTGACAAAACCTTCGATGTCTTTCCCATCATCAGCGCCTAGTCCGGATACGCAAAAGCTTTACCCGCTTTATCTCTGCCTCCTATGTTTCATGCTCTATATCTCTGCCCTTGGCGCACGCGATTTTTGGGCGCCTGTCGAGCCACGCTATGCCGAGATCGCTCGCGTCATGTTCAGCAAGAACGAGTGGGTCGTGCCGACGATCAATGGCGATCTTTATACCGACAAACCAATTCTTTACTTTTGGTTGGTGCTGCTCGTCGCGCGAGTTTTTGGCGCCGTCAACGAATGGACGGTGCGCTTGCCCGCCGCCTTGGGCGGCGTCGGATTTGTTTTCGGAACCTACCTTTTGGGTCGAGATTTCTTCAACGGCCGGGCGGGATTAATTGGCGCGGCGGTGCTTGCTACCAGCATGCGAGTGGTCTGGGAAGCGCGCTGGGCGCATGTCGACATGGTGTTTTGCGCTTTTTTCGTCTTTGCCGTTTACTTTGGCGCGCGCGCGCTTTTCCACAAAGGCCAGCCACACGAGATATTGTTCACTTATCTGTTTCTAGCCTTGGCGACTTTAACCAAGGGACTGATCGGGGTCGCCCTGCCTGGACTCCTGTTTCTCGCCGTAATGCTGGTCCGGCGCGAATGGCGGCTGATTTTTGTGCTAAAGCTCCACCTCGGCTTGCCGCTGTTTTTTTTGATCGCGGCTCCCTGGTTTTACTTAGTAACGCGCGCGACCGATGGAAAATGGCTCGCCGACTTTATCTATATTCATCATATCCAGCGCTACACCGCGGGCGCCGGGCATCGCCAACCGTTCTACTATTATTTGACCACCCTGCCGGCGGATTTCCTGCCCTGGACGATTTTTCTGATTCCCGCGCTTTTTGCCTTTCGGCCGTATCGCCGTCGATGGGCCGATCCGGTCGTGCAGTTTTTTGTGCTGTGGTTTTTCGCGGTATTCTTATTTTTTACTTTTTCCGATACGAAGCGCGATTTATATCTGTTGCCCCTGATGCCGACATTGGCTCTGTTCGTGGGACGATATTTCGATGATCTGGCGACCGGAAAGATCGCGCTAAGCGCTGCTATCAAGGACTGGCGATCGCTTTCTTTGGCCTCGTCGCCATCGCCGGCTTCGCTGTTCCCTGCGCGGCATGGTTCGTCAGGCGCGACGCCTTCGCAGCGGTGCTGCCGACGAGCCTAGTGCTCCTGCTGGGTGGAAGCGGCACTGTGTTGTTTCTATGGCGCCGCCGGTCGCTCCAAGCTGCCGCGTCGATCGCAGCGATGATGGCATTGACTGTGCTTTGCGCCGCGATTTGGCTCATGCCCTATTTGGAAAATTTCAAATCGCCGCGCTTGTTCTCCCAGCAAGTGAATCAAATCGTCCCGGCCACGCGTCCGGTTTACGTCTACGCTGACACCATGAACGACTTCAACTTCTACATGGGACGGGAAATTATGCCGATCCTGTCGACGCCACTTGCGGTCGATGCTTTGCTCGCGCGCGGGCAACCCGGTTACTTGTTGATCAAGGAACGCGATCTACAGCGCTTACCGAAGCTGCCGCGCAAGTGGATCATTACTTCCGAAGCGAGGAGTAGTACGCCCTGGCATCTGGTTGAAATCCGCGCGCCAACACCGGAGCATAAATGAACCCATGGGTCGGTGGTGAATGAAAGGCTTTACGATGATGAAATCGCTCCTTTGGATCGGCGCCGGAGCTTTGGCGGCCTATTTGGCATGGTGGATTTTGCCGGGTTACTTAGCAAAGAAAGAAGATCCGCGCTCGGCTGCCTACCTCGGCAAAATCGCCGCCGAGATCAATCGTTCGGTGCCGGTCATGATCGATAAGGAAACAGAGCTCATGCCGGCCGAAGGACATCAGGGCATGCTAATTTATAATTATCGCTTGGTGGGGTATTCGGTGAGCCAAGTGAATCCGCAAAAATTTGCTGCCGGGGCCAAGCAAAAGATCGCCCAGGGAGCATGCAACCAGCCCGAGACACGCGACAACTTTCTCAAAAAGGGCGTGACGCTGCGCTATGCCTACTATGACAAAGATAAACGACCTATTGCCACTGTCGATGTCACACCTACCGATTGCGGCTTCTGACTGACTGAACGTTTTTGCACACGGACACTCTTGTCGACCGTTCGCAATAATTTTCTTGTGTAAATATAAGAATCTAAGTTCGTTTTGCGCGTTGATCGCGCGTTCATAGGCGCGCCTGGCGCCGCGCAAGAAAACCTACCTGCGGATAATTCTTCTCGGGTTCCTCCTCTTTGTCATCTATGTGAGCGGTCTTGTGATACTGCGTTCAGTATCGACGCGCTCTGGATGACGGTCACTGTGCGGCCGTCATTTTAAAATCTCTTTGGCGCGTGGAATTAGCGCGGGATCGAGATTGAAGACCTCTTTAACGTTCTTCTCCAGTTCGGCGCCGTCGAGCGGATTGATGTCAAGTTTTGCTTTGTTCGCGTCGGCGAGAAATTCGGGATCCTTCATAGTGTCCATGAATGCTTTGCGCAGAATCTGCACTCGGTCCTTTGGTGTGCCCGGAGGCAACACATAGGGACGTGCGGTCGGGCCGACGCTATGAACTAAGGCTTTGATAAGTTTTTGACTCTCGTCAGTTTTGGCATAGTTGATTGCCAGCGGCAATTTTGATTGTTCGGGGTGCGGTTTGGCGACGTTTTGCAAAACGATAACCACGTCGCCCGAACTAAGCTCCTTGCTCCATGTCGCTTTGAACGATTCCCACGAATTGCAGACCCCCAAAATTTCTTGGCTATCAAAGGCGAGGCGAACATCGGCAGTTCCCTTGTAGCCGCTAACCAATTGCATAGGCAGGCCGATCGCGACGGCGAGAACTTTTGGTATGTCATCAGTGGCAGAGCCGGCGCCGACGCCGCCGAGCTTTACCACAGTCTTGGAATTGAGCCATTGCTCGATGCTGGTGATGCCTGTGCTCTTGTGCACGCCGAGCATATAGTTGTCCTGCGCCGGCACGCCGATGTATTCAAATTTTCGCGCGTCGAACTCGACACCGGGCTTGCCTAGCAATTGTTGTAGGAAAAGCCCGCCAATGAAATGACCGATGGTCAAGCCGTCGGGTTTGGCGACTTTGTACATATAATTCGCGGAAATCAAAAATCCCGCGCCGGGCATATTATCGACAATCAAGACCGGGTTTCCGCGGATGTGCTTGCCCATGTGTCGAGCGATCGTGCGTGAGTACGTGTCGTAGCCACCGCCCGCGGAAGCGCCGACGATGATGCGCACCGTTTTACCTTTATAAAATCCCTCCTGGGCCATAGCCGAAGCGAAATGTAGAAGCAAGAAAAGCGCGCTCAACACTACGCCGATGATTGCCTTCATAGGATCTCCTGAAAACTTTGCAGCTATTTATTTGTCACGCTAATTTAGGATTTCTTTCAACTGGTTCACCAGGGATGGATTCATCTTAAAAAGTTGCCCGACGATCTTTTCGATTTCTTCGCCGGTCAGCGGGTCGGTATCGAGACGCGATTTTTTGGCATCGGCGATAAATTCCGGATCTTTCAAACTGTCGACAAACGCTTTGCGCAGCATCTGTACCCGCTCTTTCGCCGTACCCGGTGCGACCGCGTAGGGCCGAGTGATGGCCGACGGATCATGGCCGCCGAACTTGAGTAACAATTTGCTGTTCTCGTTGGTTGCGAAATCGATAGCGTTGGGCACCTTGGCTAATTCGGGATGAGGTTGAGCGTTGACCTGCAGTACGACCGCAACATTGCCGGAGTCGAGCCCCTGGCGCCAAATCGATTTAATCGATTCCCACTGCCAGCAACCGCCCGCCACCTCGCCCGCCTCGGCGGCGAGGCGTATTTCAGCCGTGCCTTTATAGCCAGCAACGAGTTGGATCGGCAGCTTGAGAGCCGCGATCAAAAGCTTCGCCGTGTTGTAGGTTGTATCACCCGGCGCGACGCCGCCGAGTTTCACCGGGGTCTTGGCGTTTTTCAAGCTATCGAACGTCGTAATGCCGCTCGCTTTGTTGAAGGCGCAGGCGACGTTGTCCTGGGTCGGGATGCCGATATATTCGAACTTGCGCGCATCGAACTCGATGCCCGGCTTGCCGATCACCTGATTGATCACTTGGTTACCGTGAAAGTTGAGAATTGTAAGTCCATCGGGTTTGGCCACGTTATAGACATGATTGGCGGCGACGAGGCTGGCGGCGCCAGGCATGTTTTCGACGACGATCGCCGGGCCGCCTGGAATATGTTTGCCTAGATGGCGCGCGATCAGACGGGAATAGGTATCAAAGCCGCCGCCCGCAGAAAAGCCGACGATAATTCTAACCGTCTTGCCTTCATAATAGGGCGCGGCCGCATAGGCCGGTAAGGCAAGCGCAAATGATAACGCGAGCGCGGGCCAGGATCGGATAAGACTTTTCGCCATTCATTACTCCTTATTACCGGTCGCGGAATTTCCCGCAATTAACTATCAAATTCACTTTGTGTCAACGGTCGCGCAGCAGCTCTGCGCGGAGCTTATCTTCCCACGCACGCGAGCCGTCCGGCGACCAATTGATCTTAAGATCGCGGATCTCGCCGGGGCGCGCGAATTGTTCTAGCTCAGCCAAAGCCTTGGCTAATACCAGTTTGTGACGCGCCCGTTCGTGCGGTGGCCCGAAAGTCCTGCCGACCGGATGATCGACGAAGGCCGCCCGCGGCGGCGTGACTTGAGTCATGATATCGTGCGCCGTGCCGATGACCAGAGTCGGAATGCCTTGGCCTTCGATCACGTGCGCGATGAGACCGACGGTCTCATGGCAAAAAGGTCAATAGGGAACGAGCAAAGCCAAGTCGACCCCGGCTTGCTGCAGTTCTCGGGTGAGCGCCGGCGCAAGCGTGTTTTCAATTTCCTCATGGCGCCGCACGCCGCCCATGAAAGAGAAGTGAAAGGGCGATAGCGCGCCGATGATTCCTTGCGCCGCCAGCTTTGCCAAAACGGTGCGCGGAAACACGATCTCGGGGTCCTGCCTCGGCACTTGGCCGATTCCCGAATGGTGGTCGATAACGATCGCGCCGCCACCCGGATCCACAGGCAAACGGCGATAGCTCAGGTCTTCACGCGGAATGAAAGGCGCTTGGTCGACCAACCGCAATGCCGCGCTGCTCAGTAAGGCGATGCGCGATTCGCGCGCCGGTTTACTGAGTCCACACCAGGCCGGCTTCGACGGCGCTGCCAGCACGCGCGGCGGCTTGGGCGCTGAGTGTTGTGCCATGATCGGTAGGTATTCGAACGGCATGATTTTTTCTCTCCGTGCCGAGACTACTACGCGACTCGGCGGCGCCAATCAAGCGCCGCCGTCGAGAGTGAATTGTCAATCCTATTATGGTAAGCAATTGCCCTCATGGCCGACGTCGGCGGTAATTATCGAAAGCTCGTCGAGCGCATAGACGAGGCAGCCGCGAAAAGCGGGCGCGAGGCGAGCGCGATCAAATTGCTTGCTGCTGCTAAATCGCAGAGGATTGACGCGATTCGCGCCGCGCTAGCGGCCGGGGTTACGCTCATCGGCGAGAACTACGTGCAAGAAGCCGGCGAGAAAAAGGGCGAGATTTCGACGCCGGTCGAATGGCACATGATCGGCCATCTGCAGCGCAACAAAGTCAGGCTCGCGGTCGGGCTGTTCGACGTGATTGAGTCGCTGGATAATCTAGCGCTGGCGCGCGAGCTCGATAAAGAAGGACGGCGGTGTGGGCAAATCATCCGAGCTTTTGTGGAAATCAATCTCGGCGGCGAGGAAAGCAAGACCGGCATCGCCAAAAAACACGTGCCATCGTTGCTGGAAAGCGTCGCAAAGCTGGCCAATTTGCGAGTCGAAGGACTGATGACGGTGCCGCCGTTCAGGCAGGATCCTGAGCAAGTGCGGCCGTATTTTCGCGAGCTGCGCGAGCTGAAGGAAAAAATCAGCGAGTCAGGCTTCCCCAACGTCGACTTAAAAGAGCTGTCGATGGGCATGACGCACGATTACCCCGTCGCCGTCGAAGAAGGCGCGACGATCGTGCGCATCGGCACAGCGCTCTTTGGCCCGCGCGGCGCGTGATCGATGTTTATTTTTGCCAATCTGCTGCTCGCTGTTGCTCAGGTTCTCGACTATGTTCTGTGGGCCTATGTTTGGATCCTTATCGGCCGCATTGTGATCTCGTTTGTGCAGGCGGATCACAACAATCCGATTGTGCGCTTTCTCTACAGCGCGACCGAACCGGTGTTGGAGCGAGTGCGCGCGCGCTTACCGGTGATCGTCGGCGGCTTCGATCTCTCGCCAATCGTTGTTTGGATCGCCGTGATGTTTTTACAGCATTTCTTGGTCCGCTCGCTTTATGATCTGGCTCAGACATTAAGATAATGCCTTGGAGGGCCGTGACATGAAATCTCTCTACGCCGCCGATATTCGCGAAAATCAGCCGATCGACGATATGTTTTTGGTCGCTCAGAAAAATCACGGCGTCACCAAGGGCGGGAGCAGTTACTTAACACTCAAGCTGCTCGATCGCAGCGGCGAAATCGAAGCGCGGATATGGGACCGCGCCGATGATCTGGGACGGGGATTCGAGCGCAATGACTTTGTCCGAGTGCGCGGTCAGGCGACGCTGTATCAAGGAAAAATGCAAATCCGGGTGCAGGACGTGATGCGCGTCGAAGAATCAAAAGTCGCGCCCGAAGATTTTTTGCCGAAGAGCGCTTTCGAGCCTGACGCGATGCTCGAAGAGCTTCAGTCGATCCTCCGCGCAATCAAAAATCCGCACCTGCTGGCTCTTGCTGAAGCTTTTTTTGCCGATGCGGAGCTGATGAATCTTTTGAAGCAGGCGCCCGGCGCAAAAACGATCCATCATCCATATTTAAGCGGTTTGCTCGAGCATACGCTCTCGCTGCTCAAGCTGACCCTCAAAGTCGTCGAGAACTATCGCGGCCTCGACGTCGATCTGCTGCTCATCGGCGGCTTTCTTCATGACATCGGCAAAGTCTATGAGTTTTCCTTTGAGCGGGCGGTGGACTACACCGACGCTGGTCAGCTCTTGGGTCATTTGGTGATGGAAGTCGAGTTGGTCGACCAGAAGATTGCCACGATTTCTGATTTTCCGACGGAATTGGCGCTGCTGGTGAAGCACCTGCTGGTCAGCCATCACGGCGCTTATGAATTCGGCTCACCCAAGTTGCCGCAGACGGTCGAAGCCGTTATTCTTCATTCACTGGACGATCTTGACGGCAAGATCCAAGCGATTCAAAACTTGCCGGCAAAGGAGCCGGGCTCGAAATGGACGGTTTTTCACCGTGCCTACGGCCGGAGCTTTTATCGCGGCAATTCCGGCGAAAATGGCAGCGAGTAGAAATTGTTCAGCTTTTAAAAATTTGCTCTGAAATCAGAGCGTAAAATTGGAGGTTCGTTGTCGTGAAGAACTTTATCGCGGGGCAATGGATCGATAAGGCGAAAAAAATCGAAGTGCGCAATCCGTTCGACGATTCGATCATCGACACGGTGCCGAAAGCCGATGCCTCTGATCTGGAGAAGGCTTTGGCCTACGCCGAACGCGGCGCCAAGGTGATGGCGAAATTGTCGAGCTACGAGCGCTGGAAGATTTTGCGCAAAGCCGCCGATCTGATGGCGGCGCGCAACGAGGACTTGGGCCAAACCATTTCCCAGGAAGAAGGGAAAGTGATCGCCGAGGGACGGGGCGAAGCCAACCGGGCCGTGGAAACCATGATGGGCTCGGCGGAAGAGGCCAAGCGCATCCACGGTGAGACCGTACCGCTCGACGCGGATCCGACCGGCGGCAAAAAATTGGGCTTCACCTTGCGCGTGCCCTGCGGCGTCGTGGCTGCGATCGCGCCGTTTAATTTTCCGCTTAACTTGGTTTGCCACAAAGTCGGCCCGGCATTGGCCGCAGGTAACACGGTCGTCGTCAAGCCGGCCTCGGATACGCCGCTGTCGGCGCTCAAGCTCACCGAGATTTTGCTTGAATCGGGCTTGCCGCCGGAAGGGATCCAGTGCATCACTGGATCGGGGGGTGAGATCGGCGACGCTCTGGTCGCGGACCGCCGCGTGCGCAAAGTCACGTTCACCGGGAGCCGGGAAGTCGGCGATCGCATTTGTCGCACCGCCGGGATCAAAAAAGTCACAATGGAGCTCGGCTCGAACAGCCCAGTTATTATCATGTCAGACGCCGACCTGGATAAAGTGGCGAACGTCGTGTCGATGACCGGCTATGGCAACGCCGGTCAGACCTGTATCTCGACGCAGCGAGTTTTGGCGGCAAAAAAAGTATACGGCGATTTCCTCGGCCTGTTGAAGCCCAAAGTCGAAGCATTGAGCACAGGTAATCAACTCGACGAGAAATCGAAAGTCGGACCGATGGTCAAAGAGAGCGAAGCGGTGCGGGTCGATCAGTGGATCAACGAAGCTGTCGGCTCGGGAGCGCGCCTGGTTGCCGGTGGCGGCAGGCGTGGCGCGATTTATCTACCGGCGATTGTCGCCGACGTGCATCCCGATATGCGCATATCGCGCGACGAATTGTTCGGGCCGGCGGTGGCGGTGACACCATTCGATAGCATCGAGGACGCTATAGCTCTAGCAAACGACAGCATCTATGGACTAGCCGCCGGCATATTCACTGAAAACGTCGAATGGGCGATGAAATTTGCCCGCGAAGCGGAAGCCGGCAACTTGCACGTCAACTGGGGCTCGCAATGGCGCGTCGATCTCATGCCTTACGGCGGTCTGAAAGACTCAGGTTTCGGCAAAGAAGGACCCAAATACGCTGTGCAGGAAATGACCGAGTTGAAGATGGTGGTATTTCATTTGAATAGCTGAGTAGCACCCGGCATCAGTTAGTAATGCAACAGCGCAAGCGAAAAAAGGTAAAATCGACAAAGAATAGATTGGATAATGAATGAGATCTGATGGGAGAAAGCCGAACCAACTGAGAGCGCTGACGATCACGCCGACCTACATCAAGACTGCCGACGGGTCGGTGTTGATCGAGATGGGCGACACCAGAGTGATCTGCACGGCCAAACTCGAAGAGCGGGTGCCGCCGTTCTTGCGTAACAGTGGCAAGGGCTGGATCACGGCGGAGTATGGCATGTTACCAGGTTCGTCGGAGCAGCGTATCAGCCGCGAGTCTTCGCGCGGTAAAGTCGGCGGACGAACCCACGAAATCCAACGGCTGATCGGGCGCAGCCTGCGCTCGGTTGCCGATCTCAAGAGCCTCGGCGAGCGCTCTGTCTGGATCGACTGCGACGTAATTCAAGCCGATGGGGGAACGCGCACGGCATCGATCACCGGTGCTTACATCGCCTTGATGGAAGCCGCACGCGTCTGGCGTAAACGTGGCATTCTCAGCGCCGATCTCGTTAAGGATGCGGTGGCCGCGGTGAGCATCGGTATTGTCGACGGCAAGATTCTTTTGGATCTTTGCTATGAAGAGGACAGCAAAGCCGATGTCGATATGAACTTTGTGATGACCGGGTCCGGAAAGTTTATCGAGGTCCAGGGTACGGCTGAGAGCGCGCCTTTTACCAAGAAACAGATGGAACGTATGGCGGAAATCGCCCACCAAGGCATCAAAGAGCTGCTTCAGGCGCAAAAAAAAGTCATCGCTTCGCTCAACTGAACCGATTTCGACGTGATCGAGCTTTTAGTCGCTACCACCAACTCAGGAAAGTTTGCCGAAGTGCGGGCGTTTTTGAGCAAGCTTCCGCTCAGAATTCTCTCGCTGAAGGATTTAACCAATCCGCCGACGGTGGTCGAAGACGGTGCGACGTTCGAAGCCAACGCGTTGAAGAAAGCGCGCACCTTGGCGGAATTTTCCGGCTTGCTCACCTTAGCCGATGATTCGGGATTGGAGGTCGACGCCTTAAACGGGTCGCCGGGAATCTTTTCGGCGCGCTACGCGGGGGAGGAGGGCGATGACGAGCGGAATAATCAAAAGCTGCTGCGCGAATTAGAAAATG
>Ga0075431_100007750_pt1 | contig 10695 bp, 8 predicted proteins | sample RhiMetdeltSRZDD5_FD_75297 | JGI IMG/M metagenome (GOLD analysis project Ga0075431, IMG submission 75297) | Populus rhizosphere microbial communities from Tennessee, USA - Rhizosphere MetaG P. deltoides SRZDD5 | ecosystem: Host-associated > Plants > Roots > Rhizosphere > Soil | place: USA...
ACGACGGAAGCCACCACCACCGGTGACGGGCATCCGCCCCGCACCAACGAGTAGCGTCATCCGGAGCGCGCCGCCCGCGCCGGGCACGCGCATCGACGACGTCACCATCGCCTACCGCCTGGCGGTCGGGATGAGCGCCGACGTCTTCGCCGTCTGGCATCACGCCTTGCTGACGCCCCTCGTCTGCAAGCGCGTGAGGCCGGCGGATCGCGCCAACACCGCTCACCGCCGCCGTCTCCGGCTCGAGGGACAGGCGCTGACCACGTTGTCCCATCCGGGCATCGTGCGCCTGGTGGATCAGCGCCACGACACCACGCTGCCGTACCTGCTGCTCGAGCACGTCGGCGACCGCTCCCTGCGCCACACGCTCAAGGCCGAGGGGGCGTTCGAGGTCGGCGCGGCCGTGCGCATCGTCCAGCACGTGGCGGCCGCGGTGGCGCACGCTCACGCGCACGGCTTCTTGCACCGCGATCTCAAGCCGTCCAACGTGATCCTTCGCGGCGGCCGCCCGGTGCTGCTCGACTTCGGCGTCGTGTGGCGCATGGTGCCGCACCGCCGTCCTCCCGACCGCAGCGGCACGCCGCAGTATCTGGCGCCCGAGCAGATCGCGCGCGAGCCGCTCACGCCGGCCACCGACGTCTGGGGCCTCGGCATTCTCCTCTACGAGCTGCTCACGGCCGGTCGTCCGTTCCCGATCGGCAGCCAGGCCGCCGAGGCGCCGCTCAGCGAGCGCTATCCTCAGCTGACGCAGCCGCCGCGCCCGCCGGCATCGTCCGTGCCGGCGGCCCTCGCGCGCGTGATCGAAGCCTGCCTCGAGAAGGAACCGGCGGCGCGACCGCGAAGCGCGACCGAGCTGGTGCGCGCGCTCGACCCGTTCACCGAGGTGAAAGTGTGGCCCGCGCGGCTCGGCGGCGGTTTCGAGCCATTCCGGCGCGGCTCCGGATCCCGCCGCCGTCTGGTAGCCTAGCGTCCGCTATGGCGGCGAGTGCCAGCGTGGCCGGCATCACCATCACCAACGCCGACAAGGTGTGGTGGCCGGACGACGGCATCACCAAGCTCGAGATCGCCCGGCACTACGAGCGCGTGGGACGGCGGCTCGTCCCCTTCACCACCGACCGTCCGATCACCGCCGAGCGCTGCCCCGACGGCATGCTCGGCCACTGCTTCTTTCAGAAGAACTTCGCCAACGCCGAGAAGTTCGGCATCCCGACCCGCGCCGTCCGCGCCGTCAGCGTCAAGCGCACGGTGAACTACCCGGTGGCGAGCGACGTCCGCACGCTCGTGAGCCTCGTCAACCTCGGCGCGCTGTCGCTCCACCTCATGAGCTGCCGCGCCTCGTCGCTGCAGCGCCCCGACTGGGTGGCGTTCGACCTGGATCCGGCCGAGCGCTTCGCCGACGCCGTCCGAGCCGCGCTGGTGCTTCGCGACATCCTGGACGAGCTGGGGATGCGCGGCTACCCGAAGACCACCGGGGGCAAGGGGCTCCACGTCGTCATCCCGTTGCGTCCCGGTCCGAGCCATGACGACGTCCTGACGTTTTCGCAGGCCGTCGCCGAGCGGATGGTGGCGAAGGCGCCGCGGCACTTCACGCTGAGCTTCGCCAAGAGCGGGCGCGGCGGGCGACTCTACATCGACATCAAGCGCAACATCTTCGGCGCCACCATCGTGGCGCCGTACTCCGTGCGCCGCCGCCCCCACGCGCCCGTCTCCACCCCGCTCGCGTGGGACGACGTGCAGCCCGCGCTCGATCCGGACACGCTCAACGTGCGCACGCTGGCCGAGCGCCTGGCCGGCCCCGATCCCTGGCGCAACTACTGGAAGGATCTGCAGGAGCTGCCGAGGCTCGGAGAGCAGGCGGCGAGCCGCCGCCGCCGCGCGCAGGCGTGACGTTCAAGCCGCTCTCGGCGCTGTCGCCGGTCCGCAGATCTGGCCGAAGTCGAACGAGTCGAGCTCGCCGACCACGCGGCCGTCGACCAGCACCTCCCAGTCGTCGTTGACCTGAAAGTTGGACACGCGCGGGATCGAGCGCTGGAAGCGGAAGAGGTTCACGCAATTGAGCATCTCGATGTCGAACTGCGTGAGGAGGAGGCGGAGCGCGTCCTCCGGCCGGAAATCGCGACAGCTGAACGCGTCGAACGCGTAGTAGTTGTCCTCGTCCCACGTGTGGATCGCCGCGTGCGACTCGGCCCAGATGCTCACACCGGTCACGCCGCTCTCCTCCATCTGGCGCCGGCGCAGAAAGTCGCGCATCATGCGCACCGGGGTCAGGCTGACGTCCTTGGCCTTGGCGGCCAGCTCGCGCTCGATGTCGTCGCAGAAGGCGGCGATCTCGTCGTTGGCGAAGGGATAGCGGCACACGATGGGCGGCAGCACCGCGGTCATGTCGAGGCTGCGGTTGAGGGCTTCGAAGAGCGTGAACACGGTGTCGGTCGAGCTCAGATTTCGCCGGGTGTAGGTGGAGGCGTCGACGATGAGGTGTCGTCCGACAAAATCGTCCTTGCGTGGCTGGTCCATGGGGGTCTCCCTGCCACCAGCCGCGGCAAGCCCGATGCCAGCGATGTCGGAAAGGTTTACTGTTTCGAGTCGGCGCCGACGCAACATCTTGATAGATCAGCGTGGCGTTCCTCTTGCTGTGGTGATGTCCTCGTGAACGCGTTCGTGCTGAGTCTGATCTTCTGTGGCGTGCTGTTGTGGGCATCGCCGGCACGCGCCGGCGACGATGGCCTCGATCCCGCCGCGCTCCCCGATCTGGCGCACTCGGCATCGGGCCGCGGCGTGGTCGGGATTGCGCTTCACCCGGCGTTCGCGACCAACGCACGCGTCTACGTCTTCTGGACGGAGACCACCACGGATGTCGAGGCGCTGGACCTCTTTGCGCCGCCCGTGCTCGGGCAGCGCGTGGACCGGTTCGTCTGGAACGGCTCCAACCTCGTGTTCGATCAGACGGTGATTCGCTTCCGGGCGTTCGAGACCGACGGCAGACCGTCAGCCAGGGGCGATGCGATCCGGTTCGGCGCCGACGGCAAGCTGTACGTGCGGGTCGGGGGCGTGGGGCGGCGCGGGTGGATGCAGAATCTGCCGAACGGCCCGCTGGCCGGCGGCGCCGACATCTTCGGCGGCCCGGCCCTCGAGGAGGCGAACCACGCCGAGATCGTGGTGCGGCTCAACGACGATGGCAGCGCGCCCGAGGACAATCCGTTCTTTCTCACCGGATCGGCTCTCGGCGGCGAGGTCGGCGCCAACCTCCAGAAGATCTACTCCTACGGCCAGCGCTAGGTTCACCGACCTTTCAGAAAGTCGCCGAGGGTCATTCCGAAGCCGCCCTTCTTGCCCGCATCCTTGATGTAGGCCTGCGTCTCCTGCTGCTCTTCGTGCGCCAGCGCCTTCTCACGCGAGAGCCGGATGCGCCGGCCGCCTTCCTCGATCCCGAGCACGAGGACTTTCATCTCGCTGCCGGGCGGGAACATCCTGCGATGGTCGGTGCCCCGCGTGGTCCCGAGCTCGGCGTTGGGCACGAGGCCGGTCTGGCCCGGACCCAGACGCACGAAGACGCCGTACTGCTCGATACGATCGACGGTGCCGGTCAGCACGGCGCCGACGGCGACACTGGATTCCATCTCCTCGCCCACGGCGGCGCCCTCGGGCGCCAGGGCCAGCGCGATGCGCCGCTTGGCCGGATCGACGTTGACGATCATGACCGCGATCTCGGCCGCCGCCGCCACCGCCTCACGCATCGCCCCCTGCTGGTGCCGGGGGATCTCGCTCGTGTGCAGGAGCCCGTCCACGCCGGGCAGCAGCGCCACGAAGACGCCGAACTCCGTGGCCCGCACGGCGCGCCCCCGCACCACCTGCCGCTCGCGCAGACGGCCCGGGACGCCGGACCACGGATCGCCGTCGAGCGCCTTTAGGCTGAGCGTCACCCTGCCTTTCGCCTCGTCGAGGCGCAGCACCTTCACGAGGACCGTCTCGCCGACGCGGAGGCGATCGCTGGCGCGCTCCACGCGGGCGTGGGAGAGCTCGGACATCGGCACCAGTCCCTGCACGCCTCCGAGATCGACGAAGGCGCCGAAGTCGGCCAGCGAGACCACGGTCCCGGACAGCACGGCGTCGGGCACGATCTTCTTGCGCGTCTCCTCCGCCGCCTTGGCCGCCTGCTCTTCCAGCAGCGCGCGGCGGGAGAGCACGATGTTGCGTCCACCGTCCGCGTACTTCGTCACCCGGAAGACAAGCACGCGGCCGACGTACTCCTGCTCGGACTCGACCCGGCGCAGCTCCATCTGTGAGAACGGACAGAAGGCGCGAAGACCGCCGACGGTGACCTCGTAGCCGCCCTTGATCACGCCGGCCACCCGGCCCTCCACCGGCACTCCCGTCTGCGCCGCCACCGCCAGCGCCTCCCGCGCCTGGGCGCCCTGACGCAGCTTGTGGGACAGGCGAATCTCGTCGCCCGTCGCCACCACGGTGGCCTCCACCTCGTCGCCGACCTTCACGCTGAGGGTGCCCTCGGCATCGGCGAGCTCGGCGCGATCGATCCAGGCCTCGCCCTTGCCGCCCACGTCCACGAACACGTGCTCGGCCGTGATCTGGATGATGCGGCCCTTGACCACCTGGCCGCGCTCGAGCGCGCGTCGAGCCTCGTGCTGGGCAAAGAGCGTCGCGAAGTCCTCGGATTCCGTCATGGCGCGCTGCGAACTCCTTGGGGATTCGAGATGTGCACCAGACGGCCACTATACCTCCCCCGCCGCGACGGGCAACCCTGCCGTGGGCTCGGCGCCACCTGCAACGGCCTGCAGGTCGTCACCACGCTCACGGGAACGACCATTGCTAGGGCTTTCGGTATGGCCATCCAGGACCTCTGGTACAAGAACGCCGTCCTCTACTGTCTCGACGTCGAGAAGTACATGGACGCGAACGGCGACGGCATCGGCGACTTCGAGGGGCTGAGCCGCCGTCTCGACTATCTGCACGGCCTCGGCGTCACCTGCGTGTGGCTCCAGCCCTTCTATCCGACGCCGAATCGCGACAACGGCTACGACATCTCCGACTTCTACGGCGTCCACAGCAAGCACGGCTCGCCGGGCGACTTCGTGGAGTGCATGAACCACGCGAAGGCGCTCGGGATGCGCGTGATCGTCGACCTCGTCGTCAACCACACCTCGATCGACCATCCGTGGTACCAGCACGCGCGCGCCAATCCCCAGTCGCCGTTTCGCGACTGGTACGTGTGGTCCGACGATCGCCCGCGGGATCACGAGAAAGGCATCGTCTTCCCGGGCGTGCAGCGCACCACGTGGACCTTCGACGACCTCGCCGGCATGTGGTACTTCCACCGGTTCTACGATCACCAGCCGGACCTCAAGACCGACAACCCCGCCGTGCGCGACGAGATCAAGAAGATCATGGGCTACTGGCTCGAGCTCGGCGTCTCCGGCTTTCGCATGGACGCCGTCCCCTTCCTCATCGAGAAGAAGGGCGCCCACGTCGAGCACGAGAAGGACTTCGAGCTCTTGCACGAGATGCGGACCTTCCTCAGCTGGCGCTGTCGCGACGCCATCATGCTGGCCGAGGCCAACGTCGTCCCCGAGGAGAGCGCCCGCTACTTCGGCGACGAGGGCGATCATCTCCAGATGATGCTGAACTTCCCGGTCAACCAGCGGCTCTGGTACGCGATGGCCACGGGCGAGACCGGCCCTCTCATCTGGGCGCTCCAGCAGACGGCCAAGCGTCCCGAGGACGCCCAGTGGGTGCACTTCCTCCGCTCGCACGACGAGTGCGATCTGGGCAGGCTGTCGCCCGAGCAGCGGGCGGAGGTGTTCGCGGCGCTGGCGCCGGACAAGCGCATGCAGCTCTACGATCGCGGCATCCGGCGACGGCTGGCGCCGATGCTCGGCAACGACCGGCGGCGCCTGGAGCTGGCGCTGAGCCTGCTCTTCTCGCTGCCGGGGACGCCGATGATGCAGTACGGCGACGAGATCGGCATGGGCGACGACCTGGTGCTCGACGAGCGCGAGTGCGCCCGCACGCCGATGCAGTGGACGAACGAGCGCCACGGCGGCTTCTCCCGGGCGGAGCGCACGGTGCGTCCGGTGATCGCCGACGACGAGTACGGCTACACGAAGGTCAACGTGGCCGACCAGCGGCGCGAGCCGGAGTCACTGCTCAACTGGTGCGAGCGGCGGATCCGCATGCGCAAGGAGTGCCCGGAGTTCGGTTGGGGCGCCTTCACCGTGCTGCGCACGGACACCCCGGAGGTGCTGGTGCTCCGCTACGACTTCCGCGGCGTCTCCATGCTGACCCTGCACAACTTCGCCAACCGGCCGAAGACGGTGGCCGTCGACCCCAAGGTCAAGGGTGGCAACGTGCTCACCGACGTCTTCGACGAGAACCACAGCCGGAGCGAGAGCGGGACGCACGAGATGAAGCTGCCCGCCTACGGCCACCGCTGGATGCGGGTCGGCGCCATCGACAACGCGCTCAACCGCAGCGCGTTCTGAGCGGGACGCGCGTCAGCTCAGCTGGCTGCGGAAGCGCCAGGCGCTGATGCCCACCAGCACGCTGGCGAGCGCGATGAGGGCCAGGAGGTTCGGGTAGACGACGTCCAGCCCGGCGCCCTTCACCAGGACGGCGCGCGCGATGGTGGCGAAGTGGGCGATCGGGTTGAAGAGCGTCAGCGGCTGCACCCACTTGGGCATCGCCTCGATGGGGGTGAGGCCGCCGGAGAGCAGGGCGAGCGGAGGATTGACGAAGAAGCCGATGAGCTGCGTCTGGTTAGCCGAGCGGGCCAGCGTCGAGATGAAGGTGCCGAGACCGATGCCCGTGAGCACGCAGCACGCGCAGGCCACCAGCACGAGGCCGGGACTGCCGCGGAACGGCACGCCGAACACCAGGCGCGCCACGAGCAGGACGAGGCCCACCATGGCCATGAGCAGGACGAACAGCGGCACGATCTTGGCCGCCACCACCTCCAGCGCGCTCGCCGGCGTCATCAAGAGCTGCTCGACGGTCCCGCGCTCCTTCTCGCGGATCATGGTGGCCGCGGACACGAGCGAGCCGTTCAGGATGATGAGCGTCCCGAACACGCCGGTCACGATGTACCAGGCATTGACCAGGCCCGGGTTGTAGAGGAAGGCCGTGCGCAGCTCCACGGGCGCCGCCCGGGCCCCCCGGACGTCGCGGTTGAGGAAGGCCACCGCCCCTTCGACGTAGCCCTGGGCGATCTGCGCCGTGTTCGCGTTCGCCGCGTTCAGCAGCACCTGGACGGTGGCGCCCTGCCCGCGCGCCCGCCGCCGCGCGAAGTCGTACGGGACGACCACGCCGACGTCGAGGCGGCCGGTGCTGAGGGCGTCCGCGAGCACGGCCGGGGTCGCGTACGAGCCGGTCAGCCGGAACGTGCGGTTCTGCGTCAGCACGGAGACGAGCTCGCGGCTCTCCACCGTGCGACTCTCGTCGACAACGCCCAGGCGCAGGTTCCGCACGTCGGAGTCGAGGGCGAAGCCGAAGAGGAGCACCTGCAGCGTGGGCGGCACGATGAGGGAGATCGTGAGCCGGCGATCGCGGCGGATCTGTCGCAGCTCCTTGAGGGCCAGCGCCCAGAAGCGTCCGCCGAAGAGGGCGCCGAGCAGACGCGTCACGCCTTCACCTGCATCCGCCGCAGCGTGCGCCACGCCAGCGTGTAGAACACGAGCCCGATGCCGCCGATGGCCAGCACCGCCCACCATACGGCCGGCCACCCTCCCCCTTGCAGAAAAGCGTCGCGCACGATCAGCACGTAGTAGCGCGCCTGCACGAGGTTCGACACCCAGCGGAGCCCATCGGGAATGTTCTCGACGGGAAAGATCAGGCCGGACAGCAGGAAGGCCAGGAGGAAGCCGCCGAGGGAAACGGCCTGCACGGCGGCCGCCTGGTTCGGGATGGCGGCCCCGACCAGGGACGCGAAGGCGGCCATGCAGAACACGAAGAGCACGCTGCCGGCCATGAACGGCGTGGGATCCCCGGCGAACTGCAGGTCGAAGAGCGTGTACATGAGGGCGACGCCGAGCAGGCACTGGGTGAGCCCGATGACCATCCCCGACAGGATCTTGCCGAGCAGGAACTCGTGCGCCGAGATGCTGGAGACGTATACCTGAAGGATCGTCTTCTGCTCCCCCTCGCGCGACATCGCCAGCGCCGCCAGCACCGTGGGAAAGATGGAGAGGCCGAGAACCAGGAAGCCCGGACCGTAGAACTTTCGCGGCTCGCGGCCGGGGTTGAACCAGAGTCGCGTCGCCGTCTGGATGAGCGGCGCGGTGCGCGCGGGCCCGACCTGCTGGGCGAAGGCGCGTGTGATCTGGCCGGCGTTGCCCCGCGTGAGGCGCGCCGTGTTGCCGTCGGTGGCGTCGACGAGGATCTGCGTCTCCACGGGTCGCCCTCGGCGGATCTCGCGCTCGAAGTGCTGCGGAATGATCACGGCCGCGCGCGTGCGGCCCCGGTCCAGCATGCGCTCTGGCGACGTCGCCGGCGGCAGCGTCACCACCCGGAACGTGAGCGAGCTGCGAAAAGCGTCCGCGTAGCGGCGCGACAGCGGCGTCTGGTCGAGATCCTGGATGACGATCGGGATGTCGGTGACCGTGAGCGACACGGAGGTGCCCATGAGCGCGGTGAGGCCGACCGGCAGCACGAGGGCCAGGCCCAGGGCCAGGCGATCGCGCACGAGCTGGGTCAGCTCCTTGCGCGCCTGGGCGAAGATGCGTCGCATGGCGCGTCAGGCGGCCACGGCGCCCTTGGCAGCGACCACCAGGAAGACGTCTTCGAGCGAGAAGTCCTGCTCGCGCGTCTCGAGGACGCGCACATTGTCGCGCGCCAGCCGCGTCTCGAGCCGGCGGGCGGCGGCCTGGGCGTCGCCGTCGACGATGACATGGAACCGGTCGCCGAAGAGCGACACGCGCCACGGCTCCATCTCCGTCTTGAGCAGCGCGACGGCGCGGAGCGGATCGTCCGCGCGCATCTCGAGCACGCGGCCCTCCTGGCCGGCCTTGATGCCGGTGGGCGTGCCCTCGGCCACGAGCTCGCCCGCCACCATGAAGCCGAGACGATTGCACTGCTCGGCCTCCTCCAGGTAGTGGGTGGTGACCAGGATCGCGGTGCCCTGGTCGGCGAGCTGGTTGATCATCGCCCAGAACGCGCGCCGGGCGATCGGGTCGACGCCCGAGGTGGGCTCGTCGAGGAAGAGCACGCGTGGCTCGTGCATGATGGCCGCCCCGAACGCCACGCGCTGCTTCCAGCCGCCGGGGAGGCTGCCCGTGAGCTGCCCGCCCTTGCCCGGAAGGCCGGCGAACTCCAGCACCCATTGCTTCCGCGCCGCGCGACGCTCCGCGGGCACACGATAGACGCCGGCGAAGAAGTCGAGGTTCTCGTTGATGGTCAGGTCGTCGTAGAGCGAGAACTTCTGCGACATGTAGCCGAGCTGCTGCCGCACGCCCTCCGAGCGCAGCTCGCCGACCTCGCCGGCCAGGCTCACCTCGCCCTCGGTCGGCTCCACCAGACCGCACAGCATCTTGATCGTGGTCGTCTTGCCCGCGCCGTTGGCGCCCAGAAGCCCGTAGACCTCGCCGTAGCGCACCTCGAGATCGATGCCCTTCACGGCCTGGAACTCGCCGAACGTCTTCTGTAGCCCGCGAGCGCCGATGGCCACCGCCTGCCGGTCGCCTCCGTCCTGGCGCGGCTCGGGAAACGGCGGCACGCGCGGCTCCCCCTCGAGGCTCCGCAGCATCGCCACGAAGGTGTTCTCGAGCGTCGGCGCCGCCTCGCGCACGCTCTGGACCTCGGCGCCCAGCGCCTCCCGGACCTCGCGCTCGCCGGCGCGCACGTCGGAGACCAGCACGTCGAGGCGATCGCCGAACCGCTGGACGTCGACGACGCCGTCGCGCGCGCTCAGCGCGGCGGCCGCGCGGCGCAGGTCGCGGGCGCGGACTTCGAGGCGCTCGAGGCCAAGGCTCTTCCGCAGCTCGGCCGGGGTGCCGGTGCGATGCAGCCGCCCGTCGTGCATCAGCGCCACGCGGTGACAGCGCTCCGCCTCGTCGAGGTACGGCGTGGCCAGGAGGATGGTCATGCCGTGGCTCGAGAGTCCCGCCAGCGCGTCCCAGAACTCGCGGCGCGAGACGGGATCGACGCCGGTCGTCGGCTCGTCGAGAAGCAGGATGCGCGGCTCCGCCACCAGTGCTCCGGCCAGCGCCAGCTTCTGCTTCATGCCGCCGCTGAGTCGGCCGGCCAGCCGGTCCATGAACCGCTCCATCCCGAACATGGCGAGGTATCGCCGGCCGCGCTCGTCGATGTCGCGCACGGGCACCCGGCGGAGGGCGCCGACGTAGCGAAGGTTCTCGGCCACGCTGAGGTCCTGATAGAGGCTGAACGCCTGCGTCAGGTAACCGACGTAGGCACGCGCTTGCCGCGCCGGCTGACCGAAGAGCTCGGCGGTCCCGGACGTGGCCTCCATCACGCCGCCCAGGATCTGGAAGGTCGAGGTCTTGCCGGCGCCATCGGGGCCGATGAGGCCGAAGATCTCGCCCGCGCGCACGTCGAGATCGATGCCACGGACCGCCTCCACGGGGCCGTACCGTTTGGTCAGCGCGCGCGCCTGGATGGCGGCGCTCACCGGCGCGCCTGACGCGTGGGCCACTGGTCGCCGTCGACGAGGATCTCGCCGTCGGCGGGCATCCC
>Ga0075431_100007751_pt1 | contig 10695 bp, 13 predicted proteins | sample RhiMetdeltSRZDD5_FD_75297 | JGI IMG/M metagenome (GOLD analysis project Ga0075431, IMG submission 75297) | Populus rhizosphere microbial communities from Tennessee, USA - Rhizosphere MetaG P. deltoides SRZDD5 | ecosystem: Host-associated > Plants > Roots > Rhizosphere > Soil | place: USA...
GGTTGGTGGTGTCTTAGCGCTCGGCCCGGGCGCTTACCAACCGGAGACGTATGGCCGGCATCGAAGACAACGGAGCGCGAGCGGTCGCGGATTTGGTTGAGGGGCAGATCCTGGCGGCTGTGGAAGTCGTGGCGACGCCCGAGCAGCTGTTTCACGCACTCACGTCGCGAAGCATTACTCACTGGTGGGTCCGTCCGGGCGTGTTCGACACTCGAGACTGGTCTGGTGACCTTCGCGTCGGTGGCCGGTGGCGGGCGTCCGGGGTCACTCGCGGGCAACCGTACGTGCAGGAGGGCGAGTTTCTCGAAGTGGAGCGTCCATCGAAGCTCGTGCACACGTGGGACTTTCCGTCTGGCATGCCCTCGATCGTGACCTACGTCGTCGAACGGCTGGACGGACGAACGCGCCTCACTCTCCGGCACGTGGGCTTCACGTCCCGCGAAATGTGCAACGCCTTCGCAGTCGGGTGGGAGACAAGCCTCGAGCGGCTCGCGGAGATCTTCCGACCGGAGTTCGCACGCAGCGAAGGCCTCCGGTGAGCAGCCACGCTGAAACGATCGAACGTCTGCGCCGAATCCTGGGTCGACACCCTGGTGTCGTCGAGACCAGAATGATCGGTGGCAGGGCGTTTTCAAGGGTGGGCGGATGTTCTGCGGCGTGACACGCTCCCTGGTGGTGGTTCGCGTCGGGAAAGACACTCGAGATCGCGCGCTCGCGTCGCCGCACGTCCGTCCGATGCGATTCAGAGCGAGACCGTTGAAGAGTTTTGTCGTGGTCGACCGCGAAGGTTGTCGAACGGAGGCCGCGTTGCGGGTTTGGGTTCAGGTCGGTCTCGACGCCGTGCCTTTCACGCGACAAACCAGGAGATGAAGAAGGCCGCGCCCGCTAGCCAGCACGAAGCACAACTGCTGCTGTCGGCCAAGCGAGGCGACAAGGACGCTCTGCGTCTCTTGTTTGAGCCCCATCGACGGGAGCTGCGCGTGCATTGCTACCGAATGCTCGGCACCTTCCACGATGCCGAGGATTTGGTTCAAGAGACCTTTCTGAGGGCATGGCGAGGCCTTGAACACTTCGACGGACGCGCCACGGTTCGATACTGGCTTTACCGCATCGCGACGAATGCATGCCTGAACGCGCTGGCTGCGCGCGCCGCTTCACACCGCGTGCTCCCGGAGAGCTACGGTCCGCCCACTGACCGATTGCCCGATCGCGAACCGGCGTACGACACCCCGTGGCTGGATCCCTATCCCGATTCGGCGCTCGACGACGCCATCGATCGATCACCTCCACCGGATGTGCGCTATGACACGCGAGAGGCCGTACAACTCGCGTTCATGTCGGCGATTCACTATTTGCCTCCACGGCAACGAGCCGCATTGCTGCTCCGCGATGTCCTCGGTTGGTCGGCGGCAGAAAGTGCACGCTTGCTGGAATCGTCTGTCGCATCGTTGAATAGCGCCCTTCAGCGCGCGCGGGCGACGCTCGAGCAGCGGCTGCCCGAGGGGCGACTGCGTGTGCATCCTGCACCCAATGACGAGCAACGAGCCTTGCTCGCGCGTTACGTGCACGCCTGGGAAACGAGCGACGTCGACGAGTTCGCCGCCGTGCTCAAAGACGACGCGATCATGAGCATGCCGCCGTGGTCCGAGTGGTATCGGGGGCGTGCGGCCATCAGCACGTTCTTTGCGGCCACCGCAAGGCCTGGCGGCCATGCCCCGTTCCGATTGACATCGACCGCCGCAAACGGGCAGCCCGCGCTGGCTTTCTATAGCCGATGGCAGAGTCACGAATGGCGATTCCATTCGGTGCAAGTGCTGACGTTCGACGGCAACGCGATCTCCATCATGACCAGCTTCGTCGTTCCGTCACTCGCGTCGGTTTTCAACCTGCCCGACGTGTTGCCCGATCGAGAACCGAGGAATCCATCACCGTGAGAAACAAGCAAGCGTCCAGGCGCGATCCCCCTGACATGGATTGAGCGGTCTATCGTGCCGCGACCGGTGTCAAATGCGTAAGGACGCAGAGCCACCGTCCGTCGACCTTCCGGTACACGTCGGTCACCCACTCGTCGGCACTGATTCGCTGCCCTCTGAAGTGACCCGTGTTCCGGCCGCGTGCGGTGACCACAGCGACGTCACCATAAACCCTCACGCGGCCAACGTCCTTCGTCATCGTGTCGTGGCTGAGCTCGCCGCTCTCGATCACGTGCAAGATACGCGAGCGCGGCACCACCCCAACCTCGGGTGTGATCAGAACCCAGTCGTCGGCAACACACGCACTGATCCGCGGGACGTCATTCGAGACCATCGCTCGGTTGAAGTCCTCTTCGACCCCCGCAAGTTCGGTCGCGAGAGCATCCGCTATGGAGTCGGGCGTCAACGAGTTGGTGTTCATGTCATCGAGTATTCGACAGGCCCGTAAACGCCGTCTTGTAAGGAACTGACCTGCTTCCTGAGCGCTCGATGCTAATCTGGAGCTGACTCCGGCCTACGTCATGGGGAACCGATCTTACTCACAGACGACGCGGCCCCGCGCAAAAGTGACGCGGCACACCTCGGCGCTTGGACGCTGGGAGTTGGCGACGGTGCGGCCTGCTGAGGCATTGCGCCCGTTCGCTCGCGAGTACGTCGGGTGGAGCGAACAGGTGTCGGCGCCGCTGTGCCGCCGCGAGCTGCCGACGGAGGAGGCACCCCTCATCATCAACTTCGGCGCCCCGTTTCACCTGTTCGCGCCAGGCGACTCCCGTCGTCATCTCGATCTCGCCAGCTTCATCACCGGCGCCTATGACACCTATCAGCTCGTCGAATCGGTCGGCGCCTCGAGCGGCGTCCAGGTCAATTTCACTCTTCTTGGCATCCGCCTCCTCGTCGGCCGGCCAATCGAAGACATGAAAAATCGCGCGCTTGCGCCGGAAGAGATCTTCGGCGAGTTCGCTCGCGAGCTGACCCATCGCCTCTATGACGCCACGTCGTGGGACGCGCGCTTCGAGTGCCTCGACCACGCGCTCGCGATGCATATAGGCAACCCGCTGGACGTGCCCGCGGGTGTGCGTTGCGCGTGGCACCGCTTGGTTGCCTCGCGCGGGCGGTCGAGCATCGCCTCCATCGTGCAGGAGGTCGGCTGGAGCCAGAGGCACTTCATCGCACAGTTCAAGCACGAAATCGGCGTCTCGCCGAAGGTCTTCGCCCGCATGCTGCGATTCGGACGCGTGGTTCGTGCGATTCGTGCCGGCCAGAGCGCCAATCTCGCGGACCTCGCGATCATGTCCGGCTACTACGATCAGTCGCACCTCAATCGTGACGTGCGCGAGTTCGCGGGCACCACGCCTGGGGAACTGCTGGAGAGCCTGCTCCCCGACCGCGGGGGCTTCGCCGTCTAGAGAGGTCAATTCCGTCCAAGTCCGTGCCCACACCTTCGAGCTATGGTGTCGCCAGGAGTCACATGATGATGGAGGGACACCGCCAAACCGTCTTCCCAGCACCTCGATACGATGATGCGTGGGCAGCGATCGCGTTTCTCGAGTTGTGTTTCGGCTTCAAACGGCAGACCGTGCACGAGGGCCCGAATGGGACGGTGGCGCACGGCGAGCTTCGGCTCGGGACGGCGAGCGTTGGCTTGAGTTCGGCCAGCAGCACCGTCACCTCCGACAATCGCTGGACCTCGGTACGGAGCGGCGTCTATGTGGCGCTGCAAGACGCGAACGCCGTCGATGCGCACCACGCCCACGCGAAGGCTGCCGGAGCCGTGATCGCCATGCTCGCGGAAGTACTCGGTCTGGGACGGCGACCACCGTTTGTGATGCTTCGGCACGTATAACCATGCGCCGCTCGGCGAGCCAACGCTGCTCCTGGTCCTGCGCTATCCGGACGGACCGGCCACGGCTCGCTGGCTCGCGCACGCATTTGGCTTCGAGCCCGCGCTCGCGCGCACTAATTCCGGCAGGTCGGCCGAGTACACGGAGCTTCGTTTCGGCGACAGTGCCTTGTGGTTGAGTTCCGCGCCGCCCGATGATCTCCTATGGAGCAAAGACTGGCACGCCACACACCTCGTCGTGCCAGACGTTGACGCGCACCACGATCGGGCTCGCCGATCTGGCGCGACGATCGCGCAATCGCCAACTGATGCAGCCGACGGGTCTCGCGTCTACTGGGCGCGCCACGTGCGTGGTAAACGCTCCACAATCGGAGCCCAGAAACCGCCAAGTCCGGCGGCTCCCGGCACGAAAGCCACCGTCGTCATGGCGTCCATCCATGGATCATAGGCTCAGGTGTGTTTCGGTCTCCGCGAAGCCTACATCGAACGGTCACTGATTCCGAACCCGGTGGGTCTCTTTCCCAGACTCACGAATGATCGTACGGAGCTGCGAGGAGCCTGGATCGGAGTCGTTGCGCGCGTGCCAGAGCTGCAGGATCGTGATCGGCGGAAGTTCAAACGGAGGATGAAACACGCGGATCGGGAGGGCTGAGGCCAGCCCCTGAGCCATGCTCGCGGGAAGCATCGTGATGTACGGCGTACGGACAACGCAGCTCGCCGCGAGGGCAAATTGCGGCACCGACAAGGCAATAGAGCGGTGGTGGCCAAGTTTCGTTAACACGCCATCGACGTAGTCGATCGCATGCTTCCCCTGCAGCGCGACCTCCACATGCCGCGACTGAAGGAATCGCTTGAGTGTGAGCCGCCGACCAAGCGGCGCCCCTCTCCGCCACATCGCACACAGCAGACGATCGGTATAGGCCGGCTCCGACCGGAACTCCCGGGAAATTGTCGGCGGCAGTCCGAGCAAAATGTCGATGTCGCCAGAGGCGAGACCGTCGCTTGCCACAGCATGATCCAGAGTGACGAGACGAAGCGACGCGTTGGGCAGAACCTGTCCGAAACGGGCAGCGATGTTCGGCAGAATCCCGATGTTGTCGGCGGAAGCGAGCGTGAATGTGCGCGTGCAGGTTTCGGAACGGAAGCCGTGTTTCGGCTCGAGAACGACCCGCAGATTCTCGACGGCCGCCGCCACTTGCGGAGCAAGTTCCCGTGCAAGCGGGGTCGGCACAACCTTTCTGCCATTGCGAACGAACAGCGGATCGCCGACCAGTTCGCGCAGTCGCGCCAGCGAGTTGCTGACGGCCGAGGGTGTGACGTGCAGCCTAGCGGCGGCGCCCACCACGGTCCCTTCGACCAGCACATGATGCAGTACCAGGACGAGATTGAGATCGGTGGTTTCAAGGCTCATTATGAATGATGGATCACATCACGAATAATCACTATGAATATTGTCAATGTGCAGGTTACGGTGACGTTCATGACGGCAATAACAGAATCCGACCTGATCACCCGACAGCGGCACGTGCTCAAGCTCGGCGGAGTGCTCGCCTTCGTCGGTGGGCTCGCGTACTTCATGACGTTGTTGGTGCACGGGGACTTGCCCGACCAGACGACCGAAATCGCGCTGAACCATATCGCCCGCCGCCCCGAATGGCCCACGCTCAAGCTCACGCTGATCGCCTCGATCATGATGTGGGTCGGCGCGTTTATCGCGTTGGCGTCCTCGCTCACGCGAGGCGCGAGCTGGCTCCTCAGCCGAATGGCGGCCGCCTGCCTGATGATCGGGGCAGCGGTGGTGGTGGTGGAGTATTCGATCCTCGGATACGAGATCAAGCGGCTCGCCGATGCCTGGCAGGCCGCGACCAGCGCCGAGCGCGAGCACCTCGTGTTGATCGCAGAAACGCAACTCGCGGTTACCAACGGACTGTTTCTCTCGTTCATCGCGTGGCTGTTGGGCCTGCCGTATGTCCTCATGGGGCTGGCGGTCGCGCTCGACGGGCGCTACGGCAGCTGGCTCGGGTGGCTGGCGGTCGCCGGCGGGACCGGCGCCTTTTTCACAGGCGTTACGCGATTCCTCGGAATGACCATCGTGCCTTTCCCGGTGCTGTACGGCGGCTTCATCATCCCGCTCAATCTCTGGCTCGCTGGAATGGGGCTGGCGATGTGGCGGCAAGGAGGCCGCCGAATATGATTCTGGTAACCGGTGCGACAGGTAACGTCGGCAAGGAGCTGGTTCCGCTGCTGCTTGAGAGTGGCGCGCGGGTACGCGTAATGCTGCGGAAGCCGACAGCGGCCACTCACCTGGACGCGCGAGTGGACTGCGTCCACGGCAACCTCGATGAACCCCACACTTTGCGCGCCGCGCTGCACGATGTACGTGCTGCCTATTTGATCGCGTTCGAAACACGTCAAGTCGAGAACTTCATCACCGCTGCGAGGGCGGCGGGTGTGCTATACATCGTGCGTCAATCAACTCAGGAAGCGGGTGTTGAACCACCGGTCGGACCCGGGCGATGGCATCGGACCCAGGAACAGCTGATCGAGCGATCAGACCTTGGCTGGACTCACATCCGGCCGACGATGATGACGGTCAATACGATCGGTTGGTGGGCCGACACCATTCACAAACGCGGCGAGGTGGTGTTTCCCGGAGGTGCAGGGTTGGTCGCGCCGATTGATCCGAAAGACATCGCGGCGGTCGCGTGCGCCACGCTGACCGGCACCGGCCACGAAGGCCGCGCGTATGAGGTGACCGGACCGGACCTGTTGTCTGGCGCCGGGATGGCGCAGGTGCTCGCGCGCGTGCTCAACACACGAATCAAGTACGTCGACGTGCCCGAGACCGCCACCGGCGACTGGCTCACGCAGTTTGGGTTCTCGCCATCGTTGGTGGCTGCGCTCGCAGAAACACTCGGCAACTTGCGCAGCAACCGTTTCGCCTACGTCACGGATACTGTCGAGCGACTCACCGGTCGCACGCCGCGACGTTTCGAGGAATGGTGTGGTGCAAACGTGGCCGCCTTCCGTCGGCTTTGAGAGAGAGCTCGCGCGGATGATTCCGATACACGCGCACCTGCTTCTCAACCATGTTCCGATCGTGGGTCTGATGGTTGGATTGGTGTTCCTTCTCGTCAGCGTGACTCGTTCCTCGGAGGCGACGTTCCTGGCGGGCGTGCGCATCCTCGTCGTGATCGGCGTGATCGCGGTACCGGTGGTCGTCAGCGGGCTTCTGTCGGCAAGCGCGCTCGAAGGAGTCCGATGGCTTGATGCAGGCGCCGTACGTCAACACCGGCTCGCCGGCATACTCACACTCGGGCTTCTCCTGCCGCTCGCGACCGCGTCAGCGCTCATCTTGTTCGACTGGTCAGATGATGGACGCGCCGTCGCGCCCTGGGTGAAGAAGGCGATCGTCGCCCTCGCGGTCGTGGCCCTGGCGATGGGCCTCTGGACCTGTGACCGCGGAGGAACAATCCGGCACAGTGAGCTTCACGAACCCGCCCAGATTGATCGGCCCTAGCCGATTTGCTCGATCAACATCTCTCTGCCCGGGATCGAGAGGTGGACTGTGGACACCGGCAGGATGACGATGACGTACTACGATAAGGCCGGCTCTGCGCCAGGCATGCGATGGGACTTGCCCCTACTCCTTATGGTTCTCATGGCCTGTGGCGCTTCGAAATTGCCCCTCAGCGTATCCGTCGGACCGGGCCAAGCGAAGTTCTCCAGGACTGACGGCGTCCTCCACATTTCGCTCGAGATGCGCGATCGCCGCATTGCGAGCATATTTGTGCGGTCGCGCGACCGCCTGTATGTGCTGCACGCCTCGGCGGCTCTGGGGACGGGTATCTACACGTGCAAGGGCGAAGAATGGCGGCGAGTGCAGGCGTTCGCCTATCGGTGTCGTGATAACGGTGACAACACGTGCCGAACTGCTTTCCGGAAGGATGACGGCTGGATTGCCAATGTCGCGCGTGGCGGAGCCGATCGCCACTTCGAGATCGATCTAGCGCGCTTCGCCGCGGCCGACACCCAGTCGTTGCAGATCGCGGTCACCTATCTGGTGACGATGCCTCCAATGCCGCATGTCTGGCCACCGGGCGTCAGTGACGACACAGGAAAACTGAGATTCCAAGAAGGATTCCTGCCAGAAATCATTGACGTACGACCAGAGCGGTGGATCAGCGTCGCCCGGCAGATCTTCAGATCGTAACGAGGGACGTATATTCACGAGGCGAAGGCTCGTGTCGACGCCAGGTTTCGCGCAAACCTTTCAGTCGAGTCATCGGCAGGGAAAAAGCGCTCGATCCTGAGATCCTGGAGCGCGACGTCGTGGTCCGGCAGCCGCCGGACAACGCTGCCCAAGGCTCCGCAGTTGGCGGTCCAATCAGTCCGGGATGTAGATGAAGCCGTAGTCAGAGGTTGCCGAGTAGGCTCTCGGCGTCACACCGGTGTACTGCTTGAACGCCTTCAAGAAATGCGACTGGTCGAAGTAGTGGTCCTGAATAAGTGCAGCGTAGTGCCCCTCAGCGGTTCGCCGCATTCGCTTGTACACGGCGTGAAACCGTAAGACGTTTGCGAGTTCTTTCGGCCCGACGCCTATGCGATCCAGAAACCGGCGCTCGAGATGCCGGCGCGACCACCCGACGTGATGCGCAACTGCTTCGATGCGGATCCTCCCCTCGCTCTGCTTGAGTCGAGCCACGGCTGCCTCGAACGGCAGATCGCGTTCGTCGTGTGCTCGCACCCATTGACAGAGCCTGGCTTGGACGTGCGCAACACGATCCTCCTCGCGCGGAATGCCCATCAGTTCGCTCTGAAGGTGACGAGCCCGCGCATCGAAGATCTCCTCTCCGTCAAACGTGGCATTCGTGATGCGGTGATGCGCCGAACCAAGCAGACGGTAGGCTCCTTCCGGACGGATAATGACCCCGAGCGCATCGACACCGTGGGGGAACGACAGCTCACCCGGCAACGTCCGCATGCCAGAAACAATCAGCCTGGATTCGCGATGCAGGTGTTCGGTCGTGCCAATCTGACAGCGGATGGCGCCGGCAAGTGGGAGAATGAGCTTGACGTCGCCATCGGGCACAATCAGCCATCGGCGGTCTCCCGGGGCGATGGGACCACTCGCGTGCGCGTAGATCCGCGCGACCACCCCACGCAGTTCTTCACATGGCCGATAAAAGCGGATGCTCACGGCGGTGCAGACCTCCGCGGGTCGCAATTTTACAATACGGACTTGCCGCTCGAATCGTAGTCTCGTCCAATGACGCGACCGCTGACTCCGACGCTCTTTTTGCGCATCGCCTCTGGTCTGACTGTGCTCTACGCGGCTGGTCACGCGATGGGAGGAGCAGAGTCGTGGTCACCGCCTGGCGAAACCGACGTCCTCCAGTCGATGCGAACCTTCGAGTTCGATGTGATGGGCGCCACTCGAACGTACCTGCATTTCTACCTGGGTTTCGGTGTGTACATCACGGTGCTACTTCTGCTGCAGGCGATCGTGGTGTGGCACCTCGCATCCCTCGCGAGCGTCGATCCGCGCCGAGCCAGGCCAATGGTGGGTACCATCAGCCTTGGGAGCCTGATCGGAACGTTCGTTGTCTGGAGGTTCATCTTCGTCGTGCCGGCGCTGTTCTCGCTTGCGTGCGCGACCAGTCTGACCATCGCGTACGCTCTTATGCGCTTGACCGCGCCACACGATGCACGGGCAGGTTCCGCGGCGCCAACATCATAGGAAAGGTCAGAGTCGCGCAGGCGCGCGGGAACTTCGAGCCCGGCTGGAATCGATGGAACGCAATCAGGACTGCGTGCGCGAGCCTGACGTCCCTTCTCTTGATGCTGTTCCTCGGCGTGTGATGGACCGGCGCAGACCGGCTGCTGGTTCCTGCGCCACGTCCCGCGGCTTCACATCCTCGACGCGATCGACCACAATCGGCTCCTGGCAGTTCTTGATTTGAGTTCTGCGCGCTGCAGTGAAGTACATTGGCGCATGCATGCTCGCGACCTCCTCGTCGACAACCACGCGCACATTCCGGCGCTTTCCGCCCTAGACGGGCTGTCAAGGGACGATGCGGATCGCCGCATCGCCGCCGCCCCGCATTCCATCGCCGAAATCGTGTCGCACCTCACGTTCTGGCAGGAGTGGTTCTGCAGTCGATGTGATGGCTCGGCAGATCCGCCGCCGGCCAGCGCAGCGCTCGGGTGGCCCGCGCCGACACCTGGAACTTGGGACGCCGTTCGCGCGCGCTTCGCGGCGGGGCTGGAATGTGCGACCGCGATCGGCAACGGCGATACCGCGAGACCGATCAGTCCTTCGATCGAACACCCACCGCTTGCCGGGTACACCGTCCGCGATGCGATCGAGCACATGGCCGCGCACAACTCGCACCATCTCGGCCAGGTCGTGCTGCTGCGCCAGATGCTGGGCGCGTGGCCGCCGCCATCGGGCAGCTACACTTGGTAGTGGGCGCGAAACTGTACTCGTCTGGGCCACTGATATCGCCGAGGCGTTCAGTGACTTCAAACTCATACCTATCTGGGGTTCGGATTCCACCGATCGAATCACCGACGACTAAGATCTTTGGTCCGACTGAGTCTGCCGGCGACGGTCAGGGGACCGTTGTGTACATCCGGACGGATCGGTGCTGAGTCGGTCGTGTGAGGCGTTTCAACGAGCAGTTGGCAAACGGATAGGCTCGGTGAAGCTACCTTGCCGCTGGCGCCCTCATCGAAACGACCTCATAGGCTCCCGACGACGCGCTGGCCCGCGAGCTGGGCGCGACGGGGCTGCTCTGAGTCAGCGCGCGCGCCGGTAGTGCATGGCGACCGCGCCGCTGCGGAGCGGCTTCGCCGAGACCAGCTCGAGCCGTCGCGTGC
>Ga0075431_100007754_pt1 | contig 10692 bp, 12 predicted proteins | sample RhiMetdeltSRZDD5_FD_75297 | JGI IMG/M metagenome (GOLD analysis project Ga0075431, IMG submission 75297) | Populus rhizosphere microbial communities from Tennessee, USA - Rhizosphere MetaG P. deltoides SRZDD5 | ecosystem: Host-associated > Plants > Roots > Rhizosphere > Soil | place: USA...
CCGGCACCGGCGCCAACGCCATGAGCGAGAGTTTCGCGTCGATCACGAACAGGGCGACGACGAACGAAAGCGAGAAAAGAACGGTATCCCACGTTTCGATGGTGAACTCCCGGACGCCGACGCCGAGCACGTCGACGTCGCCGACAATGCGCGCCAATTGATCGCCGATCGATGTCCTGTGCAGATCGGCGATCGGCCGGGAGAGCGCTCCGCGAAGCGCATCGGCGCGCAGGTTCGCGCGAATGCGGACGTTGGCCGTGATCAGCCACCAGCGCTTGAGCACGCGCGGGCCTTCCGTAAGCAATGTGCCGCCGACCAGCAGCAACGCGGCGAGCGTCATCTCCGCCGGCGTCGCTTCGCCGCGCTCCAGCGCGAAAGCCTTGTCGATCGCTGCGCCCAGGAGGATGGCCGGAAGAATCACGGCCGTATTCATGACGATGCCGGCCAGCGAGCCGAGCACGAGCTCGCCCGCGACCTGGCGGAAATAAGGGCGCAGCTTCCAGAGATATGTCACGGCGCAGAGGCTATCGTGCGGCGGCGCCGTTCCAATGCTCGGCGAACTCTTCTATCGATCGTGGCGGACGCGTGGGGCGGCCGCCGACGTCTGTCCCCACGTAGATGAAGCCTACGATGAGGTCATCCGGAGGGATCCCGAGCGCAGTTTTCACCAAGTCGTCGTAGGCGTCGTCGCCGGTTCTCCACATCGCGCCCAGGTCTTGGGCAAAGGCAGCCTGCATGACGCTGAGAGCGGCGCAGCCGGCGGAGAGAATCTGCTCGACGACAGGAATCTTCGCGGACCGATCACAGCGTGTGGCGATCACAATGATGAGGGGTGCGCGCAGCGCCTTCTCCCGTTGTCGTGCGAGCGCTTGTTCGTTGGCGAGAGGGTTTCGCCGAGACAGCGCCTCGGCCAGCACCTCGCCAAGGCGGAGGCGAGCGTCCCCCTCGACGAGAATTACGCGCCAAGGCAGAAGCCGGCCATGATCCGGTACACGAGCCGCACTCTCGAGCATGGCGCGGACAGCCTCGGGCGAAGGTGCCGGCTCATCGAGCTTCAATGCCGAGTAGCGCGTGTGGAGAAGATGCATTGCATCCATGGCTTCTGCTCCCCTTCAATGCGGGTAGAAGCAGATTTGGACGCGGGAGGCGTCTTACCGACGGCGGGGAATCTGCAAATCCCCACACGCAAAGGTTACCGGCGATGCCGGTCGCGTGTCCAGACACAGTCGTTCAGGTTGTTGATTCTATAATCCCCGCACATCCGACCCGGGCGATGGGAGGCGATGAGATGACTTCGGCACGTTCGTTCCGGTTGTCACAAATGAGCGCCTGCCGTGTGGCGGTCTCCACGTTCATCGCCGTGGCGTGCAGCACGCCGACCTACGCCCAGACCGAGACGAACTATCCTTCGCGACCGCTGCGCCTGATCGTTCCGTTTGCACCCGGCGGCACCACGGACACCATTGCGCGCCTCGTTGCGCGCGACATTACGAAATCCCTGGGCCAGTCGATCGTCGTCGAAAATCGCACGGGGGCGGGCGGTCTCATCGGAGCAGAAGCGGCGCTCAAGTTGCCGGCGGATGGCTACACGCTTCTGTTCGCGTCGATCAGCACGCTCGCCATCCAGCCGCTCGTGCAGTCGAAGCCGAGCTACGACCCGGTGAGAGACTTCGCTCTGGTGACTCAGCTCGCCACGCTGCCTTACATCATCGCGGCGCATCCGTCACTGCCCGTGCACTCGGTGCCGCAGCTCGTGAAGCTCGCGCGGGCGAAACCCGCAGCGATCAGCTTTGGTTCACCCGGATATGGGACCGGAGCGCACCTCACCGCCGAATACCTGAGCGGCATAGCCGGCGTGAAGCTCGTGCACGTCCCGTACAAAGGTGATGCGCCGGGGACGATCGACCTCATCGCGGGGCAGATCGCGACGGCTGTGTTCCCGCCGATGACACTCCTGCCTCATGTGAAGGCCGGCCGTGTGCGCGCGCTCGCAGTGACCTCGTCCGAGCGCACGAATGCGATGCCGGACACGCCAACCGTTGCAGAGTCAGGCTATCCCGGATTCGAATCGGGTTCGTGGAACGGGATTGCCGTTCGTGCCGGTACTCCCGAGGCCATCATTAAGCGACTGCACAAAGACATTGCAACCACGCTGGCGGAAAACCAGCAGGTGCGCAGCAACATCGAATCGAGCGGAAGCAAGGTCGTGGGGAACACGCCGGAGGAATTCGGAGCTTACGTGAGAGGCGAGATTGCGAAGTGGCGAAGCGTTATCGCGAAGGCGGGTATCAAGATCGAGTGAACGGCAGATTCAGCTGGCGCTGCCTGCGCGACATAATAATCGCTGCGAGTGCGATCAGACCGCTCGCGATACCGCGGAATCGCTGCGTCATGGATCGTCCTCCTTTGGCGGGGCGCTTCGCATTCCTATGACATGGCACGCCAAGACCAAATCCGAACGAAAGAGACAAAAGCAGCGCCAATACCGTCTTTGATGCGTATGTTGACATCGCGCGCCTCCGTTCGATCACTATAGCAGCGATCAAGTCCCGCGCGACATCCGCACGCACTCACCCGCAAGACTTGCTCGTGAAGCTGACAATGCGAGTGACGTTAGTGTAACTTTCCTCTGGCTGAACCGGCCCGAGTCATGGCCGCGAAGCCGCAGCAGTTCGCCTGGCACACGAGCACGAGGTTGAGAAAACGATATGTCCAAGCGGCCGTGGATAAGGATCGCTCCGCTGGAAGAGGCCACCGGAGACCTAAAGCGTGCCTACGATCGCATTCTGGCGGCGCGCGGCCGGATACCCGATATCCGTGCCGTTATGGCGGGCGAACCGCTGGTGGTGGAAGGATTCGCCGGTTTCTTTCCGGAAAACAACTACGGCTGCACGTCTATCGACCGGCGGCTCGCGGAAATGATCGCGACGGTGGCATCGGTTGCGAACGGGTCGGGGTTCGGCGCGCCTGCCCACGCCCGGCAACTCGCCAGGGTCACCGGCCACCCGTCCTTCTCCGACAGCATCCTGCGCGACTATCGCAGTGCCGGTCTCCCCGCGAAAGAACGCGTGTTGCTCGATTACGTGTGGAAACTGAGCAAGGCGCCGGCGGAAATGACGGAGGCGGACATAGACGGCCTGCGCACTGAGGGTTGGACCGATCCGCAGATCGTCGCAACCGTGCACGTTGCGTCTTTCTTCGCATACATGAATCGTGTGGCGGAGGCGTTTGGCCTCAGCCCGGCAGCTACGCAGGAGGAACGACGCGAGTAACTTGGGAAACGCGCCGGAGGAATTCGCCAATCGCCACGAGCCCACGGCGACGTGGACGGAGACAACTCCCGAAGGGCGCTGGCGCTCCTTCGAATACGACGAGCTGCTGAAGGCGACAAGCTGAACCTGGACATCTTCTGGCTCGAGGACAAGAGCCTCGCGGATTCAGAGAACCTTCATGATCCGGACGTGCTTGCTCAGGAGATCATCGATGACCTGGAGGATGCGTTGGCCCAACTGCGCAGCGTGGCGAGTGAGCTGAGATAGCGGCAACCACAGGCAGACCTCCATACAGACCTACAGCCCTCTGACCGTTCGCGTCGCGGTCCTCTTCTTCCTGCCGCTCATCATTTCGACGGAGCTGCATCAGCTTTCACATTCGCTGGTTCACGCCTTTCTCGCCCGTCTGGGCGACGCTACCATCACGTTGGCGGCTTTCAGCATCGCGTTCGCATTCAATACCACGTTCAGCGGCATCATTTCCGTCGAAGTCCAGGCGGCGATGTCCTACATCACCGATAAGCGCTCGTTCTGGCGGGTCGCGCGCTTCTACTTCGCCATTGCGCTGGCGCCGTTCTTCGTGATCGAAGCCGTCGCGCTCACGCCGATCGGCGATTGGGTGTTCGGGGTGATGATCGGCGCGAGCCCGGAGGCGACCCGGCTGGCGAAGCTGGCCTCGGGAGTGATGGGCCTGTGGGTTTTTCCGAATCAGGTGCGCAACATCGCCACCGCGCTGTGCATGATGCACCGGCGCACCCTTCCGATTTCCTACGCCACGATCATACGGCTCGTTGCGCAGGCGCTCATGCTGATGGTGCTGCCATTCTGGATGGAGGGCGCGGTCGCCGGCGCGGCATCCCTGGTCGGATGCATGACCGTGGAAGCGGTCTTCATGTACTGGGTCAGCCGGGCCTACTATGCCGAATTACCCGCGACAGGCGGAGAGCAGGCCTCCTACCGCCAGATGTGGGCGTTCTCCTGGCCCCTCATGATCACCCAGATCACCGAAAACGGTGTTTCCTTCGTCATCAACTTCTTCCTCGGTCGTCTTGCGAATCCCGACCTCGCGCTGGCGGCTTTCGGTGTCGTCAATGCGCTCAAATCACTGGTTGCCTCGCCGCTGCGTAACATGGCGCAGACCGCCCAAGCGCTCGTGCACAGCCGCCACGACATGCACGTGATCCTGCGCTTTGCGCACCGGGTGACGCTGGCGTATGTCGTGCTGGTCGGCTGCATGTTCTACACGCCCGTGCGCGATGTGATCCTGAGCGGCATCATGGGGCTGCCCGGCACGCTGAGCAGCTATGCGACGCCGGGCATGCAGATGGTGCTGCTGGTAGTCGTCGCGTGGGGTTACGCATCGCTGTTTCGCGGCATGCTTGCGGCGATGCGCCGGACGGGCGCGATCGCGGGCAGCGCCGTGATACGGCTTCTCGTGGTGGGCGCCGTAGGCAGCGTGACGCTCATCGCACCGAACCTGAACGGAGCAGCGGTCGGGGTCGCGGCCGTCGGCGCTGCGTTCCTTACCGAGGCGCTGATCCTTGGCGTGCGCCTGATCTACTGCAACCGCGAGGCGGGACCCCTGTTTCCACGTGAGGCCGCCGATCAGCAATTGAAAGCGGCCGGGCGATTGCCTGCGTCTTCGCGTACATGAATCGCATGGCGAAAGCGTTTGGCCTCAACCCCGCAGCGCGCCAGCCCGGACCTTAGCTTTACAGCGTCGACTGCTTGCCAGGCTCCATCTCCGGCTTCAGCGCGAGCTGCGCCATGTTGATTGCCGTGTAATAGCTGCACGTGAGAGTGAGATCGACAACGCCTCGCGTGCCGAGCAGCTTCTGCGCGGCGGCGAAGGTTTCATCGGACAGGCGCTTCTCACGCAGCAGTTCCAGGCCGAAGCGCACGACGGTGCGTTCCGCATCGGTGAAGCCCTGGAGCGGCTTTCCGGTGCGGATCGCTTCGATCTTCTCCTTCGAGACACCCGCCTTGGCAGCGAGCGCAGCGTGAGCGGTCCATTCGATGTCGCTATTCCATTCGCGTGCGATCGCGATGATCGCGAGCTCCATGAGGTCGGCGGGCAGCGAGCTGCGGAAGCGGAGCTCCGCGCCCAGTGATGTGAGATAGCTCGCCGCGTCCGGGCTGTGAAGGAGCGCGCGGAACTGCAGGCCCACTTCGGGCGCGTTGCGGTCGCGGCGGATGCGGTCGTAGATTTCCTGCCCTTCGGAGTCCAGTTCTTCCCGTTTGACGTATGGAACGCGCGCCATGCCGGTCTCCCGTTAACGTGTAGAGCGGGCTAGTTTACAGTTCTGCGGCTCACGTCTTGGCATTCGCGCGGCGCAGCTGTTTCGCTGAATAAAAGCGAAAAGGGGCGGCGCGTCCGCTGCGTGCGACTTACGAAGTCGCATCCGGCACGGGCCGTCCAGCCGCATTTTTCACGACTGGACGGCAGTGCCTGGAAGGTCAACTGATTGCTCAGTCCTTCACGCGAAGTACTTTGTTTGCCGCAACATCAACATGAGCTTCGAAGTTCTTGCCTTTGGCATCCTCGAGGTGAACTTCGCAAATCGTGCGGTTGTCGTCGACTTTAACTTCCAGCTTCTTGATGTTGCCGGCTCTCGCCGACGAAGCATGCTTTATACAGGCCGTGGCCTCAGCTGCTGTCAGGTGTTTCTGAGCGCGCGCCTTGTCTGCGGCCGAGGCGAAGGGGAGTGCCGCAACCAAAGAACCAGCGATCAAAGCAGTGGTAACCAAGTGACGCATGTGTTTCCTCCAGGGAGTGGTGAATCCGGACATCCGATGGGAACGCCGGTGCAAGGCCGCGGGATCGGTCCATTGTTTGCTACTGGCGCGCAAACTCTTCCGAGTGTGCTTCGACGAGCCCGCGATCGTTGCTTAACGTGCGAAGCGTGTGCCCGATGACAGAACGTTCAAAACGTCCGGAGGATCGGCTCGACGCTGTCACTTCCAAGCGACAGCGCAATCCCGCGAGCGCTGGACGAATCGTCTACTGCACTGTCTTCAGCAGCTTGCCCCAGCGCGCGATCTCGGACTCGATGTGCGCGGCGAAATACGCGGGAGAGGAAGCGATGATCTCGCCGCCTTCATAGGAAAAGCGTTGAGCCATTTCCGGCGAACGCATCGCTTTCACGACATGGGCGTGCAGGACATCGCGCGTGGGCTTGGGTGTCCGCGCCGGCACCAGTACGCCGTACCACGTCGTGAACGTATAACCGGGGACACCGGCTTCTACGACCGTCGGTAAGTCCGGCAGCACCGAGGAGCGCTTCGGCGTCGTGATCGCGAGCGCGCGCAATTTGCCGCTGTTGATGTGCGGCACCACGTTCGGCGGATTGCCGAAGCCCACCTGCACTTCCCCGGCCAGCAGCGCGATCTGCCCCGGACCGCCGCCGCGGTAGGGCACGTCGACGATATCGACACCCGCCATGCTCTTGAAGAGCTCCATCGAAAGGTGCGAGTTCGTGCCTTTGCCCGATGACGCATAGTGCAACCTGCCCGGCTGCGCTTTCGCGAGCGCGATCAGCTCCTTTGCCGATTTCACCGGCACTGACGGATGCACGGTCAGCACGAGCGGCGCCGCGGCAATCAGCGATACGGGCGCAAAATCGCGCACCGGATCGAACGGTACGTTGGCGAAGAGAAACTGATTCACCGTCAACGTCATAGATACCGTCAGCATCGTGTAGCCGTCGGGCGCCGCGCGCGCGGCGATCTCGGTGCCGATGTTGCCTGAAGCACCGCCGCGGTTATCCACCACCACCTGCTGGCCCATGTTCTCCGACATCTTCTGCGCCAGCGCGCGCGCCATCGTGTCGACACTGCCGCCGGGCACGAGCGGAACGATCATGCGTATCGGCTTGACCGGGTAGCCCTGTCCTGGGCTCGTCGAAGTGGTTTGTGCAGGCGCTACGTGCGCCGCCAGCGCCAAAGCAAGCGCGCCAATGAGATCAGACGCTCGCAAGAACTTTTCCCCAACGCGCGTCTGGCCGGTGCAGCACACGCTTGCCCGCGGCATGAAGCGCCGCCCACGTCGTGGAGAGGATGTTGAGCAGCACCGGCCGGCCGTACTCGGCCTCCAGAAGCGGCACTGCGTGAATGGCGTGCCATAGACCGCCGGGCATGAGCACTGCCTGCGCCTGCGGCGCCTCGCGCAGAGCACGCCCGCCGAGCTCCAGCGCGAGGAGGTGGTCGGCATGCGGATCTGCGTTCTTGTGCTGCGCGAAGTCGGTGCCTCGCGAGCAATTGGCGACGACTTCGATACCGGCCTCGGCCAGGTAGGCGGTGAGTCGTGAGGTGGTCGCCTCGTGCCAGCGTGTTGCGAGCGCGATGCGTTCGGCGCCGAGGTGTTTCAACACCGCGATGTGCGCTTCGAGATCGGTGTCGCAGGGGAGGCCGCTGCGGTCTTCGGCCTTCGCCAGCGTCTCCAGCATGCGCGTGCGGCCCAGGAACGACGCCACCGGAACGCCCGAAAGCGCGATGCGATCCACTTTCTTCTTCGCGAGGAGATCGACGCGTTCCCAGTACGTCGGCAGCTCGGCTTCCACCGCTTCTACGCTGTGCCCCTGAAAATTCAGTCCCGTCGTCACCAGCATCATGCCTTCCGGCGCGACACGATAGAACTGATAGGCATCCATGTCCGTGTACGCATGGGGAATGATGTAGCCGAGCTGATACCAGGGGCTGATGATGGTCATAGGCGTGTGGTCGTGTTGTCTCTCGGACCACTGTGCCGAGAATGCATCATCGAGTCAAATCGCGGCTCGTGACTGAGCCGCGAGATGCGCAAACGCTGTCTATCAGCGCGGGTAAAGCGCGGCCGAGGCCGCTTGTTGTGACTACGATGCGCTCAAAGCCGGCGCCGATGCGCCCATCCCAGCCCCAGCGCACCAAGCCCTAGCAGCAGCAGGCTGGCCGGTTCCGAAACGGCGGCGGCGCCTACATCGCCCGTACGCACAGCGAATGCAAACAGGTTTCCGTCCTTCAGGGTAAAACCCTGGAGGCCGCCGTCGCCATTGTCACGGAAGAAGAAATCCCACGCGGCGTCGGGATCGCCAGCGTTCTCTGTGCTCGACCAGTAGACGTCGAGCTGCAGATTGATAAAGGGGCCTGCATTGATTACTGCGGCACCTGCTGCGTTTCCCAACTCCGTGTAATAGAGATGCCCCATCTCACTGTTGGCGCAGTTGAGGCCAAAGCAAGGCCCCGTGCCGTCCTGATTCAGCGCCGTCGGCAGGCGCCAGTCGTCAAAGCCGCCGTACACGAGGTTCGCCGCCCAGGCCATGGCCTGAGCCCAGGTCATCCGGCCGTCAGCGTCATGGCCTGAGGTCCTGGCGTAGTTGGCATCCTGGAGCCACGTAATGTTGAGATCATCGTCATAGATCAAGCCGCCGCCGCGGTCGATCAACGCGGCGGACGCGCTGCCGACGACACCGATACCCGCTACGAGCAGCATGATTGCCGATCGCCGTAAAGACGTGCCAACTCGATTGCTCATTTGCCCCTCCAGGAGTCGTTGCTCAGTATTGGAGTGAGCGTGGCAACTGTTACTACGCCACACTGCGGCCCGTGTCGTAGTGCGAGCCGAGGCTGAATCGATCGGACGAAGGCCGGATCGGAGAAGAGGATTCCGGTCGTCCGCCGCGGCGATCCAGTGCCTGGATGAGCCCGCAGTCGATCACGAAAGTGCCGGTCACGGCGAAGGCGCAAGGATCGAGCCAGTAAATTACAGTTCTGCGCAATCAGATACTTGACCCGCCAGGCGGAGCGCATACGGAAACCTGCTGTTAAGTATCCTGACAAGCATTCGAGGAATTCAAGAATGTGTCTTCGTTGATTCTCCAAACTAAACGGGCGCGTATTTGTTGCATATCAAATCTGAATGCGTAAATCTTCCTGACACGCATCGGGTTGCGCGGCCTGGCTTGCCGGCTGTTTCGGTGACGAACTGCGATGGGCGCGCTCTGCGGTCCCCGGGTGTTCCCGGTCTAGAATGGTCCGCAGTGGTGACGCTCTCCCGCGCCCGAATCGATTAACCATCACAGGACCGAAGGAATGTTCAACCCGTTTCAGAAAATAGAGCTCATCAAAGCCGAAGTCTTCACCTCCATGCCCGCCAAATTCCGGAAGAAAGGGCGGACGAAATGGTCCGATCCGAACCGGCAGAACGCGGAGGTGGAGTGCTTTCTCGAAGGGCCGGCGTTCGATCGTGACGGCAATCTCTTCATCGTCGACACGGCGTTTCAGCGCATCTTTCGCATCACGCCGAAAGGCGATTGGGACGTGGTCGTCGAGTACGACGGCTGGCCGAACGGGATGAAGTTCCACAAGGACGGCCGGCTCTTCGTCGCCGATTACCGCAAGGGCATCATGGTGCTCGATACGAAGCGCGGAAAGATCGAGCCCTACCTCGAGACCGCTTACAGCGAAGGGTTCAAGGGCTGCAACGATCTTGCCTTCGCGTCGAACGGCGACCTCTATTTCACCGACCAGGGGCAGACCGGCATCGTCGATCCGACCGGACGCGTGTATCGCCTGAAAGCGGACGGGAGCCTGCAGCGCCTCGTCGACAACTGCCCCAGCCCGAACGGCATCACCGTGAGCACGACCGACAAGCACGTGTACATCGGGGTCACGCGCTCGCAACAGGTCTGGCGGCTGCCGGTCATGCAGGACGGGCAGGTTTCGAAAACCGGAAGCTGCATCCAGGTGTCCGGCGGGGTCGGCCCCGACGGCATCGAGATGGCGGCCGACAACGGTCTGTACGTGTGCCATATCAATGTGGGTGTGTGGCTCTTCGATCCGCATATGCTGCCGACGCATATCATCCACAGCGAAGACAAGCACCGGCACGACCACATCACCAACGTCGCGTTCGGCGGGCCCGACCTGAAGACTGCGTACATGACCGAAGCCATGTCGGGCGATATCCTGATGGCGAAGGTGCCGGTCGCGGGTAAAAAAATCTTCGGTCTGTCGTGAGCGCGCGCCATGCGCTGCTGCGGGACCTCGCGGCGTTTCGGCACGAAGCGCTGTGTGCGCTCTCCCGGGTAGCCGCTGAAGCCGGCATGACGTCCGGTCCGGAGGAAGCGCTGTGGACCATCACGCGCGCGCTGCCCGATCTTCTCGGCGATCGTGAGGCGCATCTCGAGCCCGGAAATCTCAGGGAAGGCGAGAAGCAGCAGTTCGCGTCCGGCTGCTTCATGGTGATGCCGGACCGGCAAACGAATATCCTCGTCGCGCCTGTGAACTTCGGGCCGACGCAGCGCCACATGAGGATTGCACACGACCTCGGCCATCCGGGCCACGTCATCAAGACGAAGCAGCCGGTGCTGCTTGCGAACACGGACGAGCACAGGTCGTTCGTCAAAATCCTCGAGACGTTCCGCGCCGGGTCACCGCTTTTCGC